>Ga0136622_10001181_pt1 | contig 10842 bp, 11 predicted proteins | sample AntDrymUQ4482106_2_FD_104803 | JGI IMG/M metagenome (GOLD analysis project Ga0136622, IMG submission 104803) | Polar desert sand microbial communities from Dry Valleys, Antarctica - metaG UQ448 (21.06) | ecosystem: Environmental > Terrestrial > Soil > Desert | place: Antarctica: Dry Valley...
CGGGCACTACGGACGGGTTCGCCACCTCATCGGGGATTATCCCCCTCCAAGGCCCGTCGCGTTCTAGGTCCACATGCCCCTGGTGAAGACGCCGATGATCGCTCCCACGAAGATCTACGACTCGTTCCCCACCATCACTCCCGACGGAGGCGGCGGACATGATCTGCAAGGCCCTGGGACGAGGGCGCCTCCACGGAGGCGATCGCGCTCGCGCACCTGATGCGCGGGGTGCACTGGTAGCAGGCTGCGGTCAGGACGCGGCGCAGGTGCCCCAGCGGGGCACCTCTACAAGACCGCCCCCGGCGCCTCCGGCCCGGCCGGGCTCGCCACCAGCGGCTTGAGCTCTCGCAGGCGGTGGAAGTACCAGGCCTCGCGCTGCGCGGCCTGCTCTCCCCCCTGCGCCAGTCCGCGCACGACCTTGTGGCGGTCGAAGGCCAGCTCGGTGGCGAGGCTCTGGTACTCGCGGTGCAGGCGCCAGCCGCGCCAGCCACCGCGGCGCCTCGCCTCCCAGCTCGCGCCTATTCGCCCTTCCACCGACGACAGCTGCGAGACCTCGGCGGGGGTGAACAGCCCCCGTCCCACGTCCTGCGGGAGGTACTGGCGGACGATGTTGCCCTCGCGGCGCAGTGCCATGGCGACCACCGCGATGATCGCCCCGAGCACCGGAAGGAAGAACAGGAAGTAGACGCCGATCAGCAGGACCGACGAGGCCGAGGAGTTCCACAGGCTGTGCAGCAGTATCGCCGCCAGCAGCCCCGCGATCGGGGCGCAGACCCGCACCCAGCGCTTCGTGGAGACCGCGGCAAAGCCGAGCCCGAGTCCGGTCATGCAGGTGAACAGCGGGTGCAGGAAGGGCGACAGCAGCCCCCGGACGGCGAAGGTCCCGGCCGCGCCGACGACTCCGGCCTCGACTGCGCCCTTGCCGTAGTAGAGGACGTTCTCCGTCATCGCGAAGCCCAGCCCGACGAGCGCGGCGTAGACGATGCCGTCGATCACCCCGTCGAACTCGTCGCGCTTCCACCAGAAGATGATGAACAGCACCGCCGCCTTCGCGCTCTCCTCCACGATCGGGGCGGAGATCGAGTAGCCGTAGATCTCCCCCGCCTCCTTCCCCAGCTCCGAGGAGACGATCAGCTCGCCGATGGTGTTGAGCAGCAGCGCGACGAAGACCGCGACCGCCGCACCCCACAGGAAGGTGGTGACCGCCATGAAGATGGGCTCGGGCTCGTAGCGGTCGATCCACAGCGCGAGCGCCAGATAGCCGGGGACAGGGAGAACGGCCATCACCAGCCCGATGAGGAAGGCGACCGGCCCGACCTCGAGCCCCACGACCAGGAGCGTCAGCAGCCCGAAGAAGGCGATGACCAGCATCGCCAGGATGCGCAGCGCCCAGTTGACCGGCCGGCGCACCCGCGCGACGGCGGGCCCGCCGGCGAGGCCGAGCGGAGCTGCAGCCATACGCTGCTCCGGAGGCAGGTTCCACCACGGCACCGACATGGCGGCGGAGGATAGGCGAGACGGCCGGCTCAGCCGGCGGCGGCGACCGCCTCGGCCGCCCGCGCGGCGTGGCGCTCCATGAGCTCTCGCTGCACGCTGCGCGGCGTCTCGCCCTCGGCGCGCCGGCGCACCCAGCGACCGTCGGAGCGCAGCTCCCAGGCATCCGCCTCGTCGGCGAGGCTGCGCTCGAGCACGTCCTGCAGCTCCGCGCGCACCGCCGGGTCCTCGACCGGCGTCACGAGCTCGACGCGCTGGTCGAGGTTGCGGGGCATCAGGTCCGCGGACCCGATGTAGAAGGTCTGCTCGTCGTCGCGTTCGAAGGCGAAGATCCGGGAGTGCTCGAGGAAGCGCCCGACGACCGAGACCACCCTGATGTTGTCGGAGATCCCCGGCACGCCCGGGCGCAGGCAGCAGATGCCGCGTACGTTCAGCTCGACCGGTACGCCGGCCTGGGAGGCGCGGTACAGCGCCTGGATGCACCCTCCGTCCACGAGCGCGTTCATCTTCATCGCGATCCGCGCCGGAGCGCCGTTGCGATGGGCGTCGATGGTGCGATCGATCTCGCCGATGACGCCTTCCCGCAGGTGGTTGGGCGCCACGAGCACCTTCCGGTAGCCCTCGGGGCGCGCGTACCCGGTCAGGAAGTTGAACATGTCGGCGACGTCCCCGCCGATGTCCTCGTCGGCGGTAAACAGTCCTAGGTCGGTGTACAGCCGGGCGGTCTCGGAGTTGTAGTTGCCGGTTCCCACGTGCACGTAGTGCCGGATGCCGTCGCCCTCCCGGCGCACGACGAGCACCGCCTTGGCGTGCGTCTTGAGCTCAGGGATGCCGTAGGTGACGTGCACGCCCGACTTCTCCAGCGAGCGCGCCCACTGGATGTTGGCCTCCTCGTCGAAGCGCGCCTTGAGCTCGACCAGGCACACGGCCTGCTTGCCCCGCTCGGTGGCGCGGATCAGCGCGGGCACCAGAGCCGAGGCGTCGCTGGTGCGGTACACGGTCTGCTTGATCGCCAGGACGTCGGGATCGGCCACCGCCTCCTCCACAAACCGCTCGACCGAGGACGAGAAGGAGTCGTACGGGTGGTGGACGACGATGTCCCCCTCCCGCATCGCGGTGAAGAAGTCCCCGGCGTCGTCGTCGGCCAGCCGGGGCTTGGCCACCGGCGTCCACGATTGATCGCGCAGCTCCTTGTAGCCGGGGAGCTTGTGGACCTGCCACAAGTCCTCCAGGTCCAGCAGTCCGTGAACGTCGAAGACCTCGTCGTCGTGGAGGGCGAGGGCCTGGGTGAGCTCCGAGCGCAGCGCAGGGTTCATGCCCGCCTTCACCTCGAGGCGCACCACCTCTCCGAAGCGCCGGCGCCGGACCTCGGTCTCCACCGCCTCGAGCAGGTCGTCGGCCTCGTCGGAGACGTCGAAGTCGGCGTCGCGGGTCACCCGGAAGGCCGCATGGTCGAGGATCTCCATGCCGGGGAACAGCTCGTGGAGGTTCGCGGCGATGATCTCCTCGAGCGGCACGAGCACGCGCTCGTCGTCCTCGAGCGCCACGAACCGCGGCAGCATCTCCTTGGGCACCTTGACCCGGGCGAAGGTCTCGTGCTCGGACACGGGATCGCGCAGCAGCACGGCGAGCGACAGGGAGAGGTTGGAGATGTAGGGGAAGGGCCGGCCGAACCCGACGGCCAGCGGGGTCAGGACCGGAAAGATCTGGCGGCGGAAGCGCTCGTGCAGGGTCTTCCGCTGGTCTTCGGAGACATCGTCCAGGGCGGCCAGGCGGATCCCGTGCTCGGCGAGCGCCGGCCGGAGCTCGTTCTGCAGGCAGTGCGTGAGCCGGTCTCCCAGCTCCACGACCTTGGTGCGGATCGCCGCGATGGTCTCGGCGGGGATGCGGCCGTCGGGACCGGGCTGCTCGAGGCCGGCCTCGGCCTGGTCGTGCAGGCCGGCTACGCGCACCATGAAGAACTCGTCGAGGTTCGAGGTGTAGATCGCGCAGAACTTCACCCGCTCGAGGAGAGGAACGTCGGGGTTCTCGGCGATCTGGAGGACGCGGTCGTTGAAATCGAGCCACGACAGCTCGCGATTGAAGAACAGCGAGGGATCGTCGAGGGGGCGCTGCGAGCCGTCCCCGTCCGCCTCGCCGGGCGCGCCGTTGGACTGGCGCGCGCCATTGGTGACGGTGACCTCGTCGGGGGTGGTTGTGAGCTCGTCGGGGCTGGTCATGCCGGTGGCGGGTTCCCTCCTCTTCCAGCCTTGACGTCCTGTGGCCATCCTAGACGGGTCGTGCCGTCTCCCCCCGGGGGGCCCGTCGTCTCCGCCGTCCCTGACCCCGGCGTCGGGGTCGTGGGCGGGGAGGGGGCGCGCTCGTCCAGCGCCCGCTCCAGCCGGGCGCGGAGCTCCTGGCGCTCCAGCGCCGCCCAGTGCTGGCCGAAGCGCCCGAACAGCAGCTCCCGCCGCGCCCGCAGCCAGGCGGCCAGCGTTTCCAGCCCGCGGTACGCGGTTCGGTTTGGCGCCTCGCCGGCCAGCGCAGGATCGAGATCCGCTGCCTCGCCGCCGCGGCGGCGCAGCTCCGCCGCATCGACCGCGCGCAGCGACTCGATCTGCTCGAGCACGCGCGGGATCATCACGTCGCAGTCGTGGATCTCCCCGAGGACGTCCTGCAGCTCGCGAGCGCGCTTCGTCGCGGTGGAGGCGTAGCTGCCGAAGCAGAAGGCGGTGACCTCGAGCACGTAGCGCAGCCGCTTGGCGGCGATACGCATGTCGTGCAGCGCCTCGACCTCCCCCTCGAGCGCGCGTGGCGCGAACGAGAAGAGCTCGTCGAGACGCACGCGGACGATCCGCTCCGCGTTGTCGGCCAGCGGGCCGGCCGGGTCCAGGCGCTTGACCTTGCGGGCTTTCACGGCTCCGGCGCCCCCGCCTCGGCCGCCAGGCGCTCGAGCCGGCCGCGCAGGTCGTCGCGCTCGATCTCCTCGAGCGCAAGGGCCACGGTCCGGTTTCCCTCGGCCTGCTCCCCGGCGAAGCTCGCGGTGAGCTGCTCGACCCCCGTGCGCTCGGCCGGCGGCACCGCCTCGGCGATCCGCCGCAGCGCGGCGATGTGGACGTCGGGGTCGCGGCGCTCGCCGAGCGCGTCGGCGACCGCCTTCACGTCCCGCAGCACGCCTCGGTGCTGCTTGCGGGGAAAGCACGGGGCGAAGATCTCCAGCACCGCCCGTAGGCGCCGGCTCGCGACGCGCATGTCGTGCACCCGCTCGATGTCCTGCGTGTCCAGGACGTTCTCGGAGTGCTCGAACAGCTCCTGCGCCCTTACGGCGACGACCTTCGCCGCGGCCGCCCGGAAGGAATCGGCGGGGAGGAGGTCGGGAATGTCGCGGGCCTTGGCCATTTAGTTAGATCTACGCTGCATTCTTCCCCTGAGCGGCTCCGTCCGCACCTTCGGCCAGCCGCTCGAGGATGACGCCCTCGCGCAGGCCGCCCTTGCCTATCCGCAGCGGCCAACCCAGGCGGTCCGAGGCCTCCTCGAGGATCAGCATCCCGGCGGGCAGCAGCCGCGCACGCTCGGGGTCCAGGTCGAAGCGTCCCGCGACCTCCTCCACCCGGCCGCTCGCCAGTATCCGCAGCCCCCGCTCGAGTGCCTCGTGCTCGAGCTCGACGCCCACGAGGCGGCGCAGCGAGGTCGCCGAGCCGCCGACCGCGACGGCCCGCTCGACTTCGGGGATCTCGAGGCCCTCAAACGCGCCCGCCACGTGCTGGCGGACGGCGTGCAGCTCGGAGGCGGAGGGCGGGTCAGAGCGCAGGTAGGCGTCTGCCAGCACTCCGGAGCCGATGCGCAGCGATGCGCACCACTCCATCCCGCCGGCCACGGTGCCCACGGCGATCTCCGAGGAGCCTCCGCCGACGTCCACCACGGCGATCGGACCCGGCGCGGGGTGCCCGAGGGTCTTGGTCGCCCCGACGAACGCCAGCCGGGCCTCCGACTCGAAGGTGAGCACCTCAAGCGCCAGGCCGGCGTCACGCTGCACCGCCTCCACCAGCTCGTCGCGGTTGGATGCCTCGCGGATCGCGGCCGTGGCCACCGCCTCGACCTCCTCGGCCCCCAGCTCACGTGCCATGCGGGCCTGCGTGGCGACGACGCCCGCGACCTCGCGGACCTTCTTCTTCGTGATCGCCCCGTCGCCCGTCAGCGCCCTGCCGATACGGGTGAACGAGCGCTGCGAGAGCAGCTCCTTGAGCTGGCCGCCGGCCGGCTCGGCTACCAGCAGGCGCGTGGTGTTGGAACCGATGTCTATGCAGGCGTAGACCATGCGGAGGGGGAGAGTCCTGGCATCATCCTCGACGTGTCCACCGGCGGACCCGCGATCTCCGTCAGCGGCCTGGTCAAGCGCTACGGCGGGACCGAGGCCGTGCGCGCCGTCGACTTCGACGTGGCGCGCGGCGAGGTGTTCGGCCTGCTCGGCCCCAACGGCGCAGGCAAGACCACCACGGTGGAGATCCTCGAAGGCTACCGCGCCCGCACGGCAGGCGATGTGAGCGTGCTCGGCATGGATCCCGGTCGGCGGCCCCCCGAGCTGCGGCGGCGGGTCGGCATCGTGCTGCAGAGCACCGGGATGTACAGGCACATCACCGTCCGCGAGGCGCTAACGCACTGGGCGCAGTTGTACCCCGCGCCGCGCGACGTCGACGAGGTTCTCGACCTGGCCGGGCTGCGCGACAAGGAGGGCGAGCGAACCGGTCGCCTGTCGGGAGGGCAGCTGAGGCGTCTGGACTTCGCGCTCGCGCTCGTGGGAGATCCCGAGCTGATCTTCCTCGACGAGCCCACCACGGGCTTCGACCCAGCGGCGCGGCGCAACGCCTGGGAGGTCATCCGCTCACTGAGGGGGCTCGGCAAGACCGTCCTGCTCACCACCCACTACCTCGACGAGGCCCAGGCGCTGGCCGACCGGGTGGCGATCATCAAGGAGGGGCGCATCCTGGCCAAGGGCGCTCCGGCCGAGCTGGGCGTTGGGGGCGCCACGCGCTACCGCATCTCCTGGCGCGGGCCCCGGGGCGAGCTCGAGGAGCGGGAGACCGACGATCCCACCGGCCTGCTCCACCAGCTGACCGCCGACGCCCTGTCCCGGGGCGAGCGGCTGGAGGAGCTGAGCGTCAACCACCCCACGCTCGAGGACGTCTACCTGGAGCTGACCGCGGACGTGCCCGAGGGCCGATGACCCACGCCCTCGGCCTCACCTGGCGCCAGTACCGGCTGGAGCGCCGCATGTTCTGGCGCAACCCCACCGCCGCGTTCTTCAACTTCCTGTTCCCGCTGATCTTCCTGGCGCTCTTCGGCGCGGTCTTCAGCGGACAGCAGGAGAACCTCGACATCATCGTCCCGGGCATAGCGGCGATGAGCGTGATGTCGACGACGTTCACCGCGCTCGCCTTCAACATGACGTTCCTCCGCGAGCAGGGCATCCTCAAGCGGATGCGCGGTACGCCCCTGCCCGGGGGGGCATACCTTTCCGGCATCGCCGCCAGCGCGGTGACCAACACCGCGATCCAGATCGTGATCGTGGTAGTGGCCGGCCGGGTGTTCTTCGGCGTGGGCTGGCCGAAGGACCCGCTGGAGCTGGTCGTGTTCGCGGTGGCCGGCGTGGTGTGCTTCGCCTCGCTCGGCGTCGCCTTCTCCCACGTGATCCCGAACTTCGACTCGGCCGCGGCCTACGTCAACGCGGTCTTCCTGCCGGTGATCTTCATCTCGGGCGTGTTCTTCGACGCAGACTCCGCGCCCCGCTTCCTCAAGGCGATCGCCGAGGTGCTCCCGCTCAAGCACGTGATCGACGGCCTCTCCGGCGCCATGGTCACGGGCCGGGGGCTGGGCGAGAACCTGGGCACGCTCGCGGTCGTGGGCGTCTGGAGCCTGGTGGGGATCGTCCTCGCGGTGCGCGGCTTCAGCTGGGAGGCGAGGCGCAGCTAGGGCAGGGAAGGGCCGGCGCAGCCGGCCCGGTCAACGACGATCGGAAGTCGTCGCTCGATCTCAGACCGCGGGGCCGGATGCCCCGCGGGCTAATCAGACCCGGGCGGGCATCGGGTCCTCCGAGTGGGCGAACGGGGTGAGCGTCTTCCACTGAAAGCCGAAGCGGATCGCGGACGGACGCTCCGAGGCGACCGCCCACACCGCGCCGTGGATCCCCTCGTGCACGACGACGCCCACCGCGAAGGCCAGCAGCGCCCATCCGGGAGCGACGAAGCCGTCCCACACGGATCCGCCGTGCCACAGCAGGTAGACCACCATCATGGCGGCGGCCACCGGTCCCATCACGACGATCGTCAGCCAGTTCGCCCGGGCCATCGACATGGACCTGTCCTCCTTGGCCATGCCGGCGGTCTACCCCGGGGCGCGCGCCCGGGAACGTCACGTCGTCAGACGACCCAGGCGGCCGGCGGAGCCCCCCGCACGTCGGCCTTCACGCCATGAAGCGGCGAGCGCTCCCAATCCGCCCGGAGGAAGGCGTACACCACGAGGTCGTAGACGCGATCGCCGTGGCGGTGCCAGGCCTCCAGCACGCCCTCGCGCCGGAAACCGAGGCGCTCGAGCGCCGCCTGGGAGCGCTCGTTCTCCACCGCGGCGTGTGCGGTCAGCCGCTCCATCCCCAGAGGACCGAAGGCGAAGTGGGCCATGAGCCCCTTTGACCACTCGTTGATCCCACTGCCCCAGAAGCTCCGGCCGAGCCAGGTGCCGATGACGCAGCGGCGGTCGCGCAGCGAAACCTCGCTCAGTCCGGTGAGCCCGGCCGGTCCGCGTTCACCATGGACGATCAGCATCTCCAGGGCCTCGCCGGACTCGCGGCGCGCGGGCAGCGAGGCAACGAACTCCGCCGCCTCCTCCACGCGACGGTACGGGCCCCATGAGAAGAAGCGGGTCACCTCCGGATCGCCGCCCAGCTCTGCCAGGGCGGTGGCGTCGGCAGCGTCCGGGTAGCGCAGCGTCACCTCGGTCCCCGCCACCTCGAGGCCCGTCCGGCCCTCCTCGGTCATAACGATGGCGGGGAGGGTATATGTAGCTCCGCGGGGCCTCCAGCCCCGCGTTTTGAGATCGAGCGACGACGTGGCGTCACGAGCATTCGGGCGTGCCGCCTCGATCGTCGTTGACCGGGCCGGCTTCGCCGGCCCTACCGCACGGTTTGCTCACCGTCCTGTACGACATCCACGGCAACCTCGGAGCGCTCGAAGCGGTCCTCGCGGACGCCGACGCCCACCAGGCAAGCGCGTTCCTTCTCGGGGGCGACTACGCGCTGTTCGGGTCCCAGCCGCTCGAGACCGTGCAGCGCCTGCGCGAGCTCGACGCGACCTGGATCCGCGGGAACGGCGAGCGTTGGACCTGCCGGCCGGAGGAGGCACCGGACGACGAGGTCGTCCAGGGAGCGATCGGGGCGGCGCGTGCGGCCCTCGGCAGCGAGACGGACCTGCTGGCCGCGCTTCCAGAGGACTGCGTCCTCGGCGGCGCCCGCTACTGCCACGGCTCACCGGTCTCCGACGTCCGCTCCTTTCTCCCCGAGCCGGAGGAGGACGAGCCCGAGCTGCTCGCAGGCGTGGAGGAGCCCCGGCTGGTCTTCGGCCACACCCACCTACCCTTCCGCCGCATGTCCGGGGGAATCGAGCTGGTCAACCCCGGCTCGGTCGGCATGCCCTTCGACGGCGATCCGCGCGCCGCCTACGCGCTCTTCCACGACGACGGAACGGTCGAGCACCGCCGGGTGGAGTACGACCGGGGCGCGGCGGTCGCGCAGCTGCGCGAGAGCTTCGACGGGCCCTGGGTCGACACCGTCGCGCGCCGGCTCGAGCAGGCGCGCATGGACGTCTAGGAGCGAGACGATGCGTTTGGCGCAGCGGCCGGCGGTCTGGCTGCTCATCGCAGCTGGTCTCGCCGCCGCGCCGGGCGCGGACGCCCGGGTGCGCGCGCCTCGGGGGATCGAGGTCGGCTCCTATGCCTCGCGGATGGGTCACCCCACCAACCTCGCGTGGGACGAGGCGGGCAGGGTGTGGACCACGTCCGGCGGCTACCTCGCCTCCCGATCGGACGGGGTGTGGTTCCTGCCGCGCCGCGGCGCGCGGCCCCGTCACGTCGTCCGCCGCCTCTTTCAGCCACTCGGGCTGACCTGGCTCGGCGGTGAGCTGTACGTCTCCCACATGCATCCCTACTCGACGTCGGGACCCCACACAGGACGGGTCGTGGCGTACTCGGAGTTCGACGGGCAGCGGTTTCACCGGTCACGCGTGGTGCTCGACCGCCTTCCGGTGGGCCTTCACTCGGTGGACTCCGTGGTTCCCGGGCCCGACGGCAGGCTCTACCTGGGAATCGGCAGCCGCGACGACGCCCGCCGCGGGGCCTCGCCGTCCGCCTCGGTCGTCTCCTTCGAGCCCAGCGGAGCTGACCTGCGCGTCGAGGCCCGCGGGCTCCGCAACCCCTTCGGGCTGGCCTTCCTGCCGGGCACGAGCCTGCTGCTCGTCTCAGACAACGGACGCGACGACCTCGGCCCGCGGCGGCCGCCCGACGAGCTGAACGCCCTCGACGTGTCCCAGGAGACACCTGACTTCGGCTTTCCGGGGTGCCCGGGGCGCAGCCCCGGAGGCTGTGGCGGCACGGTGCGACCGCTCGCCCGCCTGGCCCCGCACGCCGCCGCAGCCGGAGTGGCGGTGGCACCCGCCTTCGGGCCCTACGGGCCCAGCGCGTTCGTGGCGGAGAACGGCTCGACGATACGGGGCGCGCGGGCGGGGGCCGACGTCGTCCGCGTCGCGCTGCGCGGAGGCGAGGACGGCGGCGAGCCACTGCGCGGCAGGCGGGTGGCGTTCGCGCGGGGCTTTCGCCGCTACGACCCGGTTGGCGCGGGCATCGGGCCAGACGGGGCCCTGTACGTGACCCTGAACCGCTCGGGACGGATCCTGCGCTTCGCCCCGGAGTAGTGGCCGCTAGGTGCGCCCCGACAGCTCCGGCAGCTCCTGCTTCAGCTCGAGCACCGGCGCGAACAGGTCCCCCCTCTCCTCCACCCGCGCGAGGACGTCGTCGGCGTCGAAGATCAGCGCTTCGGCGTCGCCGCGCGAGTGGGCGTCCTCGACCTCGGCCCAGTCCACCGGCGTGGACACGGTGGGGCGCTCGCGCGCGCGCAGCGAGTACGCGCAGACCGTCGTCTTGTGCTCGTCGTTCTGGCTCCAGTCCACGAACACCTTGCCGCCGCGCAGATCCTTCTTCATCCGCGACACCACCGCGTCGGGCTCGCGCTTCTCCAGCAGCTGGGCGAGCGCCTGCGCAAAGGGCTTGGTGTCGTCGTAGGTCACGGCGGTGTTCAGGGGGACGTACATCTGGAGGCCCTTCGAG
>Ga0136622_10001184_pt1 | contig 10828 bp, 12 predicted proteins | sample AntDrymUQ4482106_2_FD_104803 | JGI IMG/M metagenome (GOLD analysis project Ga0136622, IMG submission 104803) | Polar desert sand microbial communities from Dry Valleys, Antarctica - metaG UQ448 (21.06) | ecosystem: Environmental > Terrestrial > Soil > Desert | place: Antarctica: Dry Valley...
GAAGCTTCCTGGCGACAGTGCCGCGGCCGGCCGTGGTCGACGCCGACGGCCTGAACGCGCTTGCCGCGGAGGCAGGCTGGTGGCGGAAGGTGCGCGCGCAACAGCTGATCCTCACCCCTCACCCCGGCGAGTTCGCCCGCCTCGCGGGCTCCTCGGCGCCAGATGCGGCCGACGACGCGGGCCGCCGGATGGCCGCGGTGGACGCGGCGGCGCGCTGGGAACAGGTAGTGGTGCTCAAGGGGGCGCGCAGTGTGGTTGCGGCGCCGGACGGGCGCGTGCTGCTCTCGCCGGTCGCAACAGCGGCGCTCGCGACCGCGGGGAGCGGCGACGTGCTGAGCGGCTTGATCGGCGCGTTCCTCGCCGCCGGAGCCTCGCCTCTGGAGGCAGCGGGCTGCGGCGTCGGCCTGCACGCAGCCGCCGGCCTGGTGGCGGAAGAGCGGATGGGCAGCGCGGGGGCACTCGCCGGCGATCTTGCCCGCCTCATTCCCGAGGCGCGGCGCCGGCTGAGTGCCGTCCCTCCCCGATGAGCGCACCGCGCAGCCGGCATCGAGCCTGGGTCGAGGTCGACCATGCTGCCATCCGCACGAACCTGGGCCTCGTGCGCGCGCTCGCCGGCGCCGCCGAGGTGATCGCCGTCGTGAAAGCGAACGCCTATGGCCACGGCGACGTGGAAGTGGCGCGCACGCTCGTTTCGGCCGGAGCGGAGCGGCTCTCGGTCGCGACCGTCGACGAGGGACGGCGACTGCGTGACGCCGGGATCGACGTTCCGGTGCTGCTTCTGTGGGGCATCGGCCCCGACGAGGCGGCGGACGTGGTCGCCCTGGAGCTCGAACCGATCGCCTACGACGACGCGACGGTCGACCTGCTGGAGGCCGAGGCGGGGCGCCAGGGGCGGCGGCTGGGCATTCACCTGAAGGTCGACTCGGGACTGGGCCGGCAGGGGAGCACCCCGGACGAGGCGCTGCGTCTCGCCACGCGGGTGGCGTGGAGCCGGCACCTCGTCCTTGCCGGGACCATGAGCCATCTGGCTGTGCCGGGCGAAGACGACGCGTACACCGACGTCCAGCGCCTGCGCCTGGCCCGGGTGGTCGACGCGATGCGCTCCTCCGGCATCGATCCGGGCCTCGTCCATGTGAGTGCCAGCGGTGGAATCCTCGCGGGCGACGCGGACGTGACGCAGGCGGCAGCCGTTCGGCCGGGGCTGCTGCTCTACGGGCTGCTCCCGTCGTGGGCAGCCGATGGCGACCCCGGGCTTCGGGCCGCGATGACCCTCAAGGCGCGACCGCTGCGCATCTTCGATCTTCCGGCCGGAGAGGCGATCGGCTATGGCCTGCGCTTCCGCGCGACGGGGGCGACAAGGATCGCGACCCTGGGAATAGGTTACGGCGACGGCTGGCCGCGGGCCCACGCGAACAATGGATCGGTGCTGGTGGGCGGCCGGCGAGCCCCGATCGTCGGGGCCATCAGCATGGATGGCCTGATGGTGGACGTCGGCGGGCTGGACGCGACCATGGACGACGAGTTTGTCCTGATCGGAGGGCAGGGTGGTGAGCGCATCACGGCCGACGATGTCGCGGCGCAGCGCCGCACGATCAACTACGAGGTCACGACCGCGCTGCGGGAGCGCCTGCCACGACTGCACCTCGGAGCCGACTGAGCACGTCGCGGTCGCGCTCCGGGGTCACGGTGGGCCACCGTGACAAGGCACAATGGCCGCCATGATGGACGCCGGTCGGATTCGATGAACGAGGACGCGGCGAGTCGAATCGCGGCTGAGCTCGAGCGCCGCGGACTCGGCTCGACGGCCCGGCTTCTGGCCGATGCGCATCGGCCGCTCTCGCCATTGCTGTCGGATCTCGGCGTCGCGCTCGGCGGACTGCTCGGCGCAGTGGCAGGCCGGTCTGGGACCGGGATGCGCGAGCTGCTGGAGGACGAAGCCGCGCTCGACCGGCTCGTGGCTGGTCTGGACCGGGAGGCGCGCGATGCCCAACCCGGCTGAGCTGGTTGGCCAGCTCGTCCGGTTCGTGGGGGACGTGCTCACCGCCTCCACCCTGCGGTTCGAGATCCCGGCCACGCTCGCCGTGCTGGGCGTGCTGCTCATCTTCCTCCAGCTGGTGGCACGGCCGGTGTCACGCTGGGTCACCCGGGACGCGGGCGGCCTCGCCGGAGTCGGTCGGGCAATGGCCCTCGCCGCGGAGTCGGGGACCGATGCCGTGGTGTCGCTCGGTGCGGGGGGGATCGTGCGCTCCACGGACGCGCTGGCGCGGCTGCAGACCTTGGCCGCGATGCCGATCCTCGGCCACGTTGCGCGCGCCGCCGCCCGCAGTGGCGTCTCGCTCCGCGTTCTCACGAACGATCCGCTGGCGGGGGTCATCGCGGCCGCCACCATCGACGCCTCCCACGAGGCGACCGCCACACCCGAGCGGTTGGGTCGATCGCGCATCATCTACGTCGGGGAGGGCCGCCAGTCGGGAGCCGGCCTGGTGCTGTCTGCGGCGGCGCGTCCGGCGGCCGCCGTCGCTGTGGGCTCCTTCCGCGAGGAGGCTCAGCTGTACCTCGACGGCCTTGGCGGGACCGCGGGCGCGCTCCACGCGGGGACCGCGGAGACCTCGCAGGTGCCCGCGCTTCTCCTGACGGCGACCGGGACGCTCATGGGCCCCGAGCTGTATCAGGCGCCCGCAGACCTGCGCTCCGAGGTCGAGGAGAGGACCATGGTCACCTCCGCCAACCGGCTGATCCTGGTGGCACTGGTCCTGATGGCCGTCGGGAGCGCGCTCGCGCTCGCGGGCGTCTTCGACCTCCGCGACGTGCTCCTCGGAGTCACCACCGAGTGAGGCGCCCCTCGGTCTCCGCACTGGTGGTGATCGTCGGGATCCTGCTCCTCGCCGACTTTCTCGTCGTCAACGAATCGCTCGGACAGATCGCGTCACTCATCGTGGACCTCGCGATCCTGGTCGCGGCCGGCGCCGCGCTGGCCGCCGTGGCATCCCTCGCGGCGCGCCGGGGGACAGACCTGGTGCGCCAGCGAGGGGACCCGGTGGGGGCGGTGCTGGTGGTGGTCGGCATCGGAGCGATGGCCGTCGCGGGCCTCCGCCCCGGCGCGGATGGCGCGTCCGATCCAGCCGTGCGGTGGCTCCTCGCGGCGCTCGTGATTCCGATCGGTGCCACGCTCTTCGGCCTCCTCTTCGTGTCCACGCTGGGCGCCGCCCGGCGATCGGTGCTGTCGCGTGACCGCACGGCAACACTGCTGGTGATCGTTGCGCTCGTCAGCCTGGTGCTGCTCCTGCCATTCGGCGGGGAGCTGGGCGCGTGGCTGCGCTCGGTGAGCGGCTGGACCCTGGAGGTGCCGATCGCGGCCGTCTTCCGCGGCCTGCTGGTGGGCGTGGCCATCCTCACGGCGGTCTTTGCCGCGCGCACCATGCTCGGAATCAGTCCTCGAGATGACTGACCGCATGGGTCTGCTTCTGCGCGCCGCTCCGCTGGGGCTGCTGCTGCTGCTCTCCGTCGGGTGGCTGCTCCCACAGCCGAGCGGCCTGACGCTGGCGGCCCGAGCGTCCGACATTGCCCTCCGCGTGGAGGCGACGCTCGACGCGATGCCGGAGTCACCCGTGGTGGTGGTCGGGTTCGATCCCGACATCGGCACCTATCCCGAAATACGTCCCGCCGTGCGGGCGCTTCTCGCCGACCTGCTCGAGCGGGAGGCCCGGCTGGTCCTTGTCAACGTGACCCCCGAAGGGCGTGCGCTGCTGCTTGCCGAGATCGGCCGCCTGCGGGCGAGTTCGGAGCGCGCGGTGATGGTCGACCTCGGCTTCGTTGCCGGTGCGGAAGCCGCGCTGGTGGCGCTCTCGCGCACGGCGCCCGCCCCGGATGCGCCGGTCGCCCTCCGCGCGCAGCTCGCCGCGGACGGCATTGCTGCCGCCGATCTGATCGTCGTCGTTGGTGGGAACGAGATCGGCCCGCGGACATGGGTCGAGCAGGTGTTGCCACGGGTCGACCAGCTTCCGCTGGTGGCGATTTCTCCGACCGTCCTGCTGCCCGAGCTGCTGCCGTACGTCGAGAGCGGACAGGTCGATGCCCTCATCGGGACGCCCGGGGACGGCGCGGCATATCGTGAATCGGTCGCTTCCACGCCGGGGGCGGCGGCTGACGATCGCCTCGTCGACCGGCTCGCGCTGCTCCTCGGCCTCCTGGTAGGGATCGCGGTCCTTGGACAGGCGCTCGGGGAGCGGATTCTCCCCGGCCTGCGCATCGGCGGCCGCGGAGAGCGCGCGTGACAGGGTTCTTCGACGGCCTGCAGGCTGACACGCTCGCAACCTGGGTGGCCGCGCTCGCGACCCTGGTGGTGCTCGGTGGCCTGCTGGGCGAGCGGCGCGCATTCGGCTGGTCCCAGCACCTGCTGGCCGGGCTCGTCACCGGGTTCCTCGGCCTGCTGGCCATCACCGACGTGATCGTGCCTCGGCTCCTGGTGCCGCTCCTGGAGGATCCCGGCAGCCGGATCGACCTGTGGGCCGGGCTGGTGCTGGTGGGCCTGACCGCCGGTGCGCCGTGGCTTCCGCGCGGCATCACCGCGGTCCCGGTCTCGATCGCCATCGGCAGCCTCGCGGCGTTCGCGCTCGGTGGCGCCGTGGTCGGCACGTTGCTGCCACAGGTCGCCACCACGATAGCGCGTCCGGACGGCGACGCGGTGCAGACGGCCGTCGCCATCGGATCGGCGGCGATCAGCGCGCTTGTGCTCACCTCCTTCCTGCACGGGGGTCCGAGGGGGCGCCTGCTCTCGGTTGCCTCTGCGAGCGGTCGCTCGCTCCTGGTCATCGGCCTTGGCGGATGGCTCGGATACCTGCTCCTGTCACGGCTCATCCTGCTGGTCGATCGGATCGGCTTTCTGCTCGGCGACTGGTTGGGAGTCGGCCTGTGAGCGTCACGATCGACACGGAGCTCGCGCTCCTCGTCGACACCGGCACCGCCTGGACAAAGGCGGGCGTCATCGGGCGCGTGCGCGGCCGATGGCGGCTGGTCGCACATGCCGCACAGCCCACGGCATGGGGTGAGGAAGAGCTGCTGCGACGGTTGGTGGAACAGCTCGCGGCCACGGCGGACACGCGCCTTACGGGGCGCTTCCACGAGCTCTTGGCGCGCGCGACACGTGTTGAGTGCCGGACGGCCGTGCGACCTGCGCGCCTGGTGGTGGTGGCGGTATCGCGCGAGCTTTCCGGCAGTGCTGCGCGGCGTGCCGCCGAAGCAGCCGGGTGGCACGTGGTGGAGATGGTGACCTTTGACGACGGCCGGACGCTCGCAGAACGCGTTGCCCTGCTCCAATCGACCGTGGTGGACGCCTGGCTCCTGGCGGGCGGCTTCGACGAGGGCCGCAGCCCCCGCGCCCTCGAGGCGGCCGCGCTCGTGGCGGCCGCGCGCAGGCCGGGCGGCGCACCGGTCGTCTGGGCCGGATCCTCGCACCTGGCAGGCGAAGTCACCGCGCTGTTCGAGGACGGCGCTGCCACGGCGGTGGGCAACCCCAGGCCGGATGCCCGCCGCGACGAGCCCTCTGAGCTGCGCGCCCATCTGCAGGCGCTGCTGCGGCGCACCGTCGCGCCCGAGGACGAGGAGAGGCTCACGCAGGTGGCCCTGCCGCGGGCGATCGGCGCGCTGGCGGCCGCGACCGGCTTCCGCGTGCTGGCGGTCGACGTCGGCGCCTCGAGTGCCCTGCGTGTCCTCGCCGAAACCGACGGCACCACGCACAGCAGGGTGCACGCACGGGGGGGCCTGGCTGGCGCGGCCCTGCTTCCCGGCGCGCCCGGCCGGGTGTCGCGCATCGAGGTCGACGCCGGAGAGGAGCCGGCAGTCGCCGATCTGCTCCACAACCTTCGCGCGCGTCCGGCGAGCGTGCCACAGACGGCGGAGGAACTGGCCGCAACGCAGGCAGCCGCCCGCCTTCTGCTCGCCTCGCTCGTGGAGGATGGCGCGATCGGCCAGCTCGACCTCGTCGTCGGCTGCGGCCGCACGATTGCCGCCGCGCCGCATCCCGGGCAGGCGATGCGCATGCTGCTCGATGGAGTGCGGCCCGTCGGTGTCACCCAGCTCGCCGTCGACGCGGGCGCGCTCCTCGGCCCCCTGGGCTCCCTCACCGAAGCGGAGATCAGCGAGGGGCTGACGCTGCTGGCCGACGACCTCCTCGTCCCGCTGGGGACTTCCGTGGTCAGCCGCGGCGGCGATCCTGGTCGCGTGGCCATGCGCGTCACCGTGCATCGCGCCGGCTGGCCGGGGCACGGGCCCGTGGAAGTGAGGACCGGGCAGGTGCTCGTCGTGCCGCTGCCGCGCGGTCACGAGGCGGAGCTCACCATAGAGCTGTCCGCCGGTGTCAGCCTCGGCGCCGCTCGGCGCTCACCGCGGATCACTGCCACGGCGACGGGCGGCACGGTGGGACTGGTGCTCGACGCGCGCGGGGCCCCGATCGCCCTTCCGAGGCGCGCAGACGACCGCCGCGCCGTGGTAGCCAGCTGGAGCGACGCCCTCATGCGCGAGGCACCCCCGGGCTCGGAGCGCGTCGCATGACCGGCGTGATCCACAGCGTGACCCTGCCCGTTGGATCGGCGCCGGTGGTTGCGGTCGGGGCCCGCGTTCAGCCCGCCGACGTGCTGGCGCTGCGCCGGCCGCCGACGGACGGCGTCACGCTGCAGATCGCCGCCCCGCTGCGCCGATCCGCCTCGGCCGCGAGGGAGTGCCTTGTCGCGCGCCCGGGCAGCACGCTCCAACGCGGCGATCTGCTGGCAAGCGACCAGCACGGTCGCGAGGTCAGGGCACCGCATGCCTGCCTCTTCCTGGGCTATGACCCCGACCACGGTACGGCGCTGCTGTCGCCCCTCGGCGACGAGGAGCCGATCGTTGGGCACGTCCGTGGCAGAGTGACGCGCGTGACGCCCAGCGCCATCGACGTGCGGGTCGCGGGCGCGATGCTGACCGGTGTGGGCGGGATCGGCTCGGCCGTTCACGGCAAGCTGCGCCTTGCGGTCGATGACGAGGGCGACGAGCTCCGTGCCGGCGCAATCGACTCGGAGGCGACGGGCCGCATCATGGTGGGCGGCTCGCGTGCATCGGCCGAGACCCTTACCCGGGCGCGGGCCATGGGCGTGGCCGGTATGGTCCTCGGTGGCGTCCTGGACAAGGACCTGCGCGACTTCGAGGCCACTCAACAGCGCCGCAAGGAGGGCGGCGGCGTCGTCGTCGGCGAGTTCTCCGTCCTGCTCCTCGAGGGCTACGGCAAGATCGGCATGGATCCTGGCGTCTTCACGTGGCTGCGAGCGCATGACGGAAAGATGGTGAGCCTCTTCGGCGACGACGCGCGGCTCTACGTGTACGACGCGACGCCGCCACCGGTCCGTCGACTCCTTCCAACGGCGGGCGACCACGTGGTCGGTACCCGGCGCCCGTACGCGGGTGCGGGAGGGCGGCTGGTTCGGATCTTTCCTGGCCTGCACGTTGCGTCGTCGGGCCCGGCCGTGCGCGCCGGACTGGTCCGCTTCGAGGACGGCCGAACCGGGATCGTTCCACTCGCGAACCTGGAGGCCACCGAGCCCGCAACCCGCGCCTGAGGGGGCTCGAGCGCAACCGGCGGCCGTTCCTATACTGCGGCGCATGGACCAGATCAGCGCTGCCGCGCCCTCCGGTCGGCTGCGCAGCGAGAGCGCGGATGAGACCCGCGACATCGGCCGCCGCCTCGGTGAGGCCGCCACGCCAGGGACCATGCTGGCTCTGCGAGGCCCCCTCGGCGCAGGGAAGACGCAGCTCGCGAAGGGAGTCGCCGAGGGCCTCGGCGTCACGACCATGGTGAACAGCCCGACGTTCGTGCTGATGAACGAGCATGCGGGCCGCCTGCGCCTGTATCACATCGACGCGTACCGGCTGGGAGCGCCCGACGAGGCCCTCGACGACGGTCTGCTGGACGACCGGCAGGTATCTGGCGTGACGGTGCTGGAGTGGGCCGACCGTCTCAGCGGGCTGCTGCCGGCGGAACGGCTGGAGATCGAGATCCAGCCCGCGCCCGGGGCCCCGAGTGCCCGCGTCCTACGCTGGGAGTCGCACGGGTCGTGGCACGCCGAGCTGGGCCATCGCGTGCTCGGTCCGCAAGAGCTGGAAGCCGGTTCGGCCACCGGATCGTGATCATTGCCATCGAGGGAGCCTCCAGCGACCTTTCGGTCGCACTGTCGCAGCCCGACGGGACGCTCATCGCCGACGACGGCTGGACAACCGCGCAGCGGCAGTCGGCCGAGCTGCTGCCGCGCCTGATGGCGCTCCTCGCGCGCGCCAATCGAGACCTGCGTGACACCACCGCGGTGAGCGTGGGAGTTGGCCCGGGCTCCTTCACCGGCCTCCGTGTGGCGCTTGCGCTGGCCAAGGGTCTCGCGTTCGGGCTGGAGTGCCCGATCGTCGGAGTTCCGAGCCTGGATGCCTGGCTCGCGGCGCACGCCGATGCCGCCGCCGCCCTGGCTCGAGCCGGCGCGCAGGAGGCATACCTGCTGACGCGCGGCGAAACCGTGGCGCGCATCGTCGACCGCCGGATCGCGGTGGAGCACATCGGCGACGCTCGGATCGTGGCTCCCTCGGAGCTCGCGGAGGCGTTCGGGCTGGGCGGGGCGGAGCCGCCGCGCGCGGCGAGGGCGGTCGGAATGATGGCGGCCGCACGCCTTGCCGACGATCCGCATGGCGACGACCTGCGAGCCATGGAGCCGATCTACGTGCGGGCGCCGCGAGGGGTGACGACGCAGGGGGAGGGTGAGGTCCGGTGGCTCTGATGGCCCAGGTCGTCATCCGTCCCATGACGCTCGACGACGTCAATGCGGCTCACGAGATCGAAAGCCTCAGCTTTGCGACGCCGTGGCCTGCGTACGCATTCGAGCAGGAGCTGCGGGGCAACCGTCTCGCGCGGTATCTCGTGGCGCGCTCGACCGACGCGCTGGTCGGCTTCGCCGGCATCTGGATGATGGTCGACGATGCGCACGTCACCACCATCAGCGTGCATCCCGAGTGGCGTCGGCGTGGAGTGGGGCGGCAGCTGATGCGTGGCCTCGCCGAGCTTGCCGTCACGCTGGGCGCGCGGCGTATGACCCTGGAGGTACGCCCGAGCAACGCGGGAGCACAGAACCTCTACCGCGAGTTCGGCTTCGAGGTGGTGGGCCGCCGACCGGGCTACTACAGCGACAACGGCGAGGACGCGCTGGTGATGACCACGCCGGACCTGGACGCGCCCGAGATGCGCGCGTTCACCGCGGCCTGGCGGCGGGGCGACCAATGAGCGGCGTGCGGATCCTGGCCATTGAGTCCTCGTGTGACGAGACCGGCGTCGCGGTGGTGGTCGGTGGCCGGCGGATCGAGGCCAGCCAGGTCGCCACCCAGGTGGCATTGCACGCCGCCACCGGCGGCATCGTCCCGGAGATCGCCGCGCGGCAGCAGCTGCGGTGGATCGTGCCCACGCTGGAGGCGGCGCTGGGCGAGGCGAAGGTGGGGTGGGATGAGCTTGACGCGGTGGCGGTGACGTACGGCCCTGGCCTCATCGGCTCGCTGCTGGTGGGCGTGAACGTGGCGAAGGCGTTGGCCGTCGTGCACGGCCTGCCTCTCATCGGTGTCAACCACATCGAGGGCCACATCTACGCGAACTGGCTGACCGATGTCGAAGCCGAGCTGCCACAGCCCGCCGAGCCGCAGTTTCCGCTGCTGTGCCTGGTCGTCAGCGGCGGGCACACCCAACTGGTCCTGATGCTCGACCACGGGCGGTACCGGCTCGTGGGGCAGACGGTGGACGATGCTGCGGGCGAGGCCTTCGACAAGGTCGGCCGGCTGCTGGGCCTTCCGTACCCGGGCGGACCGGCCATCAGCGCGGCCGCCGACGGCGCCACGCCCGCGACGCGTTTCCCGCGGGCGCGCACCGCGGGCTCATACGACTTCAGCTTCAGCGGCCTGAAGACCGCGGTCCTGCGCGACGTCGAGTCGTACCGCGAGCGCGGTGAGCCGATCCCGGTCGACGGTCTGGCGGCGGCCTTCGAGGAGGCCGTTGTGGACGCGCTCGCTACCAAGACGGTGGCCGCGGCGCGGGACCTCGGGGTGGCATCGGTCGCCCTCGGAGGTGGCGTGGCGGCGAACCGATCCCTCCGGGCCGTGCTCGCCGAACGCTTGGCGCGCGACGGCCTCTCGCTGCGTGTGCCGCCGCCGGCGTGGTGCACGGACAACGGCGCGATGATCGGTGCGGCGGCCGGGTTCCGCTTGCAGGCGGGTGACCGTGCGGACGCGGCGCTCGAGGCGGTTCCCAACCTGGCGCTCCCCTGGTTGCAGCCGGCGTGACGGACCCACTCGGCGCAGAGCGGTTGGTCCCTCCCACCCCGGGCCAGCTTCGGCGGCTGATGGGCGCGGAGCGGCTGCGACCGCGGAAGAGCCTCAGCCAGAACTTCCTGACCGATCCGGTCGTCCTCGACGCGATCGTGGAGGCAGCGGAGCTCCGCCCTGACGACCGGATCGTGGAGGTCGGGCCGGGTCTCGGCGTCCTCACCAGGCGCCTGCTGGCCGCGGGCGCATCGGTCCTTGCAGTCGAAGTGGACGCCCGGCTGGCCGAGTACCTGCGCCGTGAGCTGTACGGGGTCGAGCGCTTCGAGCTCATCGAGGCCGATGCGCTCAGCATCCATCAGCGGGACGCGTTTCCGGGGGAGTCCTTCAAGCTCGTGGCGAACATCCCGTACCACATCACCAGCCCGCTGCTGCACGCATTCTTGGAGGGCGAGCGGCCTCCCGAGCTCACGGTGCTGCTGGTGCAGCTGGAGGTTGCGGAACGCGTGGCGGCTCCGCC
>Ga0136622_10001185_pt1 | contig 10827 bp, 14 predicted proteins | sample AntDrymUQ4482106_2_FD_104803 | JGI IMG/M metagenome (GOLD analysis project Ga0136622, IMG submission 104803) | Polar desert sand microbial communities from Dry Valleys, Antarctica - metaG UQ448 (21.06) | ecosystem: Environmental > Terrestrial > Soil > Desert | place: Antarctica: Dry Valley...
CCCAGAAGATGGTCGAAGTCCGCGTGGGTGGCGAGCAGCGCATCGGGCTGAAAGCCCGCCTCCTCGAGAAGGGTCGGCAGCAGCGCGAGCTCCTCGGGGAAATAGGGCGAGTCCACCAGCATCGCCTCCTCGCCCGAGCGGATGGCCGTGGCGGTGGTCTGCCAGAGCAGGCTCGTAACGACGATGACGTCGGGGTGGACGGAGACCGCCCGCATGGCCGGCGAGGACCCCTAGACGGCGTTCAGCAGCTTGCCGGCCTCACGGAAGCTCTTGACCTCCTCCGTGGGCTTCTTCTGCCCGGGCTCGAGCTCCTTGCCGTGACGGTTCACCCAGATCACCGGGATCTTCTGTTTCAGGCAGGGCTCGATGTCCGTGTCGTAGCCGCTCGCGACGTGCACCCAGTGCTTCTTCTGCTTGTCGATCCTGCGTGCGCACTCCTTGAAGTGCGCGTGGTCGGGCTTGTAGGAGCGGACCTGCTGAGCGGTGACCACGAGGTCGAGGTCCGCCCGCAGGTGGCGGCGGGTGACGCCCAGGAGCTTGTCGTCGATGTTCGACAGGATTCCCAGCTCGTACTTCTTGGCAAAGCGCTCGAGCTGGGCGTTGGTCTCGCGAAAGGGCATCCAGCGCGGAACGCTGTCGGGCAGGAACTGGGCGCGTGAGGACTCGAGCGCCCAGCCCAGCTCGGCCGCCACCTTGACAGCCGTCCGGCGCAGGACCTCCGCGTAGAGCTCATACGAACCGCTCTGAATCTCGTGCTGGATCTCCAGGAACCGGGGGATGAGGATCTCGCGGTCGATCGTGAATCCGTCCTTGTCCGCCTCCTTCTGGAACGCCTCGTAGACGCCGGTCTCCCAATCGATGAGGGTTCCGTAGCAGTCGGAGGTCACGAATTGGACGTCTTTAGGGAGCGGCACGGCCGCGCATTGTATGTTCCGGGCCCGCCGGGCACCTGCCGCCTCTCGATCGGTAGGCTGCCCAGCCCTCGCAATGGACCTCCTCGAGTACCAGGGCAAGCAGCTCTTCGCCAAACATGGGGTCCCGGTATCCCCGGGGCGGCCCGTGACCACGGTAGGGGACGCCGTGTCTGCCTCCGACGAGATCGGCTATCCGGTGGTGGTCAAGGCGCAGGTGCTGGTCGGGGGGCGGGGAAAGGCCGGCGGGATCAAGCTGGCGGATGACCGCGAGGCCGTCGAGGAGCACGGCGGCGCGATCCTCGGGATGGACATCAAGGGCCTCACGGTGCGGGAGCTCTGGATCGAGAAGGCGAGCGACATCGATGACGAGTACTACGCGGCGTTCGTCTTTGACCGCTCCGCAAAGAAGCCGATGGCGATGCTCTCGAAGATGGGTGGCATGGACGTGGAGGCGATTACCGACGAGGATCCCGAGGCGATGCGGATGCTCCACGTGGACCCGCTGCTCGGCTTTCAGGACTTTCAGGGCAGGCGGCTGGCCTTCGAGGCGGGAATCGCCGCGGACGTGATCCGCCCCGTGGGCGCGATGCTCGGGAAGCTCTACGAGGTGTTCGTGGCCGAGGACGCGACGCTGGTCGAGGTCAACCCGCTGATCGTGAAGCCGGACAGGACCCTGATCGCGCTCGATGCCAAGGTCACGATCGACGCAAACGCCCTCTATCGCCACCCCGACATCGCCGAGATGCGCAACGCGCTCGACGAGGATCCCCAGGAGCGGCTCGCCAGGGAGCGCGGCCTCACCTACGTGCCGCTCGAGGGCAACATCGGCATCCTCGGCAACGGCGCCGGCCTCGTGATGTCCACCCTGGACGTGGTGGCCCAGGCCGGCGGCCGGCCCGCCAACTTCCTGGACGCGGCCGGCGGGTCGAAGGCGGAGGCGATCACCAGCGCGGTCGAGGTGATCCTCTCCAACGAGCGCGTGACCGCGATCCTCCTGAACATCTTCGGCGGCATCACCCGCTGCGACGAGGTGGCCCGCGGGCTGGTAGAGGCAGTCGACCAGATCAAGCCCACTGTGCCGTTCGTGGTGCGGCTCGACGGCACGAACGGCGAGGAGGGCCGGGTTCTCCTGGCCGAAGCCGACCTGCCAAACCTGCACATCGAGGCGACCATGCTCGGCGCCGCGGAGAAGGTCGTGGAGCTGGCCGGCTGATGGCGGTGCTCGTGAACGCGGACACGCGGCTGTGCGTGTCCGGAATCACAGGTCGCGAGGGCACCTTTCACTCGCTCAACAACCGCAGCTACGGCACCGAGGTGGTCGCTGGGGTCACGCCCGGCAAGGGCGGCCACGACGTGGAGGGCATCCCGGTCTTCGACACCTTCCACGAGGCGGTATCCGAGACCGGGGCCAACACGGCGATGGTCTTCGTGCCGCCACCCTTTGCGGCGGACTCGATCCTCGAGGCCGCCGACACCGGCGTCGAGCTGATCGTGGCGATCACCGAGGGCATCCCGGCCCACGACGAGCTGCGCGTGTTCAACCACCTCCAGCGCGGCGCCTCGCGGCTCGTGGGCCCGAACTGCCCAGGCATCCTCTCGCCCGGCAAGGCCAACGTGGGAATCATCCCGGCGGCGTTCTTCAAGGAGGGCAACGTGGGTGTCGTCTCCCGCTCGGGCACGCTGACCTACCAGATCGGCAACGAGCTGGCACAGCGTGGATTCGGCAACTCCACGATCGTCGGCATCGGCGGTGACCCCGTTCCCGGGTCGAGCTTCATCGACATCATCGAGCTGTTCGAGGCCGACCCCGACACCGAGCTGATCGTGCTCTCGGGTGAGATCGGCGGCGACGCCGAGGAGCAGGCCGCCGGGTACATCGGCGAGCACGTCACAAAGCCGGTCGTGGCCTACATAGCCGGCTTCACCGCCCCTCCGGGCAAGACGATGGGCCACGCCGGCGCCATCGTGTCCGGATCGACGGGGACCGCCCAGGCGAAGGCGGAGGTGCTCGAGGCCGGTGGCGTGCGCGTGGGACGGACCCCGACCGCGGTGGCCGACATCGCGGCGGAGATCCTCGGGGCCTGAGCCCGCTCCGTGGCAGCACGTCCGCCGCCTCCGCGACTGGAGGGCGTTTCACCGACCGCCGGGCGCTATCGCCTCGGAGGCCTCGAAGGCGATGCGAGTCGCGGTCGCGCTACTCGTGCGCGGCCGCTCCCCGCACCTACCACGTGCAGATCGGTTTATCTCTACAGCAACACAAGGGCCGCCAGCGTCGCCAACAGCGCCGGGTGTCCCTCGAGCCAGTCGCCGGCGTCTGACAGCCAACTCCAGAAGTCGGCCGCCTCGATCCCGGGTCCGCCGACCATCGCGCCCGAATAGGCGGCGCGATTCACCGGCACGGCTTGCCGCGGCATGCGCAGCCCGGGCGCGGTGCGGTTCATCGTCATTGCCAGCGAGGTCGGCGTAGCGTCCGGTGACCTTCCTCGCAGCGGCGACCTCGGCGCAGCTGCCGGATTGTCGAGATCCAACAGGGACGATTGGCCGCAGGACGGGTACTACTGCGCTGGCACGAGTCCGGTGGGTCGCTTGCCGGTCCCCGCCCCGGGAGGCATCGACTTGCAGCGAGCATAGCGCCTGGATTGAGAAGCTCAACGAGGGGCATCCCCGACCCCATCGACCGCGTCCGGAGTCGCCGAGCCCGCGTGCTGTGCGGCAACCTGATTTTGTAGCTGCTAGGCTCGCTCAAATGACGCTACATGGTGGCTATGAGGTTGGGGTGCGTGACCTGCACGATCGCCTCAGCGAGCATCTCGAGCGAGTAGAGCAGGGGAGCGACATCGTCGTCACGCGTCGCGGGCGACCGATCGCAAAGCTGACTGCGGTCGATGCGAACGATCCTCTGGACGAGCTCGTCCGTCAGGGCCTGGTCAGCCGACCGAAGGCACCACGGCGCTCCAAGGGGCCGCGGGTGAAGGCGAAGGGCTCGGTGTCCGATCTCGTCGCGGACCAGCGGCGCTGACGCCGTCGCTGACGCTCTACTTCGACACGTCTGCGCTGGTCAAGCTCGTGATCGAGGAAGACGGGTCTGAGCTCGCAGCCCAGCTCTGGGGGTCCGCCCACCCCACGGCAGCCGGCGTTCTCGCCTACCCGGAAGGAAGAGCGGCTCTTGCGGCCGCCGGTCGCGCGGGCCGGCTCGCGCCGGCCGGGTACCGCAACGCCGTCGCGGCCTTCGAGGACGTCCACGCGGCTGCCCTCATCGTCGCTATCGACGATTCCCTGGCCAAGCAAGCCGGGGACCTCGCGGCCGGACACCGCCTTCGCGGCTACGACGCCGTCCATCTTGCCAGCGCGCTGCGGCTCGGTCCCGACACGACACTGATCACCTGGGACGAGCAACTCAAGCGAGCCGCGACCGACTGCAGGCTCGCCGTCGCGCCCGCGATCTGACGGCGAAGTAGTTCGCGGGGGGCGCCGGCGTCGCGGGGCAGGGAAGGGCGATGAGCACGGACGTGGCGCCCGCCGGTAGGTTCGGTGGATGGTCCCGGGGTTCTCTGCTTTTCATCGTGGCGGGGTGGCCCGCCGATGGTGTGCCTGCACGGGTTCATGGAGACGTGGAGGACGTGGGAGCTGGTGCTGCCGACCCTGGAGCGTCGGCACGACTAACCACCTGTCCACGGTCTCGGCGAGCACGGGCCGGCTCGCCAGGACGTCCGCTACACCGATCAGCTCGCCAGCTGGAACCGCGATTCGCATCGGGGGCAGGCTACCCCCGCACGAGAGCCGAGACACTTCCCATCCCGGGACCCCTGCACCGACGGCCGACCGCGAAGCACGTACCCTAACCCGGCTCCACGTCGCTCCCCCCTTCTGTGCACGCCAGCAGCCACACCGGCCGCTGCCGGATTCGGCGCAAAGCAGCAGCGGAGAACCGACGCCGGGAGTACCGTCTCGCCATGAACGAGGAGCTGGCGGCCGAGCTGGCGGAAATGGCAGCGGAGGACCAGCGGATCCGCAAGCGTTCGAAGTCAGGCGGTCGCGGCTTCGTCCGCCCTCTGGACTCGTAGACCGTTTACGAGTACATGCGCATCGATGCCGCAAACGCCGATCGCCTGCGGCAGATCGTCTCCGACCACGGCTGGCCCGGCAGGTCACTCGTTGGAGCGCATGGAGCGCATGGCGCGCACAAGCCTGGCCTGATCGCCCAGTACGCGGACCGTCAGCCCGCGTTCCAACGTCAGGCGTTCGAGTTGCTCGCTGACGCCGTGGCCCGCGGCGAGGCAAGCGCACGCGATCTCGCCTACCTGACCGACCGCGTGCGAGTCAACGGAGGGCAGTACTGACCAGATGCCCGTTGCTTGGCGGACACCTCCTGTCGTATGAGAGGAGAAGGCTTGCTCCGCGCGGCGGTCTTCGGCGGATTGTTGGCGTGGTTTGTGCTGTTCATCGGCTACCTCGCCCCAGGGGCTGGCTTGGATGGGCCGTGCTTGTATTACCTGGCTGAACCGCCTCTGCCGGAGGGGACTTCGATAAGCACCGACGTCGCGTGGTGGCCGCCTGGGGCGGTCAAGTGCGTCACCGAGCTTCCGAGTGGTCGGATTCGAGAGGAAACCTTCCCCCGCGACGGCTACTGGGTGGCCGCGTTCGGGGTCGGGCTGGTGCCACTGCTCGTGTGGGCGCTGTGGCTGCGCGGCACGTCCCCGAGGGACTGGACCCGGCCGTGGCAGCGCGTAGCGCTGAGCGTCGCAGGGGTCGCACTCCCGATATTCGCGGCCGGTTTCGCCGCGTTCTCGCGGTTGTTTTTCGCCCTCCTTTGGGTTGCGCCGCCGATGGGACCCATCTGCGCGATGCTCGCTTGGCTCTTCTGGAGATGGGACAGGGACCTTCGACCCCACCCCCAATCGCCGAGCATGGGGCCGCACCACCCCGCGTGAACGGGCTGCGAGCAGCGCCGTACCATTCAGCCATGTCCGCACGCGCCCCCGTGACCGCATCCCTACCGGGCAACGAGCTTGTCGAGCAGGGTCTCGGCGACCTCCGCGCCGGGCGGGAGACCCCTGTCGCGGCGCTCGTGAGCATGGCCGCGCCCCGCCTGCGCGACCTGGGCATCGAGGTCCCTCCCACGATCGACGGCCGCCCCTCGCACAGGCTCTACGACCTGCTCTGCGAGGAAGATCCGGGGTCCGCGCACAGCCGCTATAACGCGCTCGTCGCCCGGATCGCGAGCTTCGCGCGCGCCGCCGAGCATGCGCGCGCGGGCTGACGGGCAGAGCATCCGAGCACTGGCGCGCGAGCTCGGTGCCGTCGCGCGCGAGGAGACGACCCTGTACCTCACGGGCGGCGCAACGGCGGTACTCGAGGGCTGGCGCGCCAGCACAGTCGACGTGGACATCCGGTTCGAGCCCGACTCCGACGAACTGCTGCGGCGGATCGCGCAACTCAAGGAGGAGCTGGACCTCAACGTCGAGCTCGCCTCACCGCCGGACTTCATCCCCGAGCTGCCCGGCTGGCGGGAGCGCAGCCCGTTCGCGTTCAGCGAGGGACGGGTCCACGTGCGCCACTTCGACCCCTACTCCCAGGCTCTGTCGAAGATCGAGCGCGGCTTTACGCACGATCTCGAGGACGTGGCCGCCATGCTGACCAGCGGGCTCATCGAGCGTGCACGGGCACGGGAGCTCTTCGAGCAGATCGTCCCCGAACTGTTCCGTTACCCCGCGATCGACCTCCAGAGCTTCCGCCGCAAGGTGCAGCGCGCGTTGACTTGAGGACCTTCGCGCCCCCCTCAGCACTCCTGGATCTGAAACAGGCTCGTGGTACCGGGGGACCCCGTCGGCAGCCCGGCGGTGATTCCCACCCGCTCGCCCGGTTTCACCCATCCGAGCTCGACGACCCGGCGCGCCGAGGCGGCGATCAGCTGCTCGGTGACCTCGTGGCGGTCGATCATCGCCGCCTCGACCCCCCACATCACGCTGCAGCGCCGCACCACCTCCTCGGCCGGGCACAGCGCGTAGATCGGAACGGCCGGTCGGTGTGCCGAGATAAGGCGCGCAGAGCGCCCGGACACTGTGGGACAGATGAGGGCCGCGAGCCCGAGCTGGCGCGCAGCGACGCACGCGTTGTGGGCCACCGTGTAGGCGGGGTCGCGCTCGTCCGCCCGCACGCGCGACTCGTTCCAGCGGTCGTACGGGGCCTCGCTCTCGGTGTGCTTGGCGATCGCCGCCATCATCGCCACGGCCTTCACGGGATGCGCGCCGACGGCGGTCTCCTGGGAGAGCATGAGCGCGTCGGTGCCGTCGAGGATCGCGTTTGCCACGTCGGTGACCTCGGCCCGAGTCGGGCGAGGCGAGAAGACCATCGACTCGAGCATCTGCGTAGCCGTGATGACCGGCCGCGCCTTGGACCCGGCGAGCGCGATCACCCGCTTCTGGACGAGCGGGACCTCCTCGATCGGCATCTCGATACCGAGATCGCCACGGGCGACCATCATGCAGTCGGAGACATGGGCGATCGCCTCGGCGTTCTCGACCCCCCGGCGCTTCTCGATTTTGGCGATCAGCGGCGTTGCGGTGTGCTGCCTGACCTCCGTCACGTCCTCGGGCCGGCGCACGAAGGAGAGCGCCACCATGTCGACCCCCATGCTCTCGCCGAAGCGCAGGAGCTCGAGGTCGTCGTCCGGCATCGAGGGCAGCGAGCCGAGTTCTCCCGGGATGTTGATCCCCTGCCGGGAGGAGACCGCACCCCCGATCTCCACGCGCGTCTCTATCTCGCCGGAGCCCTCGCGCACCTCCTGCACCGAGAGCCGCACGGAGCCGTCCGCGAGGTAGATCACGTCGCCGGGATCCATCGCGGCGGCCAGGCCGGCCCAGGCGACGGACATCCGCTCGCCGTCCCCCTCCTCGATCGACCCGCACTCGAGGGTCAGGCGGTCGCCGGCCCTCAGCTCCGCCACCTCTCCGCTCAGGGGCCCGATGCGCAGCTTGGGGCCCGGGAGGTCCTGCAGGATCCCGACCTCCCGGCCGGCCCGGGACGCGGCGTCGCGGATGCGCTCCGCGGTGCCCGCGTGCTGCTCCGGGCTTCCGTGGGAGAAGTTGAGGCGCGCGACGTCCATCCCCGCCTCGACCATCCGGGCGAGGGTCTCGTCGTCGCCCGAGGCGGGGCCGATCGTCGCGACGATCTTGGTCCGCTGATCCTTCGACCGGCTCAACCGAAGAAGACCTCGGCCGTCTCGTAGAGCTCCGTGTCGAGGAGCTTGGGCTCGCGCAGCGCCTCCTCGAGCGGGACCTGCTCGATGGCGGTGGCGTGGAGGGCCACCATCGTCCCGAACTCCCCGGCGTTGACCGCGTCCACGGCTCCCACGCCAAAGCGCGTGGCCAGCACGCGGTCGTATGCGGTGGGGGTGCCGCCGCGCTGGACGTGTCCGAGGATCGTCACGCGGCTCTCGAAGCCGGTGCGCTCCTCGATCTCGTGCTCGAGCTCGACCCCGATGCCCCCGAGCCGCACGTGGCCGAACTCGTCAACCGCCTCGCCCCCGCTGGGCCCCTCCCCGTCCGCCCTGACGGCGCCCTCGGCGATCACCACGATCGAGAAGGTGCGCCCGGCCTCGTGGCGACGGCGAATGCGGTCGCACACCTCGTCGACGTCGAACGGGCGCTCGGGCACCAGGATGGCGTCGGCTCCGCCCGCCATGCCGCTGTAGACGGCGATCCAGCCGGCGTGGCGGCCCATCACCTCCACCACCATCACCCTGTTGTGCGACTCGGCCGTGGTGTGCAGGCGGTCGATCGCGTCCGTGGCGATCTGGACGGCCGTCTGGAAGCCGAAGGTGAAGTCCGTCTTGTCGAGGTCGTTGTCGATCGTCTTCGGTACGCCGACCACCGACACGCCCTCCGCCGACAGCTTTCCGGCGACCCCGAGCGTGTCCTCGCCGCCGATCGGGATGAGCGCCTCGATGCCCTCCGCCTCGAGCGAGGCCTTGACCTTGTCTGCGCCCCCCTCGACCTTGTAGGGATTGGTGCGGGAGGTACCCAGGATCGTGCCGCCGCGGTGGAGGATGCCCGACGTGTTCTCGTGGGTGAGCTCGGTGCTCTGGCCCTCCATCACTCCGGCCCAGCCGTTTCCAAAGCCGGCCACGCTGTGCCCGTGCCTGATCCCCGTGCGGACGACCGCCCGGATGACCGCGTTGAGGCCGGGACAGTCTCCTCCTCCGGTGAGGATGCCTAGTCGCATTGGGCGCAGCGTAAACCAGCGCGTCCGCAGCCGTCGGTCCTGACCGGTCAGGGCGCTGTCTGACCCTGCTCCTCGTAGGCCTCGCTCATCCCCTCCGCGAGCGCGCCCACCTCCTCACGCAGCTCTCGCACCTCAGCGGCGAGCTGCTGCTGGTTCGCGGCGTCGGTGGAGGCGGACACGGAGACGAGGTTGCCGCGCACCGTGTCGAGCTCGACCAGGATCTTCTCCATCTGGTCGTAGAAGGCCTGCAGCTGACGCTCCATCCGGCGGAGGACCTTGATCTGTCCGGTCAAGGCCTCCACGAGCTCCCGCCTCCCGGGATCGTTCTCGCGCGTCAGCTGCGCGAGCCGGGCCTCGACGTTCGCCGGCGGGCTCTCGGCCAGCGCCTCGTAGAGCAGCTGTGCGCGGCGCGCCGTGCCCTCCATCGCCCGCACGAAGCGATCCACCTCGTCGAGCACCTCCGTATAGGGAAGCTCGGCGCCCTCGACCGCGTCGCGGATACGGCCCTCTCGCTGAAGCGCTCCGGCGAGCAGGCCTCCGATGGGCGGGGCAAGCGTCCGCGGATCCACGCGCGCCGTTGCGTCGCCCAGGGTCTTGCGGCGCTTGGCGCGCTCTCGCTCGAGCACCCCGTTGGCCACGTCCTCGTCGAAGTAGGCGCGCGTCGCCGCCGCGCCGTAGAGCACCAGCCCGATCGGGAGGAGGATCCCGAGGGAGGAGAGGAGCATCCCGGCGATCGCCATCACCGTCAGGAGGACGATCGCGAACGGGTCCAGGAGGGCGTTGCCGATCAGCGCCCGGTTGAGGTCGCTGCGGCTGTAGGGGCGCGGCGCGTCGGCCATCAGAAGAAGCTTGAGATGCTCCGGTACACGGTTTCGATGTCATCGGTATCGCCCGTGTAGTCCTGGCCTCCTGACGCGCGCGCAATTCGCTTGAGGGCGTCCGTCGCTCCCGCCGCCCCGGCGCTGTAGGCGATCGTGAAGACGCGCACCTGATCTTCCGAGTCGCCCTGTGCGGCGGCGCGACGCACCACCTCGTCCGCACCGAGCGAGGAGTCGGTGTCCTCCCCGTCGGTGAGCAGCACCACGGCGTTGATGCGGTCCTTGTCCTTCAGCTTGCGGACCTCCTCGAGCCCCTGGGCGGCGGCATCGTAGACGGCCGTCCCCCCGTCGGCGATCAGCCGGTCCACCAGGGAGGGCAGCTCACCGCGGCGCTGCCCCACACGGGCGAGCGGCTCGATTCGGTCAGAAAAGATCGTCAGGCCGATGCGGTCGTTCGGCGACACCTCGCGCAGGAACGTGCGCAGCCCCTGCTTGGCGCGGGAAAGCCGGTTTTCGTCGTTCATCGATCCCGAGGTGTCGACCACCAGCAGCACGTTGGCGGGCTTTCGGTCCGCGCGCCACGTGCGCCTTATTCGGTCGAGCACGCGCGGCTCGGGCAGCCCGAGCACCCGCTCCGGCTGCGCGGGGTCGGCTCCGTTTGCGGGCACGACGCGCCCGGCGGGCTTCTGCTTCAGGTCGGCCGGGCGAAAGCCCTCCCGGCCCGCCTTCTCGGCGTCGATCTCCTCGTCGAGGAACTTCTGGAACTGGCGCGCGCCCTCCTTCTCGGCGCGTGAGTTGTAGGGAGCGTCCAGGACGATGAACGGGTTGTCGGAGTAGAAGGTGCCCTCCGGCGGATACAGCGCCACCAGGGG
>Ga0136622_10001186_pt1 | contig 10824 bp, 9 predicted proteins | sample AntDrymUQ4482106_2_FD_104803 | JGI IMG/M metagenome (GOLD analysis project Ga0136622, IMG submission 104803) | Polar desert sand microbial communities from Dry Valleys, Antarctica - metaG UQ448 (21.06) | ecosystem: Environmental > Terrestrial > Soil > Desert | place: Antarctica: Dry Valley...
ACGCGGAGCCGGCCCATTGCTGCAACGCTCCACCGCCCGCGTCGCCGGCCGCGTGCTGCTCGTCGGGGACGCGAGCGGGTACGTCGATGCCCTCACCGGTGAGGGCATCGCGCTTGGGCTCGCGCAGGCGCGCGCCGCCGTGACGGCGATCGCCGCCGACACGCCGCAGGCATACGAACGCGACTGGCGCCGCATCACCTGGCGCTACCGGCTGCTGACCTCGGCGCTGCTCGGCGCCACCCGGCGTGCGCCGGTACGTCGCCGGCTCGTACCGGCGGCGGCGGCGCTGCCGTCGGTGTTCGCGGCAGCGGTCAACGAGCTGGCGCGGCCGGCATGACGGCGCCACGAAGCACGCCGGCGGCGTACCCACTCGAACACGTGGTGCTGCTCGACGAGGCGGGCAACGCGATAGGCACCGCACCGAAGCAGGACGTGCACCACGGCGAAACCCCGCTGCACCTTGCGTTCTCGTGCTACGTCTTCGACGCCCACGTCAACGTGCTCCTGACGCAGCGTGCTCTGGCCAAGCGGACGTTCCCTGGGGTGTGGACCAACACGGTGTGCGGCCATCCGGCCGCGGGCGAGGGGCTCGCTGACGCGGTACGGCGCCGAGTGGGCCAGGAGCTCGGGCTCGTCCTGTCGGACCTGCGGCTGGTGCTGCCGGCTTTTCGCTACACAGCGGTGATGGACAACGGCGTCACCGAGAACGAGATGTGCCCTGTGTTCGTCGCCCGCACCGGCGACTCCCCCGACGCCGACCCGTTGGAGGTCGAGTCGACCTCTTGGCAGCCGTGGACCGCCTTCAGCGCCGACGTCCTCGCTGGGCGCATCGCGGTGTCGGCGTGGTGCGCCGAGCAGGTACGCGAGCTGGTCAGCATCGGGCCGGACCCGCGCACCTGGCCCGCCGGCGACCCGGCGCTGCTGCCCCCGGCCGCGCGCTGACCCTCGACCCACCCGCTCCGTCCCCATGCTGAGACTTACGGACGTTCGTTCACAAGGCGGCGTGTCGCGCTCAAATCGTCAGTCCCAGCGAGTCGGACGTAAGGCTCACGGCCGACCGCGTCCCCTCTGGGTCAGAGCTCGACCACGACGTGCTCGTTGGGCACGCAGTGCGTCATGACCCTGCCCTCGACGTCACGCGAGCCGTTCTTGCCGAGGTTGGCCGCGCGCTCCAGCTCGACGTCACTCAGGGTCTGCGACGCCAACGGCTCCAGATGGCGCACGTCATCGGGCGCGATGCTGAGCCCCTCGCCGACGCGAAGCCCGAGCTCGTCCTCGCACATCAGCAGGTGCCAGACCATCCGCTCCTGGATCGGCCGGTCGCACTGGCCGATGGCGCCGACGAGGTTGTCGACCAGGTCGTCCTTCTCCCACTGCTCCGACAGCAGGTAGCGCTCGCCGGCCTGCTGGTAGTCGTTGGTCCGCGAGATCCGCTTGCGGGTGAGCCGGCCGGTGATCTCCGGTCCCTGCTCGTCGTGGGTCGGGTACGTCGCCTCCCGCAGGCCGCCGGTGATCGACGGCTCGTAGTTGACGTGCGGGTTGGTGCCGCTGTTGTCGACGGCGTACGCCATCTGGCCGTCACGCTGGTTGGTGCTGACCGATGCGTTCTTGGCCTGGTTGACCGGCAGCTGCAGGTAGTTCGGCCCGACGCGGTGGCGCTGGGTGTCGCTGTAGCTGAACGTACGACCGACGAGCATCTTGTCGTCGGAGAAGTCCAGTCCGTCGACGAGCACCCCCGTCCCGAACGCGATCTGCTCGTTCTCGGCGAAGATGTTCTGCGGCGCCCGGTTGAGCTGCATGGTGCCCACATGGCGCAGCGGGAACTCGTCCTCGGGCCACACCTTGGTGTCGTCCAGCGGGTCGAAGTCGAGCTCGGGGTGGTCGTGGTCGTCCATCAGCTGCACGTGCAGGTCCCACTCGGGGTAGTCGCCCCGGTCGATCGCATCGTAGAGATCCATCGTGTGGGCGCCCAGCTCGTACGCCTGCACTGCGGCGGCATCCGATGCCGTCCAGCTCTTGACACCCTGCTTGGGCAGCCAGTGGTACTTCACCAGCTTGGTGTCGCCGACCCGGTTGACCCACTTGTAGGTGTTGACGCCGAAACCTTGCTGGAAGCGGTAGCTGGCGGGCAGCCCCCGAGGGCTGAAGACGAGCAGGATCATGTGCATGGACTCCGGCGACTGCGAGACGAAGTCGAAGACCCGGTTGGGCACCTGGCGCTCGAACGTCACCGGGTCCGGCTTCTGGGAGTGGATGAAGTCGGGGAACTTGACGGCGTCGCGGATGAAGAAGACGCCGAGGTTGTTGCCGACGAGGTCCCAGTTGCCGTCCTCGGTGTAGAGCTTGATCGCAAATCCGCGCGGGTCACGCGCGGCCTCGGAGGAGTCGCGACCGCCAGCGACGGTGGAGAAGCGGATCGCCAGGTCGGTCTGCTTGCCGGCTTCGGCGAAGAGCTTGGCGCGGGTGTACGTCGCGATCGGCTCGTCGCCGACCGTGCCCGTCGCGGTGAAGTGTCCGTACGCCAATGCGCCGCGGGCGTGCACGACCCGTTCAGGGATGCGTTCGCGGTCGAAGTGGCTGATCTTCTCCAGGAACTGGTAGTTCTCGAGGGTCGCGGGACCGCGTTCGCCGACCGTGCGCTGGTTCTGGTTGTCATACACCGGGTGGCCCTGCCGGTTGGTGAGCACGGCGCGGTCGTCACCCTCGCCGGCACCCTTGCTCGACACGTCGGTCATCTCGTACGTCCCTCCATCGGTGTGGCCCCCGTACGGCTACCCTCGCACGTTACTCACTCAGACCAAGCGGCGCAGTGCGGAAGTGGACGAGCTGGGGCGCAGCACGTCACTGCGTCTGCAGGAACGCCCTGTCGGCACAAATACCGACGAGCTCGTACGTGGACGCGCCCAACGCGAAGGTGTCGCCGATCTCGACGTGCTCGGCCGCAGCCGTCTCCGCCGCCGTCGCCTGACCGAGGCTGAACCGTACGTACGGCGGATCGTCGTCGTCGGCGATGGAGGCGATCCGCACCGCGTTGCCGTCATCCATGCGACCGTCGACGCCAGCCAGGACGCCCTGCCCGGTCTGGCTGCCGCTGCAGGAGCCACTGTCCACCGAACCGTCTTCTGTGCAGCCGGCGAGGCCGGCCACCGCGACCAGCCCCACGCCGGCGAGGAGTCGGCTACTCACTCCATGAGGTCATGCAGTGATTCCGGGCCGGCTGGCAGGATTGGAGTATGACTGCTGGCCGGGACGTCGCGTGAGGATGGTGGCGATGTCGCGCAGGCAGCTGATCGGCGCGCTCGGGCTCGGCGGTGCGACGCTCGGAACCGCGGCACTCGCGGCATGTTCGCCCGCGGGCGAGGGCACCAGCCCCGCAGCGAGCACCACCCCGCCGACCCACGGCGACAGCGGCGGCCCCACGCGGTACGCGTACGGCGCCGACCCCTCGCAGTACGCCGACCTGTACCTGCCTGGCGGCGACGCCCCACGCGGCACGGTGGTGATGATCCACGGCGGCTTCTGGCGGGCGACGTACGGCGCGTATCTGCAGGTGCCGACGGCGCAGGACCTGGCCGCACGCGGCTGGACCGTGTGGAACCTGGAGTACCGACGGTTGGGCAACGGCGGCGGGTGGCCGGAGACCTTCGAGGACGTGGCCGCCGGCGTGGACCGTCTGCGCACGCTCGCCGAGGACGTGCCCGGGCTCGACCTCGGCGGTGTGGTGGCGATGGGCCACAGCGCCGGGGGACACCTGGCGACGTGGCTCGCCGGCCGGCGCGGGCTCCCGGTCGGCGCTCCGGGTGCGTCGCCGAAGGTCGAGATCTCCGGTGTGGTCAGTCTGGCCGGCGTCGTGCAGCTCGCTCTCGCAGCCGAACGCGGCATCGGCAACGGTGCGGTGCTCGACCTGATGGGGGGGCCGCCGGACACCCGCGCGACGCGGTACGCCGTCGCCGACCCGGTGCAGCAGATTCCGGTCGGTGTACCGGTGCGCTGCGTGCACGCGCGCGGTGACGCAAGCGTGCCGATCGGACAGAGCATCGGGTACGTCGAGGCGGCGCGTGACGCTGGTGGGGACGCGCGCCTGGTGAAGGTGCCCGGCGACCATTTCGCGCCGATCGACCCGACGAGCCAGGCGTGGCGCACGACCGTGGGGTTGTTGGAGGAGCTCGGCTCCTGAGCGGCGTCGAGCGGGGCGGTCAGGGCAGCGCGAGCTTCTTCCACACCGCCCGGTCGGTCGTGCCGCCCGGCGCCAAGGCGTTGTCGGAGCGGAACCTCTTCACCGCGGCGATGGTTGCGGCACCGTAGTACCCGGTGCGCTTGGAGCGGGGCGCGTCCAGCGCAGTCTGGAGCACGAGCACTGCCTTGCCCGCCTCGTGCTTGGTCAGGACCCTGTCCGCGTAGTGGTTGAAGCCGTACCTCGCCGCCTTCCTCGCAGTGAAGCCCTCCACCGCGTCGTAGCTGAGGCTGCTGGGGACGAGCGAGCTCCACGTCGGCCCGTCGAGGGCGCCGGTACGCGGGAGGTCGTGGGACTTCTGGTAGTCCTTGACCGCGGACCACGTCGCGCCGCCGAACGAACCGGTGGCACCGATCTCGAGCCGACGTTGGGCACGCTCCACGGCCGTTCCGGTCGCTCCGTAGTAGGAGGTCGCGTACGAGCTCCGCTTGACCGCGGCGGTTGTCGGAGCGCACGGGACAGGTCGCGGCGAACGACGCAAGGTCGCCGGTTGACCGGTGAACGTCGAGCAGCGCCCGTAGTCCACCGCGCCGACCTTGCCGGTCCAGAACGAGGTGTTGCCGCGTGCGCCGGCCCAGCTGAGCGAGATGTGGATGTGGTCGGTGTGCGCGGAGTAGCCGGTGTAGCTGCGCCACCCCTCCGACAGCCGGTACGCCGACCAGATCCTGCTGTTGTAGATGACGTACATGACACCCAAGCGGCGCGCCTTGACACCGCTGTTGGCGGTGAGCCACCCGAGGAAGTCACCGGCAGCCCTGCGCTGCGCCGCGTTGTCGACGTTGACCGTCCAGTCCAGGGCGCGGCCCTCCTTGTGCTCTGATGTGCCGGTTGAACAGCTACGACCGGCGCCGATGCTCCCGACGCCGTACGTCTTGATCAAACGCGCCCCCAACTTGTCCACCCCTGGCAGCGCCCTGGGTGAGCAGGACACCTGCGGGAAGTAGAGCGACGCTGGATCGACTCTGTCCGGCTGGGGCACCGGTGCGGAGAGGCCCGTCGGGTCGCCAGGGAAGGGGACCGGGTCTGAGGCTCGGGGCCCGGCGTCGCGCATGGGGTCGCTCGGACGCGCGTCGACCCCAGAGACGCCAAGAGCGATCAGCGACACGCCGATGATCAATGCCGATGCTGCACGCCGAACGTGTGCGATCATTCGCACTCCTTACCATGGGTAGACCCCATAGTGCGGCATCAAGTCACATCTGTCACTCCTTTCCCACCTTCCCCTCCCGTCTCCGGTCGCCAGGGGTACGCCGCGAACCGGTAGGTTGCAGGCGTGCGTATCGCGACCTGGAACGTCAACTCCATCCGCAGCCGCATCGACCGGGTGGCCGACTGGCTCGAACGCAGCGACGTCGACGCCGTCGCTCTCCAGGAGACCAAGTGCCGAGATGACCAGTTCCCCGAGGACCGCTTCGCGGCGCTGGGGTACGAGGTCACCCACCAAGGTTTCTCGCAGTGGAACGGTGTCGCCATCGTCTCTCGCGTCGGTCTCGTCGACGTAGAGGTCGGCTTCCCCGGCCAACCCGGCTACGGCGATCCGATCGTGGACGAAGCGCGTGCGATCGGCGCGACGTGTGGCGGCGTCCGTCTGTGGAGCCTGTACGTCCCCAACGGCCGCGAGGTCGGGCATGAGCACTACGCCTACAAGCTCGACTGGCTCGAGCGCCTGCGGCAGGCCGCATCAGGTTGGCTCGCCGCCGACCCGCACGCCCAGGTCGCGCTGACCGGTGACTGGAACATCGCCCCACAGGACGAGGACGTCTGGGACATGGCGGCCTTCGACGGTCACACCCACGTATCAGAAGCCGAGCGCGAGGTCTTTCGCGCGGTGATCGACTCCGGGTTCAGCGACGTCGTGCGCCCGTTCACGCCTGGCCCGGGCGTCTACACGTACTGGGACTACCAGCGGCTGCGCTTCGCCAAGCGGGAGGGGATGCGCATCGACTTCGTCCTCGCCTCGCAGCCGCTCGCCGCCCGCGTCACCGATGCGATGATCGACCGTCAGGAGCGCAAGGGCAAGGGCCCGAGCGACCACGCCCCCGTCATCGTCACCGTCAGCTGACCCCCCCGCTCGTACGTGGATGATGGTGTGCCCGTACGTGGATGATGGTGCTGCCTCGCGCCAGCTGCCACTTATCGCCGCGCCATCTGCGACTTATCGCCGCGCCACCTGCCACGTATGAGCGGGGGTCAGCTGAGCCAGGTCGGGCGCAGAGGAAAGTGGGCGTTGCCGCGCTGGTCCGTCTTGACCGCGAGCACCTGGTGGAGCTGGATGTCGTTGCGCTCGAAACCCAGCCGCGAGCCCGCCATGTACAGCCCCCACACCTTGGCGGTTCCCTCTCCGACCTCCTCGACGCACTCATCCCAGTTGTCGCGCAGGTTGCGGCACCAGTCCGCGAGCGTCAGGGCGTAGTGTTCACGCAGGTTCTCCTCGTGGCGAACCTCCAGCCCGTGGTTCTGGATCTCGGTGATGATGCGGCCCGAGCTGGTCAGCTCGCCGTCGGGGAAGACGTACCGGTCGATGAACGCCCCGGTGGTATCGCTGCCTCGCGTGTCCGGCCGGGTGATGCAGTGGTTGAGAAGCCGGCCGCCCACGCGCAGGCGGTCGCGCATGAAGCCGAAGTACGTCCCGTAGTTGCGCACCCCGATGTGCTCGGTGAGGCCGATGGAGCTGATCGCGTCGAAATCGGTCTCGGGCACGTCGCGGTAGTCCATGAACCGGACCTCGGCGAGGTCGGAGAGGCCGTCGCGCACGATTGCCTCCTGAGCCCAGGCCGCCTGCTGCTGCGACAGCGTGACCCCGATGGCCTTGACGCCGTACGTCCTGGCCGCATGGCGGACCATGCCGCCCCAGCCGCAACCGACGTCGAGCAGGCGCAAGCCCGGCTGCAGGCCGAGCTTGCGCGCGACGAGGTCGTACTTGAACGTCTGCGCAGTCTCCAGGCTCGCGTCACCGTCGGGGAAGCATGCACAGGTGTAGGTCATCGACGGCCCGAGGACCAGCTCGTAGAAGCGGTTGGACACGTCGTAGTGGTGGTGGATCGCGACCGCGTCACGACTCTTGGAGTGCCGCAGACCCTCGACCGCGCGACGCCAGCGCGGCAGGTGCTCCTGCGGCGGCGGCGGCGGCGGCTTGAGCTTGTCGAACCCCATGGCCCGCACCAGACGGAGCAGCTCCTGCGGCGGCGGCACCCTGAACTTCAGGCCGCCCATCAGCAGCAGCATGGCGTCGTACGGGTCGGCGGGGTGGACGCCCTGCAGCTCCAGGTCACCGGCGACGTAGGCGCGGACGAAGCCCAGGTCGCCCGGCGCCGTCATGAGGTACGCAAGCCCGCGCTCGTTGGCCAGGTGCAGCCGCACGCGCGCGTCGTGCGCACCGACGCTGCTGCCGTCGTACGCGGTGAAGCAGAAGGGGGGGCTGTCGGGCAACAGCCTGCCGATCACCTCACCGATCGACATGTGGGGCCTTCCAGACGTCAGCGTCATCGACGTCTCACCGCCTTCTCGTAGAGTCCGGTCAACCGGTCGTCGGGGTCGTGAACGGCCTTCACCGCGGCGAGGGCGTCGCCGGCGTAGAGGCGGTCGAACGTCTCCCGGTCGTAGTAGGCGTCGGAGTAGAGCGACTTGTGGCCACCGAGCTCGTTCACCCGCACCTCGATCATGGCGTTGACGTCGCCGTCGGCGGCTCCCTCGCGCATGGGTACGGTGCCCCAGAAGCCGACATTGAGGTACGTCTGCCCCGGCTCGAGCGGGTACAGCGGCCAGGTCGCGGCGCTACCGGGACCGTCCGGCTCCCGCAGGCGGAGCGGGCACAGCCACACCGGCCGCATGCCGACGGCGGTGTCGAACCACCGCACGAACTCTGCGGTGCGGCCGACCGGAACCTCGATGTCCTGGATGACGCGCTCGTGCGGCGGTTTGCCCTGGAGACGGTCGAGTCTCCTCGCGATGCCCAGCCTGGCGTCCAGACCCACCAGCCGGTGGTAGAAGTCGCTGCGCCGGTAACGCCTGGGCCAGATCCGCCGGAGCCGCGGGTTCTGGGCACCGAACGCCCCCGAGCACCAGAACCAGTCGGTGTCCCAGCGCCACAGGTAGTCGTAGATCGTCAGGTCGTCCCGCTGCCTCTGGCGGATCGAGCGGTAGTAGATGGCCTGCCCGGTGTAGTCCGATGGCTGCGCGGGGACGTCGTCGGTGAACGTCGCGAGGGTGAGGTACGACTCGTGCGGCGCGAATGCGACGCCGTCGATGCCGTCGACCCGCGTGCCGTCCCAGGTGTGGTCGTCGCAGATCTTCTTCACGGTCTCGGCGAGCGTGTCGAGATCGTCGAAACGCAGGTGCCGCAGGCGTACGTACGCCGGCACGCGCTCCAGCTCGATCCTGAGCCGGGTGGCGTAGCCGAGGCTGCCGTAGGAGTTGGGGAACGACGCGAACAGGGCGGCGCTGGCCTCGGGGTCTTCGCCGGTGCCGCCTGGCGTGGCCGTCACCACGCGACCTGAGCCGGTCAGGACGTCCATCTCGAGCACCGACTCGTGTGGCAGGCCGTTGCGGAACGAGGTGGACTCGATGCCGAGGCCGGTCACGGCGCCGCCGAGGGTGATGGTGCGCAGCTGCGGCACGACCATCGGGATCAGCCCAAAGGGCAGTGTCGCGTCGACGAGGTCTTCGTAGGTGCACATGCCCTGGACGTCAGCGGTCCTCGCAGTGGCGTCGACGGCGAGGACGCCGCCGAGCCCGGAGACGTCGAGGCCGGGCGTTTCGGTAGCCGCGCGCGTCCTGAACAGGTTGGACGTCCGCTTCGCGAGCCGCACCGGAGCACCGGTGGGAATGGCGCGGTAGGAGTCGACGAGCCGCTGCACCGCTCGCTCGTGCTGCTGCCATGGGACCAGCGTCGTCACGCGGTCAGCCTAAGGCGCCACACGAGCACCTCGGACGGCGCCTCACCGGTGATGTGTACGCCCGGCGTCGCACCCATTCGCACGGTGTCGCCGGCGGCGAGGATCCCGACGCCGCTGAGGGACACCCGGCCGCGGGTGACGTGCACGTGCAGCGGGTCGTCTGCCGGGAGCGCGGCCGCGTCGCCGGTGTCGAGCAACGCAACGTACAGGCTGACCCCGGGACGTACCGCCAGGGCGTGCAGGAGCAACCCGCGCGCACCGAGCAGCACGTGCTGGTGGTACGCCGGCGGTTGTGGGGCCGCCCCGAGCGCGTCGCGGCTGGGCCGCAGCACCATCTGGATGAAGCGCAGCGGCTCGACCGCCGAGGCGTTGCGCTCGGCGTGCGTGACGCCGGCTCCGGCACTGAGGTGCTGCAGCTCACCGGGCGCAATGATGCCAACGTGGCCGGTCGAGTCTTCGTGCTCCAGGACGCCGCCGAGCACCCAGGTGACGACCTCCACGTCGCTGTGGCGGTGGGGCTCGTACCCCGCCCCGGGCGCGAGACGTTCGTCGTTGACGGCGACCAGCGGACCGAAGGACGTGTTGGCGGCGTCGTAGTGGTCGCCGTGGGAGAAGCAGTGGCGGGCCTCGATGCCCTCGCGGCGCGTCGTGTAGCGCTCGTCGGCGCGCAGCACCAGCGGCAGGCCGAGGTCTCGGTCGATGGGCTCAGGCATAGCCGAGGTCGTGCAGCCGGGCGTCGTCGATGCCGAAGTGGTGGGCGATCTCGTGCGCGACCGTGATAGAGACCTCCTCGACGACGTCCTCCTCGGTCTCGCAGATCGCGAGCGTCGGGCGCCGGAACACCGTGATCCGGTCGGGCAGGACCCCGCCGTACGACGCTCCTCGCTCGGTCAGCGGGATGCCGTCGTACAGGCCGAGCAGGTCCGGCTCGTCGGCCGGCGAATCCTCCTCGATGAACAGCACCACGTTGTCGAGCAGGTCTGTCAGCGCCGTCGGGATGGCGTCGAACGCGGCGGAGACCAGCTCATCGAACCGCTCCTCACTGACATCGATCATGACCCAATTCTGCCCGACGCCGGGTCGTGCCCACCGCCCGCCACCGCATTTTGTCTGCCGCTCAGGACGCCCTATGCTGTAGCGGTCCCTGACGGCGTACGCTGCCCGAAGACCCTCGCCCTCATCGTCTAGAGGCCTAGGACGCCGCCCTTTCAAGGCGGTAGCACGGGTTCGAATCCCGTTGGGGGCACGCGGTGGAGCAGGACCGCCACCGGGCGGGTAAAGTCGACAAGTGAATAGCTTGGCCCTGTAGCGCAGTTGGTTAGCGCGCCGCCCTGTCACGGCGGAGGTCGCCGGTTCGAGTCCGGTCAGGGTCGCCACACGCACGAGGCTCAAACCCTCAGCAGATGAAGAATCTGCGGGGGTTTGGGCCTCGCTGCATTTCTGAACACCGCCCTTGGCGGTCTTTGCCCAGGTCAGGGCGCTCGCCTGGACCTCGGGGTCGAGGAGCAGCTCGAATGGCTGGGTGTGCTCGGGGCGCAGACGCAGGTCGTCCTCGATGTAGACCTTGGTGAAGAGCGCCTGGTTGCACAGGCGCCGGGTGAGGTCGTCGCAGCGGGCGTAGAGGCCGGCGAAGTTGTCGAGCAGGTCGAGGCAGCGGGTCAGGACGGCCTTGGCGTCGGCGTACTCGCCGTGATG
>Ga0136622_10001188_pt1 | contig 10816 bp, 9 predicted proteins | sample AntDrymUQ4482106_2_FD_104803 | JGI IMG/M metagenome (GOLD analysis project Ga0136622, IMG submission 104803) | Polar desert sand microbial communities from Dry Valleys, Antarctica - metaG UQ448 (21.06) | ecosystem: Environmental > Terrestrial > Soil > Desert | place: Antarctica: Dry Valley...
ACGTACGCGCTGGTGCCGATGCCGTTCCTGCTGGCCGCGTTCTGGTGGCTGGACAGGTACGAACCCGAGCCACGGCGGTACAAGTGGGCGGCGTTCGTGTGGGGTGGTGTGGTCGCCGTCGCGATCGCCCTCAGCGTCCAGGTCGGCGTCGGCGCGCTCTGGGACATCTCCGACAAGCGCATGGCGACCTTCATCGCCCCCTTGAGCGAGGAGCCCGCGAAGTGCGCCTTCTTGCTGCTGACATTCGCGCGCTCGCGGCGCGTTTTCGACGGTTTCGTCGACGGACTCGTCTACGCCGGTCTGGTCGGGCTCGGTTTCGCCTTCGTGGAGAACGTCGGCTACTACGCCGGGTCCTACCTCGGGGCACCGGATCTCCCGATCAAGGGCGCCGAGGGCGCCACCATGACGTTCGTCGTCCGGGGGGTGTTCAGCCCGCTGGCGCACCCGTTGTTCACCTCGGCGTTCGCCATCTCGCTCGGCCTGGCCCTGCTGGTCAGGTCACGGATCCTCAAGGTCCTGGTCGTCACGGCTGGGCTCGCGGTGAGCGTGGGGCTGCACGGGCTGTGGAACGGCTCGGCGAGCTACTGGGGCGGTCTCGGCTTCATCGTCACCTACCTCGTGCTCGCCCTCGTCCTTGCGGGCCTCGTCGCCGGGGCGATCGTGGCCCGCGTCAAGCAGGGCAGGCAGCTTCGTCGCGCGCTCGACCACGTGGCGGCCCGCGGCTGGCTCCACCCGAACGAGGTGACCTACCTCTGCAGGTTCGCCGACCGCCGACGGGCCCGGCAGCACGCGAAGGCCCATGCCGGCGGGGTCGCCGCCAAGGCGTTCGTGCGCTACCAGCGCCTTGCGGTGACGATGGCGTTCCTTTACGACGGTGTGATGACCGGGCGACCGAAACCGCAGGCGGTCAGACGTGTCGACGCGCTCCGCTGGGCGATGGCACAGGTCAAGCCGCACGTGCTGCTGCCACCGGTACGCCCTCAGGTCCCTTGGGGTCCGGGCCACCCGCCCGCGGCCTATCGACCACCGGTCTACGTTCACGGTGGTCAGCCGGGATACGCGCCGCCGTACCCGCACGGCTCCCCGCAGGCTTGACCACCGCGTCCGAGCCACCGATTACGCGTCTTCGTGTGTGCGCGACTCTCGCCCTCTACTACGCTGGCACCGTCATCGCGAGACGCCGGTGGCATGGCGACGAGCGACGAAAGCGGGTAGTGGTGGCTACGGACCGTTCCACAGCTACCCTGCTGGCGGCACTGGTGACGTTCCGCGCCGAGCTTGACACCCTCTCGTTGCGTTTCGACGCGCCGCACGTCGACACGACCCGCAAGCTGCGCGTTGCCACGGTCGGCCAGCTCGACGACTACGTCCTGCCCCGGCTCGTGCAGATGGACGCTCCCTTGCTCGCGGTCGTCGGCGGCTCGACGGGTGCCGGCAAGTCGACCCTCGTCAACTCCCTCGTCGGTGCCCGCGTCAGCGCCTCCGGCGTGCTCCGCCCGACGACCCGCTCACCGGTGCTGGTGCATAACCCCGCTGACGCCGCCTGGTTCGAGCGTGAGCGCATCCTGCCCGAGCTCGCCCGCACCGACACTCCCGCGACAGACGTCGGCTGGCTGTGCCTCATGCCGTCTGCGACCGTGCCGCCGGGACTGGCGATCCTGGACGCGCCTGACGTGGACTCGGTCGACGCGGCCAACCGGGTGCTTGCCGCACAGCTCCTCGACGCCGCGGACCTGTGGCTGTTCGTCACCTCTGCGTCGAGGTACGCAGATGAGGTGCCGTGGAACTTCCTCAAGGCTGCGGCCAAGCGCAGTGCCGCCGTTGCGGTCGTGCTGGACCGTACGCCGCCCGAGTCCCTCGAGGAGGTACGCGTCCACCTGGCCCGCATGCTCACCGCCCGCGGGCTCAGGGACTCTCCGCTGTTCTCGGTCCCCGAGGGGCCGGTCGACGACCAGGGCCTGCTGGAGCCGGCGGCCGTGCGCCCCATCGCCGACTGGTTGCACGACCTCGCCATCGACCCCAGCATCCGTGGAGCGATCATCGCCCAGACACTCGACGGCGCGGTACGGCAGATGGTCTTCAACGCTCACGACATCGCCGACGGCGCCGCTGAGCAGAAAGCGATCTCGACCCGACTCCACGCCGCCGTGGAGACCGCGTTCTCCGACGCTCGCTCGAGCATCGAGGCCGCGACGCAGGACGGCACGCTGCTGCGCGGCGAGGTCCTGGCCCGGTGGCAGGAGTTCGTGGGCGCCGGTGACTTCGTGCGATCGCTGGAGCAGCGGGTCGGACGTATCCGCGACCGCGTCGTCGACAACGTCCGGGGCAAGCGAGACCGGTCTGATGACATCCTGATCGCCATCGGGCACGGCCTGCACCTGATGCTGCTCCAGAACGCCGAGGCCGCATCGGAGTCCGTCGAGCGCAGCTGGGTCGACATCCCTGCGGGCGAAGCCCTGCTGGCGACGGACGCAACGCTCGGACGGGCAGGCATGACGTTTCGCGCCCACTCCGAGCTGGTGGTGCGTGAGTGGCGAGACTCCGTCGTGGAGATGGTCCGCATCGAAAGCGCCAACAAGCGGATGACGGTTCGATTCCTCGCCTTCGGGGTCGACGGTGTCGCCTCAGGTCTGATGGTGGTGGCGTTCTCGCGGACCGCCCACCGCACGCCGGGGACCACTGACGGTGCCGGTGCTGCCGGCCGGCTCGCGGAGCAGCTCCTCGGGACGATCTTCGGCGTCGAGGTGGTCGAGGAGCTCGCACGGCGTGCCCACCAGGACCTCATGTCGCGTGTCGTCGACCTGCTCGCGAGCGAGAAGCGGCGCTACCTCGGGGCGCTCGAGACCGCGGACATCGACCACGGTGCGGCGGATAACATTCGAGATGTCGCACGTACCATCGAGGACGCGCGGCACACCGACCTCGTGCCCGATGATTGGGACCAGTGACTCAGCAGTGAACGCCGCCACCCACAGCTCGCCGCCACTGTTCAGCGCGGAGCAAGGCGACGTCGCCGTCCGCGTGGACGGTCTGCTGCGTGCCGTCGCTGCGGCCCGGGGACGACTTCCGGCCAGCCTGCTGGATGACGTCGGGGCCGTCGCCGAACGCGCGGGCAGCAGGCTCCGGCTGTCCGGCGAGCACACCATCGTCGCGCTCGCCGGAGCCACCGGCTCGGGCAAGTCGTCGCTGTTCAACCAGCTGACCGGGCTGGAGCTCGCCGGCGTCGGGCTGCGCCGCCCTACCACCTCCTGGGCTCTTGCCTGCGCCTGGGGACCTGACGGGGCGGCGGAGATCCTCGAGTGGATGGGCATCCCGCCGCGGCACCAGGTGTCGCGCATGAGCATGTTGGACAACTCCGAGGACGACGCCAACCTCGAGGGGCTGGTGCTTCTCGACCTGCCAGACCACGACTCCACCGAGGTCTCCCACCACCTCGAGGTCGATCGGCTGGTCAACCACGCCGACCTGCTCGTGTGGGTCCTGGACCCCCAGAAGTACGCCGACGCAGCCGTGCACGAGCGCTATCTTCGGCCGTTGGCATCGCACGGTGACATCACGATGGTCGTGCTCAACCAGATCGACCGCATCGCACCAGGCGACCGTCCGGCCGCGCTGGCCGACGTACGGCGGCTGCTCATCGATGACGGGCTGCCCGATGCGCCGGTCCTCGGGGTCTCTGCCCAGAACGGTGACGGCGTCGACGACCTGAGGCGAACACTCATCAAGCGTGTCCGTGACAAGCAGACCGCCAGGGATCGATCCCAGGCCGACCTGCGTACCGCCACCGACCGCCTCCTCCAGGTCGGCGGGAGGGCGGCGTCGCCGCGGCTGACCGAGACCGACCGGACCGAGCTGGACGACACGCTCGCCGACTGTGCCGGCGTGGGTCTGCTGGTCGACGCGGTGGAGAGCTCGACGAAACGACGCGCCACGCAGCAGACCAGCTGGCCGGTGACCCGATGGTTGGGACGACTGAGACCAGATCCGCTCAAGCGGATCGGCGTCGAGCAGGACCGCGCGGCACTGGCCGCCGCGTCCGTCCCGACAGCGTCCCCCACGCAGCGCGCTCGGGTCGAGATCGCTGTGCGCGACCTCGCCGACAAGGCCTCCTACGGCTTGAGCCCGGCGTGGGTGCGGGCCATACGGTCGGCGTCGCCGGCCGACGGCGCCGACCTCGTCGACACGCTCGACAGGGTGCTCGCCAGGACCGATCTCGGGGTCTCCCAGGTGGCACTGAGATGGCGACTGATCAACATCGCCCAGTGGATCCTGTTGATCGCGGCGGTCGTCGGCCTGGGCTGGCTCGTCGCTCTCGCGGGTGCCAACCTGGTGGACACCTCCGTTCCGGCCGGCCCGACGGTGCTGGGTGTGCCCGCACCCACTCTGCTTCTGCTGGGTGCGGTCTTGGTCGGTGTCGTCGTCGCGGCGGTTTCGCGTCTGGCGATCCGTACGTCGGCGCGAGCCACGGCCGTGCAAGCCGATGAGTCGCTGCGGGCCGCGATCACCGAGTTCGCCGAGTCGCAGGTCGTGGCACCGATCAACGCACAGCTCAATGCCTACCGCGCCTACCACGCAGGGATCAGCGCTGCGCTTCCGCGAGACACCGGGGGCACCATGGCCGGGTGGCCCGGTTAGGCTCGGAGACCATGGCTGACTACGTCTTCACCCTGCGCAACGTCCGCAAAGCCCACGGCGACAAGGTCGTGCTGGACAACGTCACCTTGTCCTTCCTGCACGGCGCCAAGATCGGCGTCGTCGGCCCCAACGGCACCGGTAAGTCGTCGATGCTCAAGATCATGGCGGGTCTGGACCAGCCGAGCAACGGCGAGGCGATCCTTGACCCCGGGGCCACGGTCGGCATCTTGCTGCAGGAGCCGCCGCTGACCGAGGGCCGCAGCGTCCTGGACAACGTCGAGGAAGCCGTCGCCGCCGTCAAGGCCAAGCTCGACCGCTTCAACGAGATCAGTGAGGAGCTCGCCGACCCCGACGCTGACTACGACACGTTGCTCGCCGAGATGGGCGACCTGCAGACCGATTTGGACCATGCCGGAGCCTGGGACCTCGACTCGCGGCTCGAGCAGGCCATGGATGCGCTGCGTTGCCCGCCGCCGGAGGCCCTCGTGGACCGGCTGAGCGGCGGTGAGCGCCGCCGGGTCGCCCTGTGCAAGCTCTTGCTGCAGCAGCCCGACCTGCTGCTGCTCGACGAGCCGACCAACCACCTCGATGCCGAGAGCGTCCAGTGGCTCGAGCAGCACCTCGCGAAGTACCCCGGCGCGGTTCTTGCCGTGACCCACGACCGCTACTTCCTCGACAACGTGGCGCAGTGGATCTTGGAGATGGACCGCGGCAAGACGCACCCGTACGAAGGCAACTACTCCACCTACCTCGAGACCAAGCAGCAGCGCCTCGTGGTGGAGGGCAAGAAGGACCAGAAGCGACTGAAGATCCTGCAGCGCGAGCTGGAGTGGGTGCGTTCGAACCCCAAGGCTCGACAAGCCAAGAACCGTGCTCGGCTCTCGCGATACGAGGAGCTCGCCACGGAGGCCGAGCGCACGCGCAAGGTCGACTTCGAGGAGGTCAACATCCCCCCCGGTCCGCGTCTGGGCGACGTCGTGCTCGAGGCCAAGGACCTGGCCAAAGGATTCGGCCACCGTCTGCTCATCGACGGACTCAGCTTCTCCCTACCGCGAGCGGGCATCGTCGGCGTCGTCGGACCAAACGGTGTGGGCAAGACGACCCTGTTCCGCATGGTGATGGGTGAGGAGCAGCCCGACAGTGGTGCGCTCACCGTGGGCGAGACGGTCAAGATCTCCTACGTCGACCAGGGCCGGGGACGCCTCGACCCCAAGAAGTCCGTCTGGGAGATCGTCTCCGACGGGCTCGACCACATCAAGGTGGCCAACTTCGAGATGCCGAGCCGGGCGTACGTCGCGTCGTTCGGGTTCAAGGGTCCGGACCAGCAGAAGCGTGCCGGCGTCCTGTCCGGTGGCGAGCGCAACCGTCTCAACCTGGCGTTGACGCTGAAGATGGGTGGCAACATGTTGTTGCTCGACGAACCCACCAACGACCTCGACGTGGAGACGTTGCAGTCGCTCGAGGACGCCCTGCTGGAGTTTCCCGGGTGTGGCGTGGTCATCTCCCACGACCGGTGGTTCCTGGACCGGGTCGTCACCCACATCCTGGCCTGGGAGGGCAACGCACAAGAGCCTGCCAGCTGGTTCTGGTTCGAGGGGAACTTCGCCGACTACGAAACCAACAAGATCGAGCGCCTCGGCGCCGAGGCGGCTCGTCCGCACAGCGTGACGCACCGCAGGCTCACCAGGGACTGAACCACCAGGGGCTCCGGCGCCACACCGGGATCAGAACCGAGATCCGCCGAGACGGGCGCGCACCCGTTCAAAGACCCGCTCCAAGGCCGCCAGCTCCTCGGGCGAGGCGTTGTCGATGAGGTAGTCGCGCACGCCGTCCACGTGGGTGCCCGCCGCCTGCTCAAGGGCTCGAAAACCCTTGGCGGTGAGGCCCGCGACCACACCCCGGCCGTCCTCGGGGCAAGCGACGCGCTCGACGAGCCCGGCACTCTCCAGCCGGGAGATGGTGTGAGTCACCCTGCTTCGCGAGTGTGCCACCGCGTCGGCGAGCTCGGCCATCCGAAGGCGACGGTCGGGCGCCTCGGAGAGGCGGACGAAGATCTCGTACTCCGGCATCGACAGGTCGTGGCGCGTCCGCAGGTCGCGGTCGAGCTGGTGAAAGAGCACCGTCTGCCCCCCGAGAAAAGCGCGCCACGCGCGTTGTTGTGGCTCGTCGAGCCATTGCGTGTCCGACGCGCGGGCCGTTGCTGTCTTCACTGGCCTCACCTTCGATGTAGTTGACGTCTCAACTAAAAGTGCTAGACTCGCAGCTAGTTGAAATTATCAACAACAATTTAGCACGAACTCATGACCGAGGCGCCTTGGCAGCAAGAGCCTCGAAGGAAGAGGGACTCAGATGTCTGAGATAGCTGCAGGAACGTGGACCATCGACCCTAGCCACACCGAGGTCGGCTTCAGCGTTCGTCACCTGATGGGCAAGGTCCGCGGCAAGTTCGAGGAGTTCGAGGGGACCATCGTGACGTCGGCGGACCCGGACACGTCCAGCGCGACGGCGACGATCCAGCTCGCCTCCATCAACACCGGCACCGCCGACCGCGACAACCACCTGCGCTCGAGTGACTTCTTCTCCGTCGAGGAGCACCCGGTGATGGCCTTCGCCTCTACCGGCGTCAAGCAGACCGGCGACGACAGCTACGTCATCCTCGGGGACCTCACGATCAAGGGCGTCACCCGCACCACAGAGCTCGACGTGGACTTCCTCGGGGAAGGCGGCGACCCGTGGGGGGGTACCCGGATCGGCCTCGAGGCCACCACGCAGATCAGCCGCAAGGACTACGGGATCGACTTCAACATCCCGGTCCAGGGCGACAAGGTCATGATCGGCGACAAGATCACGGTCACCATCGGCGCCGAAGCGGTCCTGCAGTCCTGACGCCGCAACCATGGCGGGTCCGCCGCTCACAGGGGCCTCGCCATGCGTAGGGCGAGGCCGGCGTAGAGGTCGGCCAGCTGCTGGGGGCTGCGCGGGCCGCCGGGTTCGTACCAGCGGACCAGGTCGACGGCCAAGGACAGCATCGCCAGCGCTGTGCCGGGTACGTCGGCGACCTCGAATTCGCCGCGCGCTACCCCCTCCTCGAGCACCACGCGGACCGTACGCTCGATCGCCCGGCGATGGCGCGCCACCTCCGCCAGGTGGTCCGGCGTCAGTGCGGCCAGCTCGTACTGCACGATCCGAGCGGTCTTGCTGTGCTCGGCATGCCACTGGGTGAAGTCGTGGATCATCGCCTGCAAGCGCGCGGTGGGGTCGTCGTGCCTCGCCGCGGCCTCGGTGACCACGTCGAGCGCGGCAAGGTGCCCGTCCCGGCTGAGCGCGAACAGCAGTCCCTCTTTCGAGCGATGGTGGACGTAGAGTGCGGCCGGGCTCATGCCGGCACGCGAGGCGATGTCGCGGGTCGTCGTCGCATGGAAGCCGTTGTCGGCGAACGCCTCTACCGCCGCCGCGGCCAGCCGGCCCCTGGCGTCGTCCATGGACGCAGCATCACCCATGACGAGGTGCTAAGCAAGCGCTTAGGATGACCTGCAGCACCAAGCCGGCTGCGATGAGACCATGACGGAGCAGCAAGCACCTCGACCCAGACCCAAAGGATCCGCATGCCCGAAGCAGTCATCGTCTCGACCGCCCGCTCACCGATCGGCCGCGCGTTCAAGGGGTCGCTGAAGGACCTTCGCCCCGACGACCTCGTCGCGACCATCATCGCGGCGGCACTGGCCAAGGTGCCCGCGCTCGACCCGCACGACGTCGAGGACCTGATCCTCGGGTGCGGCCTCCCCGGTGGGGAGCAGGGCCACAACCTCGGGCGGATCGTCGCGGTCATGCTCGGGCTCGACGACGTCCCAGGTACCACGATCACCCGCTACTGCTCATCGAGCCTGCAGTCGACCCGGATGGCGATGCATGCGATCAAGGCAGGGGAGGGCGACGTCTTCATCTCTGCCGGCGTCGAGACCGTCAGCCGGTTCGTGTCGGGGAACAGCGACGTGATCCCCGGCCACGAGACCACCAACCCCGTCTTCGACGACGCGGTGCGACGGACGCAGGACGCCGCCGAGGGCGGCAGCACCTGGAGCGACCCGAGGGACACCGCGATGCTTCCCGATGCCTACATCGCGATGGGCCAGACCGCCGAGAACGTCGCGCAGCGCTGCGGCATCTCCCGCGCCGAGCAGGACGATTTCGCCGTACGCAGCCAGAACCACGCCGAGCGCGCGATCGGCAACGGCTTCTGGGCCAAGGAGATAACTCCGGTCACCTTGCCCGACGGCACGGTGGTGAGCGCGGACGACGGACCCCGAGCCGGGGTCACCCTGGAGGCCGTCTCTGCGCTCAAGCCGGTCTTTCGTCCCGACGGTACGGTCACGGCCGCCAACTGCTGCCCCCTCAACGACGGGGCCGCGGCAGTGGTGATCATGAGCGACACCAAGGCAGCCGAGCTCGGGTTGGCGCCGCTGGCCCGGATCGTCTCCACCGGCGTCACTGCCTTGTCCCCCGAGATCATGGGTCTGGGACCGGTCGAGGCCTCCCGCCAGGCGCTGGGCCGGGCGGGGATGACCATCGACGACATCGACCTCGTGGAGATCAACGAGGCTTTTGCGGCGCAGGTGATCCCCTCGGCTCGCGCTCTGGGCATCGACCACGACAAGCTCAACGTCAACGGCGGCGCCATCGCGGTCGGTCACCCGTTCGGCATGACCGGAGCGCGTATCACCACGACGCTCATCAACTCGCTGCAGACCCACGACGGGCAGTTCGGCCTGGAGACCATGTGCGTCGGCGGCGGGCAGGGCATGGCGATGGTGCTGGAGCGGCTTTCGTGACCCACCGCGCTGCCGGCGGCGGCGGCCGCTTCGACGGCCAGGTGGCGCTCATCACCGGCGCCAGCCGTGGCATCGGCCTGGGCATCGCCACCCGCCTCGTCGCAGAGGGCGCGCGGGTGTGCATCACGGCGCGCAACGCCGAACCTCTGGAGCAGGCCGTCGCCGAGCTCGGCGGACCCGAGCACGCCATCGCCGTTGCCGGCAAGGGGGACGACCTGGAGCACCAGGTGGCCGCCGTCGCCGCCACCGTCGACGCGTTCGGCACCGTCGACCACCTCGTCAACAACACCGGGATCAACCCCGTCCACGGCCCCTTGATCGACATCGACCTCGCCGCCGCGCAGAAGATCTTCGCCGTCAACGTCCTGTCGGCACTGTCCTGGAGCCAGCAGACGTACCGCGCGGTGATGAAGGATCGCGGCGGCTCGATCGTCAACGTCGCATCCGTTGCCGGGATCAAGCCCGCCCCCGGTATCGGGTTCTACGGAGCGTCCAAGGCGATGCTCATCCACCTGACCGAGGAGCTTGCGGTCGAGCTCGGCCCGTCGATCCGGGTCAACGCGGTCGCCCCTGCTGTGGTCAAGACCACGTTTGCGAAGGCGTTGTACGAGGGCAGGGAGGACGAGGTCGCCTCGACGTACCCCCTCAAGCGGCTCGGTGAGCCCGCCGATATCGCGTCGGCGGTGGCATTCCTGCTGTCCGAGGACGCCTCATGGGTGACCGGGCGCAACCTCGTCCTCGACGGCGGGCTGACGCTGACCGGAGGCGTCTGAGCCTCAGATCATCGGGCGGCTGATCAGACGGGTCAGGACCAGGGTCGCGTCGGTGCGCTCGATCCGGTCAACTGCTCGGATCCGGCTTATCGCCCGCTCCAGGTGCGACATGTCCGAGGCCACGACGTGCAGGAGCGCGTCGGCCGTGCCGGCCACCGTTGCCGCCTCGACGATCTCGGCGATCGGTTCCAGTCCGCGGCGCATCTGCTCGAACGGCACGATGCCGCTGGTGTACGTCTGGACGTACGCCTCGATCTCCCACCCCAGGACCACCGGGTCGACCGTGGCGGTGAAGCCGCGGATCACCCCGGTGCTGACGAGCCGATCCAGCCGTCTCTTCGTGGCCGCCACCGACAAGCCGACCCGGCCGCCGATCTTGGCGTAGGTCGCACGTCCGTCGGCGAGCACGACGCTGATGATCTCGCGATCCAGGGTGTCCACGATGCCCACGCAACTTTCTATTGTTCACAGGTGATACACGCAATATAGCGTGGGTCATGCGAGCAAATTCGGCGTTGTTTCGGCGTCTGCCCGCTTCTAGGGTCGAGATGACCGACGACGTCCCAGGAGGGGATCATC
>Ga0136622_10001189_pt1 | contig 10814 bp, 10 predicted proteins | sample AntDrymUQ4482106_2_FD_104803 | JGI IMG/M metagenome (GOLD analysis project Ga0136622, IMG submission 104803) | Polar desert sand microbial communities from Dry Valleys, Antarctica - metaG UQ448 (21.06) | ecosystem: Environmental > Terrestrial > Soil > Desert | place: Antarctica: Dry Valley...
CTGCGGCCTACTCCTTAGGAGGGAGTCGCTCTATCCGGCTGAGCTATCGGGGCCCGCTGGGCAGAAGATAGCCCGGCGGGGGCGACCCGAGGGCGCCTACTCGTCGTCGTCCTCGTACAGCGACTCGCTGGCCAGCTGGCTGCCGCGGCGGTCATACAGCCGTACCTCCACGTAGTCGCCGGTGTAGGCGTCCAGTGAGACCAGCGTGAAGCGGTCATCCAGCAGCCCGCACTGGTCGGTGGTCGAGGGACCCAACTCGGCCGTCGCCACCGCGCCGTTGGCCACCAGGGAGACCCCCCACACGAGGGTCATTGCCCCGCGGCGGCTCTCCGGTCCGCGCCAGTGTCCGATCTCCTGATCGGACAGGTCCAGGGACCACTCCGGGTTGGCCTCGGCCGTCTGGTCGGTGTAGTCGACGATGGCATGGAAGTCCGCCGCCTGGGCGCCCTCGTGGTCGCGCGTGTAGGACACGAAGCCGAACAGCTCGAAGCCGTTGGAGGTCGGTGCCGTGGCCGGCACGTAGGTGCGCCCGCCCCAGGTGCGCTCGGGAAACCACGTCACCTCGCCGGGGTCGCCCAGCGGCTCCTCGGTCTCAGTCGCGCGGGCGGCCTCCAGGAAGCGCTCACCCAGCGCCTCGCCCCAGCGCCCGTAGGGCACGGGCTCCTGCGGCGGCTCGGCGACGTAGCGGGGGATCGGGCGCTCGGCGGGCGGCATCGCGCGGAGAAGCTACACGGGTGCGGCCTGGCGCAGAAGCTCGGCGGCCCGCTCGGGCGCCAGCACGCACAGCTCCACACCGGCGCCCATCTCCAGCCCGGCCGGGTGGGTCAGGCGCGGCAGCACGTCGATTCGCCAGCAGAAGGAGTGGGCGCCGCGGGGCGCCGTGCGCACCCACAGGTTCAGCGCGGGGACCCTTCCCGCCCCGATGACGGCGGCCAGGCGGCCCAGCAACTCGTGCAGCAGCCCGGCTCCGAGAGGCCCGTCGTCCTCGAAGCTCCGCGCGGGGGAGCGCGGCACGATCTGCACGTGGAATGGCCCGCGCGAGGCGAACGGGCAGATGGCCACCGCCTCGGAGTCCACGCTGACCAGCCGGTCTCGGCGGCGCACCTCCTCCTGCACCAGGTCGGCCATCAGGTTGCGGCCCTGGGTGCGCTCGAAGTAGGCCGTGAAGCGCTCGCGCTCGCGCGCCACTGTCGCCGGGACGAAGGGCAGGGCGTAGAGCTGGGCGTGGGTGTGGGGGAGCGAGGCTCCTGCGGTCGCGCCCTCGTTGACGATCACGTGGACGTAGGCGGCGCCTTCGTGCGCCCGCATGCGCTCGCGCCAGACGCCCATTGCGGTGGACAGGACCTCGGGTCCGAGGTCGTGAAGCGAGGAGACGGGCTCGGGGCTGTTCACGATCACCTCGTGCTCACCCGTGGCGGGTCGGGCGGCGAAGAGGTCGGGCTCGCCGCGGCCGGCGGCCAGCGGATCCTCCTGACCTGGCTCCGTCGCCGGCCCCGCGAGCGCCGGGTACATGTTGGGCACCACCCTGACCCGCCAGCCGGGCGAATCCGGAGTCCCTGCGCCCTCACGCAGCGCGAACACCTCCGGCGGGGTCCGGGCCTCGTGACCCTCCAGGAAGGGATCGCCGGCGGGATCGATCTCCGGCCGGACTGCGGCGGCCAGCCAGGCGCCGGGGCGCTCGCCGCGCTCTCCGGCGACGATCACCCGCAACCCGCTCAGCGGATCGATCCGCAGCTCAGGCAACGGGAGCCTCCCCGGCCAGCGGCATCTCCATGGCCACGTGCTCGATGCCCTCCTCCACGAACTCCTCTCCCAGGACCCGGTAGCCCGCGCGGTCATAGACCCCGCGCGCGGCCGTCTGGGCGTGCAGGCGGATCCGGTCCGCGCCGGCGCCGCGCATCGCCCTCTCGGCCTCCGCCAGCAGGGCGGCCCCCACACCGCGTCCGCGGTGCGCCGCCTCAACGGCCATGCGCCCCAGCCGGGCAACATCGTCGTCCACCAGCAGCCGGCACGTGCCGATCACCCGCGGGCCTTCTACCGCGACGAGGTGGACCGCCTCTTGGTCGCGGCCATCACGCTCGGCCTCGAGCGCCACGCCCTGGCCCTTGCAGAACACCTCGAAGCGCAGCCGCAGCGCGGCTTGGATTTCGTCGTCAGTGCGGGCAGCGCGCACCTCGAATGGCCCCTGAGCGGCGATTCAGCGAGCGTAACGCTCGATGTCCTCGGCGAGCTTGCGCTCGCTCGAGTATCCGCCCTGGCGCACGTAGGCCTGCTCGCCCTCCGAGTCGATGAACACCGTGCTGGGGAAGCTCACGGCGGCATCGAGGGAGGCGGCGATCTCGGACTGAGGGTCCGTGTAGCTGGGAAAGCTCACCGGCAGCTCGCGCAGGAACTTGGCGGCGTCCGCGTCGTTGTCCTCGGCGTTGACTCCGATGAACGCGATCTCCTTGCCGCGCTTCTGGGCCTGGTTGCGGAAGAAGGAGAACTCGGCGCGGCATGGCGGGCACCACGACGCCCACTTGTTCACCACGGCCGGGCGGCCGCGGAGTCCGCGCAGCCGCGCCTCGAAGGCCTGCTTGCCGCCGCCGAGCAGTTGGCTCGATTGACGGTGCAGGGAGGCCAGCGGCGCGGGCGCTCCCTTCAGCGTGGCTTGCATCTGCGCGATGGAGGCCCCGGCGGGCCGCCCGGCGGCCTTGTCATCGCCGTTACATCCGGATAGGAGGCCGGCGAACAGGGTAAGCACGAGTACGATGCGCATCACCCCGAAGATTGGCAGAGCCAAGGGGAGTCGTCGCTAGACTTGTCTGTGCTGTAATACGAACTCGCGGCGCTAGGGATGCGCCGCGCTCCCGATCCGCCCTCGCAGCTCCGACAGGGGGGCGGCACGAAACCGACGCGCGGACCCGCTGAGTCCGCCACTGCTCTCCGAGCAAGGCAAGCAGCCCGCTTCGCGCGTCTCCTACTTGAACCAGAAGGCCTACATGGCTGAGAGCACTACCGAGGCATCGACCGCGCCGGTCTCCGGCGCCGATCTCAAACGCGCCGACGAGTTCGCTCGCGAGCCCTTCGTGCTCGAGGGCGAGGAGGCCGCCGAGGCGCTGGCGCCCGGCACCGCCCGCCGGCGCGCACTCGATGCTGCACTGGCCGAGATCGCCGAGGGCCGCGAGGATCCCTCCTTCGAGTGGCGGCGCGAGTTCTCGCTCATCCTCGGGCTCGAGCGTGTGCTCGCAAATGAAGAGCCCGTGCTGGTAGATGGCACCACGCTCTCGGCCCATCAGGTCGACGCCCTCTCGGGGACCTTGATCGCCCTCACCGCCGAGTCACAGGCCGCGGCCCAGCGCAGTGCAAGCAACGGCAATACCCAGGGGGGCACAGGCGGCAACGGGCGCAAGGGCGGGGTCGAGGAGCTGCCCTCCGGCGAGGTGGAGATAGAGGGCGATGACGAGCTCTCCGCGGACGACGAGCCGCTGGACTGGGACGAGGCCGAGGAGGCCGAGGAGGAGCAGGCCAGCGATGCCGTCCCCGACGATGCCGGCGCAGATCGCCGCTTCTGGTTCGAGCACGCCACCGGCGCCGGCAAGACCGTGGCCGCGCTGGGGTTCGTCGAGGCGTCGCGGACGGGAGGGGTTCTGATCCTCACCCATCGGCGCAACCTCGTCGACCAGTTCAACGGCGAGCTGGCCGACCGCGGCTACAAGAAGCGCGTGCGCGCCCCGCTGCTCGGGGACAAGGACCCGCCGATCGACGGACCGGTCACGGTGGAGACCTACCAGTGGTTCGTGCGCAACGCGGGCAAGATCTCCGACGCCTACACGATCGTCATCTGCGACGAGGCGCACACCGCGCTGGGCGAGAAGACCAGCGCGGCGATTCGCCAGTGGCAGGGCCCGGTGTTCGTGGGCATGACCGCCACCGGCGCCCTGATCGCGCGCCACGTGACCGACCTCTTCCCGACCCAGACATCTCGCTTCGACCTGGCTCAGGCCGCGCGCCGCGGGGTGATCGCCCCGCTTCGCTGCGTGCGCATCCCGCCGGGCGTCGGCGTGCGCTCGATCTCCAAGGTCCCGCTGCGCAAGGGCGAGGTCGACCAGGACTTCGACCAGGAGGAGCTGGCCGCGCTGCTCGACCAGACGCCCTTCAACCTGGCGATCGCCGATCTCTACAAGGTGCGCTTCAAGGATCTGCCGGGAGTGGTCTACACCGCGGGCGTGCGCCACGCCCACAACGTGGCGTCCGCGTTCCGTGACCAGGGCATCAAGGCCCAGGCCGTCTCGGGTGAGACGCCCAAGCGCGAGCTCACGCGCGTCCTGGCCGCCTACGAGCGCGGAGAGATCGACGTGCTCTGCAACGCTCAGCTCTTGGCCGAGGGCTGGAACTCGCCGCGCGCCACCGTGTGCATGCACCTGGCTCCCACCGCCTCCCGCCGCATCTACCAGCAGCGCGTGGGCCGCGTGACCCGCCGCACCCAGGGCAAGGAGGCGGGCATCGTCGTGGATCTGGTCCACCCCTCGACCAACAGCGACGACCCCGTCGTCACGCTGCACAGCCTGCTGGACCGCGACGTCTACAGGGGCGGCGCGATCGTGGTGGGCCCCGTGCGCCGCGGACGCGGCCGGCGCCTGCGTGTGGAGCGGCGCGTTCTGCCGATCACGCCCGACCCCGAGCGCCGCGCGCAGGTGTTCGAGCGGGAGCTGTGGCGAATCGCGGTGGAGCACCTCACCTGGGGAGAGCAGCACGCTTGGGCAGCGCTCGCCGGGGCCCGCGTTGCATCCAACAACTGGCGCCGCGCAAAGGCGATGCTGCACTTCGACGGTACCGGCGAGTTGCGACGCCGCTACCTGATCACCTGCCTGCAGCGCAACCGCAACACCCAGCTGCGCGTTCGCGCTCTCCAGGAGGTCGGCGCCCTGCGTGACCCGGAGGCCTTCGACGAGGCCGTGGAGATCGTGGGTGGCTGGTCGCGCGACGAGCGTCGCGAGGGTGTGAAGGTGCTGCTCCAGGCGCTGGCCGAACGCCCGATCGGCCGACGCGACCAGGCCAGTCGCTGGCTGTGGCACCTGGCCGAGTACAGCCGTGAGGTGCACGAGGAGTACGCAGTGTCGCGCTGGCCGGAGACCAAGCGCCTGCTTGGCCTGCTGGTCAACTCCTCGGGTGGCGCCCACGCTCGCAACGCCCGCCGGCTCGTGCAGGCCACCAAGAAGGAGGACCGCCGCCTCTCGGCGGCGCTGCTGGCCGCCGCGCTGGCGCACACCCCCGAGGCCCAGCAGGTGCTCGACGGGGCCCGCATGCGCATGGCCCGCAAGCCCAGTGCGCTGGCCCGCGAGCTGCTGCGCAACTTTCCCAAGGGCCGCCGTAAGCGCGGCGGCCGGCGGCGCCGCGGGCGCGGAGGCGGGCAGAAGGACGAGGGGCAGCACGCAAACGTGCAGGCCGTCGAGAGCCGCAAGAACCAGAAGGGCGGCAAGCGCGCAGAGGAGCGCCCGGCGGCCTAGCGCCGCTGCAGGTGGACCTCTCCCGCCTGCAGTGCGTGGGTGCCCGAGCCCGTCCTGACCAGCAGGGCGCCGGTCTCGTCGATCCCGGCGGCCGTGCCCTGGCCGTCGGCCCAGCGCACTGCGTGGCCGTGCAGGGCATCGCGCTCGCGCCAGGCGGCAAGGGTCTCGTCGGCCGGGGCGGGCAGGCGGCGCTCCAGCCGCTCCAGGAGTCCCGCCAGCACCGCGGTAACAGGCGGCGGAGGCCCGCTTGGGGCCGAGAGCGCCAGCGAGGTCGCGATCCGCGCCAGGTCGGCCGGGAAAGCCGATGTGCTCACGTTCAGCCCGATGCCCAGCACCGCCCACCCCTCCTGCGGCCGGCCCTCGATCAGGATCCCCGCCAGCTTGCGACCCTGGGCCCACACGTCGTTGGGCCACTTGACCAGGCACTCCACGGGCGTCTGCGCCTCGACCGCCTCGCACACCGCGACGGCGGCGGCCAGCGGAAGCAGGTCGGCGCTCTCGTCGAGCTCTCTCAGCACCAGCGACATCAGCACCGCAGCGCCGGGAGGCGCGCTCCACTGCCTGCCCTGCCGCCCGCGTCCCGCGCCCTGCTCGCCGGCTGTGACGAGCGTGCCGTGCGGCGCCCCGGACTGCGCCAGGTCCTTGGCACGCTCGTTCGTGGAGTCCGTCGCGCGGTGGTGGACGTGGGGGACGCCGATCATCGCGGCCGGAGCCGGACCTCGGTGTCAGACGCAAGCCCGAGCGTGTTGGCGGCATCGCCGCGGTTGAGCGCGATCGCCAGCGTGCGGTAGGCGTCCTCGTAGACCATCAGCTCGCCGGGGGGCACATCGGCGAACGTGGCGGCGTAGGTGGCCAGATAGGGCTCGCCGCCCACCTCCACCTCCACCGTGGAGCCGAGCGTGATGCGGGTGCCCGCCAGCTCGGCGTGCGTCACGTTCAGGGCGGCGTTGCCGAAGTGATCGACGGTGAGTGCGTGGGCCACGAGCGTGTCACCTTCGGTATGCGGCGCGGGCAGCTCCATTCTGGTGAGGGATCCCGCCTCCAGCGGATCGCCGGCGTCCGCCAGCTCGGCCCCGGCGGCCAGGTGCGCCGCCACGGGGGCGAAGAGGTCGCGGCCGTGGAAGGTTGCCGACACCGGCTCCAGACGGTGCGGCGACCGCGAGATGTCCACGGCCAGGTCCACGCCGCCGGCCGCGTCCCAGGCCAGCGACAGCAGTCCGTTGTCCGGGCCCACGAGCAGCCGGCCGTCCTCGCAGCGAAGGGCCACGGCGCGGCGCTCGGTACCCACCTGGGGATCCACGACGGCCACGTGCACCCCGCTCGGCAGGTAGGGCAAGGTGTTGCGAAGGACGATCGCGCCCTGGCGCACCCCGAAGCGGGGGATGCCGTGGGTCACGTCCACGATCCGGGCCTCGGGCGCGATCGAGCTGATCACGCCGTGGCATACCCCGACGAACTCGTCGTCGCGGCCGTAGTCGGTGAGCAGCGTCACGATCACCGCGCGGCGTCTCCCACCAGGCCGTCCACCAGCCCATCGATGTCGTGGCGCTCGGCCTCCACGTGCACGGTCAGCCCGTTTTCACGGGCTGTTGCACTGGTGATCGGACCGATCGACACCACGCGGGCGGCCTCCGGAAAGGAGTCACTGCCGACGGCCTCGAGCAGGAACCGAACGGTGGAGCTGGAGGTGAACGTCACGTAGTCGGCCCGGGCCAGGCCTTCGCGCGCCGGGTCGTCGAGGGGCTCGGCCACGGTCTCGTACAGCGCCACCACGTCCACCTCGGCACCGCGCTCGCGCAGCGCGTCGGGCAGCACATCGCGCGCCTCGGCCGCTCGGGCGATGAGCACGCGGCGGCCCTCGACCGGCACCTCCGCAAGGGACTCGACCAGTGACTCGGCTATCGACCTCGGGGGCACCACGTCGGCGCGGATGCCGCCTCGCTCCAGCTCGGCAGCGGTTCCCGGGCCGATGGCGGCCACGGTGGCGCCCGCCAGGGCACGCGAGTCCCGGCCGCCGTTCGTAAGCGCCTCCAACAGCAGCGACGCCCCGTTGGGGCTGGTCAGGCAGACCAGTGCGTACTCGCCGATGTCCTCAACGGCCCGCGCCAGCGCGCCCTCCACCGGCAACGGCTCGATCCGGATTGCGGGGACCTCGGCCACGTCCGCGCCGAGCGTGCGCAGTCGTGCGGCCAGGCCGCTGGCCTGCGCCCGCGCGCGTGTGACCGCCACGCGGCGGCCGTGCAGGGGGCGGCGTTCCAGCCACGCCATCGTGTCGCGCATGGCGGCCACGGGTCCGATCACGGTGATCGCGGGGGCTCGCACACCCTCCTCGGCCACCCGGGAGGCGATGTCCGCCAGCGAAGCCGTGACAGCACGCTGCCCAGGCAGCGTGCCGCGCTCCACCACGGCCGCGGGCTGATCGGGCGGGCGGCCGGCAGCCGTCAGCCGTTCGGCGATCACCGGAAGGTTCTTCACTCCCATGTAGAGGACCAGGGTGCCCGGGAACGCGGCGAGGGCCTCCCAGTCCAGAGCGGTCTCGGACTTGGCCGGATCCTCGTGACCGGTCACGAAGGCCACGGCCGAGGCCAGGTCGCGGTGAGTCACCGGGACGCCGGCATAGGCGGGAGCGGCCACCCCGGAGGTCACGCCCGGCACGACCTCGAAGTCCACCCCCGCGGCCGCCAGGGACTCGGCCTCCTCGCCGCCGCGCCCGAAGACGAACGGATCGCCGCCCTTGAGGCGGACCACCTTCATCCCGGCTGACCCCAGCTCCACCAGCAGGGCGTTGATGTCTTCCTGGCTCATCGCCGGGTTGCCGGGCTCCTTGCCGACGTAGCGCAGGTCGGCCTCGGGGCGCGCGCCGTCCAGCGCCCCGGCGGGGATGAGGCGGTCGTAGAGGATCGCGTCCGCGGTGGCGATCAGCTCCAGCGAGCGGCGCGTCATCAGCCCGGGGTCGCCCGGGCCGGCGCCCACCAGGTAGACGTTGCCGGACACGGGTGGAACGCTACCCGCATGGATCGGGGTGGCCTCAGCCGGCAGGTGCTCACGGCCGGCGGGGACGCCTGTGGGCTTCGGCGAGGCCCGGAGCTCACCCGTTCCTGGATCGCGCCGCACCTCGGCGCTGTGAACTTCGAGACGGCACTGGCCACCCTCGACGGCGAGGCCGTGGGCGTCGCCTACACCCTGCGCAGCGACGGTTGGGCGGGCCCGGCTCTCTATCTCGGCGGGGTCACGGTGCTCCCACAGGCGCGCCGGTGCGGGGTGGCCACAGCGATGTCTTCATGGCTGCTGGAGCGGGGCTTCGCGGCCGGTGCGCAGCTCGCTCACCTGCACGCCGACGACCAAGCTTCGGCTGCCGTGTACGGGCGGCTGGGCTTCGTCGACGCGGGCGAACTCGAGATCTACGAGGAGCTCTGAACGTCCGCACGCTCGGCCTCGGCCAGCACGGCGCGCGCCCCGGCCGCTTCGAGCCTGGAGGCCACCGCACGGCCAAGCGCCGCCGGCTCTTCGGTGAAACCCGACAGCTCGTCGCGGAGCCAGTGTGAGCCGTCGGGCAGCCCCACGAACGCGGTCAGGTGCAGCTGGCTCCCGCGCGCCTGGGCGTGTGCGCCGATGGGGGTGTGGCAGGTGGCCTCCAGCTGCGTCACAAGAGCCCGCTCGGCGGTCAACGCGGTCAATGCCGCGCGGTCGGTGAGGGCCGCGGCCACCTCGACCGGATGGGGGTCGCCCGTGCGCGCCTCCAGCGCCAGGCACCCCTGTCCGGCCGCCGGCACCACCTCGGCGGAGGAGATCGGCGACCCCTCGCCCGCCCTGTCCAGCCGCTCCAGTCCTGCGCACGCCAGCACGATCGCGTCGTATTCGCCGTCGGTCAGCTTGCGCAAACGCGTATCCACGTTGCCGCGCAGCTCGCGGATCTCCAGGTCGGGGCGCAGCGCCAGCAGCTGGGCCTGCCGGCGAAGACTCGCCGTCCCCACGGCGGCTGCCCTGGGAAGATCGCCCAGAGACGACGCTCCGCAGAGCGCATCGCGAGCGTCGGCGCGCGCGGGCACCCCCACGATCGCCAGTCCGTCCGGGAGCTCACCGGGTATGTCCTTCGCGGAGTGAACCGCGAGGTCTATCCGCCCGTCGAGCAGGGCCTCCTCGATCTCCTTGGTGAAGCGGGCCTTGTCCTCGGGCACCGAGCCGGTGCCGGGCCGCGGCGCGGGCGCGCCGCCGGGACGCTCGTCGCCCGAGGTGGCGATGGTCACCACCTCGACCACCTCACCCAGCGACTCCAGACTCGCGCGTACCAGCGTCGCCTGCGTCAGCGCCAGCGTGCTGCCACGGCTTCCTAGGCGCAGGGCCGGCACCGCGCCGGCTCAGCCCCGCCGGCGGCGCCGCGCGTCGAGGTCGGCCACCTCGGAAGGGCGCTCCTCCTTCAGCGAGGGTGGGTCCACGTCCAGCGCGAAGAGGTCCCGCAGCGCCTGAACGTGCAGGTAGGACGACTCCTCGCCCACCGAGCCCTTCAGGCGCACCGTCGGCTCGTGCAGCAGCCGGCGAACCACCGCGCTGGCCATGGTGCGCATCCGCTCGCGATCGGCATCCGAGAGCGACTCCCAGCGCGACTCGTTCTCGGCCAGCACAGCCTCCACAACCTCCTCGCCCCGCTTGCTGAGTGCGGCGATCGTGGGCACCACGTCCAGGCTGGCCAGCCAGCGGTCGAAACGCTCCAGCTCCTCGTCCACCACCACGCGGGCGCGCGCGGCCTCGGCCTCCCGCACGTCGCGCCGCTGAGCGATGGCGCGCTGGAGGTCGTCCATGTCATACAGAGCGATTCCCGGCAGCTCGCGCACGCTTGGGTCCACGTCACGCGGCACCGCGATGTCGAGCAGCACTAGCGGCCGTCCCGCGCGCTCGCGGCTCATCTCCTCCAGCTCCTCGCGGCCCAGGATCTGGTGGGGCGAGGCCGTGCAGGTGACCACGATGTCGGCGGCCTCAAGCTCGGCCGGCAGGTCGTCGAAGCGCACGGCGGTGCCGCCGAAGCGCTGGGCCAGTCCGATGGCGCGGTCGTAATGACGGTTGGCCACGAACACGGTGTGCACGCCGCGCTCGCGCAGGGCGCGGGCGGTCAGCTCGCCGTTCTCGCCCGCGCCCACCACCAGCACGCGGCGGGTGGAGAGATCGCCGAGCATGTCGCTGGCCAGCTCTACGGCCACCGAGGACACCGACAGCCGGGCGCGGCCCACGGCGGTCTCGGTGCGTACCCGCTTGCCTGCCCCGAGCGCCTCGCGGAACAGGCGGTTGGCGATCGGCCCGGTGGAGCCCTCCACCAGCGCCAACTCGTAC
>Ga0136622_10001190_pt1 | contig 10806 bp, 12 predicted proteins | sample AntDrymUQ4482106_2_FD_104803 | JGI IMG/M metagenome (GOLD analysis project Ga0136622, IMG submission 104803) | Polar desert sand microbial communities from Dry Valleys, Antarctica - metaG UQ448 (21.06) | ecosystem: Environmental > Terrestrial > Soil > Desert | place: Antarctica: Dry Valley...
CAACATCGCGAGGACATGGCCGGAGACGACACCGAGGGCCACATTAAGCAACATCGCGAGGACATGGCCGGAGACGACACCGAGGGCCACATTACGCCGCCTAGCAGGGTTCAGCCCGAGCACTAGGACTCCATGCCCGATCAAGAGGCTGGGTCAAATACGACCGGCCTCTTTGCTTTCGGACCAGTCAGCCTTTCGGCCGAGTCATTCGCTGTTGTCGGCGACGGCGCACAAGATCGTCTTGACCTGGAACGGCGTTAGACCGGGATGCTTTCCCAAAATACGGGCTATAAGTCCGGCGATATGGGGCGCGGCAAAGCTGTTTCCGGTCGCCACTATCGACGATCCATCCAGCCATGGCACCTCTAGATCGATTCCCGGAGCGCCGAACTCCACGGGAGGCGATGGGTTGTACTCGAAGCCGAAAGGGTCGGTTCCGTCGTGCGCCGCAACCGAAAAGACCGACGAGTACAAAGAAGGGAAGCTCGGCTTGGGCACGTTATTCACCGCCGACACCAACATCACGTTGCGAAAGTATGCCTCATCCGCGATCTCGTGGAAGGTTCCAAAGTATTCTTTCTTGCCGGTGCTGAGACTGAGATTGACGACCTGCATGCCGTTATCGACCGCCCAACGCAGGCCCGCAGCGAAAACCATTCCCTTGCCACTGAGCTTCGACCCGAGGACGCGCACGCTGTAGAGCCGAACGTCCGGAGCGGCCTTCCGAATAATCCCGGCGCACGCCGTGCCGTGACCGAACAGGTCCTCGTGCGGGCCCTCGATCATGGTCACTTCGCCCTCGGCGTCGGGGTCGTACACGAGCGCCACACCCCCGGCGACCTCTCCCACGGCTGGATGAGTTGCTTCGATGCCGCTGTCGACCACGGCGACCTTCACGCCGGCACCGGTGCTGTCACCCCAGGCCCACTCCTTGGTGATAGGGCCCGGCAGGCCCAGGGCGCCGACGTTGCTGAGCTTGTCGCGCTCGAACTGCCACGACCACGCAGGCTTGCTCATCGCCGGCGTCGGACGTAGCTAAGAAACTCACCCACAAGCCTGGTGGCGGCGCGCCGCTCCTCGGGCCCCAACATCCCGAGTTCGCGAAAGTGGGCCGCCAACTCGGCAAGGTCGGAGCTAGGAGCACCTGTGTCCCGTGCTGTTTCCTGCAGGGCTCGGCGGAGATCCCCGTCATCTGCAGCAGAAGCCATCGCTCGAAGGAGGGCTGCACCGAGATTGGAGAAGACGCGTGAGTTCTCGATTGCAAGTGCCGCCTGGCCGGCAAACAACGACAACAGCTCGATGTCGCGAGCAGTTTCAGGGCGATCGCTGCTGCGATCGAGCACCGAGATGACGCCGAGCATGCGGCGTTCCGTCTCGAGCGGCATTGCAAGAATCGAGCGGGGCGTGTAACCAGTACTTTGAGCGACGTCCACGGCGAAGCGCTTGTCCTTGGCCACGTCTTCGATAGCGATCGGCTGTCCTGAGGAGACGACCCATCCCGCAATCCCGCGCCCGACCGGCATGCGCATTCCCACGACGTCTTCCGCGCCGGCTCCGGACGCAACGTAGAACTCGAGCTCCTCTTCGTCGTCGTCCAAGAGGGCGAGCGAGCACGCTGCCGCGCCGAAAAGGTTCTGGGCAGCAGAGGTAATGCACTGGAGCAGCTCCTGGTGCCCCTCGGGCACCAACCCGGGACCCATGTCGGTGGCCGTCCTGGCGAGTTGCGTAAGCAGTTCTCGGTCATGAGAGGTCATCGCGATCCCAGATCCTCACTCCGTGCGAGCGAAGCTTCCATCCCACTCCCCTCTTAGGTTCCGTCGCGAAATCGTACCCGGGGCTTGCGTTAGTCGCTACCATCTGACGCCATGGGGGATCGTCAAAAGAAGACCGGCTTCAGGACGGTCCTGGCTCACAGAACCTTCCGTTACCTGGTTGCGAGCCTCGCCACATCCGGCATCGGGGATTGGTTCTACAACGTCGCCCTCATCGTCTACGTCCTCGAACAAACCGGCTCACCGGGCTGGGTGGCGGCCGCCAGCATTTGCCGGCTGTTGCCCTTCGTCCTGTTCGGATCGTTGGGAGGATTGCTGGGCGACCGCTACGACCGACGCACCGTGATGATCTGGTCGGATTTGGTGCGGGCGGCGCTTATGTTCCTGCTGACCCTGGTGGCACTCTCGTCGGCCCCGGTGATCTACGCCATCGCACTCGCGTTCCTGTCGACGGTCGCAACCACCGCATTCTTCCCCGCCGCAGCAGCAACCACGCCATCGCTGGTCGAGGAGGACAGCCTGGCTGCGGCCAACGGACTGATCACCACGATCGACTACCTTGCGATCGCGCTTGGCCCTGCACTTGGAGGACTCGTGATTGCGGTAGGTGGAGTGCCGGCGCTGTCGTTTGCGGTGAACGGGCTCACGTTCGCTGCGTCGGCAGCGCTTCTATCGCGCGTGCCCCGAGGCGGAAAAGTACAGAGAGAAGACGAAGAGCGGACTCCGTTGCGGAGGCAACTCGCAGAAGGGGCCGGAGCCGTAACCTCCTCGGGGAGCGTCCTCATCCTGGTGGCGATCATCGTCGCAGCGACATTCACCTACGGTGCGGAAACCGTCCTGTATCCCCTCGTGGCAGAACGTCTGCTCTCGACCGGCGTTGAAGGAGTCGGCTACTTATTTGCCGCGGTGGGGGTGGGAGGCGTGCTGGCGTCGGGGATCGCCAACCGGGTAGTCGACCGGGCTCGGCCCGGCGTCATTCTCGTGTTGGGCAGCCTGGTAGCCGCCACCCCCCTTCTGTTGCTTCCCTTCACCACTACTCCTGCGGTCGCTTACCTCTTGGTAGCCATAGAGGGAGGCGGCTTCATCTTCGTCGAGGTTCTCGCAACGACATTGCTGCAACGAATCGTCCGTGCCGAGGTGATGTCGAGGGTCTTTGGGATCATCGACTCCCTGACCGTTGCTGGAACCGTTCTTGGGGCATTCGTCGCGCCGGTGGTCGTTCGATTGCTCGGCTTGCAGGCCGGCTTGTGGACTGCAGGCGGCATTCTCATCGTGCTTACGCTTCTGTGCATTCCCCGAATTCGCGTTCTCGACAAGGAGGCGGCGCGCCGCCGTCAAGAGCTGGGCCCGAGGATCACGGTCTTGTCTGGCCTGAACATTTTCGCCGGGATGCCACGAGGGTCGCTCGAGTCACTGGCTGCGGTTACTGCAGAAGAGTCGGTGACTTTGGGAGAGGTCGTGATCGAACAGGGCGCCCCTGCCGACGACTTCTTTGTAGTCCGGGCCGGCACGCTGGAGGTGTTGTCTTCCGGGGAAGGAGGAGGCGCGCAGGTCAAGATCACGGAGTTGCGGGAGGGCAACTACGCGGGCGAGATCGGTCTCGTCGAAAGGCTGCCTCGGACCGCGACCGTCCGTGCGACCTCCGACTGCAGTCTCTATCGAATCAAAGGCGACGACTTCCTGAATGCGGTCAATGGGACGCCGGCGCTCTCCGGAGCGTTGTTCGCCGGCATCGCAGGTCGCATGGCGCGCACACATCCGTCCTACCAACCCACGGTGCGCCCACCGGGCTGACGGCGCTCCGTGCCGGCTATCCCAGGTGTTCGGTGAACCAGGTGAACGATGCGCTCGAGGCGGTCGACGCGCCGGTCGGGACGGCCGGTTCCGGCCATGTAGTGCGGCTCGTCCGGGTATCGGATCATTTCAACGGGCGCGCCGTGCTTCTTGAGGATTGCCAAAACCAAGTCGGTCTGTCCCGGGGGGCAGCGGAGATCCGACTCGGCCTGCAACAACAGCAGCGGCGCCGAGCTCTTGGTGATCGTCACGTACGGCGAACGGACCAAGAACTCGTCCAGGTTCTCGGGGAGGATCCCGCAGCCGACCGCAGTCGCGTCGGTCTGCGTGCAGACATCGCCCGACCCGTACTCCCCCACCATGTCGGTCACCGCGTTCTCACTGTGCGGCGCGAGTACACCGCCGAGGAGCCGTCCGGGGGCCAGCGCCACGTCCTGGATCATCACCTGTCTCAAGGCATCTTTGGGGCGAAAGCCACGCGTCGATTTCGTCTTGCGGGCCAACTCAGATCAACTCTGTCTCTGGCGATTCCGGCCTAGCGCCCCGAAGAACAAAGTGCTCCATACCGAATGCTTCCGCGAAGGTTTCTGGGGGCAGAGTGAGAAAGAAGGAATCGGGGGGAATCTGGCTTTCGTGCGCGGCCATGACTGTGCGCTTTTGATCCACGAACGCCGTTACATCCACCGAAGTTGTGATCAGCTCGTGCGGCACACCGAACGTGGCCAGATCAATATCGACGGGCATCTCCACGCCCATCTCATGCATCCGTTCAAACATCGAGTTGACCGCTTCCCGGTCGACAACCGACTCGTAAACCTTGGGGGTTCCGGCAATGGCACCCGCACGCACGCCGACGATATGCACCTTCATATGATCTGGATGCCCATAAGTTCCATGAGCGTCATAGATGGTTAGAACGTCGGCGCCCTCGGCCAGGAGTATTGCGGCCAGTCTCTGGGCGGCCTCCTCGACATCGGCCTGCCAGAAGCACTCGGGGGCATCGTTCTCCGGGGTTCCGATCATCCCCGAATCAACGTACCCGAGGAACTCCACCCGGGCGACGCCGAGTATCTCGGCTGCACGCGTGAGCTCGTGGACGCGCCTGTCTCCCAAAGACTCGCCCGGCCGGAGCACTCCGTCCACAACTTCTCCGTGCTCGCCGCGCGTCGCCGTGACCAGTACGACGCGATGGCCGTCGGAAGCCGCTTTGGCCATCGTCCCCGCCGTCGAGATCGCCTCGTCATCCGGATGTGCATGAAACATCACCAAGGTACCCATGCGCCCTTTCTACCAGGCGCAACCGCTGGTGCGAGGCACTACCGAGTTGGAATACTTACCTCGGTCCGGGTGCCGCCTTCTGAAGTGATGCTCAACCGGCCTCCCATCTCATCGGTGAGAGTCCGGACTATCTGCAGACCGAGACGAGCAACCCGCAGAGGATCGCCGGGCATCCCGATGCCGTCATCCCACACCACCATTGTGACGTGATCATCGGCGCGCGACAGGTCGACTCCGACGGAGCCTCCTCGTCCGTCCGGAAAGGCGTGCTCGAGGGAGTTCTGCAGCAACTCGGAGAGTGTTACCGCCAGCGGTGTGGCGATATCGGCGCCGAGCGGCCCAGGCTCTCCGACAACCTCTATGACGTAGTCGCGCCCGGGCATGACCAGGCCATCACCGACCATGCGGGCAATGCGGCGCGCCACCTCCCCGAACTCCGCAACGTCACCAACGTCCTCGGAAAGGATCTCGTGTACAAGCGCGATCGAACCTATGCGCAGCACGCTTTCTTGCAGCGCTTCCTTCGCCTCCGGAGAATGCAGCCGTCTGCCTTGCAAGCGCAACAAACTCGCAATCGTCTGCAAGTTGTTCTTGACGCGATGATGTATCTCGCGAATGGTTGCGTCCCGCACCGAAATAACCCGTTCCTTCTGACGCAGCTCACTCACATCGCGCGCGATGACCAGACCGCCGATCACCTCGCCGCCTTCGACAAGAGGCATGACACGCAAAGCCACAACCGCCTCCCCGAGGATCAGCTCTCCGTCCAGCAGTCGCTTCGACGAGAGCGCCCGTCCGACCGGTGTCTCACCGAGACCGAGATCGTCGAGCCACCGATCCACGACGTTCTGTTTGACTCCGAGCCGGTGCAACGAAGAGAGAGCATTGGGCGAGGCCCATTCCACCCGGCCGAACCTGTCGAGCATGAAGAGTCCGTCACCAACCCTCGGCCACTCTCCCGGGGGGCTCTCCGGCCATGGAAATCTGCCCTCGCAGATCATGGTCGAGACATACTCGGCGGCGTCCAGGTAGACGCGCTCGAGCCGTCCCAGGCGGCGTGAGATGCCCGGGCTGCCTTCTTTGGTCAGGACCGCAACGGTGTCACCGTCGAAGCGCACCGGGACCGCATCCATCCGGATGCGCGTCCCGTCGACGAGAACGGGGTCCTTCTGGGCCCAGATGCGTCCCTCCCGGTAGGCGCGCTCTACCATCGGTTGGTCGGGCTGCGTCACGCGGACGCTGACCATGTCCTGCGGGTAGAGCGTCTGGGAAGTGAAGGGGCGGAGCTGAGCGCAGATCTCGAAGACTTCCTCGCCTGCAACCGGCACATACAGGAGGAGATCCGAGAAGGAGAGGTCGGCCAACACCTGCCAAGACGAACACAACGAGCGCAGATGGTCGATCTGCTCTTCACCCAGTCCCGAGATCTCACGCGCTCGCTCCGAAAGGACGGCCATCCCCAGATGCTAGGCGCAGGTAGCGCCTGAACGGGAAAGCGGGGCCCCCCCGCGGCGAGAACATGGTCTCGGGCCGCGGGCCACGGCATGATGTGGCGGGAGGCCCGAGAACGGTTTCCTGTGCGAGGAGCCCCAGGGGGTCCTGCCCGGCCGGCTCGAGTGTGGTTGGCGCGGCGAGAACATGGTCTCGGGCCGCGGGCCACGCCATGATGTGGCGGGAGGCCCGAGAACGGTTTCCTGTGCGAGTAGCCACGGATTTTTGCGGCGAGGCGATGCAGGGTGGGTCGGTCCTTTGCGTGACAAGGCATCCTCAGGCAAAAGTCCCAGAGCGCCGACCGAAGGCTACAATCGGGCTCCACTTTTCGGGCATCCAAAGAGCGGGGGAAGCTGGTGAGAATCGCAATCCTGTCGGACATCCACGGGAACCTCCCGGCCCTCGAGGCCGTGACGCAAGACATCGTTAGGCAGTCACCCGACGAGGTCTGGTGTGGCGGAGACGTTGCCTGGGCCGGGCCGTGGGCAGCCGAATGTATCGCCCGGGTGAGAGAGGCCCGCTGGCCGTCAGTTCGAGGGAACACCGATGTCTGGGTTACGGGCGATCCACAGACGGTCGAGTCGCCTGAGGCGCGCCGGGAAACCGAGACGCTGGCAGCGGCCCACGGCCTCTCCGATGAAGACGCCCGGTGGCTGTTGAATCTGCCCCTGGGCCACTCCGGGCCCGGTTCTCTGCTCCTCGTTCACGGGACGCCCGAGAGCCCCTTCGACGCGCCCATGCCGGACGCCCCTCCGGCCGAGTTCCAGCCCTACGAAGGCCACGCCGGGGTCGTCGTCTATGGACACGTGCATCGGGCCTTTTTGCGCCGGTTGGCGGGGGGGACCATCGTTTGCAACACCGGCTCGGTCGGCCTGCCGATGGACGGCGACACCGCGAGCTACCTGCTGGTGGACCAGTTGGGACCCGATCTGACCTTGCGGCACCGCCGGGTTACATACGACCGGGAAGGGGCGGTACAGGAGGCGCGCCGGCTCGGCGGGCCCGTGGCCGAGCGCTTCCTCGAGGGGCTCGGCGAACTTTGAGCTCGAAAAAATACACCGTCGAGGAGGCAAACGCCCTGTTGCCCTATCTCGCCCCGACCCTCGTCGAGCTGCGCGACAAGCTGGAGGCCGCCACAAAGATCCGGCTGAACCTCGTGCAGGCAGCCGCATCCAACGGCGGCTCATCCGAGCGTGATCGCTGGTCGCGCACGCTTGCGCGCGTCGACGAGCTGGTTGAGCGTCTGCAGGGCTGGGAGGTCGAGCTACGGGACGCTTCGACGGGCCTCGTGGACTTCCCGGCGACCATTGAAGGACGCGATGCGTGGTTGTGCTGGCGCCTCGGGGAAGTCGAGGTGGCCCATTGGCACTTCCCCGAGGACGGTCTTGCGGGGCGCCGCCCGCTCTAGGATGCCTCGACCGCCGGAGCCGCGTGGTTGGTCGCACGGGAAAGTCTTCTCGGGCATCCCACTACATCATGGCGTGGTCCACGGCCCGAGACTTGTTTCCCGGCGCATCGCGCACGCTCTGGGGTGGAGGCGCTCATGTGCAACCAACCATGAGGGTGGTCGCGGGTGAGACCGCTTCGAACGCCACGGTGATGCTCGTGACATGACAGAGATCGAACAGCTAGGCTGCATCCACTGTGGACGTCACGGTTGTCGAGCATCCTCTCGCCCAGCACCTGCTGCTGGCGTTGCGCGATAGCAGGACCGAGCCGTCGCGCTTTCGGGCCATCACGAAACGGCTGACGGTCGTGTTGATGCTCGAGGCTGCCAGAGATCTGCCCACGCACGCCGGCTCGATCGAAACCCCTTTGGGGCGCGCCGAGGGCATGCTGCTGGACAGGCCGATCGTCACGGTACCCATCCTGCGGGCTGGGCTCGGAATGCTCGACGCCGTGGTCGATCTGTTTCCTGCGGTGCGGGTCGGATACCTGGGACTGCAGCGGGACGAGGCGACCTTCAAGCCTTCCGAGTACTACGCCAACCTCCCTCGCATGGAGGACGCCTACACCTTCGTGCTCGACCCCATGCTTGCCACCGGGGGCTCGGCGTCGGTCGCGGTCGAACAGGTCAAGGCGGCCGGCGCCCCCTGGGTTCGAATGGTGGCCGTGGTCGCGGCGCCGGAAGGGGTCGCAAAGCTGCACACGTCCCACCCCGACGTCGCCATCTACACGGCTGCAATCGACAAGGGTCTGGACGCCAACGCCTACATCGTGCCGGGCCTGGGCGACTTCGGGGACCGCCTCTTCGGCACCGAGCCCTGAGACGCTCGAGGGCGGACTGGCCCGGCTAAGACCGACCCGAGCGCAGGATATCCAGCACCGCCCTGGTGTCGGCGTCTTCCAGTGAACGAGGCCGGCTTTCGGTCGAGTGCGCCGGGCCAAAGGCCTTTCTCAAATTTTCCTCCGCCCGTTCAAGGGCCTCCTCGGCCGCCTTGAGCCTGATGCGTAGTTCGGTCTCGCGCTCCGCCGCATGCTCGAGAGCAGCTTCAAGCTCTTTGACCCGGGCTCCGTTCTGGCTGCTTTCGGCTGCGAACACCTCGACCTGAGCGGTACGTAGAGCGTCGTCGCGCGCCAGGGACATGAGGCGCTCGACAACCGCCTGTCCGAGATCGTCGTAGGTAAGCCGGGTGCTGCGATGGCTCGTCCTGCTCGGCAGCATCGACTCGGCGTCCTGGATCGTGATCGGCTCGATCGACCGGATGGAAATCACGGTGTTGCGCCCGCGCCTGCCTCGTTGCAGGACCTCGATGCGGCCGAGGCTCTCGAGAAGCTTGATCGCTTCGGCGCTGCGCACCGAATTGAGACCGGCGTCGGCGGCGACCTCGCGCAGCTTGCCGTCGAAGGTGCCATCCGAAGCTACATGATTGAGTTTTTCGAGCAAGCGAAAAGCCAACTCATGAAGATTCGTCCGCGCCATGACCTCACCTTTTTCGTTCGCCCGCCTGCATGTGCCCGCCTGCCTATCGTATCCGGCAAGGAATAGTGTTCAGTCAACTGCAGCGCCACGGTTGCAGGAATCTTGTCTCTGGAGACGGCATGTCGGCGCGCGCCAAATCGAGACGTCGGGTGAAGCTAGAGGCACATTAAATGTTGCGGAGGAGGGCGCCGATCTGAGATCTCAGTTTGTCCGGACACGGATCGTGGCCCCGCAAGCGGGAGATCAAGGCCGTGGCCTGTGCCTCGAGGCCATAACGTTCGTAGCAGGGCCCGCACTCTTCGAGGTGCTGCTGAATATGGGCCCGCTCGGTCGGAGAGAGCTGCTCGCGATCCATAAAAAGGTAGGCCTCTTGGAGGACCCGCCTACAGTGCTCCTTCATCAGGGCTTGCGACCTGTCCCCACAGTTGACTCCCTAATCGGTCGGCGGCTGCTTTGGCCGGTCCTTGACGATCCCCCGTTCTCGGGCTAACTGCAACAACCGCTTTTGGAGTGCCTTTCTTCCCCGATGGAGCCTCGACATCACAGTTCCCATGGGAACGTCCATGATCTCGGCCATCTCGGCGTAGGTGAAGCCCTCGACATCGGACAGAATCACCGCGAGCCGGAACTGCTCGGGCAGGTCTTCGATCGCCGACACGATGTCGGCGTCAAGGAGCCGATCGAGAACGATGTTCTCGGGAGTCGCCTCCCATTGAGGGTCATGGCTCTTGAGCTCCTGGTAGAGGTCGAAGTCCTCGACCTCATCCTGGGAGATCTGCTGAGGCTCTCTCTGACGCTTACGGTAGATGTTGATGTAGGCGTTGGTCATGATGCGAAACAGCCATGCTTTGAGGTTGGTGCCGGGCTCGAAGCGGTCGAACGAGCGATAGGCCCGCAGCATGGTGTCCTGCACCAGGTCCTCGGCGTCGGCGGGGTTGCGGGTCATGCGCAGCGCCGCCGCATGGAGGGGGTCGAGCAGAGGCGCCGCGTCCTCGACGAAGCGATCTTTGTCGGCGGAGCTGAGATTCACCGCCGTGGGCTCAGCCACCGCGCTTGCTTCCCTTCGCGGCAGCCAGCATCTCTGAATCGAAGGTGAACATGAGCTCGGATCTCTGGGCGTGCGCGGCGATGGCGATGTCGATCAGGGACCGCAGCAGGTCCGGGAAGCCGACTCCGGACGCCTCCCACAGATAGAACGAGAAAGAGCCCGGGATCGTGTTGATCTCCATGACCCAGGCTTCGTCGGTGGCCTCCCTGATGAACATGTCGACGCGCGCCACCCCGGCGGCATCGACCGCCTCGAAGGCGGCGATGGCGTTGCGCTGAACCTCTTTGGTCAGGGCTTCTGAGATCGGAGCGGGTATGCGCCGCTCGCCCGACGCCATGCCGGCCCCTTTGCCCCCTGCGCCCTTGCCGCCCCGGAGGTACTTGTCGGAAAAGGAAAGGAACTCCTCCCAGGCCACCGGCTGTTCGCACACCGAGGCTCTGGCATCCATCCCGGGGCCTCCGAGGACCGAGCAGTTGATCTCCGAGCAGCCCTCCATCGCC
>Ga0136622_10001191_pt1 | contig 10798 bp, 8 predicted proteins | sample AntDrymUQ4482106_2_FD_104803 | JGI IMG/M metagenome (GOLD analysis project Ga0136622, IMG submission 104803) | Polar desert sand microbial communities from Dry Valleys, Antarctica - metaG UQ448 (21.06) | ecosystem: Environmental > Terrestrial > Soil > Desert | place: Antarctica: Dry Valley...
GCCGTGTCTCAGTCCCAGTGTGGCTGATCGTCCTCTCAGACCAGCTACCCATCGCAGCCTTGGTGAGCCGTTACCTCACCAACAAGCTAATGGGCCGCGGGCCCATCCCGAAGCGGAGGCCGAAGCTTCCTTTACGCGGCTCACTTGTGTGAGCCGAGCACATCCGGTATTAGCCCGAGTTTCCTCGGGTTGTCCCGGTCATCGGGGCAGGTTGCCCACGTGTTACTCACCCGTTCGCGGCTTGGCCCCAGGCCGAAGCCTGGTCCGTCGCTCCACTTGCATGTGTTAGGCACGCCGCCAGCGTTCGTCCTGAGCCAGGATCAAACTCTCCGTGAAAGACCTGCGTGTCATCCGCCCCAAACGGGGCGGCTCCACTGTCTAATCAGGAAAGCTGTCAGATCCGCACTGCGTGACCGGCCGTGTACACCTTCTGCCGGCCTCGGACATGACGGGTTCTTACTACTTTCCGTCGCCCCTGAGGGCGACGGGTCAAGCCTGGACGCGACTTCGAGCTCGTGAGAGCTCTCCATCGAACACGCTGTTGAGTTTTCAAAGACCGTGGCGCCCGCCGGGGCGGGGGCTCCGCCGCGACCGTCGCTTTCCAGCCCCTAAAGGCCGGCCCGGGCCGTCAAAAAGGCCTCTCCGGGAGGAGGGGCCGTGAGCAAGCGCCGCATGACGTGCGGTGCTAGCGCGTGACCGTCTCCCGGTAGGTCTCGTCGAAGGCCATTCGGGACCGGGAAGGATAGCGCCCCGGCGGGCGAACCGCAACGCGCATCCCGGCGCGGACCGCGGAGTTTTCCGCGCGCCGGCCGAGCCGGCTCAACCCGGCGGGGCTGCAGACCCGCCGCGCAGGCGCACGAAGCGGCGCTTTCCGACCTGGAGCACCGCCCCGTCGAGGCGAGCGGCTGGAAGGTCGAGGATCTCTCCGTCGATGGCCTCGCCGTCGAGGCGGACCCCGCCCTGGGCGAGCAGACGGCGGGCCTCTGAGCGCGACAGCCCGAACCGGGCGCCGATCAGGGCCGGGAGATGTACCGGGTCCTCGCCCCCCAGGTCGAGCTCCGGGACCTCGTCCGGATGCTCGCGCTCGACGTGGATCCGGTCGAACCGGCCTTCGGCCTCGAGCGCCGCGTGCTCGCCGTGGAAGCGCCCCACGATCTCGCGCGCGAGCGCCCGTTTGAGCTCGACCGCCGGGCGGCGAGGATCGGGACGGCGAAGCAGGAGCAGCTCGTAGTAGAGCGGCATCTGCGCGTCCGGCAACCGCATCAGCTTTCCGAACGCGTCCTCGGGCGGCTCGGTCACCGCGACGTAGTTGCCGAGCGACTTGGACATCCTTCGTACGCCGTCGATCCCGGGGAGGATCGGCATCGTGACGACCGCCTGCGGGGCCTGCCCGTACGCGACCTGGATCTCGCGCGCGCGCAGGAGGTTGAACTTCTGGTCGGTGCCGCCCAGCTCGACGTCGGCCTGGACGGCGACCGAGTCATAGCCCTGGAGCAGCGGGTAGAGCAGCTCGAGGATCGAGATCGGACGGCGTTCGGCGTGGCGCTTGGCGAAGTCGTCGCGCTCCAGGAGCTGTGCGACCGTCGACGTGCGCGCGAGGCGAAACAGCTCTTCCATCGCCATGTCGAGCCACTCGCCGTTGCGCCGCACCTCGGTTCGCTCGGGGTCGAGAACGGAGAAGGCCTGGCGCTTGAACGTCTCGGCGTTGCGCTCGATCTCGTCTCCGTCGAGCTGTGGCCGCTCCTGCGAGAGCCCGCTCGGGTCGCCGACGCGCGCCGTGTAGTCGCCGATGATCAGGACCACTAGGTGGCCCGCGTCCTGAAACTGACGGAGCTTCGAGAGGACCACGACGTGGCCGAGGTGGATGTCGGGCGCGGTTGGGTCGATCCCGAGCTTCACCCGGAGGGCGCGGCCCTCGCCCAGCTTGCGCTCCAGTGCCCCCTCCGGCAGGGCCTCGGCGGCGTTGCCCAGGAGCGTTCGCGCCTCGTCGGACCCGGATTCCGTCACCAGGCCAATGCTAGACTCCGCGCGTCGCCGGGACGGGCTCCTTCCTCGTCAGCTTCCCCGTCCTCCACCGCCCAGGACGCCCCGCGAGGCGCTCGACCGTATGCCGGAACCGACACCTCTGAGGCCGACGCGGCTGGACCGCGCTTCGACGCGCGCCGTCGTCGCCCCGGCCGGGCTTCGAACAGGTGAGCGGTCGCCCGGCGGCGTCCGGCCGCCGACCGCAGGACAGGCGCGCGCCAACGGCCGCTCCAACGGCAAGGGCGCCGGTCGGACGCCGAGCGGCAACGGTTCCGGCCCGCCGCGAGCTCCGCGCCGACGGCGCGACTCCGGGCCCCGCCTCCGAAAGCTGCGGCTGGTGCTCATCCTCGCCGGCCTCTCCGGACTCGCGCTCGTATCGACGATCTTCGGGATGATGATGGCGGTCGCCAGCGACCTCCCGGCGCTCGAGAACCAGGCCGAGTACGAGGCCGCCGAGAACTCGGTGCTGTTCGCGGGCAGCGACGAGATCGCGAGCCTCACCGGCAACCAGCACCGGATCCTGATCTCCGAGTCCGAGGTGTCGCCGACGCTCAAGAACGCGGTGATCGCCATCGAGGACCGCCGCTTCTACGAGCACGAGGGCGTGGACTACTTCGGCATCGGGCGCGCATTCGTGCAGGACATTGTCAACCGCTCGGCGGTGCAGGGCGGATCGACGATCACCCAGCAGTTCGTCAAGAACGCGCTCGCGGCGCAGGGCGACCGCACTGTGTTCCAGAAGCTGCGCGAGTCCGCGCTCGCCTACCACCTCGAGCGCCAGTGGTCGAAGCAGAAGATCCTCACGCAGTACCTCAACAGCGTGTACTTCGGCAACGGCGCCTACGGGGTGGAGTCGGCGATGCGCACCTACTTCGGCGAGGGTGAGACGTACGACGCGGAGGACCGCCTGTCCACCGCCGTCGAGCCGGCGCAGGCGGCGCTGCTCGCCGGGATCATCTCCTCGCCCTCGGCCTACGACCCGGTCCAGAATCCCGGGGCCTCGCTCGAGCGACGCAACTTCGTCCTCGACTCGATGCTCGAGCAGGGGCTTCTGACGCAGGCCGAGTACGACGGCGCGATCGACGAGCCGGTACCCACCGAGAAGGACATCCAGCCGCCCGAGCTCGACTCGACCGTCCCATTCTTCACGACCTGGGTCACCCAGCAGCTGGTGGACCGCTACGGCGCGGGGAAGGTATTCGGCGGCGGGCTCGAGGTGACCACCACGATCGATCCAGGCCTCCAGCAGATCGCCGAGGAGGCGGTCGACGCGAAGCTCGCGGGCGTCGGGCCGGCGTCGGCCGTGGTGACGATCGAAAACCGCACCGGCGAGGTCAAGGCGATGGTCGGCGGCGAGGACTTCGAGGGCACCTCCTTCAACCTCGCCACCAACGGTCACCGCCAGCCGGGCTCGGCGATCAAGCCGTTCACGCTCGTCACGGCGCTCGAGCAGGGCGTCAGCCCCGAGGACACCTTCGTATCCGAGCCGAAGCGGCTCGGAGAGGGCTTCGTCGCCCACAACTTCGACGACGCCTACACCTACACCACCACGCTCCGCGACGCGACCACGAACTCCGACAACTCGATCTACGCCGAGCTGGGGCTCCAGGTGGGCACCGAGAACATCGCCGAGACGGCCGAGGCGATGGGAATCGACACCGAGCTGTCCACCAACCCGGCGATGACGCTCGGGGGGCTCGAGGTCGGAGTCACTCCGCTCGAGATGGCGTTCGCCTACTCAACGCTCGCGAACGACGGCGTGCGCCGTTCCGGCGACCTCGCGGCCAGCCCGATGGGCCCGGTCGGGATCGAGCGGGTAGAGGATCCGAGCGGCGACGACGAGACCAACTCCTTGATCAGCAAGCAGGTGTTCCCCGAGGAGGTCGGGGAGACCGCGCGCGAATTGCTCACCGGGGCCGTCACCAGCGGTACGGGAACGGCGGCGCAGCTCGTCGGCGGGCCGCAGGTCTGGGGCAAAACCGGGACCACCGAGAACTACGGCGACGGCTGGTTCGTCGGGTCGACCGAGCAGTGCACGACGGCAGTCTGGGTCGGCTACCCAGACTCGGTCAAGCCGATGCGCACCGAGTACAACGGCGGGCCGGTGACCGGCGGGAGCTTCCCCGCGGAGATCTGGCACGACTACATGGTCCAGGCGATCGCGCTGGACGGCGCCTGCCAGGCCGCCGAGGGGGACCTGGCGGTCCCGACGGCGCCGGTCGCGCCTGTCGAGCCGGTGGCCCCGGTGGCGCCCGTCGAACCGACCGAGCCGGTCGTGCCCGTCGAGCCGGTCGTGCCCGTCGAGCCCACCGTGCCCGTGGAGCCCACCGCCCCGACCCCGACCGAGTCCACGATCTGTGGCCCCGGCGAGGTCGCGACCGTCGAGGGCTGCGTCCCCGGCTAGCCCGCACGGTCGAGGCCTCGGGGCGAGGCGGCTAAGCCGCCGCCCGCGACCGCCGGGGCCGCCGCATGGCGGGCGGCCACGGCCGCGACACGCAGTCGCTCGTCGCGTCACACAGCCGCCACTGAAGCTCGGTCGCCCTGGTGATGCCGACCCTGGCGCCGGTGACCGGCGCCGGCGGACGAGCGGCCGGCGCGGGCGCCTCGACCGCGATCGGTCCCGACTCGAGCGACACACCGTTGCGGTCGAGCCAGATGCCGAGCGCCTGGGTCAGCTTTCCCGGCCCCGAGCACAGGTCGCGCGGCGCGCGCGGGCCGCGCCGGCGCTCCATTTCGCGCACCCCCTCCAGCGGCTCGAGGGCGCGCACGAGCACCGCCGCGCCGACGCCGTCCTCCTCCGCTACGAAGTTCAGCAGCGCGTGGACGCCGTAGGAGCGGTAGACGTAGGCGTGTCCCGGAGGCCCGAACAGGACGCGCGTGCGCTCGGTCAGGCCGGCGAAGGCGTGGCAGGCCGGCTCGATCTCGTGGTAGCTCTCGACCTCCACGATCCGTCCCGCGGCGCCTTCGTAGCGCACCACGCACCCGAGCAGGTCCGCGGCGACCTCCGTCACCGGCCGCGCGTAGAAGGCCCGTGACCGTGGGCCCGTCACCCGCGGCCCTCCAGCAGCACCTCGCGCGCGCGCTCGAGCTGCTCCTCGACCCGCGCCCGCGCGGTGCCGCCGCGCGAGACCTTCGACGCGATCCAGTCACCGCCCACCACGATCGCCCGTACTTCGTCCGCGTAGCCTGCGGCGCCCTTCTCGAGCTCCTCGTCGGTCAGCTCCGACAGCACGACGCCACGCTCGAGCGCGTGGCGGACGAGGCCGGCGACCATGCGGTGAGCGTCACGGAACGGCACCCCGCGGCGGACCAGTAGGTCCGCGACGTCGGTCGCGCCGAGGAACTCGTCGGCCGCGGCCGACGCGAGGCGCTCGCGGTGAAACGCCAGGCTCTCGATCATGCCGGTCGCCGCGGCAAGGCACAGCTCGAGCGTGTCCACTGCGTCGAACAGGTGCTCCTTGTCCTCCTGGAGATCCTTGTTGTATGTGAGCGGGAGCCCGTGGAGCACGCCGTGAAGCGCCACCAGGTGCGCCGCCACGCGGGGCGCCTTGGCCCGCAGCAGCTCGGCGGCGTCGGGGTTCTTCTTCTGGGGCATGATGCTCGAGCCGGAGGCGAACGCGTCGGCGACCTCGCAGAAGCCGAACTCCTCGCTGGACCAGAGGACGATCTCCGCGCCGAGCTGCGAGAGGTGGGTAGCGCAGGTCGCGGCGGCGGCAAGGTAATCGAGCACGAAGTCTCGGTTCGAGACGGCGTCGATCGAGTTCTCAGCCAGCGCGCCGAAGCCGAGCTCCCGCGCGACGTCGGTGCGGCTCGTGTCGAAGTTGACTCCGGCGAGCGCTCCTGCTCCGAGCGGCAGCTCGTCGGTGGCGACGAGGCAGAACTCGAAGCGGTCGCGGTCGCGGCGGAGCTTCCAGAAGTACGCGAGCAGGTGGTGCGAGAGGTAGACGGGCTGAGCTCGCTGGAGGTGCGTGTACCCGGGCATGGCCCAGTCGATGTGGCGCTCGGCAACCTCCACCAGCACACGCATCAAGCGCAGTACCGCCTCGCGTCCGGCGAGCGCGTGTGCGCGCACGAACAACGCGAGGTCGGTGGCCACCTGGTCGTTGCGCGACCGCGCCGTATGGAGCTTGCCGCCGACCGGACCAACGATCTCGGTCACGCGCCGCTCGATCGCCATGTGGACGTCCTCGTCCCCGGCGTCCGCCGGCAGGCCGTCCGTCTCGACCTCGGCTCGCACCGCCTCGAGCCCGCGCTCGAGCTCGGCGCGGTCGCCGTCGGTGATGATCCCCCTTGCCGCGAGCATGCGCACATGGGCGAGCGACTGCTCGACGTCATACGGGGCGAGGCGGCGATCGAACGCGATCGACGAGTTGAGCGCCCGAAACAGCGCGTCCTGGGGATCCGAGAAGCGCGACATGGGCGCGCAGTGTATGAGCGACGCTGGGAGCGTCCGGCGGGGCCCGCCCTAGGTCGAGGGCGTCGCGGCGATCTGCCCGACCTGGCTCGCGAGCAGCATGCCGAGCAGGTAGAGGACGACTCCCCAGGCGGCGTAGGCCTGCCTGCTGCGTGGATAGAGACGACTTTCGGGCCGGCGCCCGATCGAGAGGACGACGGGCACGCTGAACAGGAGGCCGGCGGCGATCAGCGCGTACGCGGTCCACCCGGTGACGAGATACTCAAGCTCCAGCCGGAAGTCGGTGGCGATGATCTCGATCGCTCGGTGCCACAGCACGACCGGGAGCGCCGCGGCGCACAGGAAGCCCGCAAGCCCGACGATGCGCGCGGTGCGCCGGTCGAGGTCGTCGCGCGAGACGGGCCGGGTGCGGAGGCGGTTCTGTCCGTTCGCGGCCACCGGGCCTGCCTACCGCGAAGCCGGCGGGGGGACGGCCGCTCCGCCGGCTCGGCCCCGCGAGTGCTCGGCCCGCGCCGGCAGCATCCCCGCCTCGAGCGAGTCCACGAGCGCCTCCCAGCTCGCCTCGATGACGTTCTCGGACACTCCGATCGTGCCCCAGCGGTCCATGCCGTCGCTAGCGTCGAGCAGAACGCGCGTGACGGCGCCGGTGCCCTTGTCCTCGTCGAGGATGCGGACCTTGAAGTTGACGAGCTCGATGTCGCGGAGGTGGGGGTAGGTCTCGCCGATCGCGTCGCGCAGGGCGCGGTCGAGCGCGTGCACGGGGCCGTTGCCCTCGGCGGTCCGAACGTACCGTTCGCCCTCGACCCAAATCTTGATCGTCGCCTCGGTCTGGACGCGGCCGTCCTCGCGCTTCTCGACGATCACGCGGAAGGACTCGAGCCGAAAGAGGGGCTCGTACTCGCCGGACTCCTTGAGGATCAGCAGGTCGAAGGACCCGTCCGCGGCCTCGAACTGGAACCCGCGGTGCTCGAGCGCCTTGAGGCGCTCCACCACGCGCGCGGCGTCCATGTCGTCGAGCTCGATGCCCGCCTGCTCGGCGCGCGCGAGCACCGTCCCCCGTCCTGAGAGCTCCGAGACCAGCATCGAGCGGTCGTTGCCGACCGTGCTCGGATCCACGTGCTCGAACGTCCGCGCGTCCCGCACGATGCCCGCCACGTGCATCCCACCCTTGTGGGCGAACGCGTTCTTGCCGACGTAGGGCTGGTTGGGCTGCGGGGTCACGTTGCAGATCTCGTCGACCAGGTGAGCCGTCTCAGCCAGCCGGGCCATGCGCTCCACCCCGATGCAGTCGAAGCCGAGCTTGAGCTCGAGCGCGGGCACGATCGAGATCAGGTTGGCGTTGCCGCAGCGTTCGCCATAGCCGTTGACCGTGCCCTGCACGAGCCGCGCGCCCGCCTGCACGGCGACGAGCGAGTTCGCGACGCCACAGCCGGCGTCGTCGTGGGTGTGGATGCCGACCGCCGCGTGCGCGCTCAGCTCCGCCACGACCCGCGCGGTCGCGTCGGCGACCGCGTCCGGAAGCGACGACCCATTCGTGTCGCACAGCGTCACGTTTTCGGCGCCCGCGTCGACTGCGGCGCGCAGGCAGCGCAGCGCGTAGTCGGGGTCCTCGCGGAACGCGTCGAAGAAGTGCTCGGCGTCGTAGACGACCCGCTTGCCCTGGTCGCGCAGGAAGGCGACCGAGTCGGCGATCATCGCCAGGTTGTCGTCGGGGTCCACGCGCGTGACCTTCTCGAGGTGAAGGCGCCACGTCTTGCCCACCAGCGTGCACACGGGGGCAAACGAGTCCGCGAGCGTCCGCAGGCCGGGGTCCTCGGCCGCGGCGGCGTCGCGCCGCCGCGTCATCCCGAAGGCGGCGACCTCGGCGTGCTCGAACGTCTCGCCCGCCAGGAGCTCAAACACGGCCTGCTCCTTCGGGTTCGAGCTCGGGAAGCCGGCCTCGATCAGCCCGACCCCGAGATCGTCGAGCGCGTGCGCGACTCGCACACGCTCGTCGGCCGAGAGCGACATGCCCTCGCCCTGCATCCCGTCGCGCAGGGTCGTGTCGTAGAGCTGGACCCGCTCGTGCGCCATGCGATCGGTCATCTCAGGCTCGGGAGGGCACCGCCACGAGGTCGAGCCAGTGCGCGTAGCGCTCGGCGCGGCCGTGGAGGGCATCGTCGAGCGTCCGCTGGATCGCTCGGGTGACCTCGCCGGGCGGACCGATCTCGTGGTCGTCGACCTCGCGCACGGGGACCAGCTCGGCGGCCGTGCCGGTAAGGAAGACCTCGTCGGCAAGCACGAGCTCGGAGCGCGCGACGTGGCGCTCGACCAGCTCGTAGCCGAGGTCGCGGGCGATCTCCACGACGGACTTGCGGGTGATCCCGTCGAGGATGCCATTGGCGTGCCCGGGCGTGGAGATCGCGCCGTCGCGCACGACGAACACGTTCTCGCCGGTCCCCTCGCAGACGTGGCCGTGGTGGTCGAGCAGGATCGCCTCCTCGTAGCCGGCGTGCTTCGCCTCGACCTTTGCCAGCACGGAGTTCAGGTATTGACCGGTGGCCTTCGCGTGCGGGATCAGCGAGTCGGGCGAGATCCGCCGCCAGGTCGAGATCTTGGCGCGGATCCCATCGCGCTGGCCCTCCTCGCCGAGGTAGGCGCCCCACTCCCAGACGGCGATCGCGACCTCCACGGAGTTCGCGAGCGGGTCGAGGCCCATCGGCCCGTGGCCGCGGTAGACGAGCGGACGGATGTAGCAGCTCTTCAACCCGTTGCGGCCGATCAGCTCGTGAGTCGCTTGGCGCAGCTCCTCGACGGAATAGGGCAGCTTCATGTAATAGAGCTCCGCCGAGCGCCGCAGCCGGTCCAGGTGCTCCTGATGGCGGAACACGGCCGTCCCACGCTCGGTCTCATACGCGCGGATCCCCTCGAACACGCCGGTCCCGTAGTGGAGGCCGTGCGTGAGCACGTGCACGTTCGCGTCCTCCCAAGCGACGAACTCGCCGTTCATCCAGATGAGGTCCGCAGTGCTCAACGCTGCTCCATCCTTCGCTTCCCGTTCGAGGTGTCCCCTACAGGTACCCGAGGACCGCCTTGGTGGCGGCCTCCGTCGTGGCATCGCCGCCGAGATCGGGTGTGCGAAGGCCCGTCTCGAGGGCACGATCGACGGCGGATTCTATCCGTGCGGCTCCCTCCTCTCGCCCGAGTCCGAAGCGCAGCATCATCGCCACCGAGCCGAACATCGCGAGCGGGTTCGCCGTACCGGTGCCGGCAATGTCCGGCGCGGAGCCGTGCACCGGCTCGAAGAGGCCCGGGCCGTCGGCGCCGATCGAGGCGCTGGGGAGCATCCCGATCGAGCCGGTCAGCATCGCCGCCTCGTCCGAGAGGATGTCGCCGAACATGTTCTCGGTCAGGAGGACGTCGAAGTGGCCCGGGCGCGAGACCAGCTGCATCGCGGCGTTGTCCACCAGCATGTGCTCGAGCTCGACGCCCGCGTGGTCGCCAGCCACGCGCTCCACCGTCTCGCGCCAGAGGCGAGAGGTCTCGAGGATGTTCGCCTTGTCCACGCTGGTGACCCGGCGACGGGCGAGCCCGAACGCCACCCGGGCGATCCGCTCGATCTCCTCGACCGTGTACGCGCAGGTGTCGAACGCTCGCTCTCCCTCGCGGCCGCGCTCGCCGAAGTAGATGCCGCCGGTCAGCTCGCGTACCACCAGCAGGTCGGTGGCCTCGATGCGCTCGCGCCGCAGCGGGCTCGCGTCGAGCAGCGCCGTGCTCGGGCGGACCGGCCGGAGGTTCGCGAACAGGCCGAGACCCTTGCGCAGACCGAGCAGCCCCTGCTCGGGCCGCGGCGCCTCGGGCTCCGTCGTGTCCCACCGCGGCCCCCCGACGGCGGCGAGCAGCACCGCGTGGGACGCGCGGCAGGCGTCCAGGACCTCGTCGGTGAGGGCGGCGCCGTGCCGGTCGATCGACGCGCCACCGATCGGATGCTCGGACAGCTCGAAGTCGTCCACGCGGACGAGCAGCTCGCGCGCGGCGTCCATGATCTCCGGCCCGATGCCGTCGCCTGGCAGGCACGCGATCCGCGGCCTCCTCTCCGCCTGGGTCACCCGGCGAGGCCTGAACCACTGCACCTCGACCGGGTAGACGTCCCCGTACTCCTCGCTCACGGCCGCCGCGCGTCGATGTTGAGTCGCACGTAGTCGATCGCGACCGGCTCTGCCATGCGCTCCAGCACGGCGTCGACGAACGGGACGCGCAGCCCCTGCGGAAGCCGCTCGAGGTGGAGCCCGAGCGTGACCGTCCGCAGGTACGCGGAAGGGTCCTCGGGCACGAGCGTGCGCGGCTCGAGCCAGCAGCGGACCTCGTGGAAGCCGGCCC
>Ga0136622_10001192_pt1 | contig 10797 bp, 10 predicted proteins | sample AntDrymUQ4482106_2_FD_104803 | JGI IMG/M metagenome (GOLD analysis project Ga0136622, IMG submission 104803) | Polar desert sand microbial communities from Dry Valleys, Antarctica - metaG UQ448 (21.06) | ecosystem: Environmental > Terrestrial > Soil > Desert | place: Antarctica: Dry Valley...
CCGAGCTGCGCGAGAAGATCGGCAAGATCGGCGTGGACGCAGCCAAGGCGGTGAACTACCGCTCCGCGGGAACGATGGAGGGCCTGCTGCAGGACGGCGAGTACTTCTTCCTGGAGATGAACACGCGCGTGCAGGTGGAGCACTGCGTGACCGAGATGGTCACCGGCATCGACATCGTGCGCGAGCAGATCAAGGTGGCCGCGGGCGAGGAGCTGGCCTACGGCCAGGACGACGTGGAGATCCGCGGGCACGCCATCGAGTGCCGCATCAACGCCGAGGACGCCTCCAAGAACTTCGCCCCCGCTCCGGGGAGGATCGGCAACTACCGGGAGCCTTCCGGGCCCTTCGTGCGGGTGGACTCGGGTGCCGAGCCGGGCTACGACGTGCTCCCCCTCTACGACCCGATGATCGCCAAGCTGATCGTCTGGGACACCGACCGCGAATCCTCGACGAGGCGGATGCTGCGCGCGCTGGACGAGTACGAGATCGACGGGCTCAAGACCCTCATCCCCTTCCACAAGGCGCTGCTGGCCACCGAGCAGTGGCGCAACGGCGAGACCTGCCGCGACCTGATGGAGGACAAGGGCTGGCTCAAGCGGCTGGCAGGCTCCGAGACCGAGGCCGAGCCCGCTGCCTCCGAGCCCGACGAGGAGGAGAAGGTCGAGCGCGACTACGCCGTGGAGGTCTCCGGGCGCAAGTTCGAGGTCAAGGTGATCGGCGCGGCAGGCGGTGCCAACGGCGCCGGGCCGGCGGGCCCGGCCAAGAAGCCGCCGAAGCGTGCCCAGCGCGACAAGAACGCCGGTGGTGGGCCGAACGAGGTCACCGCCCCGTTGCAGGGCAACATGTGGAAGGTCCACGTGAAGGAGGGCGACACGGTCAAAGAGGGCCAGCTGCTGTGCGTGATCGAAGCGATGAAGATGGAGAACGAGATCACCGCGCACAAGGCGGGCACCGTCGCGCAGCTGCCGATCGAGGAGGGCAAGCCCATCTCATCCGGCGACCCGATCGCCGTCATCAAGTGATGCGCCGGGCTGCTCTCCTCCCATAGCCGCGCCGGGGTCAGGCCCAGCGAGTCTGGGTCCGCGGCGGTACCTTCGGCACGTGAGCTCGTCCTCTTCGCCCTCGCTAAGCGCCGCTTCGCTCGAGCAGGTGATCGCCGAGCTCGCCAGGACCGGCCTGGCCGCCCAGGTGTTCGACTCCGAGTGGCGCCTCGCGTGGGTCTCGGACGAGCAGAAGCAACTGCTGGGCGAGTGGGACGACGGCGAGCTGGGCTACGGGGTTCCGCTGCACGAGTATCTCGGCGCTGGGCCGTGGCGGCGGGCGCTGGTGGACGAGGACCTCGTCCAGTGGACAGCCGAGGTGCTTCCGTGGATCGTCGCCGACACACCGGGCGGAGCCGATGCGGTGTCCGGCGCGCTCTCCTCCCACCTGTCCGAGGACGAACGCGAGCTGATGCGCTCAGCGATCAGGACGCTGCCGCCTGCCGGCCCGGGCCCGATCTGGGCGTCGGGCGTTCGCTTCGTCCAGGGCGATCTGCCCCCCGCGGAGATCGGCTACGTCGGCATCCGTCTGCGCGACACCGACGGCCGGCTGCTCGGGACGGCGCTCCTCTATGCGCCGAACCTGCCCGCCTCGATCCTCATGATGGTCTCGCGCGGAGACCAGGGCATGTTCGCCCGCATGGCGCGCCTGTTCGAGCCCGGGCGCCGGCGCGCGGCCATCCTCTTCGCCGACCTCCAGTCGTCGTTCGACCTCTCGCGCCGCCTGCCCAGCGCCGCCTACTTCAGGCTGGTGCGCGCGGCCACCACCGCGATCGACGAGGTGATCGTGCAGCACCTCGGCATCGTCGGAAAGCACGCGGGCGACGGGGCGACCGCGTTCTTCCTCGACGAGGACCTGGGCGGGATCTCGGCCGCAGCCCGCACCGCCGTTGAGGCCGCCCGCGAGATCCCGGGGGCCGCCTACCAGGCCGCTGCCGCGCTGACCGACGACGCCGACCTGATCGACCTCGCCGGGTACCGCATCAACGTCGGGCTGCACTGGGGCGGCACGCTGTACATGGGCCAGGTGGTGACCGGCGGGCGGCTGGAGGTGACCGCCCTCGGCGACGAGGTGAACGAGTGCGCCCGCATCCAGCAGACCGCCCGCGACGGTCAGCTGCTGGCCTCCAAGAGCATCGTCGAGCGCCTCGAGGCCGCGGACGCCGAGGCGCTGGGCATCGATCCCGAGGCGCTGGTCTACGACCTCGTGGCCGAGGTGTCCGGCGCGACCGAGAAGGCGGCCCGGGACGCCGGAGCGATCCCGGTGACCTCGCTGCGCGCGGCCGACCGCTCGGGGCGTTGAGCCTCAGGCCTCGCGCTTGGCCACGTTGTCGGAGTGGATCTCGCGCTGGCGCGAGCTGTCTCGACCGGGCGGCAGCTCGTCGCGGCCCGCCTCGAGCGCATCGAGATAAGCCACGTCGGCCTCGAGCAGGGCGAGCGCGCCGGCACGCTCCTGTGAGGAGCCGTGGCCTGGCACCACGACCTCGGCCCGCTCGACAAGCGGAGCAAGGCGCTCGAGCGTGCGGCGGTACTCGAGCAGCGAGCCCGCCCGAGCGATGAGCGGGATCTCGACGTCCGAGAGGTAGTCGCCGCACATCAGCACTGCCGCCGAGGGAGCGAAGACGGCGGTCCCATCGGCCGCGTGACCCTCGGCCGGATGCAGCTCGAGCTCCTCGCCGGCCGAGCCCAGCTCCAGCTTGCCCGGGACTGGCAGGGAGCGCACGCCGCCCAGGCCGAGCGGGCGCTCGCGGCCCACGTAGTGGATGGCGTCATACTCGCGCAGCTGGCGCTGGGCCTCGCCGGGCTTGGCCCGTATTCGCTCCATCGTCGACTCCCCCACGCCCAGCGGAAGGTCAGGGAAGGGCAGGCGGGCGAGCAGGTGGTCGAAATCGGCGTGGGTGGCGAGCAGGGCGTCGGGGCGAAAGCCCGCCTGACCCAGCACCCCGGGCAGCATCTCCAGCTCGTCGGGGAAGTAGGGCGAATCGACGAGCATGCACTCGCCGCCTGCCCGCAGCGCGGTGGCGTTGGTCTGCCACAACCGCGAGGTGAGGACGAGGACGTCGCTGTGGACGGCTACTGCGCGCAGGACCTGGCCGGCTAAGCCGCGTCGAGCAGCTTGGCGGCGTCCCGGAAGCTCTTGACCTCCTCGGTCGGCTTCTTCTGACCGCTCTCCAGCTCCTCGCCGCCGCGATTGACCCAGATCACCGGCACTCTCTGCTTGAGGCAGGGCTCGACGTCGGTCGGATAGCCACTCGCGATATGCACCCAGCGCTTCTTCTTGTCCTCCATGCGCCGTGCGCACTCCTTGAAGTGGGCCGGATCGGGCTTGTATGAGCGCACCTGCTGGGCGGTCACAACCAGGTCGAAGTCAGGGCGGAAGTGGCGCCGCGTGGCCCCCAGCAGCTTGTCGTCGACGTTCGCGAGGATCCCGACCTCGTACTTCTTGGCGAAGCGCTCGAGCTGGGCGTTGGTCTCCCGGAAGGGCATCCAGCGGGGCACCGAGTCGGGCAGGAAGTTCGACCGCGAGGGCTCGAGCTCCCAGCCCAGCTCGCCCGCCACGCGCACGGCAGCCCGCCGCAGGACCTCGGCGTAGAGCTCATAGGAGCCGCGCTGGATGTCGCGCTGGATCTCGATGAAACGGGGAATCAGCTGGTCCCGGTCGATCGTGAAGCCGTCGCGGTCGGCCTCCTTCTGGAAGGCCTCGTAAACGCCCGTCTCCCAGTCGATCAGGGTCCCGTAGCAGTCGAAGGTCACGAACTCGACTTTTTTCGGCAGGGGCATGAGGACCGCGCAGTTTAGGCGCTCTCGGGACTCAAGCCCGGATGGGGAAAAGCCGACAGATGTTCTATGGCACGGGAGCTTCTGCTTGGCGCGGTAGCGGCCGCGTGTGCGTTGGCGACGGTGGGGGTGCTCGCCCGCGCCCGTGGCGCCGGCGCCGCAACGCGCCTGATCGTCCTGGCGGCCGTCGCCTGGAGTGCCTCGCGGCTGCTGGGCTGGCAGGCCGGCGCCCCGGCCTCAGCGGACCTGGGGGCCACGGCGGCCCTTGGACTCGTGGCCGTTGCGCTGCCTCTGGTGCCCGGCGGGCCTCATCTGCTGAGCGGCCGCGCCCGCACGTGGGCCGACGGCCTGATCGTGGCGGGCTCGGCCCTCTTCGTGGCCTGGGTGCTCGGCCTTGAAGGCCTCTTCGAGTCGAGCTCCGCCCCCGACGCCGGCCTGGCCCTGGTTCCCGCGCCCGCCGCGACCATGGCAGCGGGGATCGCAGTCGTGCTGCTCACGCGTGCCCGGGACTCCGCTCGACCCGGCTTTGCCTTCCTGACCTGCGGCCTCGCCGCGGTTGCCGCGGCCGAATGGCTGCTGCTGGGTGTCCGGCTCGAGGGCACGAGCACCCTCGTCCCGCTGGCTGTCCTCCTCGCGGCCGGCGGCTGGCTGGTGGCTGCTCTGGCCCGTGACCGCTTCGGCGCCGACGAGGAGGGCGACCCTGGGTTGCCCACCAGCCTGAGCGTCGTGGTGCCTTCGCTGCCTCTGGCCGCTGGGCTCGCGGCCGGCGCCGTCCAGGTCGCGGACGGCCCGGCCTTCCCGACCGAGCTCATCTGGGCGGGCCTGGTGGTGATCCTCGCGATCATCGCCCGCCAGGTGCTGGCGCTGCTCGAGAGCATCGGCTTCTGGCGCGAGCTCGAGACCGTGATCCGATCGCGCGACGTCGCCCTTCAGGCCAGCCAGGCGGTCGAGGAGGAGCTGAACCATCGCGCGCTCCACGACCCCCTCACGGGTCTTCCCAACCGCGCGCTGCTGCTCGACCGCGCCGAGCACGCGCTGTCGCGGCGCGAACCCGACTCGTCCCTGGCCATGCTCTTCATCGACCTTGACGGCTTCAAGGAGGTCAACGACACGCTCGGCCATCAGGTCGGCGACGACCTGCTCGTGGCCGTCGGCCGCCGCCTGTCCGCCGTGGTGCGCGCCCGGGACACCGTGGCGCGCCTGGGCGGCGACGAGTTCGCCGTGCTGGCCCAGGACGTGGCCGACGAGCGCGAAGCCACCACCCTGGCCGCCGGCCTGCGCGACGCGGTGCAGCAGCCCTTCCGCGCAGAGGGGATCGAGTTGCGCGTGCGCGCGAGCATCGGCGTGGAGATCTCCGAGCCCGCAGGACGCGCGGCCGAGGAGGCCGCGGTTGATCTGCTGCGCCGCGCCGACATGGCGATGTACTCCGCGAAGTCCCACGGCGGCTCGGACTGGCGACTCTACGAGAGCCGCATGCGCCGCGACGCCCGCGAACGCCTGGAGCGAAAGAGCGGCCTGACCCTCGTGCCGGACTCGCGCCGCTCAGCCTGAGTAGACTCGCCGCCTCTCGCGCCGACCCGTCCGGGACCCTCTTCGATGGACCTCCTCGAGTACCAGGGCAAACAGCTCTTCGCCCGTCACGGCGTGCCGATTCCCGAGGGCCGGCCCGCCACCACCATCGAGGAGGCCGTCAACGCCGCCGACGAGGTCGGCTACCCGGTGGTGATCAAGGCGCAGGTGCTGATCGGCGGCCGGGGCAAGGCGGGCGGCATCAAGCTGGCGCAGAATCGCGAGGAGGCCGAGCGCCACGCCGAGGCCATCATCGGCATGGATCTCCGTGGCTTCACCGTGCACCAGCTGTACGTGGAGAAGGCCTCCGACATCGCCGAGGAGTACTACGCCGCGGTGGTCTTCGACCGGAGCGCCAAGAAGCCGATGGTGATGCTCTCGCGCATGGGCGGCATGGACGTCGAAGAGATCGTCGAGAAGGACCCCAAGGCCATGGCCCGCCTGCACGTGGACCCGCTCGTGGGCTTCCAGGCCTTCCACGGCCGCCGCCTCGCCTTCGAGGCCGGCATCGCCGAGGACGTGATCCGTCCCGTCGGCGGGATGCTCGAGCGCCTGTACGAGACCTTCGTGGAAGAGGACGCGATGCTGCTCGAGGTCAACCCGCTGCTGGTGACCGGCGAGCGCGAAGTGGTGGCCCTCGACGCCAAGGTGACCCTGGACGGCAACGCCCTGTACCGCCACCCCGAGACCGCGGAGCTGCGCAACACCGGCGCCGAGGATCCCCAGGAGCTCATGGCCCGCGAGCGCGGCCTGACCTACGTGAAGCTCGACGGCAACGTCGGGATCCTGGGCAACGGCGCCGGCCTCGTGATGTCCACTCTGGACGTGGTCGCCCAGGCGGGCGGGCGCCCCGCCAACTTCCTCGACGCCGGCGGCGGCTCGAAGGCCGAGGAGATCACCAGCGCCGTGGAGGTGATCCTCTCCGACCCCAAGGTCACCGCCGTCCTGTTCAACATCTTCGGCGGGATCACCCGCTGCAACGAGGTGGCCAACGGCCTCATCAGCGCCTTCGGCTCGCTCGACATCTCCGTGCCCTTCGTGGTCCGCCTGGACGGCACAAACGACGAAGAGGGCCGTCGCCTCCTGGCCGAAGCCGACCTGCCCAACGTCCACGTGGAGAAGACGATGCTCGACGCCGCGGCGCGCGCGGTGGAGCTGGCCGGCGAGGCGCCGACCGAGGGGGCCGACCAGCCCGGCCCGGCCGCCGGCGGCGGCGCCGCAGACGCCGATCCCGAGGCGGCACCCGACTGATGGCCATCCTGGTCGATACCGACACGAAGCTGGTGGTGACCGGCCTGACCGGCCGCGAGGGCTCCTTCCACGGCCTGAACAACCGCCGCTACGGCACCGACGTGGTGGCGGGCGTAACCCCCGGCAAGGGCGGTCACGACGAGGAGGGCGTGCCGATCTTCGACACCGTCCACGCCGCGGTGGAGGAGACGGGCGCCAACACGGCAATGGTCTTCGTGCCGCCGCGCTTCGCCGCCGACTCGATCCTGGAGGCCGCCGACGCCGGCGTCGGGCTGGTGATCTGCATCACCGAAGGCATTCCCGCCCACGACATGCTGCGCGTCTACACGCACCTTCGGCGCGACGAGCGCACCCGGCTGGTGGGGCCCAACTGTCCGGGCATCCTCTCCCCCGGCAAGGCCAACGTAGGGATCATCCCGGCGCACTTCTTCTCGGAGGGCGGCGTTGGCCTGGTCTCGCGCAGCGGCACGCTGACCTACCAGATCGGCAACGAGCTGGCCGAGCGCGGCTTCGGCAACTCGACCATCGTCGGCATCGGAGGTGACCCCGTGGTGGGCTCCTCGTTCATCGACGTGATCGCGCAGTTCGAGTCCGACCCCGAGACCGAGCTGATCGTCATGTGCGGCGAGATCGGTGGCGACGAGGAGGAGCGCACGGCCGACTACATCGCTGAGCACGTCGCCAAGCCGGTGGTCGCGTACATCGCGGGCTTCACGGCGCCCCCCGGCAAGACGATGGGACATGCCGGCGCGATCGTGAGCGGCTCGAAGGGCACCGCGGCGGCGAAGGCCGAGGCGCTCGAGGCAAAGGGCGTGCGCGTGGGTCGCAACCCCACCGAGGTCGCCGACGTGGCTTCGGAGGCGCTCGGCGCCGCTCGGCCCAACTAGGGCCCACGGGATGGTCTTCGGCCGTCCGCCGGCGCGCCCACGCGGTCATTCAGGGACGTGTGCTTCCTCGCGGTCGCCTGGCGACCGTGCGCCGACGCACGGCCCTGGGCGACGTGACCTGGTCTGAGCTACGGACGGCCACTGAACGGAACCGTGCGCTTCGTCGGCTGGGCAGACCCGAGGGGTGCGCCACGGAGGAACCGGTGGAACTGGGAGCGCTTTAACACGACCCGTCATGCCCCTCAGTAGGTGAAGGGAAGCTGGTCGATGATCTCGCTCAGCCGCGGCGCCGTTCGGTCGCGCTCGGAGACCAGCAGCTCGATGTCGTCGGGCCACTCGATTCCCACCTCGGGATCGTCATAGGCGATCCCGCGCTCGATCTCGGGGTCGTAGTAGCTCGAGCACTTGTAGGCCACGTCGGCCACGTCGCTGGTCACGCAGAAGCCGTGCGCGAAGCCCACGGGCGCGAAGATTTGGTGCCCGTTCTCGTCGGTGAGCTCGTGGGCCTCCCACCCACCGAAGGTCGGCGATCCGCGCCGGAGGTCCACCAGCACGTCGAGGATCGAGCCGCGCGCGCAGCGCACGAGCTTCGCCTGCCCGTCGCCAACCTGGAAGTGCATGCCGCGCAACACCCCTCGCGCCGAGCGCGAGTGGTTGTCCTGCACGAACTCGAGGTCCACACCGAGCTCGGCCATGGTCTCGCGGCGATAGCTCTCGAGGAAGAAGCCGCGCCCGTCGCCGTGCACGGTCGGCTCCATCAGCAGCGGGCCCTCGAGGCGGGTCTCCAGGCGGCGCACCGCGTCGAGGCTAGCTCGGGGCCTCGGGCCCCCCGTCGTAGGCCTCGCTCATCGAGCCTTGGTCACGGGGCTGCCCCTAGCGGCCCTGCCACAGCTTCGGCGGGAGGTCGGGCAGCGTGGCCCGCAGCTCGTCGCGGTCCTCGCGCGTCTCGAGGCCCAGCTCCGAGTCGAGCTGCTCGAGGATCTTCCGCCGGCGCGATGCCACGTTGTCGGCGTCCACGTTGAGGATCTCCGCGATCTCGCTCTCCTCCATGCCGCGGCGCACGTTGAGGTCCAGCAGCGCCCGGCTCTCGGCGTCGAGCCCGGCCAGCGCCTCTCCCAGCCTCTTGATCGTCACCGCGACCACCGGCGCGGCACTCTATCCCCACCAGTAATTGGGGGGGTGAGCCGGGCGGCAGCGTGGCTGTAGGGGCCAAAGCCCCCTTGTATCGTGGCGGCCCGTGGCCGGCCAGAGTGACATCTCGTTCGCCCGGGGGGCGCCCTCGCTGGACATAATCGCCGTCGACGAGCTGAAGGCCGCCGCCGACCGCGCCTTCTCATCCGACCCCAAGGGGGCCTTCTCCTACGGCACCGCAGCCGGCTACGCGCCGCTGCTCGAGTGGATCGCCGGCCGCCACGGGGTGCCCGAGGAGCAGCTCATCGCCACAAACGGCTCCATGCAGGCCGACGCCTTCCTGTTCGAGCACCTCGTGCAGCCGGGCGACACGGTGGTGATCGAGGCCCCCACCTACGACCGCACGCTGCTCTCGCTGCAGAAGCTGGGCGCCGACCTCCTGGCCATCCCCGTCGAAGCCGACGGCCTGGACGTCGAGGCCCTCGAGCGCGCGCTCTCCTCGGGCGCGCGGCCCAAGCTCGCCCACGTGATCCCCAACTTCCACAACCCGGCAGGCGTGACCCTCTCGCTGGACAAGCGCCGGCGCCTGATCGAGCTGGCCACCGAGCACGACTTCGTCGTCTTCGAGGACGACCCCTACGTGGAGCTGCGCTTCGAGGGCGAGCCGCTGCCCACGATGCTCTCGCTCGACGACTCCGACAGCGTTGTATACGCCTCCTCGTTCTCCAAGACCGTCTGTCCCGGGATCCGGGTGGGCTACCTGGCCGGCCCCGAGGCGGTGATCAAGGACATCCGCAGGACCGCCACCGAGACCTACATCTCGCCAAGCATGGTCTCGCAGTCGATCGTGGCCGAGTTCTGTCGGTCGGGAGCGATCGAGACGTCTATCGCGACCGTCAAGGAAGCGCTGCACGAGCGCCGCGACCGCACGGCCGAGGCCCTCGAGCGCGAGCTGGGCGACGACGCCAGCTTCGTGAAGCCCGAGGGTGGCTACTTCATGTGGGTGGACCTGCCGGACGGCACCGACGGCGACGCCCTCGAGGAGGCGGCCCGCGAACGCGGCGTGATCTTCGTCAAGGGCACCGACTTCCTCCTCGAGGGCGGCGAAAGCGCCCTGCGCATCGCCTACTCGGGGGTGAAGCCCGGCGAGATCGACGATGGCGTCGGCCGCCTGGCCGAGGCCTTCCGAGAGCTGGCGGGCGCCCGGGCGTGAGCGCGGGCGGGGGCCCGGAGCTCGACCGCCCCCGCGAGCTCGGCGCACTCATCCGCCACGCGTTCGGCCTCCTCGCGGCACGACCGCTCGCGTTCCTGGCGGTTGGGGCCGCCTTCACCGTCCCGATCCAGCTCGCGGTGGCCGGCGTCGGCCTCGAGCAGCTCACCGCGCGCTACGAGGAGAAGGTGGAGCCCGTCGAGTTGGCGATCGGCGCGCTCACCAGCTACGTCCTCGTCACACCGCTGGTCATGGTGGGCTGCGCCCTGCTCGTGGTCGGCGGGGCAACGTCGCCCGGCCGGGCCGTCCTGCGAGCACTCGAGCTCTCGACGCCCCTGCTCTTGGCCGCGATCGCCGCGGCCCTTGGCGTGGCCGTGGGGCTGTTCCTGCTGATCGTGCCCGGGCTCTACCTGGTGGTGCGGTGGTTTCTCTTCCCGCAGGCCGTGGCGCTCGAGCACCAGGCCGAGCGCAGCCCGAGCGCCGGTCGGGCGAGCACCGCAGGCTCGTTTCTGGAGCCACTGCGCCGCAGCGGCCAGCTGATCGAGGGCTTCTGGTTTCGCGCGGCCGGCACCGTGCTCGTGGCCAACCTGCTCGGGCTGGTGCCGGGCCTTCTGATCACCGTGCCCTTCCAGTCGTGGGCCGCAGGGGTGGACCGGGAGTGGCCGTCGCTGGCCGGGGCGATACTGGCGGAGACGGTTACCGCACCGATCGTGGCGGTGGTGGCCACCCTTCTCTTCTTCGACCTCAAGGCCCGCCAGGCCCAGCCGTTCTAGCCGGGGACGACGGCGCGGTCGGAGGCCACGAACGCCGCGACTAGCGCCCGTAGCGCTCGCGCGCGAAGACCAGCTGCTCGGGCAGGGCCACCCGCGGCGGCGGCGAGGGATCGGCGGTGACGGAGACCGTCTCGGCCACGCTGCGGCTGACCGAGAGG
>Ga0136622_10001194_pt1 | contig 10789 bp, 14 predicted proteins | sample AntDrymUQ4482106_2_FD_104803 | JGI IMG/M metagenome (GOLD analysis project Ga0136622, IMG submission 104803) | Polar desert sand microbial communities from Dry Valleys, Antarctica - metaG UQ448 (21.06) | ecosystem: Environmental > Terrestrial > Soil > Desert | place: Antarctica: Dry Valley...
CACACGATGATCGCCGCACTGGACTCGGTGACGATCGGCGACCACGTCATGTTCGCGAACCACTGCTTCATCGGCGACGCCGACCACCGCTACGACGACCCCGACGAGCCGGTGACGCGCCAGGGGTTCTCGACCGAGGGGCCGGTCTCGATCGGGTCGAACTGCTGGTTCGGCACGAACTGCGTGGTGACCAGCGGCGTGACGATCGGGGAGCGCTGCGTGGTCGGCGCGAACTCGGTCGTCACGAGTGACCTGGAGCCCGGCGTGGTCGCGGCGGGCGTCCCCGCCCGCGTGCTCCGAAAGATCGAGTTCAAGGTCTCCGAAGACGAGGCTCGGCCCGACCCGGCCACCTCGGGCGACCCGGGCGCGTAGGCTGCGCCGGCTTTGCCCGCCGCGCTTGCCGACTCCCGCTACTCTCGCCGTCGCTTCCTCGAGCTGGGCACCGGGACGGCCTTCGGGGTCGCCCTGGGTGGCACCGCGCTGGCCGGCTGCGGACCCTTTGGCGGGGGCGGGAGCGGGGGAGGGGGCGGGCGCAAGCTCATAGGGTTGTGCGCCTACGCCGACGACGACTACTGCCGGTGCGTGGCCTCGGGCGTCCTGGCGGCGCTGGCGGGCACCGGTTACCGGCTGATCGCCCGGCAGTCGGCGTTCTCGGCCGCGCGCGAGCTGGCCAACGTCGAGCGCCTCGCCGCTCGCAAGATCTCCGGCCTGGTCATCGTCCCGGTGGCGGTGGAGACCGCCACCCGCGGCGCTCAGGTCGCCCAGCAGCGCGGGATCCGGGTGGCGACGGCGCTGTCTCCCGGCCCGGGCCAGGGCGACAAGTTCTTCGCAGGGGCGGTGGACACCCACAGCGAGGACGGAGGGCGTCAGATCGGACGCTGGCTCGACGAGACGGTGACCGGGGAGACCGGCGTGATCGTCGTGCAGGGCCTGCTCGGCCAGGGGGTCTCCGAGCCGCTGGACCGCGGGCTCGCCGAGGCCATCGGCGCCACGAGGGGCAAGCTGCGCGTCGTGTTCCGCGGCCCCGGCAACCTCGACGGCGGCGAGGCCGTCGGGGTCGTGAGGGCCGGGCTGGCCGCGCAGCCGAACGCGAAGGTCGTGGTCGACTATGCCTCCGTCATGGGCGACGCGATCGCCGGCTACCTCCGCAGCGCGGGGAAAGAGGACATCGTCCACATCACCAACGAGGCCGGGCCGGCGACGGCGCGGTGGCTGCGCACCCCCTACCTGCGCGCGACCCGCTACTACTCGCCCGCGGATACCGGCCGCAAGGCGGTCCGGATCGTGCTCGACGCGCTGGAGGCCGGCGACACGCAGGCCGATCCGTTCTCCCCAGGGGTGGACGCGTCGATCCGGACTGCACGCGACCTCTCCCGCGCAGATCCCTACTGCGTGCCGGAGCTGGCGGCGCGCGTTCGCTTCCTGCCTCCCGCCGAGCCGGCCCCGGGGCTCATTTCGACGTCATGACGACCAGCCCGACTACGACCAGGCCGAGGCAGGCGAGTAGGGCCAGCACGCCGATCGCGGCGTAGGCCCCGGCCGCGATCGTCCGGTCGGCTCGGCGCATGTCACCCGAGCGCGTCAGCCCGTAGATCAGCAGCGCGAAGGCGACTGTCAGCCCGAGTCCGGCGGCCAGCCCGGAGTAGACCAGCTCCAACAAGGTGTCGACGTCGACGATGGCGCTCATGCTGTATCCGTGGCCGGCTGCTCCCCGGTCAGCGCCGAGCCGCGCCGGACCCGCCGCCCCAGCGCCCCGGCCGTCAGGACCAGGATCGCCACGCAGACCACCATGGGCCCGAGCGCCCCGGTCCCGAAGACCCGCGTGACTCCGTACACCGCGGCGCCGATGCCCGCGGCGGCGGGCAGGGTGAAGATCCAGGCGAGGACGATGTTGCCCGCCACTCCCCAGCGCACGGCGGAGAGGCGGCGCGCCGCTCCCGCGCCCATGATCCCGCCGGAGATCGTGTGGGTGGTGGACAGGGGATAGCCGACGTGGGACGCGGCGAGGATGACCGCCGCCCCCGCCCCCTGGGCGGCGAAGCCCTGGGCGGGGTCCATCTTGATGATCCGGCTTCCCAGGGTGCGGATGATCCGCCACCCGCCCGCGTAGGTGCCCACCGCGATGGCGCTCGCCGCCGACACGATCACCCAGGTGGGAACCGCGAACTCGCCGGCGGGAATGTTCCCGTGGGCCACGAGGGCGAGCGTGATGATCCCCATCGTCTTCTGGGCGTCGTTGGTCCCGTGCGAGAGCGCGAGGAGCCCCCCGGAGGCGACCTGCCCCATGCGGAAGCCCCGGTTCACGGGCCCCGGTCGCAGGCGGCCGACGATCCGGTAGGCGAGCAGGATGGCCAGCGCCGAGACGGTGAAGGCCAGCAAGGGAGCCACGACCGCCGGGATCATCAGCTTCTCGAGCAGCCCGCCCCCCTGGATCGCCTCGGCCCCCTTCGCCGCAAATGCCGCTCCCACGACGCCCCCGATGAGGGCGTGGGACGAGCTGGAGGGCAGCCCGAAGTACCAGGTGGCGAGGTTCCAGGCGATCGCCCCGATCAGCCCGGCGAACACGATCGTCGTGGTGATGGCGCCCTCGTCGACGAAGTCCTTGCCCACCGTGGCGGCGACCTCGAGCGAGAGGAAGGCGCCCGCGAAGTTCAGCACCGCGGCCATCAGGACGGCCACCCGGGGTGGCATGGCACGGGTCGAGATCGAGGTCGCCACCACGTTGGCGGTGTCGTGGAAGCCGTTGGTGAAGTCGAAGGCCAGCGCCGTCGCCACGACGATGACCAGGATGGCGTCGGAGCTGATGGGCCCGCCCGTCCCTAGGCGTTCTTGATGACGATTCCCTCGAGCACGTTCGCCGTGTGCTCGGTGGCGTCGATCGCCGACTCCAGCCGCTCGTAGATGTCCTTCCAGCGGATCACGACCATGGGGTCGATCCCGCCCTCGAACAGCGCCGCGATCGCCTCACGGACGACCCGGTCCCCGTCGTTCTCGAGCCGGTGGATCTCGACGGTGTAGTGCGAGATGTCCTTGAACCCGCGCAGGCGCGGCAGCGCCTCGCAGATCTGGCGCGAAGCATGGAGGAGGATCCGGGCCATGCCCTGGGCCTGCTCCATCGGCGCCTCGATCTTGTACAGCCCGAGGAAGTCCGCGACCTCCTCGATGTAGTCGACGACGTCGTCCATCTTGGAGGCGAGCTCGTAGATGTCCTCGCGGTCGATAGGGGTGACGAAGGTCTGGTTGAGGCGCCGGATGATGTCGTGCGTGATCCGGTCGCCCTCCTGCTCGCAGATCAGGATGTCGCGCGCGAGGGCGGCGCGCTCCGGATATGTCTGCAACATCTGGTCGAGCAGGTCGGCCGAGCGCAGGATGTTGGTCCCGGCCTCCTCGAAAAGGTCGAAGAACTCACGGTCCTTCGGGACCAGGACCTGGGAGAGGCGGGCCACCCGGGCCAGTATGTCAGGGGGCGGGCGCATGCCCCGGCCGGCCATCGAGCCGGGGTCTGAGGTTATACTGGACGGTATGACTTCACGCGTGGGACCTAAAGGGCAGGTCGTCCTACCCAAGGACGTGCGCGAGAAGCTCGGGATCGGGCCCGGTGACGAGGTTGTCGTCGAGCAGGTTGGAGGCGAGGCGCACGTTCGTCGGGTCGACAATGAGGCGCGCCTGCGCGGGCTGCTCAAGCATGGGGACCCGCTCGGTGATCTCCAGGCCGAGCACCGGCGCGAGCTCGAGCGGGATGCTGCCCGCAGCCGGAGGGGCGAGGGCTGAGGGTAGTACTCGACGCCTGGGCAGTTCTGGCCCTCCTGAGGGACGAGCCCGGTGCCGCCGAGATCGAGCGAGCGGTCGATGCAGGCGGGGCGGTGATCTCATGGGTCAACCTCGGCGAGGTCTTCTACATCGAGGCGCGCGTGGAGGGCGACGCAGCCGCTGCGGCTGCGATCGAGCGGGTGCGGGACGGTGTCAGAGCCGAGGACGTCGATGTGGAGCTGGTCCTCGCGGCGGCTCGGGTGAAGGCGCATCACGCGCTCTCCTACGCCGACGCTTTCGCCGTGGCGTTGGCCGATCGCCTGCGGCTGCCGCTGATGACCGGCGCCCCCGAGATCGTCGCGCTGGATCGTGAGCTCACCGTTATCGATCCGCGCGGCGCGGGAAGCGGCTAGCGACCCGAGCTCAGTCTGGTGCTCGAGGCTCGCCCGTCAATCGAGCCCGGCTCGGAACTCCTCCAGCTCCGCCGGATCGATCGAGTACGTGTGCTCGGGGGTCGGGAACCGTCTCTCGCGCACCTCCGTTGCGTACTCGCTCACACCGGCGACCATGTCCTCCTTCAGGGCCGCGTAGCGCTTGGCGAAGCGCGGGCTCAGGCCGTCGTAGATTCCCAGCAGGTCGTGGAAGACCAGCACCTGGCCGTCGGTGTCGCCACCCGCGCCGATGCCGATGACCGGAACCTCCATGCGCTCCATGAGCAGTGCGGACACCGCCGCGGGGATCGCCTCGAAGACGATCGCGAAGCAGCCCGTCTCCTGCAGGTCGAGGGCGTCGCGCGCGATCTGAAGGGCCCGTTCGGCCGTCCGGCCCTGGGCCCTGTAGCCGCCGAGCGCGGTGGCGGTCTGCGGGGTCAGCCCGACGTGTCCCATCACCGGGATCCCGGCCGCGACGATCGCCCGCGCGCGCCCGACGCCGGTTCCGCCGCCCTCGAGCTTGACCGCGTCGCAGCCGGCTTCCTTGACGAAGCGCTGCGCCGTGGCCACTGCCTGCTCGTCGGAGGCCTCGTAGGACCCGAAGGGCAGGTCTCCCACCAGTAGAGGAGTCTCGAGGCCGCGCCTGGCGGCGGCGGCCAGCACGAGCATCTCGTCCACCGTCACCGCCACCGTCGAGGAATGGCCCAGCACGGTCATCGCGGCGGAATCCCCCACCAGCACCAGGTCGACCCCCGCGGCCTCGGCAACCTGGGCGCTCGGATAGTCGTACGCGGTGACCATCACGACCGGCTCGCCCAGCCGCTTCATCTCCGCCAGGCGGGGGAGGGTCATCGGCATCCGCTCGGGGGCGGGCGCGGTGGGGACATGGGGTGTGGCGGACATGGCTGCTGCCTTTCGCATGTGTTGACGCCCTCCTAGGAGAGGAGGGTCGCCACCTCGCTGTCGACGTCGACGATCTGGTTGTCGCGCCCGACATGGACCACGCGGGGCTCGTGGCGGCCAAGCTCGGCCTCGTCGTAGGACGCGTAGGAGATGACGATCACGGTGTCGCCCTGGTGGACCAGGCGGGCGGCCGCCCCGTTCACCGTCATCTGGCCGGAGCCCGCGGGCGCGGCGATGGTGTAGGTCTCGAAGCGGGCTCCGTTGTCCACGTCGACGACATGGACCTGCTCGTGCTCGCGGATGTCCGCGGCCTCCAGCAGCGCCGAGTCGATGGTGATGGAGCCCACGTAGTGCAGGTCCGAGTCGGTCACGGTCGCCCGGTGGATCTTCGATTTGAGCATCACGCGGTGCATGTGGCCTTCCCGTTGAGGTTCACGATGGTGTTGTCGATCAGGCGAGCCGGGCCGATCCGGGCGGCCACGGCGACCAGCACGTCACCCTGCACCTCCTGCACCGCCGCCATGGTGTCCGGGGCGACCAGCTCGACGTACTCGGGCTCGACTCCGCAGGAGGTCATGGCCTCGCGTGCAGCGGCTGCGACCGCGGCCGCGTCGCGCTCGCCGCCTGCCACCGCCTGCTCGGCGGCGTCGAGCGCCCGGCGCAGGGCGACCGCCCGCTCGCGGTCGGCGCCCTCCAGGTAGGCGTTGCGGCTCGACAGCGCGACCCCGTCGGCCTCGCGGACGGTGGGGAGGACCTCGATCCGCACCGGGAAGTCGAGGTCGCGGACCAGGCGACGGAGCACCGCGGCCTGCTGGGCGTCCTTCTGCCCGAAGTAGGCGACGTCCGGCCCGGCCATGTTCAGGAGCTTGGCGGCGACCGTGGCCACGCCGGTGAAGTGCTCGGGCCCGCGCACGGCACCGCACAGCGGCTCGCCGAGCCCGGCGACCGTAACCGCGGTGGCGAAGCCGTCGGGGTAGACCTCGTCCAAGGCAGGAGCGAACAGCACGTCGGCGCCGGCCTCGGCGGCCAGGCCGGCATCGCGCTCCTCGTCGCGCGGATAGACCTCCAGGTCCTCTCCGGGGCCGAACTGGGAGGGGTTGACGAACAGCGAGACCACAACCACGTCGCACTCGTCGCGCGCGCTGCGGACCAGCGACAGGTGGCCTTCGTGGAGAGCGCCCATCGTCGGGACGAGCCCAATCGAGCTCCCCTGCAGGCGAGGGCCGCGAAGGGTCGCGCGCAGCTCGGCCACGGTGCGGACGGTTCTCATGCCGGGGCTCCCGTACCCGCCGGGACTCCCGTACCCGCCAGGGCCCTGGTCGTCTCGACGAGCTCGTCGAAAAGGGCAAGCAGCTCCGGCGTGCGCTCGGCGACGGCGGCCCGCTGGCGCTCCAGCGTCGCCTCGTCGCCTCGGGCGACCGGGCCGGTGAGCGCCCGCTCCGGGCCGAGCGCCGCCCAGTTGTCCACCGTGGCACGGACAAGGGGGACCAGGAGCTCGCGGTCGGCACCCGCGGTGGCAGCCAGGCGCTCGGCGGCGGCCTGCAGGGTGACGAGGAAGTTCGAGGCGATAGACGCGGCGGCGTGGTAGGCGGCGCGGTCCTCGTCCGCGACCTCGACGGCAATCATGCCCAGCCACCCGGCGAGGGACCGCGACAGCCCGAGCGCCCGCGGAGAGGAGCCGGCGACCGCGCAGCCGGCCCCCGCCAGGTCGGTCTCGGGGCCGGTGACGGTCATCAGCGGGTGAAGGGAGAACGCCTCGTGGTCGCCGAGCACGTGGAGGCCGGTCGCGCCGGAGCAGTGGCCGACGAGCGGGCCGGGGGAGATGGCGGCCGCGGCGCCCGCGATCTCCGCATCGGGCACGCACAGGAGCACCACGTCGGCGCCCGCCCCGTCCGCGCCGCGGCCGAGGGGCCCGGCCACGGTCACGCCCGCGGCGCGACCGAGCGAGCCGGCGAGCGCTCCGCCCAGGCGGCCTCTGCCCACCACCGCGCAGCGGAGGGACTCGCCGCCGGGGCGGCGCGGGGCGTCGTGGTGTCGGTCTGTCCGGTCCAGTTCCCGCATGGGAGATACCGGTCGGGGGCTGTGGATGCGTGTGGTCCGGCAGGTCCGTCCTCCCGGCGGGAGTGACGGCCAAACTGCATGATACCGTCGCGCCCGATGGCGTCCGGAGCGCAGCGCCGCGAGGAGCTCAAGGCCGTCTACGAGCAGGCGTCGGGGTGCACGAAGTGCCCGCAGCTCGCGGCCACCCGCCAGACCGTCGTCTTCGGGGCCGGGCACGCGGACGCCGAGCTGATGTTCGTGGGCGAGGCCCCGGGGGCCAGCGAGGACCGCGCCGGACTTCCCTTCGTGGGACGGGCCGGCAAGCTGCTGGACAGCCTGCTGGGCGAGATCTCCCTCTCCCGCGAGCAGGTCTTCGTGGCGAACGTGCTCAAGTGCCGCCCTCCGGGCAACCGCGACCCGCATCCCGTGGAGATCGAGAACTGCCAGGACTACCTGATGCGCCAGCTCGAGCTGATCGAGCCACGTGTGGTGTGCACGCTGGGGAACTTCTCGACCAAGCTCCTGCGCGGTGAGCCCACGGGGATAACGCGGCTTCACGGCAAGCCGGAGGTGAGGACGATCGGGCCCCGGACCGTGCGCCTGTACCCGCTGTTCCACCCGGCGGCCGCCCTCTACACCCCCGCGATGCTGGAGACGCTTCGCACCGACTTCTCCCGCCTGCCCGACCTCCTGGCCGAGCCGGTGCCCGAGCAGCCCCGTGTGGTGGAGCCGGCCGACCTGGCCGAGGAGGCCGAGGCGCTGGCGGCCGCCCGCGAGGCCACCGAACCGCCGCCGGCGCCAACGGACCGCGATCCCAGGCAGCAGCTCGGCCTCTTCGAGTAGCCCTCAGAGCTCGGGCGCGGGTGCCGTCCTCCGGGCGGTCTCTCCTGCGGCGGCGGGGAGCTTGGGCGCCCTGGCGACGATCACCCGCTCGTCGTACAGCGACAGCGACAGCGACCACGACGCGGGCAGCGCCCGACCGACCGCCGCGGCCACCGTACCCAGCGGACCGCCCCGCTCGGCCAGGCCGGCCACCCAGTAGCGCGCGGAGAAGGTGCGGACCATCGGCACGTCCGCGGCCGGCACGAGTCCCCGTTCAGTCAGCAGGGCACGGAGCGTCGCCCGCGGGACCAGATAGGTGTGTGCCGGGAGATATCCCCACCAGCGCGACCCCGCCAGCCGCGCCGTCCGCGACGACGGATCCGGTGTGGCCACGCACAGCGCGCCCCCCGGCGCGAGGAGCGCCCGGCAGCGGTCGAGGGCCCCCGGAACGTCGTCGACGTGCTCGAGGACGTCGGCCATGACGATCGCGTCGTAGCACCCGGCCTCGTCCAGTGCGTCGAGGGGAACTTCTTCGACCGAAAGGCCCAGCGCGTCCCTGGCGTGCGCGACCGCGTCAGCCGAGAGCTCGAGCCCGCGCGCGTCCCAGCCGCGCCGGCGGGCCTCGTCGACCAGCAGCCCGTGGCCGCAGCCCACGTCGAGCAGGCGCGGCCGGGCCGGCGCGACCTGCTCCGCGACGAGGTCGAGCAGCCGGTTGGCCGTGGTCCGCCGCCCCGTCTCCTCGGCCAGATAGTCGTCGTCGCGCATCTCGCGGTAGAGGTCGTGCAGCGCAGGGCCCCGCGGAAGCGAGGGCTGCTGGACAGTGCCGCAGTCGCGGCATGCGTAGAGGTCGGCATAGGCGGCCGGCTCGTGGCAGGAGGGAGAGAGCCGGCTGGGATCCGCGCGGCCGCCCGCACCGGCGTAGCGCAGCTCCAGCGGGCCGGCGCAGATGCCGCAGGCCGAAGGCGAGCTCACGGCACGATCGGGGCCGCCAGCGCCCGGCCCCTCCTCGTCGCCAGCGCCCAGGCGAGGACGCCGCCGGCCGCGCACGCCTGCGCGGCGAGGACCACGACCGAGAACTCCGCCAGGCTCTCGAGACCGAGGGCAAGGAGCGCGACGACCTCCGCCACCGCGACGGCTGCAAGGACGGCGAGGAACCCGAAGCGGTGAAGCGCCAGGAGGTACTGCACCGCGAGGTACGTGACGGCAAGCGCGGTCATGGCGCCACCCAGGATCGCCAGGGCGTCCGCGCCCCCGGTGAGATCGCTCCCGAAGGCCAGGCGCAGCACCAGCTCGGGCGCGAGCACGAAGATCGCGAGGGCCGGGATCGCGGCGGCGATCAGCAGCGTTAGCCCGCGCCCGAGGATGGGCCGAGGGTCCTTCTCGTCGAGCGCCCGGCGTGTCGCCTCCGGGACCACGTAGAGCCCGATCCCCACCGCGAGCCAGAACACCGCCCGTGCGGCCTGCGCGGCCACCGCGTAGTCGCCGGCCTCGTCGCCGCCCATCACGTGGCCGACGACGATCACGTCCACGTTCTGCAGGAAGAAGACCAGCGTGAGCCCGGCGATCGGCGCCCACGCCCCCGCGAACAGCCGGCGCAGGGTCTGGACGTGCCGTTCGCGCGCCGGGCGGCCGAGCTTGCGATGCAACACCACATCGAGGACCGCGGCCGTGCCCACGATCGCGAGCGCCATGCCGAGGTAGGCGCCGGTGACCCCGCCGCCGGCGGCGATCAGCCCGACGCCGAGAACAAGGCGGCCGAACGCCTCGAGCACGATGCTCCAGCCGGCGGCGCCGTATTCCCGGAGGCCCTGCAGCGCGCCCCGCTCGATCGAGAGCAGCAGCCAGACGCAGCCCATCGGGAGGGCGGTGGCGGCCGCCCATTCCTGGTCGACGCTCACGAGCGCCGCGATCGGCTCGCGCAGGAGCGCCGAAACGAGTGCCACCGCGACCGTGATCCAGATCAGGCGCGCCAGCCAGCGCCGCACCGTCGAGGCCAGGGCGCCGCCGCCGCCGAGACGCTCGCCTGCCACCTCACGGGCCGTCGCCACCTGGATCGCCTGCCCCGCCACCGAGAGGATGAGAAACAGCGACACAAGCCGGGCCAGCGACCCGTAGGAGCTGGCCCCGAGCAACCGGGCGGCGATCACCATGAACACCAGCTGGATGCCGTTCTGCGCCATGAAGGCGGCCGCCAGGCCTCCCGCGCGCATCAGCTCCCGGTTGGCCAGCAGGGATCGCAGCGGGCCCCGCCGCCGCTCGGCCTGGGGCTCGAGAGCCGCCACGCCCGGCGCCGTCCGCTCGGTCTCCACGACCGGCGGACCGTAGCGAAAGGGCCCCGTCCGGGCACGCGCCGCGGGGTCCGGTACGGTTGTCCCCGTGACGCAGCTTTGCCGCCTTGCCGCTCTCGCCTCCGCCCTCGCGCTGCTTGCGTGTCCGGCGAGCGCCCTGGCACAGGGTGATGGGGGCAACCAGGGTGAGGGCGAGAATCCCCCGCCCCTGAACGACCAGCCACCGAGCTCCCTCGAGGGCGGCGAGAACGGACAGTCCGGCCGGGACGGCGCCGAGAGCGGCTCCGCGCAGAACGCCCCCCCGGCGCCCGCCACCGAGCCTCAGCTGGCGGCCACCGGCTCGGACACCTGGCTCGTGGCACTGGCCGGAGCAGGCCTGGTCTTGACAGGCGTCGGGCTGCGCCTGCGGCTGACGCCGCAGACCCCGGGCGCGAGCTAGTGGACCAACCGGCAACGTTTACCCGTTTCTGGCGGTCTCGGATGACCACCAGGCGGCGTCCTCAGTCGCCGAAATAGCGCTGCTATTCCGGCTCCTTGCGTCCTGGCCTGGCGGCC
>Ga0136622_10001195_pt1 | contig 10789 bp, 10 predicted proteins | sample AntDrymUQ4482106_2_FD_104803 | JGI IMG/M metagenome (GOLD analysis project Ga0136622, IMG submission 104803) | Polar desert sand microbial communities from Dry Valleys, Antarctica - metaG UQ448 (21.06) | ecosystem: Environmental > Terrestrial > Soil > Desert | place: Antarctica: Dry Valley...
CGATGAGCTCACCAACCGTCTGCGGCTCGGAGTCGGCGGCCAGCCCGGCCAGCTCGGGGTAGGCCAGCCCGGGCACCCGTTCGGCGGTCAGTGCGCGGTGGTCGTTCCAGCGGCCGAGCGCTATCGAACTCGACAGCCATGGCGCCGCGACATCGGCGTACCCCGTCGGCGCCGCGGCGCCCAGCGGCGCCTGGCCGAGGTCGCGCGAGCGCCGTACCAGATCCGCCAGTGACGGCACCGGATCGTCCACCGGCGGGCCGATTCCGAGCGCCCGCACCGTCGCGACGAGGTCCTCGAGCGGGCGGCGCACCTTCTGGCCGACGGATGTGGCGAACTCCCGGGAGTCGAACAGCGTCCGCAGCCAGGCGATGATGCCGGTGCCGGCGGCCAGGTACGACTCGGCCAGCGTGTCGACGAGTTCGGTGGAGGGTTCGTCGGAGACGAAGCGGCGGGCGAGCTTCGTAGACAGGTGCCGGGCGGTGGCCGGGTGGTAGGCAAGGTGGCGCAGGTAGTCGGCTCCGACCTTGAAGCCGTCGGCGGCCTCGGCGTTGGCCGCCGACCAGGACATGACCCGCAGCGGGCCGGTGTAGTGCGCCTCCGGAGTGAAGAGGAACGTGCTGTCCGGGGCGACCCCCCATCCGGTCAGCGCGTAGGCGCTGTCCCGGACATCGGCTTCGGTGTAGCCGGCCTCGATCCCGACCGTGTGCAGTTCCAGCAGCTCGCGGCCGTAGTTCTCGTTCGGGTCGTCCCCCCGCGAGCTCGCGTTGTCCAGGTGCAGCAGCATCGCCGGGCTCGTGGCGTCGGCCAGCAACAGGTCCTCGAACGTGCCGAGGGCATGCCGGCGGATGACTGCCGCGTCCTCCACCGGCTTCGTCGCGTACGCCGGCCCGCCCGGGGTCGTGACGTTGAAGTGGTTGCTCCAGAAGTCGGTCATCACCTCGAGCAGCTGCCGCCGGCTCCACAGCTGGCGGGCCAGCGTCGCCGCGACCAGTTCGTCGCCCGGGGTGCGGCGGGCGCCGGCGTACTTCTGCTGCAGCTGAGCCGCAGAGGAGGCCAGCGCAGGGTACGCCGCCAGCAGGGCGTCGACATCGGAGTCGTCGATGCGATCGGGGTGCAGCTGCTCGTCCAGCCACCGCCGCGGCCCCTTCTCAGTGACATCGGTGAGCAGCGCGGTCGACATGCCGAAACTCGCCCGCCGGATGAGGTGCAGTCTGGCATCGGGATCAAGTACCGTCGCGCGCTCGGTGCCGAGCGGGTTGCCGCCGATCGGATCGAGCCCGGTCGCGTACAGCGCGACCGCACCACCGCCGACGGCCAGCGCGCCGGTGGCTGCAAGCGCCCGGCCGGTCCGGGCCGAGGGCAGCTGGCCCCCGCTCGGCGGCTGCGCAGGCGCCTCGTTCTCGTGCACTCGACCCCCATCGTGACCCCGCGATGACACGCCGTGTTGGCAGCTGGCTCTCCCCATGGTCACACGGTCTGGTCAGCCGGTCACCTGCATCTCCGGACACGGGTAGTACCGTGCTCGGATCTTGCGGACCGATCTCACCTTCCGTTCCGGGGATGACCGCTGCGCCGCGTGGCTCTACCGGCCCGACGGATCGGACCCGCCACCGGTGATCGTGCTGGCGCACGGCTTCGGGCTCGTCCGCGAGGCGCGACTCGATGCGTACGCCGAACGCTTCGCCGCCGCCGGCTTCGCCGCCCTGGTGTTCGACTACCGGCACTTCGGAGCCAGCAGCGGCACGCCGCGACAGCTGCTCGACATCAACCGCCAACTCGACGACTGGCGGGCGGCCATCGCCACCGTTAGGGGCCTTGTCGGTCTGGACGCCCGGCGGGTCGCGCTGTGGGGAACGTCGTTCAGTGGTGGGCACGTCGCCGCCCTGGCCGCCGAGGACACCAAGATCGCGGCGGTGATCAGCCAGGTCCCGTACGCCGGACTCGGCGGTCGAGGCGGGCGGCGGCGACTCGGCGGCCTGGCCCGGCTGCTGAGCGCGGCCGCTCGAGACGAGTGGTGCGGCTGGACCGGTCGCCCACCGGCCACCATTCCGATCGTCGCCGAGCCGGGCACCTTCGGTGCCCTCGTCTGGCCGGGAGCGCCGGCCACGATGGCGGCGCTGCTACCCGCCACGCACACGTGGGTCAACGCGTACACGCCGCGAGTGACCCTGCGGCTGCCGCGGTACCGCCCGTTCGACACAGCAGCGCGGATCGGCTGCCCGTGGCTGGTCATGGTGTGTGACCGGGACCGGATCACCCCACCGGATCAGGCCGCCAAGCTGGCCAGCCGGGCACCGCGGCTGGAGCTGCACCGGCTGCCGACGGGTCACTTCGACGTCTACAGCGGTGACTGGTTCGAGCGCGCGATCAGCGTCCAGGTGGACTTCCTCCGCCGGCACCTGCCGGAACGTTAACCTGCTGCCGTGCAGAGTCAGCCGGTGTCTGTCGCCTTTGTCGGCGGCGTCGGCCGCAGCGGCAGCACCCTGCTGTGCCGGATGCTGCACCGGATGCCCGGCTGCGTCCACGTCGGTGAGATCTGCTACCTGTGGTGGCGCGGTATCCAGGGCAATCTCCCGTGCTCGTGCGGCGAACCGTTCCTGGACTGCCCGTTCTGGACCGGCGTCGGGGAGGCCGCCTTCGGCGGATGGGACAAGGTGGACGCCGCGCGTGCCGAGCGGCTGCGCCGCAGCCTCGGCGCCAGGAGCGAGCTGTTCCGCGCCGCGGCGGGGCGCGGGCCGAGCCGACCGGATGAACTCGCCGAATACTCCGAGCTGACCAGGGCGCTGTTCCGCGCCGTGCGAGACGTCAGCGGGTCCGCAGTCGTCGTGGACAACTCCAAACTCGCCTCCGAGGCGCACCTGCGGCTGCGCACCGACGGGCTGTCCACCCGGATCATCCATCTGGTCCGGGACAGCCGCGGCGTGGCCTACTCCCGCTCCAAGCAGGTTCTCCGGCAGGACATCGAGAACCGGCACATGGGCCGACACCCACCCGGCCGCACGGCGGCCCGGTGGGTGCTCTACAACTTCCTGCTCGAGGCCATCAGCAGGGACGCCGGCCGACGCTCCCTGCTGCGCTACGAGGACTTCGTCCGCGACCCGTCGACCCAGTTCGGGCGGGTCTTGGACTTCCTCGGGCTGGATGTCACCGCGGCGGATCTGGACTTCCTGGACGGCAACGAGGTCGACCTGGTCGGCGATCACGGCATCTGGGGCAATCCGATGCGCCTGCAGCAAGGCGTCCAGACCATCCGGCTGGACGAGGACTGGCGGCACCAGATGCGCCGCGGAACCCGACTGAAGGTGACTGCGTTGAGCCTGCCCGGACTGCTGCGCTACCGATACGGTTGAAACGCCGCCGGACGAACGGCGGTGCCCGCATGAGCATGCGCCGCCGCTGCGCCGGCACCGCCTTCGCTCTGGTCGTGGCCGGACTGCCCGCGCCGTACCGGCCCCTGAGTGGGGTGCCCTCTTCGACCGGCGGTCGGGATGGACGGGTGCGGACGGCATCTACTCCATTCCGTTGTCCGGTGACGAGCGCCCCGGCAGCGATACGACGACGTTCTTCACGTTCAGCGACACCTTCATCGGCCAGGTCAACGCGGCAGACCAGCGGCTCGCCGGTTCGACGCTGGTGAACAACACGATGGCGCTGCTGGCCGGCGGGCAGCCCGATCCAGCGAACATCGACTTCTACTGGCAGACCACGGCCGGGGGCGCTCCGCGTGCCCAGGTCGTACCGTCCGGCCCCGGGCGGCGATGGTTCTGGCCGAACGACGGCATCGTCGTCAACGGCACGCTGTACCTGTTCAGCCTGCGGATGATAGGGCACGGACCCGATCTTCAACTTCGCGGTGGACGGGGTGTCGCTGCTGGCGAGCGCTGCGGACTCGGTGCCGCCGTTCTCGCGCTACCGGCAGGCCGACGCGCCGCTGTACCTGCCCAAGAACGGGTCCATGGGCGACACGACGTACGGCCTCGCCGTCATGCCGAACACCCCGGCGGCCGGAGCGCCCGCTCCCGACGGCTTCGTCTATGTGTACGGCGTGCGCAACGACTTCAGCAAGAAGCTTCTCGTCGCGCGGGTGCGGCCGGGCGCCATCGCGAACTTCGCGGCGTACCGGTTCTGGACCGGCAGCGCGTGGTCGCCGTCGATAACGGCGGCAGTTCCGGTCACGAGCCGGGTCTCGTCGGAGTTCAGCGTCTCGCCGCTGCCGGACGGCCGCTACATCCTGGTCTTCCAGCTCGACACGTTGAGCGACAAGGTCGCGGTCCGGTACGGCGACAGCCCGGTGGGGCCGTGGAGCGACTACACAGTGGTGTGGGAAGCGCCGGAGGACGATATCTCGCCGAACACGTACACCTACAACGCCAAGGCGCACCCGCACCTGTCGACGCCGGACCGGCTGCTGATCAGCTACAACGTGAACACGTTCGACTTCCTCGAGCACTTCAGGAACGCCGACATCTACCGGCCCCAATTCATCTGGCTGCCGCTGAGTTGAGGAGGCGGTCCTGAACGTCGCGTTGTGGGTCGTGGCCGGTGTGCTGGCCGCGGTGTTCCTGTCGGCCGGGACCCTCAAGCTGTCCCAGCCCAAGGACAAGCTGGCTGTCACGGGGCTGGGCTGGGTGGAGGGTTTCTCGGCCGCCCAGGTCAAGGCCATCGGGGCGGTGGAGGTGCTGGCGGCGATCGGGCTCATCGTGCCGGCCGTGCTCGACATCGCGCCAATCCTGGTGCCGGTGGCGGCGAGCGGCCTGGTGCTGCTGATGATCGGCGCCATGGTCACGCACTTGCGCCGGAACGAGCGCTCGGTCATGGGCGTGAACGTGGTGCTCGCCACCATGGCCGTGTTCGTCGCCTGGGGACGGTTCGGTCCGCACCCGTTCTGAGCTCGGGGACTGCCGGTTCGCGCACTGATGGGCGCTCAACGGCGCACAGCCCCGTCGGCAATACTGCGGACGACGACGGCGCGCGGATGACGATCGGCCGCGGGGACCCCGGACAGGCCGCCGAGGTCGCCAAGGTACACCGAGTCCTGCATCGGACCGCCCGGCAGGCAGACCACCGGGGTGCCCGCTCCGAGCACGTGGTAGGCGAGCTTCGTTCCATCATGCGCCGCGAGCACGCCGTAGCGCAGGCGGGCCCAATCGCCATCGCAGTAGGTCGGCATCTACGGCACTGACCGGTCGTATCCGACCTGCAGGAGCCCGTCGTCGGCGCTGATCAGCACGCCACCGGCGATGGCCATCGCATCGGCAACCGCGGCGAGTCGCCGGTATGCCGCAGCGGCCTGCAGCAGGGCCACGGCGCCGTCCGCGGCGTGCTGGAACATCAGGGTCTCCTGGGTCCGGACCAGCGCGCCATCCTGGACGGCGTGCAGCCGCAACGCACTGCCGTCGGCGACCAAGTCGAAGGTCGGTCCGACCCGCGCCGGCGCTAGCCCCCAGAGCCGATGCGCCAGGCCGGTCGGTCTGACCTGTCGGTCCACCTCGCCGAGCACGGCCGGCGGGAGGGTCGGGCCGGCGACCTGATCGAGCCTGCGGCCGGTCCATGCCAGGACCGGTGTTCGATCGGTCGCCCTGGTGTCCAACACGTCCTGCCCCGGACCGGGCGGTTCGTCGACTACCCGCAGCCGCCAGCTCTTGACCGGTGCGGTTGTGCTGTCGATCCGTGGCGACGAGCCCAGCGCCTGGCCGGCCCGCCGGCGTCGCGACGCGCGAGCCGCCAGCAGGTGGCCGCTTCGCATCGGTTCCATCAGCCACCAGCCCGCAGTGTGCGCAGCGATCAGTTCGGCGGCCAGCGCCCGTAGCTCCTTCGCCGCCTCGGCCAGGCTGCTGACCAGGTCCAGCTGCCAGCGGTGCCCGGTTTCGTACCGAGACCCCGTCCACGGCGACCGCGGCCGTGGCAGGAAGTCACGTTCAGTCGTCGCACACATCAGGGACCTCCCGGCGAAAATGTCGGCACCTGGCGGGTGAGCGACAGCGAGCAGCTGCCGCGCCGGCACCGAGGCGACGACCCTCCGCGGAGTCAGGGCCGGCGGGGCTCCTCGCGTGAGGTCCAGCGCCAAACCGCCTCTATCCTGGACCAGACGACCAATCGTTCCACCGCGATGTGGATGCTGCCTGCGGGGATGCGTGTCGGTTAGGGATACCGCACCGCTACCACGCTTGTGCCTCTGCAATGCACGCGTGGTCGACGTTCCACATGCTGGCGACGTGGCGGGCGTCGGTCCCGCAGCAGCCACCGACGATCGACAGTCTTGGTAGCAATGGGGTGAGCCGGTGGTGTGCGGTGGCGAGGAGCTGGGGGTCGCCGTCGTCGAGTTCGGTGGCGTCGTCCAGCTCGGCGTGGCTCTTGGCGGAGGCGTTGTATCGGATGCCGACGATGCGTTCGCGCCAGCTTCCGGTCGTCGTGGTCAGGGCTGGCTCGACGTGGGTGGGGTGAGCGCAGTTGATCAGGAAGTACTCCGGTGGGGCGGTGTCGTCGACGTGGATGATGGCCTGGGCGAGGGTCGCGCCGCTGGGAAGCCTGCCGTCGGTTTCGACCGTGAACGAGACCGCTACCGGCAGGCCGACGTCGCGGGCGGCATGCACGATTCCGATGGCCTCGCCGGTGTCGGTCAGGGTGTAGGCCGTGACCATGTCGGCTCCAGCGCGCGCGAGCGCTTCGAGCTGCGGCCGGTGGTACGCCGCTGCCGCCGCGGGCGCCATGCGGTGTCCGGGGCGGTAGCCGTCACCCCGCGGGCCGATCATCCCGCTGACGATGACGTCGGTGATCGTTGCCGAGTACCGCTCCTTCAGCTGGGCGAGCAGCGCGATGGCTGCGGCGTTGGCACGCGCCAAAGCATGTTGGGAGTAACCGAGAAGGTCGCCCCAGTCGGGGTTGGCCCGCCAGGTCGGTGATTCCAGCATCAGCCCGGCTCCGGCGCGGCCGGCGATCGCGGCGTAGCGGTCGTAGTAGTCCGTGAGGAGCAGCCGTCCCTGAGCAGTCTCGAGAAGCGGAAATGCCGCGAAGTGCGGCAGGTCGACCCCGTGATGGAAGATCAGGTCAGTCTCCATGCCACCGTCGGTGACGGTGCTGCGGCCCTGTAGTTGCGGCAGCGCCGGGGCCGCCTTCTGTGTCGTGCTCACCAGCCACATCTCCGTCCTCGTTCTGTACCAGACAAGGGGTTATGCCAAGAGACGGAGCCGCCACCAAGCAACGCATTCTCGACGCCGCGGAGCGGCTGGTCATCGAAAACGGCTACGCCGCCACTTCTCTCGATGAGGTGATTGCCGAGTCGGGCACCTCCAAGGGCGCCTTCTTCCACCACTTCGCGTCCAAGCTGGACCTGGCGAGCTCGCTGGTCGACCGCTACGCCGCTGCCGACATCACCCACCTGGAGCAGGCTGCCGCCCGGGCCCAGGCCGCGTCCAACGACCCTTGCGAACGGGTGATCGCCTTCGTGCGAGTCTTCGAGGACAGTGCTGACGAGCTCATGGCGGCCCAGTCCAGCTGCCTGTACGTCTCGATCCTCACCGAGCGGCAGCTCGCCCGAAGCGGCACCTCCGAGCAGATCGTCCAGGCGATCGAGGCGTGGCGTCACACCCTGTCAGGCATGCTCCGCGAAGCGCTCGAGACACTCCCAACAAACCCCGCGATCAACACCGAAGCCCTGGCCGACCACGTCTTCGTCACCTTCGAGGGCGCGTTCATCCTGTCCCGATCAACAGACGACAGCGCTCATATGCGCGCCCAGCTCACCGTGCTCAGACAGCTCCTCGCACACCTCCTGGGCGACCGGCCCGGATGAGCTCCATCGCCCGTGCGGTCCGCACCGTCGCCGCCGGCGACGGTGTCTATGACGGCACGGTGGTAGAGCGCATCACCCGCCACCTGCTCACCGGCGGACGGGCCTCGTCCTCGGCGATATTCCCCCAGCTCAGTGACCGTGAACGCGACATCCTCACCCTGATTGCCCGCGGCCTGTCCAACCCAGAAATGGCCGACCACTACGTACTCAGCCTAAAACCGTCCGCAACCACGTCTCCAACGTCTTAACCAAACTCGGCGCCGCCACCCGGGCGGAGCCTTGTAGCGGCCCGCGAAGCCGGGCTCACCGCGGACCCGCACGCGACCCCCGACGAACGGCCTTGACGACCTACCTCCCCGCGGACAGCAAAGTTGATCAGACCAGTCAACTGGCTGTGTCAAGGATCCTGGACACAGCCCAGTTCATGTCCCGACAAGGGTGTGCACGATGTCGTGAACTGCAACACTGCCGGGGGCACTCGAAGGAAGCGTTGTTCAAGAACTGGGGTTCGCCGGTGGCGGCTCGCGGCTACCTTCCACGCGTGGGGCATCGCCCTCTTCAGCTACCGGCAAGAGCGGCTCCGGCCGAGCGGAATCTCCCTCCGTGGGCCGCTTCAGGACCCCGCGGACCTCGCCGGAAATCTCGGAAAAGGTTGCCTTCAAGGCCTCGGTGAGAGCCAGCCCAACCTGTTTGACATCTGCTTTCACGGCATCGTCTTTGGCGGCGGCACCCATCGCCTCGAAGGCATCCTGCACAGCGTCCCCGAGACGCTTCGCCGCAGTCTGTACGTCAGCCTGTGCTGTCTCTCTATCGGCCTCCTGCTGCTGTTCGTAGTGCACCTTGAGCTTCGAACCCAAACCGCCGAGCTTCTCAGCCGCGTCATTCCATGTCGTCCGCACATTGTCCATCCCTAATGACTACCGCGTAGCGTCCTGCACCGCCAGTTGGGAGACTGCGCAGTAGACGGTGTTCGGCTAGCCCGCGCTGAACTGCGGCTCGGCTGAGGTCCTGCCGTGAGACTCGACCTCCGTTGGTGGAAACGCGGAGCAAAGGCCAGCCGAACGCTGAGGGCGCGGGTACCGAGACTGGTGCACTCGGCTCGAGGCCGCGGGCCACGGGGTCGGAACCGACAGTGCCCCACTGCCTTACGTGGAAAAGGGCTTCGACTGGCGGGGAAAGTCCGTCGTACGGCGCCAGCTGGGTCCGGGCCCGCCGATGAAAACGCCCGTCCTCCTCTACGCCGCTGGCTTCTGCGCGACCCAAGGCCCGAATCGACCCGGCTCCACGCCGTGGCCGGATACTCGGCGAGCTTCTCGGCAAACTTGCGGCCGCCGGCGATGAGCACAACCTGGCAGTGCGGCGTGTGCGAGACGATCAACCACAGCAATCGAGAGTGCACAGCTTGCGGGCCAACCTCACGCGTCGCTCCACGGTCGCAACCGACTGCCACCGGTCCTGCCACCGCCGCCACCAAGCGCACCGCTGCCCGATCCGTCCGACGGCCATAAACCGGGAACCCGTACCTGAGACAGAGTGGGAGCATGTCGAAGAGGAGATCGGCTACCACGTCACACCGATCCCGGGTGGTTGCCTGGTGAGCCTCGGCCCACGGCTTCGGCGGTGAGTCTGCGCGCCTGCACCCTCCGCCGAAGGACGCCGATACTTCGTCAGCGCAGTAACCTCAGGACCGAGCATCGCGCCGCAATGGACAGTAGCCACCGCTTGCCAGGATCTACGGGCGGTGAGACGTGGGAGCACCTGCCAGCAGACCCGCGTCGCCCAGCTTCACTACCGCCAGCGTCAACGGCCGCAGAACCAACACCCGAAAGCGGAGTCGCTGTCCCGGCTGACCATCCTCGAGCGGGATACGCGCTGCCCCGGTGGTGACCGCTCATGCCGAGCCCGGACAGTCGCGGATGCCGGCAAACTGGGCGCGGTCCCAACTGTCGACAGCCGCTACTGATGGCAACGGCTTGCTTGGAACCGCCTCAGGTCAAGGGCGCAGTGGCCGCTGGCCGGTCGGGTGTCCCACGTATCCTCGATGGCGTGAGCGTCGCACCGGCACCGACCATCACCTGTGACGACCGCTTCGCCCGCGAGCTTGCGGAGATGGCCATTCCCTGGCAGGCCGAGGAGGCTCCCGACTCGCGGCTGCTCGTGCTCAACGTGCCGCTGGCCACCGAGCTCGGCCTCGACCCCGCCTGGCTGCGGAGTGCCGACGGCCTGCGTCTGCTGGTCGGCAGCCTGGTACCCCGCGGTGCCACTCCGGTGGCGCAGGCCTACGCCGGACACCAGTTCGGCGGGTTCGCCCCGCGTCTCGGCGATGGGCGCGCACTCCTGCTCGGTGAGGTCGTCGATTCCCTCGGCCACCTTCGCGACCTCCACCTCAAGGGCTCCGGACGCACGCCGTTCGCGCGCGGCGGGGACGGCCTGGCCGCGGTCGGCCCGATGCTGCGCGAGTACGTCCTCAGCGAGGCGATGCATGCCCTCGGCATCCCCACGGCCCGCTCCCTGGCCGTGGTGGCGACGGGGCGCCCGGTGCGCCGCGAGACCCTGTTGCCAGGAGCCGTGCTCACCCGGGTCGCGACCAGCCACCTGCGTGTGGGTAGCTTCCAGTACGCCCGGGCCACCGGAGACGTCAACCTCCTGCGCCGCCTCGCCGACCACGCGATCAGCCGTCACTACGCCGGCGCCGCGGAGGCCGAGCGCCCCTATCTCGCACTGTTCGAGGCGGTGGTCGCCGCCCAGGCGTCGCTGGTCGCCCAGTGGATGCTCGTCGGGTTCGTGCACGGAGTGATGAACACCGACAACATGACGATCTCGGGCGAGACCATCGACTACGGGCCGTGCGCGTTCATGGAGGCCTTCGACCCGGCCACGGTCTATAGCTCCATTGATGAGGGCGGGCGCTACGCCTACGGCAATCAGCCGGTAGTGGCGGAATGGAACCTTGCCCGCCTTGCCGAGGCTCTCCTCCCCCTCTTCGACGACGACAAG
>Ga0136622_10001197_pt1 | contig 10787 bp, 12 predicted proteins | sample AntDrymUQ4482106_2_FD_104803 | JGI IMG/M metagenome (GOLD analysis project Ga0136622, IMG submission 104803) | Polar desert sand microbial communities from Dry Valleys, Antarctica - metaG UQ448 (21.06) | ecosystem: Environmental > Terrestrial > Soil > Desert | place: Antarctica: Dry Valley...
GCGCGATCTCCAGGGTGGTCGCGAAGCCACCCCGGACGAGCTCTGCGTTGATGAAGCGCTCGCCGACGTAGACGTAGGCGAGCAGGCGCCCGTAGCGGTCGCGACGCTCGGCGTCGAAGTCGAGCCGCACCCGCCGGCCGGCGACCAGGCGGTCGTTCTCCTCGCTGGCCTCGACTCCGAAGCACTCGACCGGCTGGCCCGGAGCGACCGACTCGGGGGTGTCGATGCCGATGTAGCGGACGTCCTCGATCTCGCCCTCGATCCGGACCTCGATCGTGTCGCCGTCGACGATGTCGACCACGGGCACCGGGACAGCGGGCTCGGGCTCAGCGGCGGCGGCGCCGGGATCACCGCCGCCGGCGGGGTCGCCGGCGTCCTCGTCATCGCCCCCCGAGATCAGCACGATCACGACCACCACCAGCAGCGCCAGCGATGCCAGGCTTGGCACCCGCGAGAACGCGGCTAGGGGGTGCGGCGGACGCTGGAGAGCATGATCTCCTTGATCTGCTCGACAACCTCGTTGGCCTCGCCCAGCTCACGTTGCCAGACGTTGCGGCCGTAGATCACACCCGAGCCGCCGGCCTCCATGATCATCCGGGTCTGGCCGAGCAGCGCCTCGTCGTCGACCCGGGAGCCGCCGGAGAGCACCACGAGCGCTCGGCCGGCCGACTCGACCACCTGGCGCACCGCCTCCTCCTGGGTGACCTCGAGCTCGTTGTAGGGGGCCGGAGCGTCCTTGTCGGAGTCGGCGTTGATCTTCGGCATGTTGAGCTTGACCACGTCGGCGCCCATCTCCATCGCCATGCGAGCGGCGTAGTCGATCGCGTAGAAGCTGTCCTGGCCGCCCTTGGCCTTGACCGCCGAGCCGCGCGGGTAGGCCCAGATCACCAGCGGCATCCCGAAGCGGTCGCAGTCCTCGCGCACCGACTTCAGCTGCAGCAGGTCCTGGTCCTGGCGCGGCGAGCCGACGTAGAGCGTGTAGCCGACGGCGTCGGCACCGAGGCGGACGGCGTCCTCGACCGAGGCGTTGACGGTCGAGAAGGCCTCGTCGGAGGGGGGCAGGTCGGTCTTGCCGTTGACCTTGAGCAGCAGCGGCACGAGGCCGGCGTAGTCGGGGTAGTACTTCTCCGCCAGCCCGATCTGGCAGGCGATCGCCGAGTAGCCGGCCTCGGCGGCGAGGCGGAACTGATACTCGGGGTCCTTGGAGTCGGGGTTGGGGAAGAAGTCGCGCGGGCCGTGCTCGATCCCCTGGTCGATCGGCAGCAGCAGCAGGGTGCCGCCGCCGGGGCCGAACTCGAACAGCAGGCGGCGCAGGCGGGTGCGCTTGCCGGGTGCGAGGGTGGCGAGGAGTGACTTCTGCTCGGTCGCGGAGCTGACTTCCATACCGTCCTTTTCGTAGGTCGCTGGCCGTGGCTGAGTATAAGGTGGGTTCAGCCGCCGCATTCGGGTACCACCTCCTCCGAAGCCCTTGCTCGAGCACAACTTCAACGGCCCGCCGTTCACGATCGGCATCGAGGAGGAGCTGATGATCCTCGACCCCGAGGGCTGGGATCTCTCCCAGTCGATCGAGACGATCCTCGAGGGGCTGCCGGCGGAGCTCGAGGGCCAGGTCAAACCCGAGCTGTTCCAGTCGGTGCTCGAGATCGCGACCAAGCCCTGCCCGGACTTCCACACCGCCGCCGCCGAGCTCACCCGCCTGCGGACCTCGGCGGAGGCGATCGCCGACGACCACGGCCTCAGGATCGCGGCTGCCGGGACCCACCCGTTCGCGCTCTGGGAGAACCAGAAGATCGTCGACCGCGACCGCTATCACCTGCTCGTCGACCAGCTGGGCTACGTCGTCCTCCAGGAGCTCGTCTTCGGCACCCATGTGCACGTCGCGATCGAGGGCGCCGACCGGGCGATCTACGTTGCCGACGGGATCCGCCGCTACATGCCGTTGCTGCTGGCGCTGTCGGCGAACTCGCCCTTCTGGCGCGGTCAGAACACCGGGATCATGTCCGCGCGCACGCCGGTCTTCCGCGCCTTCCCGCGGGTCGGGATCCCGCCCCACTACGGCACCTGGGAGATCTTCTCGCACCGGATCGAGCTGATGATGCGCGCCGGCGCGATCGAGGACTACACCTTCCTCTGGTGGGACGTGCGCCCGCATCCGAAGCTGGGCACCGTCGAGACCCGGATCTTCGACCAGCAGACGCGGGTCGAGCACACGATCTCGCTTGCCGCGATGACGGTCTGCCTCGCGCATCGCCTCTGCGCGCTCTACGACGACGACGAGCCCCTGGTCGAGTATCCGTCCGAGCTCGTCGACGACAACAAGGTGCGGGCGGCGATCCGCGGCACCGACGGCAAGCTGATCGACTTTCGTCGCGGCGAGCAGGTCGCGGCGCCGGAGATGGCGCGCGGGCTGATCGAGCTGCTCGCCGAGCACGCCGACGAGCTCGGCTGCCGCCACGAGCTCGAGGGGATCGAGGACCTGCTCCAGGAGGGCACCGGTGCCCACCGGCAGCTGGCGATGTACGAGCGCGACCAGGACATGGCGGCGCTGGTCGCCGAGATCACCGAGAAGAGCCGACCCTAGGCACTCGCGGCGGCTGACCGGCGCTCGCCGAGGGTTATCCTCAAACGGCGTGGCCGAAGCTGGACCCGACCTTTCCGTCGTCTGCAAGAACTGCGGCTCAGAGGTGAGCCCGTACGTCACCGAATGCCCCTATTGCGGCACCCGGCTGCGCAAGCGGGCGCCGAAGCTCGAGCGGATCGGCGACGAGGTCCGGGTCCAGGAGGACCGCACCGACCGCCGCCGCCGCAAGGCCGCGCAGCGCCGTGGCCGCCTCAGCAGCAGGCGCGAGTCGCTCGAGGACCTCACGGTGAAGCCGGTGATCACGGCGCTGGCGCTGCTGGCCCCGGCGCTGTTGCTGGTGGTCGAGCGGGCGACCAACCTCTCGGTCTTCGACCTCGGCGCGATCGTCGGCCCAGTCGGCGACGAGTTCTGGCGCTACTTCGCCGCTCCGTTCGTCTACGACGACATCGGCTACCTGTTCGCCTGCGGCCTCGCGATCGCGATCTTCCTGCCGCCGATCGAGCGGCGGGTGGGCTCATTCGCCTCGCTGCTGCTGGTGATCGGAACCGGGGCGCTGGGGATGCTGGCCGCGGCGGGGATCGAGTCGTCGTTCGGCGACGGGGTCACGGTCGCCGCCGGCGGTAACGCGATCGCCCTCGGGGTGCTGGCGGCCTTCGTCGTCATCCGCGACGCCGAGCGCCGCGCCGACCCGACCGACGAGTACGACCAGATCGCGATCGCCGTGGCCGCCGTGGTGCTCCTGCTGCTGCCGCTGCTCGAGGACTTCGCCTCGCTCAGCGCCGGGATCGCCGGGGGGCTGGTCGGTGCGGCCTGCGGCCTCGGCGCGGCGCTCTCGAAGCGCAGCGACGGCCCCGCGTGAGCCGGTTCACGCCGCTCACCGACGAGCTTCACGAGTACATGGTCGCCCACGGCGCCCGCCAGGACGAGGTCCTGCGCCGGGTCGAAAAAGAGACCACAGCGATGGGCGAGATCGCGGTGATGCAGATCGCCCCCGACCAGGGTGCCTTCATGACCATGCTTTGCCGCATCACCGGCGCCCGCGAGGCGATCGAGCTCGGCACCTTCACCGGCTACTCCGCGATCTGCATCGCCCGCGGCCTCGCCCCTGGCGGGCGGCTGATCGCCTGCGAGCTCTCCGAGGAGTTCGCGGAGACGGCAGCCGCCAACCTCGGGGCGGCCGGGGTCGCCGACCGGGTCGAGATCCGGATCGGGCCGGCGGCGAAGACGCTCGACGAGTTGCCCAGGCGCGAGGCCTTCGACTTCGCCTTCATCGACGCCGACAAGCAGGGCTACCCCGGGTACTACGAGCAGCTGCTCGAGCGCATGCGACCGGGCGGCGTGATCGCGGTCGACAACGTGCTCGGCGCCGGCTTCGTGGTCAGCGGCCACGACGACGCCGAGGCCTCCGAGCAGATCGAGGCGATCCGCGAGCTCAACCAGACGATCCGAGACGACGAGCGCGTCGATGTCGCGATGGTCGGGATCGCCGATGGGCTGACCCTGGCCCGCAAGCGCTGAGCGATGGGCGAGCGCCGCAGTTGAGCCAGCGGCCCTACTCCGACGCCGAGCTCGACGCCGCGATCGAAGCGCTCGCCGACCCCACGCGCTTTCGCGAGGCCGAGTCGGCCGTCGCCGCGGCGGCGCCGGCGCTGCAGCGGGTGCTCGCGCAGGCACTCGATTCGGGCGGCTGGTTCGCCGAGTCCCACGAGCTCGAGCTGCGCCGCGTCCTCGACCTCGACGACAAGGCCGAGCGCGAAACCGCGCTTCGGACCCTGTTCGCCGAAGAGGCGAGGATGGGCCTGATGGTCGGCGTCGCCGTCGGCTGGGCCCTCGCCGCCGAGCTCGAAGGCCAGGCCGGCGGCCTGGCCAAAAGCCAACGCGGCGACCAGGCCGAAAGCCAAGCCGGCGCCGAGGCTGAAACCGAAGCCGGCAGCCCAGCCGAAAGCTGATTCGACACGACTTCGCGCGCCTTGCGGCGCGGTCAGCGACGCCTTTGCCGCGGCGCACGCGGCAGAGTGACCCCCCGTGCGCCTATCCCCGTTTCTACGTAGTCACTACACAGAAACCGGGATGCCGCTGCGCACCCATGCCGACACCGAGACCGTGCGGCGCGCGGTCGGGTCATCGTCGCCGATCGCCGGCTGACCCGAGGAGGCATTCGATCCTCTCCGACCATCAGCCGGTCACCGAGGTCAGCGTCACCGAGCTCAGCCGCAATGTCTCGGCGGTGATCTCGCGGGTCGCGGGCGGCGAGCGGGTGATCATCTCCAGGCACGGGCGCCCCACCGCGGTGATCATCGCGATCGATGCCGGGATCGATGCGCTGATCGCCGGCTCGGAGGGCTTCGCGCTGCTGCGCCGTGAGGCTCGCGAGCGCCTCGAGGCGGGGGCAAGCGCGGGGGCGGGGTCCACCGCGGGACAGAGACTGGTGTTCTCGGAGGCGGCCGCAGCGGAGCTCGCGGAGCTCCAGGGGCAGCGGCGACGGATGCTCGAACGCCGGCTGGGCGAACTGATTGCATCCCGCCCGGGGCCGGGATTGGTCACGGCCCGGAGTCCCGTCGACCTGGCGGCGTGCGAGGTGACCGCTACGAGCGCCGCGGCCCATGCCGGAGGAGCCACGGTGCTCGTCTACGCCGTCCGCTCGCTGGCCTCGATGCGCGAGGCGCTGTTCGGTCCGCAGCTGGCGCGGGCGCTGTGGCGCCGGGAGCTCTCGCGCCTGTTCCATGGGCGGCTGAGCTGGGCCCGCGGGTAAATCGGGCTCACGGTCTGACCGATCGGACAGCCTGGGCCTCCTTCGATTGGAGGATGCGAGATCCTCCCCCGATTGGTTCGGTCGGCCCTAGACCGAGGCCGGGTTGTGGCAGACGATTGTGTCCCCCCTAACCCCCACGCCGTGGGAGGGTGGGCCTCATATGGGAGAGATGGACGTGAACACCCGATTCGCAGTCGCACGAATGCCGGCGGAGGACTTGCCGGTGGCGATGCGCGAGGTCCGACTTCTCTTCGGCATCCCAGCCGTCGGCCCCACCGGCGACTGGACCAGTTCCCGGTAGCTTCGGTTCGAGGTCATGGACGGCCTCGTTCCGAGGTGCCGGGGTTTTCTGCTGCCCGCGCGGCCGATTAGACTCGGAACGTGAGCGCGAAGAATGAACGGGTGACGGTGATCGTTGCCGACGATCACCCGATCTACCGCGAGGGGATCGTCCGGGCGATCGGCGAGCGCCCCGACCTGGAGCTGGTCGGCGAAGCCGCGGACGGCCGCGAGGCGCTCGAGCAGATCCAGCGGCTGAATCCGGAGGTCGCGGTCCTCGACATCCGCATGCCGGGCCTCGACGGCACCCAGGTGCTCTCGGCGATGCGCCGCGACGGGGTCGAGACCGAGGTGCTCTTCATCTCCGCCTTCATGGAGCCCGAGCTGGCCTACAAGACGGTCGCGGCGGGCGCCCGCGGCTACCTCTCCAAGGACTCCTCGCGCCAGGAGGTCTGCGAGGCGATCATCACGATCGCCCGCGGAGGCACCGCGCTTGCCGCCGAGGCCCAGGCCGGGCTCGCGCAGCAGATCCAGGAGCGCGAGCGCAGCGGCGGGCGGCCACAGCTGACCGGCCGCGAGCAGGAGGTCCTGCGGCTCGTCGCCGAGGGCCTCTCGGCCCCAGCCATCGGCAAGCAGATCCACCTCTCGACCACGACGGTGAAAAGCCACCTGCACTCGCTCTACGAGAAGCTCGGGGTCTCCGACCGTGCCGCCGCCGTTGCCGAGGGGATGCGGCGCGGCATGCTCGAGTGAGCGAGCTCGAGGAGCTTCGCGCCGAGAACCACCGGCTTCGCTCCGAGCTCGACACCTGCCGGCAGCTCGTCGCCCAGGTGGTCGAGGCCGAGGACAGCGGCCGCCGCCGGATTGCCCAGCTGATCCATGACGACTCGCTGCAAACGCTGCTGGCCGCCCACCAGGAGCTGATCGAGGCCGCCCCCGGGCGGGTCCAGGTGCAGCGGGCCCACGAGGTGGTCGGCGCTGCGATCGCGCGCCTGCGCGAGGCGCTGCTGACCCTGCACCCGGTGACCCTCGAGCAGGGCGGACTCGAGCAGGCGCTCGGCGCCGTCGCCCGCCAGGCCGAGCGCCAGGGCGGCTTCGAGGTCGAGATCGAGCTCGACCCCAGCGCCGTCGACGTCCACACCGAGGTCGTGCTCGCGGTCGCCCGCGAGCTGCTCACGAACGCTGCTCGCCATGCCAAGGCCGACCGGGTCACGGTGGCGCTCGGGCTCACCCCCGACTGCGTCTCGCTCGAGATCGCCGACAACGGCACCGGGATGGAGCCGGGGCGGCGCGAGCATGCCCTTTCGCAGGGTCATATCGGGCTTGCCTCGGTGACCGAGCGGGTGCAGCAGGCGGGTGGGACGTTCGAGCTCGAGAGCAGCCCCAAGGGCACGATCGGGCGAGCGCGGCTGCCGCTCGAGCCGGTTGGCTGAGCGGCGCCGGCGACTGAGGTGCGCGCCGGGCCCTAGCTCGCGGGGGGCGGTCCCGGGGCCGGCGTGACCGGGTCCGCAGCCGGCGTGGCCGGCTCCGGGGCTGCCTCGACGGGCGTCGGGTGGGCCGGTGTGGTCGACGACTCGCCGCTGGCGGGAGGTTGGCTGGGTGGCGGGGTCGAGCTCGCTGGGGGCGACGCCGGAGTGGGCTGGGCCACTACTGCGGAGCCGCCGGCCCCGCCCTCGGGGTCACCGACGACGCTGTCGGAGGCGGCCGGGGGTCCGACCACTCCCTGCTGAAGCTGATCGACCAGGGTCGGCGGAGCGGCGGCGAGCTCGTCCGCGAGCGGCGCCGCCGCCAGCTTCGGCTCCTCGGCGGGGGTTGTGGCCTGCTCGGAGGCCGCGGTCTCCTCGGTCGGCCCCGGCTCCATCGCCGGGACCGCGGTGGCGCTGGTGGCGACCACGTCGATCGTCGGGGGCTCGGCGGCGAGACCGCCGCTCCGGCGCGCAGGCGGCTTCGAGACGACCGCTTTCTTCGCGGCGATGTCGACGGGCCTGTCGCCGTAGATGCTGCGCACCTCGACCGCACCGGCGGTCAGCAGGGCCGCGGTCGCCGCGGTGGCGGCGGCCTTGGCGCCGATCGCGCCGCCGACTCCGCCCGCTGCCGCGGTCCCACCGGCAAACACGCCACCGCCTCCGCCGGCGACCGCTGCTCCGGCTCCGGTTCCGGCTCCCGCGCCGGCGGTGGCCACGGCACCGGTTCCGGCGGCGGTGCCTCCGGCGACAGCGGAGCCCCCGGCCGCGGTGCCCCCGCTGCCGCCCGAGAGCTTGCCGATCAAGAAGTGATGGATCAGCGCCAGCGGGCCGATCGGCGCCAGCGACGCCAGCGCCTTGGTGTTCGAGCGAAGCTCGGTGCGGTAGGCGCGGCAGGGATCGCAGCGCTTGATGTGGTGGCGCGCCGGGCTGGTGGCCTTGCGCAGCCCCTCGGCCGCCTCGGCGAGCTCGAGCCGGACCTCGCCGCAGGTGAGCTGGCGCGAGTGGGTCGCCTCGGCAAGCGACATCCGCGCCCGCACCAGTAGCGACTTGACGGCCGGCACCGTCGTATCCATGGCGACGGCGATCTCCTCGTAGGAGAGCGCGTCGAGCTCGCGCAGCAGCAGCGCGGTCCGCTGGGTCTCGGGCAGGTCCTGGACGTCGGCGACCAGGGCGCGGAAATCCTCGCGCTTCTGCACCCGGTCGGCGGTCGTGACCCCGTTCTCGCCGACCATCACGTCCATCGAGTCCTGGCCGTCGGGAACCGGCTTGCGAAGGTGGTTGAGGCAGCGGTTGCGGGCGATCCGGTAGAGCCAGGGGCGCACGTTGATCGGGCGCTCGTCGGCGAGCATCGCCCCGTGCGCCTTGACGAAGACCTCCTGGAGCACGTCCTCGGCATCCTCGGTCGAGCGCAGCATGTGCCTGCAGAAGGCGAGCAGGCGCGAGTTGTAGCGCTCGAACAAGACCTCGAAGGCACGTTCGTGACCGCCGCGGATCATCGCCACCAGGCGCTCGTCCCCCTGCAGCTTGAGCAGGGGCGACCGGCGACCGAGTAGGCCACCACGACTGGCGTGGGTGAGTGTCGAGGCCTCCATCTACCGGTGCTGCGCGCTACCCCCTCGGAAACACGGTAACAGGCAAGATGTTGCGCCTGGACTAAGTGTGCCCGGGGCGGGACTCGAACCCGCAACGCTCTTGCGAGCAGCGGCTTTTAAGACCGCGGCCTTTACCAGTTTGGCTACCCGGGCCGGGCGATCGTAGTGCCCGGATCAGCAGTCCGCGGGGACCGAGGCCTGAATCTGCGCGACGGCCTCGTCGTTGGCGACGACCGCGGCCTCGTAGTCGATCCGCTCCTGCTCGTCGAGGATCGTGTCGGCGTCCTCGTCGGGGTTGTTCGGGTCGAGGTCTTCCGGCGGCAGCTCGGGCAGCCGCGGCAGCGCTTCCAGGGCAGCGGCGGCCTCGGCGCATTCGGGCGCCGGCTCAGGCTCGGCGGCGTCCTCGGCCGGGAGGGGCGGAAGGTCGTCGCGCGGGCCGGCATCGCTCTCGACCGTGACGGCGCTGCCGGCATCGAGCTCGCGCACCTCCTGGTCGTCGCGGCCGCCCTCGGCGCTGGCCTCGCCGACGTCGGTCGCGATCACCTCGGGCTCGACCTCGTCCCCGGTCACCTCGACCGGCTCGGGATCGCCGTAGGCGGTGACCCGGACCGAGTAGGTGCCAGAACCGACGTAGGGGACGTGGATCGAGCTGCCCCCGGGACTGATCGCGCCGGTGTCGATCACGGAGCCGTCGGCTCGGGTCACCGACGCCGAGTAGCCGGTGGCCGCGGGGAGGGCCTCGAAGGAGACGTTCAGAGTGCAGACCAGCGCGGTCTCGAGCACGCCACAGGATTCGAGCGAGGTGGTGACCGAGAGCTGGGCGACCTGGCCCTCGCTGGTCGGCGCCAGCTCCGAGATCGCGAACGCCGGCAGCGGCGCCGCCAGCGCGAGCATGGCCAATCCGAGGGCTCGACGACGGACCAGCACGCTAGCCCCCCAGCTCGGGGGTGAAGGAGCCGGCGACCAGGTCCGCGCCCTCGCGCGCCGCGGCCGAGGCGTCGGGCTGCACGCTCGAGGCGAGGTAGTAGCGATACGGCCCGGCGACCCGCAGCGTGACCTCGTAGCTGGGCTGGTCGGCCGGGGCGTCGGCCGCGAGCCTGACGATGGTCGCCTCGGGGGTCGGCGCCGGGATCCGCTCGATCATCTGGGCGGAGCCGGCAAGCGCCTCGAGCTGGGTCATCGACTGGCTGATGAAGGTGGGGAAGTCGAGCTCGGGGTCCTCGTCGATCCAGAGCTGGACGTCGGCCTCGCCGCCGGGGGCGGCGGCGGCGAAGGTGGCGCCGCCGACGGGGGCGACCCGCTCCCAGCCCGCCGGCAGCGCCAGCGAGTAGGTGGAGCCACGGACAAGCTTGGTGTTCTTCGCCGGCTTCGAGGCGAGGTCGGCGCCACTGGCCGCGCCAGCTGCAGCGGCGTCGGCGGTCTCCTCCGCGTCGGTGGCCGCCTCTGACTCCGCGGTGAGCTCGCTGGCGGCGGCCGACTGCAGCACGGCCTGGGTCGCCGGCGAGCGCTCGTCACCGCCCTGGAGCAGGGCGAGGGCGGCAACCACGGCGAGGGCACCGAGCGGAACGCTGGCGTACTGCCAGGCGCGCCCCTGGGGGTCGAAGGCGGGGAGCTTGAGCTTCGGGGCCGGGCGCCGGCGCCTCGTCCGCGCTCTCGGCGCAGCCGTGGGAGCGGCGGCCGCAACCGCGGCGGCGACCGCCTGCCTGGCCTCCGGGGCCATCAACCCGAGCTCCTCGACCTGCCCGGCGTCGAAAGCGACGTTGCAGGTCGGGCAGTGCATGCGCCGCACCGCTCGCACGGGCACATAGGTGGGAAGGCGGATGCCGGTGGGGTTGCCGCAGGCGCCGTGGACCGCGGAGACGATGATCACGGGTTCGCTCAGCGGTGGCTCCGGGAAGCCTCCGTTTACCAGGGTGGGCGCGGGTGATTCGACCATTGGTTCACTCATCGGGCAGGCCGGGCACGACCTTGAGGCCTGCTTGGTGCGTGGCAGCGCCTTCTCGGTCACACGAGCGACCCCTATGAGTGGGAAGATCCGTTCATGGTCGTAGGGGCAATGGCGTTCCTCTACAAGCGGCTCGGAGGCCGGTACCCGCTGGTCTTCCTCGCCGTCGAGC
>Ga0136622_10001199_pt1 | contig 10773 bp, 7 predicted proteins | sample AntDrymUQ4482106_2_FD_104803 | JGI IMG/M metagenome (GOLD analysis project Ga0136622, IMG submission 104803) | Polar desert sand microbial communities from Dry Valleys, Antarctica - metaG UQ448 (21.06) | ecosystem: Environmental > Terrestrial > Soil > Desert | place: Antarctica: Dry Valley...
AGTCCAGCCGGCGTCGGCGTAGTCCTCGGCGACGCCGTCGAGCTCTGCGGGGACGACCCCGGAGACGATCACGTGGCGGGTCCGCGCGGACGCGCTGGACGCACGCAGGGCATCCGCCACGCGGGCGTGGACGGGCGGCGGGGCGTTCGCCAGCACGAGCTCGGCGAGCGGAACCTGCGCCGACTCCAGGTCGAGCACCTCCCAGGCGACCTCGACGCCGTTGCGGGCGCCGTTCTCGCGCGCGGCGGCCACCGCGCCGCCCATGCGGTCGACCGCGACGACAGGTCCCCAGCCGAGCCGGCCTGCCGCGATCGCGAGCGTTCCGAGCCCGCAGCCCAGGTCGGCCGCGCCGCCCACCGGGTCGAGGCCCAGCAGCAGCTCGATGCACATGCGTGTCGTGGCGTGCGAGCCGGAGCCGAACCCGCCGCCGCCGCGCTCCAGCACCAGGTCGACCACGCCCGCCGCTGCCGGCGGATCCCAGGGTGAGCGCACGAGCACGCGCTCGCCGACGAGGAACGCGCCACCGCCGAAGCGCGTACGCCGCTGACGCCAGTCCGCCGGCACGTCGCGCTCCTCCCATGCGGCGAGCACGCGTCCGGCGGCGGTCTCGAGCGCCGCCCGCGTCGGGGGCGCGGCGGCGACCGTGGTCAGCTCGATCGCGGCGTCCTCGACCGTGCGCTCGCGCACGCCGTTCGGCAACAGCGGCATGAGCGCGTCGAGCAGCTCCTCCTTCTCGTCCGCGGGCAGGCGAAAGCTGACGCGGCGCACCCCTACCCCCGGAGCACGCGCTAGAGCTTGCTGCCGAGCAGCGTCACGAGCACGACCGTGATCGCGAGCAGCAGCAGCAGGACGGCGATCCGCACCGCCCAGCGGGCCGGCGCGGAGGGTGCGCGACGGGTGCGCGAGAGCCGCCGCGGCCGCCCACCGTCGACGGGTGTCAGCAGGGGCTTGGGCTCGGCGCCCGGGTGGGCCGGTCCTGCCCCGATGCGCTTGACGGGACGCGAGGGCAGCGCGGTCCCGGGTGGCGCCACGGCGTCGCCTGCGGCGACCGCGCCCGCGGGCGCCTCGCTCCCCGCCGGGCGAACCGGGGACTCAGCATCCGCGCGCTCTGGTGCAGTCCGGGCCCGGCTGGGCGACGCGGGGTACGGGGACTCCTCGGGCGGCTCGACGCCCGCGGCGCGCATCGCGCGGTCGCGCTCGCGCCGCGCGCGGTCGCGCTGGGCGACGGCCGACTTGCGCTCTGCGAAGGCGGTGTCGCGCTCGCTCTCCGCGCGGTCGGCGCGGGCGGCCTCGGCGTCGCGCTCGCGGATCGCCTCCGTGCGAGACGGGATCGCGCGCGAGAGCTCCGAGCGCGCAGCGTCGCGCTCGGCCGCGGCCTGGTCGCGCTCACGTGCGACGGCCTCGGTGTCCTGCAGCGTTCGATTGCGCTCCGCGTGAGCAATGTCGCGCTCGCGCGTCACGCGCTCGAGCTCGGCCGCGAGGCGATCGCGCTCGGCGTTCGCGTCGTCGCGCTCGGTGGCGGCGCGGTCGACGTCGCGCAGCGCGGCGTCGCGGCGCGAGAGCGCGTCGTCGCGGTCGTTGAGCGCGACGATGCGCTCGCGCTCTGCCTCGTCGCGCGCCGCCGCTGCCTCGTTGCGCTCGGCGAGCGCCGCGGTCATCACGTTGCGCGGCGGTGCGGGCGTCCATTCCAGGCGGCTCGCGGAGTCGCGCGCAGTGCCGGGCGCCGGACGCCCGGAGCGGGCCGAGGACTCGCCCGCAGCGTCGTGCCCGGCGCCCGCGGCAGCGGACCCTCCGCGCGGCGCGGCGCGGCCCGGCGCCTCGCCGCCACCATGCTCGCCGTCCTCCCCCGCGGTGTGGAACTTGCGCCCGGGCGGGGTCGGGACGTGGGGCCGCAGGGCGCTCACCCGCAAGGCGGTGTTGGCCTCGCCGCCCGGTGCCGGCAGCGCGACGATGAGCCCCGGCCCGACCTCCAGCTCAGCCCCCTCGATCTCGCCGGCGCCGTCGGGCCAGCGGAATGCCGCCAGCCAGGTCTTGCCGTCGTCGGCCGCCCAAGGCTTGTGCTCGAGCAGCGCGATCGCGCGCCGGCGCGTCCCGCCCGTGTGCAGGTTCAGGACCGGGCGCACGAAACGGCGACCGCGCAGGCCGTACCACCGGCCGGAGATCTCGATCCGGTCCTCGGCAGTGCGCTCGAAGCGCTCGAGCTCGAAGTCGACCTCGGAGGAAGCGGCGCCGGGCACCCTGGTCTGCGTCGCCATGACGTTCCAGGGTACGCCGTCAGCTCGGCGCGGTCGCCTCATGCAACTCGCGTCGCAGCTCCCGGATCTCGTCGCGGAGCTTCGCGGCGTACTCGAAGCGCAGCTCCTCGGCCGCCGCGAGCATCTCCTCTTCGAGCTCCACGATCGTCGTCTCGAGCTCGGCGGGTGCCATGTCGGTCTGGCGCTCGCGCCGGCGCCGGCGCTTGGTCGGGACCTTCGAGTCACCCATCAGGAACTCCGTGATGTCGGAGATCCCCTTGACGATCGTCTCCTCCGTGATGCCGTGCTCCTCGTTGTAGGCGACCTGGATCGCCCGCCGCCGATCGGTCTCGTCGATCGCCTTGAGCATCGCGTCGGTGTGCTTGTCGGCGTACATCAGAACCTTGCCGCCGATGTTGCGCGCCGCACGGCCGATCGTCTGGATCAGGGAGGTCTCCCCGCGCAGGAAGCCCTCCTTGTCGGCGTCGAGGATCGCGACCAGCGTGACCTCGGGCAGGTCGAGCCCCTCGCGCAGGAGGTTGACGCCGACCAGCACGTCGTACTCCCCAAGCCGCAGCTCGCGGATGATCTGGATCCGCTCGAGCGTGTCGATCTCGGAGTGCAGGTAGCGGACCTTGAAGCCCATCTCCAGCAGGTAGTCCGTCAGGTCCTCGCTCATCTTCTTCGTGAGCGTCGTCACCAGCGTGCGCTCGTCGCGCTCGACCCGCTCGCGGATCTCCCCCATCAGGTCGTCGATCTGGTTGCGCGTCTCGCGCACCTCGACCTCCGGATCGACGATGCCCGTCGGGCGCACGATCTGCTCCACCACGCGCGCGGAATGCGTGCGCTCGTACTGCCCGGGCGTCGCGGACACGAACACGAGCTGTGGGCTGATCTGGAGGAACTCCTGGAAGGTCTGCGGGCGGTTGTCGAGCGCGCTCGGCAACCGGAAGCCGTAGTCGACCAGCGTCGACTTGCGCGAGCGGTCGCCCTCGTGCATCCCGCCGATCTGCGGCACGGTCTGGTGGGACTCGTCGATGAAGCAGACGAAATCGTCGGGGAAGTAGTCGATCAGGCAGTACGGGCGCGAGCCGGGCGGGCGCGCGTCGAGGATGCGGGAGTAGTTCTCGATCCCGGAGCAGAACCCGACCTCGCGCAACATCTCCATGTCGTACTGCGTGCGCTGGCGCAGGCGGTGGGACTCGAGCAGCTTGCCCTCCTCCTCGAGCACCGTGCAGCGCTCGTTGAGCTCGCGCCCGATCTCGGCCACGGCCTCCTCGAGCCGGCCCTCCTTGACGTTGTAGTGCGTCGCGGGCCAGACGGCGACGTGCTCGAGGTCGTCGCGGATCAGCTCGCCCGTCAGCGGGTCGAAGTGCTGCAGGCGCTCGATCTCGTCGCCGAACAGCATCGCCCGGAACGCCGTCTCCTCATAGGCCGGGAAGACCTCCAGCGTGTCGCCGCGCACGCGGAACGTGCCGCGCCCGAGCGCCTGGTCGTTGCGGTTGTACTGCAGCGACACGAGCTTGCGCAGCAGCTCGTCGCGGTCGACGTGGCCGCCCTTTACGAGCACCTGGCAGTTCGCGTTGTAGGTCTCGGGCGAGCCGAGGCCGAAGATGCACGACACGGAGGCGACGATCACTACGTCGCGGCGGGCGAACAAGGATGCCGTCGCGGCATGGCGCAGCCGGTCGATCTCCTGGTTGATCGCGGAGTCCTTCTCGATGTAGAGGTCGCGCGACGGGACGTAGGCCTCGGGCTGGTAGTAGTCGTAGTAGGAGACGAAGTACTCGACCGAGTTGCTCGGGAAGTAGGTCCGGAACTCGTTGCAGAGCTGTGCCGCCAGCGTCTTGTTGTGCGCGATCACGAGCGCAGGTCGCTGCAGGCGCTCGATCGTGGCCGCCATCGTCATCGTCTTGCCGGTGCCTGTCGCACCGAGCAGGGTGACGCCGCGGGCACCCTCGGTCACTGCCGCGGCGATGCCGTCGATGGCCGCCGGCTGGTCCGCGGTGGGCGAGTAGATCGCGTCGAGCTTGAACGGCGGCATAGCTGACAAACAGTATGCGTGACGCCGGACGGAACGCTCGTGCGTTTTGGCACGCGCCGTCGGGGTAACGTCGCCGCCATGAAGCGAATCGTCGTTGCGGCAAAGGCCGGCGCCGAGCAGCCCTGGTTGGCTGACGCCGCCGCCAATCTGGCAGAGGAGATCGGCGCCGAGGTCGCCGTCGTCAGCTTCGACGGGCTGGAGCTCGAGGCGCTCTCGACCATCCCGCGCGACGAGCTCGCGAAGGACGCCGCCGCCAGCGCGACGCAGGTCGCCGAGCGGATCGGGCAGGCCGGCATCCGCGCGAGCGCCGAGCATCGCGCCGGCCCCGTCGTCCGCGGCGTGCTCGTCTTCGCCGAGGAGCAGGAAGCCGACCTGATCGTGGTCGGTGCGACCACGCGCGGCCGGGTGGCCCGCCGCATGCTCGGCACCGTGACGACGCGGCTGATCGAGCGATCGCGCCGCCCCGTCCTCGTGATCACCCCGCCCGAAACCCCATAGCGAAGCACGAGATCGCCGTCTCGCAACCCGAGCAGCGCCGTGGACCGTTCGCGACCAAGTCCACCGACGTGCTCGTGCGCGAGACGGAGGAGAAGGGCCAGTCGCTCAAGCGCGTCGTAGGCCTCGGCGACCTCACGGCGCTCGGGCGGGGAGCGATCATCGGCACCGGCATCTTCGTGGTGATCGGCGAGGCGATCGCCTCGTCGGGCCCGTCGACATCTTCTCCTTCATCCTCGCCGGCGTCACCTGCGCGTTCTCGGCGCTTTGCTACGCCGAGCTGTCGTCCAGCATCGGGGCGCGGGCAGCGCGTACACGTACGCGTACGCGACGATGGGCGAGCTGGTCGCGTGGATCATCGGCTGGGACCCTGATCCTCGAGTACGGCGTCTCGGTCGCAGCCGTGGCGGTCGGCTGGGGCGAGTACCTCAACATCCTTCTTCGACACGGTGTTCGGCTTCTCGCTGCCCGATTCGATCGCCGGCCCGCCCGGTGACGGCGGCACGATCAACCTGCCGGCCGTGTTCATCGTGCTCGCGATCATGACGCTGCTGGTCTACGGCGTGCGCGAGAGCGCGCGCGCCAACAGCATCATGGTGCTCGTCAAGATCGCGGCGCTGCTGATGTTCATCGTGCTTGGGGTCGGCGCGTTCACCAGCGACAACTTCACGCCGTTCTACGGCGGCGAGAAGGAGGGCTTCGGCGGCGTGGTGACGGCAGCGTCGATCATCTTCTTCGCCTACATCGGCTTCGATGCCATCTCGACCTCCGGCGAGGAGACCAAGAACCCCGGGCGCGACCTGCCGATCGCGATCCTCGTCTCGCTCGGCGTCGCCACGGTGCTCTACATCATCGTCGCGATCGTGGCCGTCGGCGCGCTGCCGTCCGATCAGCTGGCCAAGTCCGACGCCCCGCTCGCGGCGGCGCTGCGCGACGGGGCGGGCATCGAGTGGGGCGCTTCGCTGATAGCGGTCGGCGCGCTCGTCTCGATCACGAGCGTCGTGCTGACGATCATGTACGGCCAGACGCGCATCTTCTTCGCGATGTGCCGCGACGGCCTCGCGCCACGCAGGCTCGCCAAGGTGCACCCGCGCTATCAGACACCGGTGCTGATCACCGTGGGGTTCGGGATCTTCATCGCCCGCATCGCCGCGGTCGTGCCGCTCGCCGAGATCGTCGTGCTGGTCAACATCGGCACGCTCTTCGCCTTCCTGATCTGCAACATCGCCGTCGTGGTGCTGCGGCGCACGCGCCCCGACCTCGAGCGTGGCTTCCGCGTCCCGCTGGTGCCTTTCTTCCCGATCATCGGCGCCGGGCTGTGCATCTACCTGATGCTCGACCTGCCCGGGACGACCTGGTGGCGCTTCCTGATCTGGCTCGCGATCGGCGTGGTGATCTACTTCGGCTACGGCCGCAAGCACTCGCGCCTGCAGCAGGGCGAGGTCGTGGCGGGCGAGGCCGAGATGAAGTGAGTCAGACGGCGCGCACCGAGCCGCGCAGGATGCGTTCCGCAGGCGCCGGCGTGAAGGGCGCCACCGGCCGGCCGAGCACCAGCGCCATCAGCGCGCCCGCGGCGGCCTCGCCTAGTCCGGCGTAGTCGATCCGCACGCTCGAGAGGTCGGCGACCGCCGCCATCGGCGAATCGTCGAAGCCCGCCACGGAGAGGTCGTCGGGCACGTGCAGGCCGCGGGCGCGCGCCTCGACCAGACCGCTCATGGCCAGCAGGTCGCTCGTGTAGACCACGGCGCTCGGGCCGGCGTCGAGCACCTGCGCGGTGGCCGCCCGCGCGGTGCGGTCGCCCGGCTGCAGGTGCGCGGCGCGCCCGGGCGGCAGCCCGGCCCGCGCCAGCGCCCGGTCCCACTCGTCGCGGCGGCGTACGACGTGCTCGTAGCAGGCGAAGCCGCCGACGAAGCCGATCCGCTCGTGCCCGTGCGCGATCAGTGCCTCGACCATCGCGGCCATGCCCGCGGCGTGGTCGGTCTCGACGGAGGCGAGCGGGCAGCCCGGCCCCGGCCGGCCGGCCACCACCGCGGGGACGCCGAGGCGGTCGATCAGCGCGAACCGCGGGTCCTGGATCCGCACGTCGGTGAGCAGGAAGCCGTCGACGCGACCCGCCGCGACGAGCCGTATGTAGGCCTCGGGGTCGACCTCCTCGTCCGGCGCGTCGACCACCTGCAGCAGCAGCACCTCGTCGTGGGCGGCGAGGCCGCGCTCCACGCCGGCCAGGAAGCGGATGAAGAACGGGTCGATCTCGAGCGCGCCGAGGTCGCGCGCGAGGACTAGCCCGACGGCGCCGGCGCGCGAGGACGTCAGCGCCCGCGCGGGCACGCTCGGCCGCCAGCCCAGCGCCTCGGCGGCGTCGAGGATGCGGCGGCGGGTGGCGTCCCCGACGCCGTCGCGCCCGTTGACCGCGAACGAGACTGCTGCGATCGACACCCCCGCCCGGCGCGCCACGTCGCCGATCGTCGGGCGGGGGGTGGGCTTCGTCATCGCATCCGCCTAGGCGGCCGTCACCACCAGCGTGTGCCCGCGGCGCGGCGCGGCGGTCACCCAGACCTCGAGGCCGCGGTTGGTCTCCCGCGTCTCGTAGCTCGTCCTCGCCCGGCCGTCGAGCACGACGGACGCCACCTCGGCGTCGCGCGGCAGCGTGTGCCCGATGCGGAACGTCCGCACCGGCGCGTCGCTCGTGTCCGTCTTCGTCGTATAGCGCTTGCCCGCGCGCGACGCGAACACGTCGGCCGCGCCGGAGCCCAGTCGGATGCTCGTGCCCTCGACGCCGGTCTGGCCGTCCGGGACCTGCGGGACGACCTCCAGCCAGTCGCGACCGAGGCTCGGCCGCACGCCGAGCTGCTGGTGCACGACGGCCCACGCAGTGCCGTAGTGGCCCCAGGCCTGCATGAACATCGAGCGGCACGTCCAGCAGCGGTCGATGTTCGGCGGGGTGCCCACGGTGCCGTTCTCGAGGTTGGACGGCATGATCTCAGGCATCGCTCCGGGCTGCTCGTCCGGCGTGCCCGCGGTCGCCGGCTGGGAGAACTGCGTCTCCGCGTTGGCGTCCGTGTAGCGGCGCTGCTGCTCGGCGCCGAGGCGGCCGTAGTTGCCCTCGCCGACGGCCTGGATCCCGGTGTTGAGCGAGAAGATGTTCGGCTCGCCCAAGCCGTTGGGCCCACCCTCGCAGCCAGTGTGGAACAGGCCGCGGTTGCCCGGCCGGGACCCGCTGTAGCAGCCGTTCTCGCGCGTCGCGAGCGCGCGGGTGCCGTTCGCGTGCTCTGCGAGGCCGGGGACGAACTCGCCGTCCACGAACAGCTCGGCCTCCATCGGATCGACGCCGATCCAGTGCTGCTGGTTGATCTTCTCGTTGCCGTCGCCCTGCAGCGAATCCGCGTACTGCTGCACGGACTCGATCCACCATTCGTCCTCGAAGCGGGCGGCGAGCGCCTCGCCCTCCTCCTCGGCCGCGTCGGCCCGGGCATCCTGGCCGGCCGCCCGCGCCATGTCGGCGTAGTCGTACAGCGCCCGGATGTAGTAGACGGCGTTGTCGAGCTTCTCCTCGCCCATGCCGGGCCGCTCGACGTTGCCGTTGCCCTGCGGCCAGCCGTCGCCGTCGTCGTCTAGCTGCGTGCGCACGTACTCGAGGTTGCGGCGCGTGAAGCTCAGCATCTCGTCGCGGAACTCGTCGTCGCCCGTCCAGCGCCAGATCAGCGCCACGGCGGCCGGGAACTTGACGATCTCGTCCGTGTTGAAGTCGTACTCGGGCGCGCCGGTCGTCGGGTTCGTGCCGCGCTGGTCCTTGCCGTACCAGACCGAGCCGTCGGCCACGACCTCGTGCACGACCACGCCCGAGCCGTCGCTCAGGAGCTCGGAGATGTCGCGCAGCGCGCGCATGTGATCCTTGATCGGCTCGAACTGGCCGAGCGTCACGCTCGCGTGGGCCGTGTACTCGCCGTCGACCCCGAACAGCCACGGGTAGTCGGGGAACCCGGCGCCGACCCACCGGATGCGCGGAACGGTGCCCTCCGACGTCCACTCCTTGCCCTGGTCGGTCCAGCGGATGTCGAGGTCCTCTGAGACCTGGGTCAGGTCGGCGAGGTTCTGCTTGCCCCACTCGATCGAGTCCTGCAGCAGCTTGTTGCCGGGCAACGTGAGCCGGGAGTGGCGCGCGAGCGCCTCGCGCGACGCCGTCTTGGCCCGCAGCAGCCCCTCCGGGTCGGCGATCAGGCGCCGGTACTCGTTGCGCGCCTCGCGCGCCGAGTTCTCCGAGCCGGCGACGGCGATCCAAACCGTGGTCGAGCTGCCGCCTCGGATCCGCACGCGGTAGCGCAGGCGGCCGCCGGTGCCGTTGCCGAACGGCCCGTCGTCGCACTCCTTGGGCATCGGCGCGGGCTGCTGATCGGCGGCGCAGCGGCGGCCGGCGCCGTACGGGCCGTAGAACCCGGGGCCGGTCCTGCCGCGTGCCGGCTCGCGGTCGGACCCGACCAGCGCGGTGTAGGTGTGCTCGCTCCCCTCGAGCGGGAGCTCGCCGGTGTCGCGGAACTCGAGCGTGTCGCCGTCGAACTTGCCGGTGTCGGGCAGGTTGTCGCTCGCGTTCGGCGTGGTCCCGCCGAAGCCCCATGGGTACTGCGTCATGAGCTCGGAGTGGGCGTCGACGCGGATCCGCGCCGTCCGCCCGCGGCGGGCCGTGTTGGTGAGCTTGAGGCCGATCAGCGCGCCGCGGCGCCCGTCGGGCACGAAGTCGGTGCGCCGGAGCTTGAAGCCGGCGATCGCCGGCAAGTCGTACCGGGTGTGGCCCCAGCCGGCGCTGAACTTCGTGGCCGGGCCCACCCAGCGCCCGTTCACGCCGAAGGCGAGCGAGTCGAGCAGCTTGAGCGGCGGCGTGACGATGCCGCCCATCTCGCCGGTGATGTGCCAGCCGTTCGCGTAGAACCGGCCGTCCTCGAACGCGAGCACCTGTGCTCGCGTCCCTGCCGCGACGCCGCGCCGGTCGTCGAGCCGGTCGCTTACCGACAGCTCCGGCGTCGCCGCTTGCGCGGACCCGGCCGCCATGCCCGCGAGCACGATCGCGAATCCCACTGCACTCTTCACACGCACCTCTGACCTCCCCTCGGCGCTCAGTGAAACTAAAGCGCTTTAGTACCGAAGTCCGAACATACACGATCCGGCGCGCGCACGGATCGTCGTGCGATCGCGGACCCTGATGCGCGGCAGGGTGAGGTCGTGGCCGCCCGGGGCCGAGCCCAGCGCCGCGAGCCCGATCGCCGCTGCGATCGCACGCATTGCGCGCAGCCTCATTCCCTCCGCCCGTTGATCGCAGCACGATAGACCGCCTCATAGCCGCGCACCACCGCCGATACGCCGAAGCGCCGCTCGCAGGCGGCGCGGCAGGCGGCCGGATCGATCTCGCCCAACCGCCCGACCGCCTGCGCCATCGCGTGTTCGTCGTCGACGATGAAGCCGGTCTCGCCGTCCTCCACGACCTCCGGCGCCGAGCCTTCCCGGAACGCGATCACCGGCGTGCCGCAGGCCAGCGACTCGACCATGACGAGCCCGAAGGGCTCGGGCCAGCGGATCGGCATCAGCAGCGCGCGGGCCTCTCCGTAGAGCTCACGCTTGCGCTCCCCGTCGGCCTCGCCGACGTACTCGATCCCGTCCCCGAGCTGGGACTCGACCTCCTCGGCGAAGAACTCCTCCTGGCCCGGCTGGATCGGCCCGGCGAGCTTGAGCGGCGTGCCGGCCTCGCGCGCGGCAGCGATCGCACGGTGCGGGCCCTTGTCGGGCGACATGCGACCGATCCAGAGCAGGAAGTCCTGCTTGTCGTCGCGAAAAGGCCACTCGGAGCAGTCGATCGGGTTGTGGACCACCACGCCGCCGCCCATTGCCTTGGGAGCGTCGTCGAGCTGGGACTGCGAGATCGCGACGATCCTCGCCTTGGGGCCGTGCTCGGCGTAGAAGCGGCACGCATCCTCGGTGAACGGCCCGTGCAGGGTGTGCACCAGCGGCACC
>Ga0136622_10001200_pt1 | contig 10755 bp, 8 predicted proteins | sample AntDrymUQ4482106_2_FD_104803 | JGI IMG/M metagenome (GOLD analysis project Ga0136622, IMG submission 104803) | Polar desert sand microbial communities from Dry Valleys, Antarctica - metaG UQ448 (21.06) | ecosystem: Environmental > Terrestrial > Soil > Desert | place: Antarctica: Dry Valley...
AGCGCACCACCAGCCGGTAGTCCACGACCTGCGGCTCGTCGATGACGCCGACCCAGATGCCGCCCGCCTCGTGGGTCAGTGGCACCAGGCCACCGGCGTGCTCAACGGCGACGCTGTCGGCCAGCGGACGCAAGGTCCGTACGGTGACCGCGCCGTCGTGAGCGTGCGCGCCCAGCACGCCATGCGGGTCGTGGTGGCGGCCCTCGACGACGGCGGCCAGCTGCTCGGCGGCTACGGGCAGGGGCACCGCGCGGCCCGATGAGCTCATCGGGCACCGCCGGGCACCAGCTGGGCCAGCCGGGACACCGCTCGCAGCGGGATGGGCAGCCAGCTCGGCCGGTTGCGCGCCTCGTAGACCGCCTCGTAGACGGCCTTGTCCGTCTCGTACGCCCGCAGCAGTACGGCCTGCTCGCGGTCGAGGTCGGCACCCGACTCGGCGGCGTAGCCGGTCAGGAAGGACCGTCGATTGCGCTCGGACCACTCCAGCGCGCGCTGCGCCAGCTGATGATCGCCGAGCAGGTCGGCCCACTGGGACTGTGCGGCGTACTCGAACGAGCGCAGCATGCCGGCGATGTCGCGTACCGGTGAGTCCAGCGCGGTGCGTTCGGCCAGCGGCGTGGCCGGCTCGCCCTCGAAGTCGATCACCCGCCAGCCGTCTATCGTGCGCAGGGTCTGGCCGAGGTGGAAGTCGCCATGGACGCGTTGCACCGCCACCGGCACGTCGAGCTCGCCCAGCGAGTCGAACGCGCCGGACAGCGCACCGGCGTGCGCGGCCAGCTCGGGCACCTCGCCGACCGCCGCGTGCAGGCGGCGGCGCATCCGCGCCGCCGCTGCGAGAAGCTCGTCTCGGCCCCAGGTGGACCGGGGCAGGTGCCGCGCCAGCTCGTCGTGCAGCCGCGCGGTGGTAACCCCGAGCCGCTCCGACTCCGAGGCGAAGTCACCGCCTACTTCGTCGGGGTGCAGATCCCGTTCGGCGAACAGGTCGCGCACGCTGGTCAGTGCGAGGTCCCACCCGTCGGTCGCGGTGCGGAGGAAGTCCGACAGCATCGCCAGGTCGAGCCCCCCCGCCCCGGTGCCGGCGGGAAGCGCGTCCGCCTCCAGCCATCCCACCAGCGGGACGATCTCGTGCGAGCCTGCCCGCGTCAGTGCCTCGAGAACCTCGATGTCCGGGTTGCGACCGGGGGTGACTCGGCGGAACACCTTGAGCAGCAGGTGCGACCCGACGACGACGCTGCTGTTGGACTGCTCACCGGTGAGCATTATGGTCGGCTGCGCGTGGTCTACCGCGCGCTCGGCCACGGGGTGCGCATGCAGCGGTGGCAGCACCCGGTTGGCCGGCTCGGGGCCGATGAGCCCCGCGACCAGCATCTCGACGGCGTCCCGGTCGTGCAGTGCGTCATAGACGTGCCTGCCGTCCCACTCACCCACGTAGGCGTGCTCGAGCTGTGGGGGTCGCTCGGTCCGGTGTGACAGCGGCAGCTGGTACGGGTCGACCCCACCATCCGCCGCAGCCTCCGCATCGACCTCGACCACGGCCACCTGCACCCGTACGTCCGCACCGTCTGTCGCCGCTCCCGGACCGCCGCCAGGCAGCCAGGCCAGCGTGCGGACGGTGCGGACGGTGTGACCGCGCCCCTTGCCGGCGAACCAGCGCTGGTTCGCGATGTAGTCACCGACCAGGGCTGCGAAATTGTCACTCACGCGTCGATCGCCTCCCTCGTGGTGGTCTCGTCGACGGGGAGCCGGAACCAGTAGAAGCCGTGCCCGCTCAGCGTCAGCAGGTACGGCAGGTCGCCGACGGCCGGGAAGCGGACCCCACCGAGCATCTCGACCGGGTGCACCCCGGTGTAACGGCGCAGGTCCAGCTCGACCGGCTGCGGGAACCGGGACAGGTTGTGCACGCACAGCACCACGTCGTCGCCGAACTCGCGCACGTACGCGAGCACTGACGGGTTGCTGCCGCCGAGGTCGGTGAAGCTGCCGAGGCCGAAGGTGGGATGCTCCCGGCGGATGTGGATCATCCGGCGGGTCCAGTGCAGCAGCGACGAGTTGTTCTCCAGCTCGGCCTCCACGTTGACCGCCTGGTAGCCGAAGACGTGGTCCATGATGAGCGGCAGGTACAGCCGGCCCGGGTTGGACGAGGAGAAGCCGCCGTTGCGGTCCGGCGTCCACTGCATGGGGGTGCGCACACCGTCGCGGTCGCCGAGCCAGATGTTGTCACCCATGCCGATCTCGTCGCCGTAGTAGAGCACCGGCGACCCGGGCAGGGACAGCAGCAGCGCGGTGAACAGCTCCATCCGGTTGATGTCGTTGTCCAGCAGCGGCGCCAGCCGGCGGCGGATCCCGATGTTCGCCTTCATCCGCGGGTCCTTGGCGTACTCGGCCCACATGTAGTCCCGGTCCTCGTCGGTGACCATCTCCAGGGTGAGCTCGTCGTGGTTGCGCAGGAAGATGCCCCACTGGGCATGCTCGGGGATGGCGGGTGTCTGCTCGAGGATCTCCGAGATGGGCCACCGTGACTCGCGGCGGACCGCCATGAACAGCCGTGGCATCACCGGGAAGTGGAAGCACATGTGGCACTCGTCGCCACCCTTGGAGAAGTCCCCGAAGTAGTCGACGACGTCGGCCGGCCACTGGTTGGCCTCGGCGAGCAGCACACTGCCCGGGTAGCTGTCGTCGATGTGTCGGCGCACCTGGCGCAGGAACTCGTGCGTCTCGGGCAGGTTCTCGCTGTTGGTCCCGTCGCGCTCGTACAGGTAGGGAACGGCGTCGAGCCGGAAGCCGTCGATGCCGAGGTCGAGCCAGAAGTCCAGCGCGGCCAGCATCGCCTGGTGTACCGCCGGGTTGTCGAAGTTGAGGTCCGGCTGGTGGCTGTAGAACCGGTGCCAGAAGTACTGCCCTCGGACTGGGTCCCACGTCCAGTTCGACGTCTCGGTGTCGACGAAGATGATGCGGGCTTCCTTGTACTGGTCGTCGTTGCCCGACCAGACGTAGAAGTCGCCGTAGGGACCGTCGGGGTCGAGCCGGGACGCCTGGAACCACGGGTGCTGGTCCGAGGTGTGGTTCATGACGAAGTCGATGATCACGCGGAGGCCGTGGTCGTGGGCGCCGTCCAGGAACGTCTTGAACTGATCGATGGTGCCGATGTCGTCGGCCACATCGGTGTAGTGCGCCACGTCGTACCCGCCGTCACGCAGCGGGGAGGGGAAGAACGGCGGTAGCCACAAGCAGTCGACGCCGAGCCAGGCCAGGTAGTCGAGCTTGTCGGTCAGGCCACGCAGGTCACCGACGCCGTCGCCGGAGGAGTCGCGGAAGGACCGGACGAGCACCTCGTAGAAGACCGCCCGCTTGAACCAGTCGCGGTCGTGCGGGTCGAGCGGGCTCACTGGGCGAACGTCCGCAGCGACACGATGTGGGCCGGCTCGTCGTGCGGGTCCAGCCGCACGTAGTTGTGCTCACCCCAGTGCCAGGACTGGTCAGTGATCTCGTCGTAGGCCACGAAGCCGTCCTGCCAGTCGAGGCCCAGCGCCGGCATGTCCAGATGCACCATCGAGTCGTACGCGTTGTGAGGGTCGACGTTCAGCACCACGATGACGACATCGCTCCCGCGGTCCACGGTCACGGTCCGCTTGGAGAAGCACAGGATCTTGTCGTGCTCGGTGCGGTGGATCGTCAGGTCCCGCAGCTGCTGCAGCGCTGGGTGCGCCCGGCGGATCGCGTTGAGCTGGGTGAGGTAGGGCGCGAGGCTGCGGCCCTCGGCCTCCGCGGCCTTCCAGTCCCGCACCCGCACCTGGTACTTCTCCGAGTCGAGGTACTCCTCGCTGCCCGGCCGCGCCGCGACGTGCTCATAAAGCTCGAAGCCGGCGTACACCCCCCACGATGGTGATCCGGTGGCCGCGAGTGCGGCTCGGACCTTGAACGCCGTCGGGCCGCCGTACTGCAGGTATGAGCTGAGGATGTCCGGCGTGTTGACGAAGAAGTTCGGTCGCAGCACGTTCGAGCTCTCGTGCGCGAGCTCGATCAGGTACGCCTCGATCTCCTTCTTCTCGTTGCGCCACGTGAAGTAGGTGTAGCTCTGGTGGAAGCCGACCGTGCCCAGGGCGCGCATCATTGCCGGCCGGGTGAACGCCTCCGACAGGAACACCACGTCCGGGTCGCTGCCGCGGACCTCGGCGAGCAAGCGCTCCCAGAAGCGCACCGGCTTGGTGTGCGGGTTGTCGACGCGGAAGATCCGCACGCCGTGGTCCATCCAGACCCGCAACACCCGCATTACCTCGGCGTACAAGCCCTCGCAGTCGTTGTCGAAGTTGAGCGGGTAGATGTCCTGGTACTTCTTCGGCGGGTTCTCGGCGTAGGCGATGGTGCCGTCGGCGCGGGTGATGAACCAGTCCGGGTGTGCTGTGACCCACGGGTGGTCGGGGGCGCACTGGAGGGCGATGTCGAGCGCCACCTCGAGCCCGAGGTCGCCGGCCCGGGCTACGAAGGCGTCGAAGTCGGCGGGGGTCCCGAGCAGTGGGTCCACCGAGTCGTGCCCGCCCTCGGCCGAACCGATCGCCCACGGCGAGCCGACGTCGTCCGGTGTGGGGTCGAGAGTGTTGTTGCGGCCTTTGCGGTTGACGCGACCGATCGGGTGGATCGGTGGCAGGTAGATGACGTCGAAGCCCATCGCCGCCACCGCATCCAGGCGCTCGGCCGCGGTGCGCAAAGTGCCGGGCACGACCCGGCCGTCCAGGTTGACGTGGGCACCCTCGGAGCGGGGGAAGAACTCGTACCACGAGCCGACCTGTGCGCGCCGGCGGTCGACTTGCACCGGGAAGGACCCGGAGGCCTCCACCAGCTCACGCAGCGGGTGGAGGGCGAGCACGCCCTCGACCTCACGCGAGGTGCCGGCGGCAAGTCGGACCAGCACGGGTCGGCGGGTGTCGCGCAGCGCGGTGACCCCGTCGGCCAGGGTCTCGCGCCCCGCAGCCGCTGTTGCCGGTAGCGCCGCAGCCGCCCGCTCGAGCGTCAGCGCCCCCTCCACCAGCATCAGCTCGACGTCCACCCCGGCCTCGACCTTGATCGTGGCGTCGTGCTCCCAGGTGGCGTACGGGTGGCTCCACGACTCGATCCGGTAGGTCCAGTCGCCCACCTCGCCGCACGTCACAGCGGCCCACCAGCGGTCCGGGCGGCCGCTGGTGACCGGCCGCATCATCACGGGCGGCTCGTCGGTGCCGCTGGGGTCGGTGAGCACGACCTGGGCACCAAGCAGGGCGTGGCCCTCGCGGAACACTGTCGCCTCGACCCGGACGGTCTCGCCCTCGATCGCCTTGACCGGGTACGCGCCACCCTCCACGACGGGCTGGACGTCCAGGATGGGGATCCGCGTGATCATCGCGGCCAACCTAGCCAGCCGGCTGACCCCCCGCGAACCTGGCTCGAGGCGACCGATCTTCCGACGCACAGGTTGCTGGGGCCGCCGCGCGGTCGGAGCATCTGTCCCGGTCCGGCAGGATGAGCCGCGACGACCGGCCGGCCGCCGAGCCCGTAGGAGCCTGCATGAACCGTGACATCCCGGACACGATGCGTGCGAGCGTGCTGCTCGGTCAGCGGAAGATCGAGATGCAGGAACGTCCGGTGCCTCGGCCGGCTCCTGACGAGGTGCTGGTGCGGGTGCGATCGGTCGGGGTATGCGGCTCGGACGTGCATTACTACACGCACGGCCGGATCGGTGCCCATGTCGTTGACGCGCCGCTGGTGCTCGGCCACGAGGTCTCCGGTGTGGTCGTCGCGACTGGCGCCGCGGTCGCCGCCGATCGGGTGGGTGAACGAGTGGCGCTGGAGCCGCAGCGTCCGTGCCGGCGCTGCCGGCACTGCAAGGCCGGCCGGCAGAACCTGTGCAGACAGATGTTGTTCTTCGCCACGCCTCCGTTCGACGGAACGTTCTGCGACTACGTCACGGTGCCTGCGGACTTCGCCCACCCCGTACCCGACGAGCTGTCAGACCACGCCGCGGCCCTGCTCGAGCCGTTCTCGGTCGGCCTGTGGGCGTGCCAGAAGGCCCGGATCGACCCGGGCTCGCGGGTGCTCGTCACCGGTGCGGGGCCGATCGGGGCGCTGGTGGCGCAGGCGGCGCGGGCGCGCGGCGCGGCGGAGGTGATCGTCACCGACCTGGTCGAGTCTCGGCGCGAGCGGATTCTCGGTTTCGGGGCCACCCGCAGCGTCGACCCGCGCGACTCGTCCTTCGTCCCTGCGGAACTCGAGGTGGACGCGTTCGTCGAGTGCACTGGCGCCACGTCCGCGTTGCTGGCCGGGCTGTCGGCGCTGCGCGGCGGGGGCGCTGCGGTGATGGTGGGCCTCGGCGACGAGTGGGTGGAGCTGCCGGTGCAGGAGATCGCCACGAAGGAGATCACGCTCACCGGTGTCTTCCGTTACGTCGACACCTGGCCGAAGGCGATGGCGACAGCCCTGCAGCCGGGGGTCGACCTGGATGCGATGGTGACGGCTGAGTTCGCGCTGGAGGATACGGAGGAGGCGCTTACCAGCGACTCCGACCCTGCCAGCCTGAAGTCCGTCGTTGTCGTGTCCAGGAGCGGTGACCAGTGACGGGCGACGCGCGCGACCACGTGCTGTCCCGGTTCTCGCTGGCTGGCCGGACCGCCGTGGTCACCGGCGGCTACCGCGGGCTTGGGCTCGCGTTCGCGCGCGCGCTCGCCCAGGCCGGCGCCGACGTGGTCATCGGGGCACGCAACGGTGACGCGTCGGCCGACGTCGCGGCCGAGCTGGCGAGCGAGACGGGGCGCCGGGTGGTCGGCGTGCGCGCCGATGTGAGGGACCGCGGCGACGTCGACAACCTGGTCGACCGGGCGGTCGCCGACACCGGCCGACTCGACGTGCTGGTCAACAACGCCGGTACCTGCTTTCACCGGCCAGCGCTCGAGGTGCCCGACGAGGAGTTCCAACAGGTGTTCGACATCAACGTCTACGGGCTGTGGCTGCTGAGCACCGCCGCGGCCCGGCACATGAGCGCGAACGGCGGCGGCACGATCGTCAACATCGGCTCGATCTCGGCAGACATCGTGAACCGGCCCCAGTGGCAGCCGGCGTACAACGCCTCCAAGGCGGCGGTACACCAGCTCACAAAGTCGCTCGCCGCCGAGTGGGCGCCGCTCGGCATCCGGGTCAACGCGGTCGCCCCCGGCTACGTCAAGACCGAGATGGCGCCAGTCGACGAGCCCCGGTTTCGCCGGCAGTGGATCGAGGACGCGCCGATGCAGCGCTACGCGACCCCGGACGAGGTCGCCCCTGCCGTCGTCTTCCTCGCCTCGCCCGCCTCCAGCTTCATGACCGGGTCGGTCGTCACCATCGACGGCGGCTACACGCTGTTCTGAGCGAGCGGCTCAGCCCCGCGAACCCACGAAATGCGGGAAGTTGGCTGGTCTCAGGGACCGAGAGTCAGCCATCTTCCCGCATTTCGCGGGTCGGGGGGCGGGGTGGGGCGGGGTGGCTGGGTCAGCCCGGGGCGCCCCGCAGGCCGGTGAGGCCACGGTTGCGACGCACCTGGTTGGCGAGCGCCGAGAACAGGCCGTCAACCACCATGCCCACGACCAGGATCGTGATCATGATCGAGATCAGCACATCAGAGTTGAGCAAGTTCCGGGCGTTGGCCATGTCGACGCCCAGGGAGGGCTTCTGAGCGATGACCACGAGCAGCTCGCCGGCCATCAGGCTGCGCCAGGCGAAAGCCCAGCCCTGCTTGAGTCCGGACAGGTACGACGGCAGCGCCGCCGGGAGGATGACGTACCAGTATCGCTTCCACCCACGGGCACCGAGCATGTGCCCGGCCCGGAGCAGCTGCGGCGGGGTGTCGTCGATTCCAGAGATGATCCCGTTCGCTATCGACGGCACCGCACCGAGCAGGATGACGGCGAATATCGCGCTCTCGGTCGTGCCGTAGAACAGGATCATCAGCGGGAACCAGGCGATCGACGGCATCGTCTGCAGCCCGGTGATCATCGATCCGACGCCGGCACGCAGAGGCCGCCACTGCGATACCGCGATGCCGAGCGCGGACCCGACCGCCAAGGCGACCAGGAACCCGATCACCCCGCGGGTCATGGTGTTCTGGACGGCCTCCCAGTACCGCGACGTGATGAGCAGGTCGCCGAACGTGGAAAAGGTGGTGGCGGGCGACGGCAGCAGGGTCTCGGACTTCCAGCCGCTCAGGAAAAGTGCCTGCCAGATCCCGAGCCCGATGCCCACCGCCAGCAGCTTCGGCCACACGTTGGCCCACAGCTTGGCCGCCTGGCTCTGCGGTGGCTTACCGGTAGCGGGCAGCGGTTGCTTAGCTCGGGGCGGCAGTTCGGTGCGCTCTTGTGCGGTGCTCTCTGTCTGCGTGTCAAGCGACATGGCGGGCCACCTCGGCCTTCAGCTCGTGGGTCAACTGGCCGGACAGCTCCGCGGCCGCGGCGTCGTCCTGGTGCCGGGGTCGGGGCAGGTCGATGCGGTACTGCGACTTCACCCGGCCGGGGCCGCTCTCCATGAGGATGGTCCGGTCGGACAGCCGGACCGCCTCCCGGACGTTGTGCGTGACGAAAAGGATCGTCAGACCCACCTCGGTCCAGATCCGCTCGATCTCATCGTGCATTGTGTCGCGGGTCATCGCGTCCAGGGCCGCGAACGGCTCGTCCATAAGCAAGACGTCCGCATCCTGGGCGAGCACCCGGGCCAGCGCCGCGCGCTGCCGCATTCCGCCAGACAGCTCGTGCGGTCGGCGGTTGCCGCGACCTCCGAGCCGGACCAGCTCGAGCAGCTCGGCAACCCGGTCGGCACGGTCCGCCTTGGGCACCTTGCGCAGCTTGAGAGCCAGCTCGACGTTGCGGTTGACGGTGAGCCAAGGGAACAGTGACGCCTCCTGGAACATGAAGGCGACCCGGTGCCCGTTGGTCTCGACGCTGCCCGCCGAGGGTTGATCGAGACCGGCCACCAGGTTGAGCAGCGTGGACTTGCCGCAGCCGCTGGCGCCGACGATGCACAGGAACTCGCGCTCGGCGACGTCGAGGTCGACGTCGTGCAGGGCCACGGTGTGGTCCTTGCCGTGCCCGAAGTCCTTGGACACGCCTCGGATGCGCACCGCCTCCGCGCTGGGGGCGGGCGACTGCGCCGCGACGACGCCGTTGCTCATCACGCCCGTGCTCATGAGATCGACACCGGCTTTGCGCCGCTCTCTTCGAGGATGGCGTTCAACGGGTCGAGGTCGTAGATGCCCTCGATGTCCTCGATCGGGTCGAGCAACCCCGACCGCCTCGGCGTGCTCAGCGTTAGCGAACAGGGTGCTGGCGAGCGGGTCGTTGGTGAAAGTGAGCCGGTCCCAGGCCGACGCCAGTGCCTCGGGCTCCAGCTCCTCGCCGGTGGCCTCGTTGAGGAAGGCCGCGACCTCGTCCCGGGCCTGCTCGGAGTTCTCGTTCACGTAGTCGACCGACTCGACGTGAGCCTGCAGGAACGCATCGACGACCTCGGGGTTCTCGGCGAGGAAGTCGGTGTTGACCAGCACGTGGGTGGTGACGAACTCGCCGTCCGGCCACAGGTCCGCTTCGTTGACCAAGACCTCGGCGCCGTCCTGCTCGAGGATGGACAGGTACGGCTCGGGGAGCCAGCCACCGTCGATCTCACCCTGCCGGTACGCCTGGATCGTGATCGGGTTGTCCTGCGGCAACAGTTCGACGTCACCCCCGCCCTCGAGATGCGATGTCGGGGTTGGTGACCAGCGCGGCCCCGCCGGAAGTCGCCCCGGCGATCAGGCGCACCTTGTCCGGGTCGGCGGAATAGCCGGTAAGTGCCGGGGACGGGCCGATGTAGGTGATGTCGAGCTGGTCGCTGACGATCGCCTCGATGGTGTCGGTGCCCGAGTTGAACTGCTGGGCCTTGACGGTGGCGCCGATCGCACCCAGGGAGTCTTCGACGAAGCCCTGGTCTTGGCCGACGATGGCCGGGGCGTGGGTGAGGTTCGGAAAGTAGCCGAGGCGCACCTCGACGCCTTCGCCGGCCTGGCTGTCGCCGGACGAGCCTGACGCCGACCCGGCCTCGGAGTCGCCGCCGCAGGCGGTGAGGGTGGCGGTGGCCAAGGCGAGCGCGGCCAGCCCGCCGGCGGCGCGGCGGGGCAGGGACAGGGACGGGGTGCACGGCAAGCTCCTGAGTGTTGTGTAGTGAACCGACTAAATCCAGTAAAACGCTCTACAAGGTAGCTCCGCACAAGATTCCAAAAAGGTCGCCGCGTGTCGCGTCACCGCGACTGCCCCCGTGGGTCGTACCGCCGTCAGCGGGGGCCTGTTGGCCGCCTGTAGCGTTTCCCGGTGCGTGCCATCCGACGGCTCACCGTCCGCCCCGTCCTCCCGGAGGCCCTGCGACCCCTCGGTGTGCTCGCCACCAACCTGCGCTGGTCGTGGCACCCCGACACCCAGGCCCTGTTCTCGTCCATCGACCCCGACCTGTGGGCAACGACCGGCCACGACCCGGTCGGGCTGCTCGGCGCACTGTCCACCAGCCGGCTCGACCGGCTCGCCGCGGACGAGTCGTTCCGTCACCGGGTCGCGGTCGCGCACGCCGACCTCGAGGGTTACCTCGTCGGGGACCGCTGGTACCAGACCGCCGACGACACCCGGCACGACGGCCCGCGGGCGGTCGCGTACTTCTCGGCCGAGTTCGGCATCACCGACGTCCTGCCGCAGTACTCGGGTGGGCTGGGCATCCTCGCCGGGGACCACCTGAAGACCGCCA
>Ga0136622_10001202_pt1 | contig 10739 bp, 11 predicted proteins | sample AntDrymUQ4482106_2_FD_104803 | JGI IMG/M metagenome (GOLD analysis project Ga0136622, IMG submission 104803) | Polar desert sand microbial communities from Dry Valleys, Antarctica - metaG UQ448 (21.06) | ecosystem: Environmental > Terrestrial > Soil > Desert | place: Antarctica: Dry Valley...
AGAGGGGAGCCTGGTAGGTCAGGTCCTTCTCGCGGCATTCCTGGATCGAGAACTGCGGCTCTCCGAACTCGTACTCGCCGAACTCGACGGCGAGCGTGCTCGTGTAGTCCTCGATCGGCGAGATGTCGTCAATCGTCTCGCGAAGACCCTCCTTCAGGAACCACCCGAACGAGGACTTCTGGATGTCGATCAGATTGGGGAGGTCGAGGACGTGCTTCAGGCGTGAAAAACTCTTACGCGCACGAGGCGCGACAACGGTGCTGCTCAAGTGGTAACAGCCTCCCTTATGGGCGTGCGGTGCGGGTGGACGTAGTGCAGGAGCGTGCGGTGAAAGTCTGCGGGCAGGGTCAGACGGCGGAACGTCGGCGCAACCCCGTAAGGTAGCGGACGCAGGCCCTCCACCGCAAGCAAAGTCGCGGCGCAGGGCCAGAATTGACGTCAGTGTAGCAATGTTGCTCGAGCAGTAGCAATGCTGCTCGAGCAGCGACGGGCCGCGTGGTGGGGCCGCGCGGCGCGCGGCCCCACGACGTCGCGACGACGAGCTACTTCAGCTCGACGGAGGCGCCGGCCTCTTCCAGCTGTGCCCGCACCGAGTCGGCCTCCTCCTGGGCGACGCCCTCTCTGACGGCGCTCGGGGCGCTGTCGACGAGGTCCTTCGCCTCCTTCAGGCCGAGGCCGGTGATTGCCCGGACGACCTTGATCACCTGGATCTTCTTGTCACCGGGGCCGGTGAGCATGACGTCGAACGCCGTCTGCTCCTCGACAGCATCGGCTCCGTCGCCGGCAGCTTGAGCGCCGGGCGCCGCCATCGCCATCGGGGCCGCGGCGGTCACGCCCCACTCCTCCTCGATCTTGTTCTTGAGCTCGACGAGCTCCAGGACGGTCATGCCGCCCAGCGTCTCGAGCACCTTGGACGTGTCAGTCGCCATTCGTTTCTCCCTCTTCAGTGCCCTCAGCCTCCGGCTGGGGGTTAGCCGTGATTGCGTCATCAGTGGTTTCCGCTGACGCTGATTCCGCACCTGCGGAATCGGCGCTTCCGCTCAGCTGCTCGATCCTCGCGTCGATCAGTCCGACAAGGTCGCGCAACGGCGCCGCGACGAGCGCGACGACCGTTGTCAACGGCGAGACGATCGCCCCCACGAGCTGCGCGCGCAGGACCTCGGCCGGCGGCAGCTTCGCCAGGTTCTCGACCTCCTCGGCCGACATGGCCTGGCCCTCGAGCATGCCGCCGCGGATCGCGAGCACGCGAGTGTCGCGGGCCGCATCGCCCAGCGCCTTCGCCACGGCGATGGGATCGCCGCCGGTCTCGATGAACGCGATCGCCGACGGCCCCTCCAGGAGAGCGAGCAGCGCATCGGCACCCGCTGCCGCGGCTGCGCGGCGCGTAAGCGTGTTCTTCACGACTGCGAAGCGCGCCCCATGCTCGATCAGCTTCGTTCGCAGCCCGTCGATCTGGGCGTTCGTGAGGCCGCGGTAGTCGGCGACGATCAGCGTCTCCGCAGTTCGCAAGCGCTCCGTCAGCTCGGCGACTACTTGTTCTTTCTCAGCTTTATCCATGGTCACTTCCCTCGGAAATGACTAGGCCCGCCTGAAGCGGGCCACGGAAGAGCGACTCGGTCGCATCTGTGGCCGCCTCGACCGGACTTCTGCCCCTAACGGCTGCCGGTTGTCTCTGGCGACGGACTCAGTCGTGTTGCCTAGACGGTAGCAGGCTCCTGGGCGGATTCTGCGTGGGGCGCATCCGCCAGCTCCTCGACGATCCCGCGCGTGCGCGTCGGGTCGACCTTGATGCCGGGGCCCATGGTCGTGGCGAGCGTGATGCCCTCGATGTAGCGGCCCTTCGCCGCGGCGGGCCTCGCTCGCAGGATCTCGTCGAGCAGCGCAGCGTAGTTCTCGAGCAGGTCTCTTCCACCGAAGCTCTTCTTGCCGATCGAGACGTGCACGCAGGCACCCCGGTCGGTGCGGTACTCGAGCTTGCCGCCCTTCGCATCCGTGACGGCCTTGCCGATGTCGAACGTGACCGTGCCGGTCTTCGGGTTCGGCATCAATCCGCGCGGGCCGAGCACCCGCCCGAGCTTGCCGACATTGCCCATCTGGTCGGGAGTCGCGATCGCAACGTCGAAGTCGGTGAACCCTTCTTCGACCCGCTTGGCGAGGTCCGCAGAGCCAATCACGTCGGCGCCGGCCTCCTCGGCCTCGCGAGCCTTGTCGCCCTCGGCGAAGACGACGACACGCACGCTCTTCCCGGTTCCGTGGGGAAGCATGATCGTGCCGCGGAGTTGCTGGTCGGCGTGGCGGACGTTCAGCCCGAGCCGGAAGTGCGCCTCGACGGTCTCGTCGAACTTGGCCGCCGGAAACTCCTTGAGCGTCTGGATCGCCGCGGCGGGCGAGACGACCTGCTCACGGTCGATTTTGCTGCGCGCCTCGTCGTAGCGCTTGCCGCGCGCGCTCATGCCGCCGCCCTCCCTTCGGGGGAACGGCGGTCAGGAAGGACCACAGCTGTCATCTATCGACCTCGACGCCCATGCTTCGTGCAGTGCCGGCGATGACGAGCATCGCCTGGTCGACGTCGCGCGCGTTCAGGTCTGGCAGCTTCATCTCCGCGATCTGGCGCACCTGCGACTGGGAAAGGCGGCCGACCTTGTTGCGGTTCGGCTCGGCGGAGCCGCTCGCGATCCCTAGCGCCTCCTTGATCAGAACCGCGGCCGGCGGCGTCTTCGTGATGAAGGTGAAGGACCGATCCTCGAACACAGTGATCTCGACCGGCGTGATGCGGCCATTCTCCTGCGCGGTCTGCGCGTTGAAGGTCTTGCAGAACTCCATGATGTTGACGCCGTGCTGGCCGAGGGCAGGGCCGACCGGAGGCGCAGGGTTAGCCTGCCCGCCCGGGATCTGGAGCTTGATCAGTGTCAGGACTTTCTTCGCCATCTCTCTCTACCTGTCGCTCTTTCTTGGCTAGTCGATCTTCTTGACCTGGTCGAACGCGAGCTCAACGGGAACCTGGCGCTCGAAGATGTCGACGAGCACCTTCAGCTTCTGCTGGTCGCCGTTCACGTCGACGATCTCGCCGTCGAAGTCCGACAGCGGCCCCGAGGTTACCTTCACGGACTCGCCGAGCGAGAACTCCACCTGCGAGCGAACAGCTGCACCGCCGGCGCCGGCGCCCGTGTGCAGGATGCGGTCGACCTCAGCCTGGGCGAGCGGAACCGGCTTTGCGCCAGCACCCACGAACCCGGTCACGCCCGGCGTGTTCTTCACGACCGACCAGGCGTCGTCGTTCAGGTCCATGTTCACGAGCACGTAGCCCGGCAGGACCCGCTTCTCGATTTGCACCTTCTGGCCGTCCTTCGTCTCGATCACCTGCTCGGTGGGAACGACGACGCGACGGAAGCGCGGCGCCTGGTTCATCGACACGATGCGGTGCTCCAGGTTGGCCTTCACCTTGTTCTCGTGCCCGGAGTAGGTATTGATCACATACCAACGGAACATTGCGTGCTCCTCCTCACTGCCCCAGGAGGACATTGCGAACGAAGGGCTTGAAGGCCTGGTCGGCTCCGTACAAGAACACGCCCACGATGATGCACGCGATCAGCACGACGATCGTCCCCTGGATCACCTGCGAGCGCCCCGGCCACTCGACCTTCTTGAGCTCGCCCCAGGCCTCCTTGACGAATCGCCCGCGCTCGCGCGGCTCGCGTCGACCCGTCTGGGCCGACTGCGGCTGCGTCGCGGGACGCACCTGAGACTGACGCTGACGCGCCCGGGCAGGCGTGGTCTTCTGGGTCGGCTTCGAGGCCGACTTCTGGGCGGGCTTCACCTCGGCGCCGTCCTGCGCTCCGGAGGCCTTGCGCTGCGCGCGCCGCTTGCCCCGCGTGTCGCGAGCCACTACCTCGTCTCCCGATGAGGCGTGTGCTGGCCGCACCAGCGGCAGTACTTCTTGAACTCCACGCGATCCGGCGTGTTCCGCTTCGACTTCTCGGACTGATAGTTGCGCCGCTTGCACTCCGTGCAGGCGAGGGTGATTGCGACCCGGACTCCGGCTGCCATGACTTAGCTCGTGTTCTCTCGGTTTCGGGGGAGAAGCTTCATGAGGAGTAGCGGCGGCAGGACTCGAACCTGCGACACGCGGATTATGATTCCGCTGCTCTAACCAACTGAGCTACGCCGCCGCGCGGACGCGGAGTGTAGCAGCACGCCTCGGAGGTCGCGGGTGCAGGCAGGCGAGGCTCGCCTCCGCCGTCCGCGTCCGACCGTTCTCCTACGATCCCGCCTGTGATCCGTGTCAACCCGACCGGCGGCTGGCTCGAGGTGATCTGCGGGCCGATGTTCAGTGGGAAGAGCGAGGAGATGATTCGGCGGCTGCGCCGGGCGGAGATCGCCGGTCAGCGGGTCGTCATCTTCAAGCCTCGGATCGACGACCGCTACGACGCTGCCGATGTCGTCAGCCACGCGGGAGCACGTATGCGAGGCGTTGCGGTTGAAGGCGTCGCCGAACTGGCGGCACGCGCGCACGGCTTCGAGGTCGTCGGGATCGACGAGGTGCAGTTCTTCGCCCCGGAGATCGTCGCCACCGCGCTCGATCTGGCGGACGCAGGGACTCGGGTCGTCGCTGCCGGGCTCGACCAGGACTTCCGGCGACTCCCGTTCGGTCCGATGCCCGAGCTCCTCGCACGATCAGAGTTCGTGGACAAGCTCCAGGCGGTCTGCCACCGCTGCGGCGGACCCGCGACCACGACGCAGAGGCTCGTCGACGACCGGCCGGCGCCGTACTCCGGCGACACGGTCGTCGTCGGAGCGAACGAGAACTACGAAGCCCGCTGCCGCGACTGCCACGAGCCCGGCGAGGCGCTCGCGGCAGTCGCCGCCTGAATACCGCCGCGTGCCTTAGCCCGTGTTCCCTGGGCCGAGCTGGAGGTCCGTCCACACGAGACGGTGGTCAGAGGTCGGGAACGGGAACATTCCGACGAGGCGGAAGAGCGGGTCGGACATGAGCGGCCAGAAGACGCCCGAGTCGGTGATCCTGATCAGCCGGCTTGGCAGGACGTAGTCCGCGCGGAGGTTGCCCGGTGCGGTGTCCGCGAAGTCGGCCGTGTCGTAGGCCGGATTCGACAAGTGGATGCGATTGATGCCTCCCTGCAGCGCATCCTGCTCGACCGCGCCCAGGCTGGAAGGCGGGTGGTGCGGGTTCACGAGCCAGTGATCCAGCAGCTGCTGGATCGCTCCCGGAATGCTGTCGCCGTCCCGCGGGTCGGAGTTCTGGTCGCCCGCGATCACGAATCGCGACCCGAACGGCAGACCGCCACGGCGGCCCTGGTCGTCGTAGATGTACGTGCTGCTCCACGGAGCGATGTAGTCCGCCCAGAACCGGATCTCGTCGAAGTTGCGTCTGCCGTTCCGGTCCTCGGGCCCGTCGAACACGGGCGGGGTCGGATGACTCGTGAGGAAGTGCACGACCCTCCCGTTGACGAGGATCGGTAGATCCCAGTGACTCTTCGACGAGAGCCGGAAGACGTTGAGCTCGGCCGGCGAGTACCAGTCCTGGGGCGCCGGCGTGGCCGAATCGTCAGGGAGAAGCGCACCCGGCATGTCCTTCCAGAGGAACTTCTGAAACGTCCTGATCCCGGTCGGGTCGATCGGAAACATGGAATAGACGGCCATACCGAACTGCCCCGGATAGAAGCCAAAGCCGTACGCATCGTCGGGACCGCCGATCACTCCGTTGTTGTTGAAGTCGAAGCCGGAGGGGATGCCCGTGTTCGATTCCGCTGCAAAGCGAAACGGGTAGCGGATCGGCGCCGCCCCGCCCTGCGAGATGGAGAGGTAGTTGTCCTGGAAGAGCCGCAGCGCGGTGCCGGCGGCGTCGTAGTCGAACTCGTTGATCAGGATCACGTCGGGGCGAACGCGCTGGATCGTCTCGGCCACGTTGCGCGCTTGCTGGTTGGCGGGCGTCGAGAGATCGGTGATCAGCTGCCCCTCGAAGGACCGATTCAGCGACGCGTTGAAGGTGGAGAACCGCACCTCCGCGAGCGCTGAGGGGCTGAGCACGAGCGCCACGACCCCGGTGAGCGCGGCAAGCAGAACTTTCACGACTCATCTCCTCTCTTCGATGCCGGTCGCGCGAGGCATACCACGTCGCCGCGACCGAGTGAAGGGCCGGCGCGCAGCTTTACCGGTTCGCCTCGGATCCGCAACGAGCTGGCCACTTCGGCTTGTTCGCCCCCAGGAAAGGGTGCGACCTGAGTGCGCGACCGAGGCGAAACCGCGGTGAGAGCTTCAGTTGCGGCGATGCGCCAACCGTCGATAGCGCGGCTTCAGCTTCTCCGCAGCGCCCTCGGCGACCGTGATCGTGGCGGAGTCTCCGTCGGAGACGAACCGCGCCTCGGGGTGGCGGTCGAGTTCGCGTAACCAGTAGCTGAACGCGAAATCGGCGTCGCCCTTCCAGTCGCCGTGAGAGCTGCGGATGCGTGGGATCGCCTCCGGCCGGAACGCACGCGCGAACGGCGACGGTGACGGCTCCGCTCCGATCAGGGCGACCCCGTAAGGGCCATAGCTTCGGCCGTTCGCGCTCCCGCGGACTGCAAGGCGCGGGTTGCGCGGGATCATCCCGAGCGGCAGCGCGAACGACCGGATCCGATAGCCGGGCACGGCCGCGAGGATCACCTCCGCGCCCTTCGCGATCTGCCGCTGCACCTCCGCATCAGAGAGCTCGTGCAGCGGCAGGTGATCGTGCGTGTGGTTGCCGAGCTCGAACCCATGCTCGACGAGCCAGCGGAGCAGCTCCGCCGAGCGCTCGCCGTCGCCGAAGGGCTCGCGGTTGACGTAGAACGTTCCCGCGGGCTCGAAGCCGGGATGGCGCTTGGCGAAGTCGAGCATGATCCCGACGGCAGTGCTCGGCTCGACCTCTCCGCCCTCGTCCAGTGCGAGCTGGTAGCTCGTCGAGTCGTCGAAAGTCATCACTATCGGTGTCAGCCCCTCGCCGACGTCGACGCGTCCCGCGAGGAGGTCGCCCATCCCGATCGGCACGTACCCTTGCTTCCAGAGGAGCTCCAGCTCGGTGCGGAACTCGGCCGGGGTTTGGTCGTAGTCACCGACCCGATCCGCCCGGACCATGTGGTGCATCACGACGGGGATCCCGCCGAGCTCGTTCGGCTCCAGCTTCGTCCGGGGCTGACCGCTTGTCGTCGGAGCCGCCAGCCGCACCGGCCCGGGCGCGTGGGGCGGCGAAGCTGTCGAGAGCCCAAGCGCAGGCATGGGCGCGGTCGGCTCCAGTGCCGCCTCGGTGTAGCTGACCGCGGCGTCCCAGAGGATGAACTCGTCCACGCCGGCCTCGCGTGAACCGCGAATCTGGGCCCGCACCTCCTCGGGGCCGTAGTCGCGCCCGTACGAGAAGTCCTGCAGCCAGTTGACGACCCGGGCTCCGGTCCCGCGCACCTGCTTGACGAAGTCGCGCGACGAGAGCTTGACGATCTCGTAGGGACTGCCGTTCGGGTCGGCGACGCCGTACTCACCCGGGCCCCAGTGCGACGGATAGAGCATCGGCGCGACGTAGTCGAGCTGGCGGGCCATGGCCGGGATGTCCTGCGCGACCTCCGTGGGCCGCGTCGCCGCCACGCCGAACACCGACGCGCCGACGAGAACGTCGAAGGACGCGAGCGCGGCGCGACTCTCCGCGAGGAAACCGGCGATCGATCGCTCCGGAGTGCCGCGCAGCCCGGGGAAGGTCATCGAGTCGGGCGGCCCGTCCGGACGGCGCACATAGTCGTAGAGGATCTCGTCGATGCCGAGCTTCGCGGCGGCAACCGCGATGTCGATGTTGTACTTCCGCACAGCGGGGTCGGCGAAGTTCGTGAACCCGCCGTATCCGGCATAGGGACCGCCGTCCGGTGTCTGCACGACCTCGCTGCGCCGGCCGGCCTTCCACGCCCAGGCGGCGTGGATGGGATCGCGGAAGCAGACGAGACGACCGATCACGCGCACGCCGCGCTTGTGCAGGTCGGCCACCGAGCGCTCGAGGTCGTACACGTCGAGCGCGGCACCCATCTGCCGCGCTCGCGGGACCGGCGGGTCGAACCCCACCTCGCCCGCCTCGTCCTTCAGATCGAGCTCGACGGTATTGATCTTGCGGTCCCGGATCAGTTGCATGACGTCGGCCCGCAGCTCGTCGTCCGCCCACGCGTAGGCGGTGACGTGAATCGCTCGAATCGGCTTGCTCGGCCGTCGCGGCACAACCGTCACCGGCACGCGCCAGCGGCTGACGTTCCCGGCCGGGTCGGCGGCCTGCAGTGTGACCGCGCGCGGGATGCGGGACGCGCGGATGACGAAGCCACCACTCTCGTCGACGCTGATCTTCGACGTGCCGCGGCGGAGCCGTGCGCCTGGCTCGAGCATGCCGCGCACGATCAGCTCCTCACCGCGTCGGACGACGGCGGGCTTCGCGAGCCGGAGCTCCGGCGGGGTCTTGTCGACGACGAATCGGAAGGTGCGCGCGCCGCTTCCGAACAGCCGGCCGCGCTCCCTGATCTCGAGCCTGTGCACGCCTTCTCCTAGGCGGCGAGGGCGGAAGACGATCCGGTCGCCGTCGCGAGCCGGTCGCACCTGCCTGCCGTCGAGTAGCCAGGTCTGCCGTTCGGCGCCGCGCGCGGGCGCTGAGAAAGCGAGCGAGGCGAGGCTTGTCGGGCCGATGCGCGCCCCCTGCTCTGGCCCCGCAGCCTCGACCTCGGGCACCGCGGCTCGAGCGACGAGCGCAACGAGAACACACACGGCGGCGATCCCGGCGAGAGTGAGGAGCGCCAGTCGCGATGGGAAGGAGAACGTCCTGCGCGTGCGGTCGCGGTGCGCCCTGCTGCCCGGCGGCCTTCCTCGGGGAGCCTCCTCTGCAGCTCCTGCCTCGGCCCGTGGATCTTTCGACACCCGAGATTGCGACACTGCAACGCCAAGCTGCGTCGTGAGACGATCGTTCTCGGCGCACAGGGTCTTGATCGCGCGGCCGGCAGCCCTCAGCTCCGCGACGTCTGAACGCGCGAGCGCATCGCCCCAACGCTCGAGCTCCTGTCGCTGCTCCGAACCCACGTGTACGAGCGTAACCCTTAAATCCCGGGTTTCGCGGTCACGCGGCCCTCGCAGGCGCCCCACGAAGGCTTCTGAGAGCAGAGCCCCGTGGCGGGGCTCTGCTCGGTCGGACTCCGGATCAGCTCCCCTTGGTCGAGTGCACGGGGGGGAAGACGAGGTCGCGCCAGGACGACGGGCTCTTGCCGGGCAACTGACCCGTGCGGCTCATGAAGTGCGCTGTCCGCATGAGGCCGCGCGGCCGCGTCGTGAACGTGATCGCGGGGTTGCCGATCCACTGCTTGAACTGCCGCCAGGTCGGGTTGCCCCCGGCATCCTGCTGGAGGATCATCGCGACCCGCTGCGGGTTGGTGTCGATCAGCTTGATCGCGGCCTGGACGTCGCGGTAGAGCGCATTCGAGAACTGGGTGTACTCGCTATAGAACTTCTGAGTCACGACAGCACCGAGGAACGAGTGGGCGCCGAAGTACTGGTACGACCGAGCGACCACGTGCGCCCCGCGGACTCTCTCCTGGAACTGGAACGGCGGCGACGTGAGGTGCGCGTCGATCTGCCCGGCGATCAGCGCCTGCATCGCGTCCGGGTGATCCATCGACACGATCCCCGAGTCGAGCGCCCTCGGGTCGCCAAGCTTTGCCTCGGCCATCTTGCGCAGGACGACTGCTTGGATGGAGGTCGCTCCCGGCATCGCGATCCGCTTCCCGCGCAGGTCTGCGATCGTGCGGATGGCCGGATCCTTCGCCATCAGCCAGAGGTCGCCCTCGTTCAGCGGTGCGATCAGCTTCCAGTCGACGCCTCGGGCCCACCCGAGCAGGAACGGTCCAGTGCCCATCGCGCCGACGTGGATCTGACCCGAGATGACGCCGTTCGTGATCGCCGCCCCGGAGGGCAGCACGCGCCACTCGACGTCGAGGTTCGGGTAGCGCCGTTCGAGCGTGCGCTGCTGCTTCATGATTATTAGCGGCGTGTAGCCGACGCCCGGCTGATAGGCGATCACGAGCTTGTCGGGTACCGCCGCCTGGCTAGCGCCGCCGAACGCGGACGTGGCCGCGACCACCGCCGCGACGAGCACCGCGACGACCATCGAGATCCTGGACACCTTCCTCACGTCAACCCCTCCCTGTCGTTGATCACGATCTCTGCATCCCCCAGCGGACAGTGGTGCGGCGCTCGAGCACGCCGAAGAGCAGCTCGAACGCCACGCCGAGAACGGCGATCGTCAGGAGCGCCGCGAACATCTGAGGGGTGAAGAGGTAGAGCTTTGCGTTGTTGATGTAGGTCCCGAGACCGCCCTCTCCGCCGACGACGCCGAAAACGAGCTCGGCGGCCACTACTGTGCGCCAGCCAAACGCCCAGGCCGTTTTCAGGCCGGTGATCGCGTTCGGCAGCGCCGCCGGGGCGAGCACGTCTGTGGCAAGGCGAACTCCCGACAGGCCGATGTTGCGTCCGGCCGCGACGATCGTCGGGTTCACCGTCTTGAAGCCAGTGGTGAGGTTGATCGCGATCGGCCAAATGGTTGCGTTCGCGATCGCGAAGAGGATCGCGTTCGTCGAGAGGCCGAACCAGAGGAGCGCGAGAGGGAGCACGGCGACGCCGGGCAGTGGGTTCAGGATCGCGGTCAGGAGCGTGAGGATGTCGTCGCCGATCTGCGAGAGCGTCGCGAAGAGCGTGAA
>Ga0136622_10001205_pt1 | contig 10721 bp, 9 predicted proteins | sample AntDrymUQ4482106_2_FD_104803 | JGI IMG/M metagenome (GOLD analysis project Ga0136622, IMG submission 104803) | Polar desert sand microbial communities from Dry Valleys, Antarctica - metaG UQ448 (21.06) | ecosystem: Environmental > Terrestrial > Soil > Desert | place: Antarctica: Dry Valley...
CCCCAGAAAGTGCTTCGCACTTCCCGGGGGCCCCTTGGTGGGCCCCGTACCCTCCGGGTACGAACCCTCCCTGCGTCCTTCGCAGACGGCCGTTTCCGGCCGCCCGACCGTGACCGTGTTTCCGGCGGCGACCACTTAGGGCGTGCCCTTCTGGCGGCGTGAGCCGCTCCACGAACGGCTGGCGCGCGAGGGCGGCCTCGGGCCGCCGCCGCACGACCCTGGGCCGCACTGGGGAGAAGTCGGCATCCACGGCGTCGCGAGGCCGCGGCGTTGGGATGCGGTTGCGACTGCCGAAGCTCCGGGCCTGCAGGGCGACGAGCTGCGCTTCGTCGCGTTGCCCGACGGAACTCTGCTCGTCGAGGAGGGCGACGCGGAAGGGGATCTCGGCCCGCTCGCGGCCGCGATCGAGGCGAGCCTGCCGGCGCCCTATCGTGCCGAGGCAGTGCGGAGGGGGGAGGCGGCGTGGGCGGTCGCCGCCTCCCGGATCGACGTCGCGAGGATCGACACGGAGCCGGGCGGTAACAGTGTCGAGATCGCGGTCCACGGCGGGGAGCGGACGATCAGGGTCGACGGATTGCCGACCTTCGGCAGCCTGCCGGTGTTCGAGCGGCTTGCCGACCGCCTCGACGGCTACGTCCTGCGTGCCGAGCGGCTGGACGGGGAGCTGTGGGAGTTCCTCGTCACTCCGCTTTGACGAGCGCCCGCTGCACTTCGGCGAGTGGCACGAACGCGACTCGCCGGCCGGCCGAGAGGCTCAGGCCCGTCGCCTCGAGCTGGGCCTCCACCGGTCCTCCGACCGGCCTCCGGATCACCACGTCGCGTCCATCCGTCAAGCGCAGCAGATGGACCTCGTTGCGCAGGACGTAGACCGCGAGGTTGCCGTGCACGTCCTCCAGCCGCAGCTCCGCTCGCGGGCAGAAGGGCACGCCGCACGCGCCGTCACCGTACGAGCGCGCCGCGGGGAGCGTCCAGGTCGCGCGGAGCGACCCGTGAACGGCGTGCACCTCCAGGGCTCCGCGCCGGAGCACGACCACGGTCGACCCGTGGAGCTTCACCGCCCGGACGGTTCCGGGCTCGTAGGTGAGCTGGAGGGCCGGCCGGGCGTCTCCCTCGAGCAGTACCGTGACTGAGCCGTCGGCCTGCGTGGCCGCGAAATAGGGGTAGGCGAAGTCGAGGGCGACCGCAGGCGACGTCACTCGACCGACGAGACGTCGATCCTCCGCGGTGAGTACGTAGACGGCAGCGTCGACCGCATACGAGAGCGAGCCGTCTCCGCTCCCGACGACGAGCGGAGATGGGGCGTCGACGTCCCTTCGGATCGAGGCGACGCGCCTCGGTCGCGGAACGAGGTCGTCCCGCCGCCCCCGGCTCGTGACGAGCCACAGCGAGTACTCCCGGATGTTGCCGCCGGTGTAGGTCGCCCAGGCGGCGGCCGTGCGTCCGAAGGAGAGGCCGAAGAGCCCGCTGCCGGTACTCGTCGCCGGGCCGCAGGGGGCACCGCGCTCGAGGCGCACGACGCTGCGCTGCGTCAGCGACCAGACGCGGACGTGCTCGCACCTGCTTCCGGGGGCACGCGTGCGGAAGGCGATGCGCGCCCCTCGCTCGCCGTCCGCGGCCAACTCGGTGACCGCCGCGGGCGCGAGCACGGATCGGTCGGAGGGCGCTGCAGGCGCGGAGACGGCGGCCACGGCGCCGACCAGAGCGAGGAGGGTGCGCACACCACAGGTGTAGCGCGCCTTCGTGAACGAAACCGTAGCCCGCTGTTAGCAAACGCCGAACGGATCGGGCCGCCGGAGCCGCTACCCTAACCCCATGCCCACCAAGGACTTCGGCTCCCTCGACAAGCTTCTTCGCTTCGGGGAGGGCCGGCGGATGAAGCGGCTCGGCCAGCAAGCTGCCTACGTAACTAGCCTGGAGCCCGATTTCGAAGCGCTCTCGGATGCCGAGCTCGCCGGCAAGACCGCCGAGTTCCGGCAGCGGCTCGAGAACGGCGAGGAGCTCGACGAGCTTCTCTTCGAGGCCTATGGCGCCGTGCGCGAGGCCGCCAAGCGAGCGCTGGGGCAGCGGCCCTTCGACGTCCAGCTGATGGGCGGAATCGTCCTCCACGAGGGCGACATCGCCGAGATGAAGACCGGCGAGGGCAAGACGCTCGTCGCCACGATGCCGCTGTACCTGAACTCGCTCACCGGTACGGGCGTCCACCTCGTGACCGTGAACGACTACCTGGCCAAGCGCGACGCCGAGTGGATGGGCCCGGTCTACGAGAAGCTCGGGGTTCGCGCCGCCTTCGTGCAGAACATGATGCCCTTCGCCGAGCGGCGCGACTCGTACGCCGCAGAGATCACCTACGGCACGAACTCGGAGTTCGGGTTCGACTACCTGCGCGACAACATGGCCGTCGCGCTCGAGGGCGTCGTCCAGCGTGGACACACCTACGCGATCGTGGACGAGGTCGACTCGATCCTCGTGGACGAGGCGCGGACGCCGCTCATCATCTCGGGCGAGCCCGAGACGGCGGCACAGCTCTACTACGACTTCGCGCGCATCGTCCGAGGTTTCGAGGGCGTGCCCGGCAACGATCTGATCAAGGGCGAGGAGACCGACGCCGACTACACCTTCGACGAGAAGCGCAAGACCGTCTCACCGGCGCAGGGCGCGATCGAGAAGGTCGAGCGCGCGCTCCGCGTCGACAACCTCTACGACCCGCGCAACGGTCAGCTCGTGAACCATCTGAACCAGGCGTTGAAGGCCGAGTCGCTCTACCACAAGGACGTCGACTACGTGGTCCAGGACGGCGAAGTCAAGATCGTCGACGAGTTCACGGGCCGGATCATGGAGGGACGCCGCTGGTCGGAGGGCCTGCACCAGGCGGTCGAGGCCAAGGAGGGCGCGAGCATCCAGGAGGAGCACATCACCCTGGCGACCATCACCCTCCAGAACTACTTCCGCCTCTACGAGAAGCTCGGCGGCATGACGGGTACGGCCAAGACCGAGGAGAAGGAGTTCGTCGAGATCTACAGCCTCCACGTCGTCGAGATCCCCACCAACGTGGCGGTCGCCCGCCGCGACGAGAACGACTTCATCTTCAAGACGAGGGATGAGAAGTTCGACGCCGTCGTCCACGACATCAAGGAGCGAAGTGAACGCGGGCAGCCCGTGCTCGTGGGCACGATCGCGGTCGAGACGTCCGAGTTCCTCTCGCAGCACCTCACGCGAGCGGGAATCAAGCACAGCGTCTTGAACGCGAAGCAGCACGAGCGGGAGGCCGAGATCATCAAGGACGCCGGCCAGCCGGGCGCGGTCACGATCGCGACCAACATGGCGGGACGTGGCGTCGACATCAAGCTCGGCGAGGGCGTGCGCGAGCTCGGCGGCCTTTACGTCCTCGCCACCGAGCGCCACGAGGCCCGCCGCATCGACAACCAGCTGCGCGGCCGCTCCGGCCGGCAGGGCGACCCCGGCGAGACCCGCTTCTACCTCTCGGGTCAGGACGACCTCGTCCGGCTCTTCGCGGGCGACCGGATCTTCAACATCATGGAGCGCTTCAAGCTCCCCGAGGGGGAGCCCATGGAGGCTTCGATCCTGTCGCGCCAGATCGAGGGTGCGCAGAAGAAGGTCGAGGAGCAGAACTTCGTCGCGCGCAAGAACGTCCTCAAGTACGACGACGTGATGAACGTGCAGCGACAGGTGATCTACGAGCAGCGGCGGAGCGTGCTCGAGGGACAGGATCTCTCCGAGGACGTGAGCACATGGATCGACCAGGTGGTCGAGCGCACGGTCACGTCCTTCACGGAGAGCGAGCACGGTGAGGAGTGGGATCTCGAAGGCCTCGTCAAGGCCATGTTCGACCTGTATGGGACGGACATCACCGTCGACGAGCTCCGCGACGAGGGCGTCGACCTCGGCTCGCGCGAGGCGCTGACGGAGGAGTTCCAGGAGGACGCGCGTGAGGAGTACCAGTCCAAGGAGGCTGAATTCGAGGAGATGGCGCCGGGCCTCATGCGAGACCTCGAGCGCAACGTCATCCTCCAGGTCGTCGACACCCGCTGGCGCGAGCACCTCGAGAACATGGACTACCTGCGCGAGGGTGTCCACCTGCGCGCGATGGCGCAGAAGGATCCGCTCGTCGAGTACCGAGCCGAGGGCCATACGATGTTCCAGGAGCTCAGCGCCGGGATCCGGGAGGAGGTCGTCCTCATCCTCTTCCACGCACAGATCGAGCCGCAGGATGCCGGTGTGCTCCAGGAGATGAACGCGGCTCCCGCCGACGGCAACGGCAACCTCTCGTACGAGCACGAGTCGCTCGCCGGCGCGCAGGCGATCGCCGCGGCGGGTGGCGGCGCTGCGACCGCGGCGGGCGTCATGACGCCGGTCGGCGGGGGCGGCGGCATGGTCATGACCCAGCAGCGCGTGACCTCCGAGCACGAGAAGCTCGGCCGCAACGATCCCTGCTGGTGCGGCAGCGGCAAGAAGTTCAAGAAGTGCCACGGCACCTGAGCTGAGAAGCCCGTGAATGTGCCTCCCGGAGGTAGACGCACCCGGGGGGCTAGCTGCCCCGGCCGGGTCGCTAGAGTGATGCCCATGGCCGAGCCGACGAGACCACCGCTCGCCCAGCAGCTCGAGGAGATCGCGACCCAGCTCGCCTGGGTCCGTGATTACCTTTGACCCCGATGCTCTAGGGCGGCGGCTCGTCGAGCTCGAAGGAGCGATGGGCGAGCCCGGTTTCTGGGACGAACCGGAGCGGGCCGCAAAACTCTCCTCCGAGCACGCACGGCTGACCAGACGCCTCGAGCGTTACGAGCGGCTGCAGGCCGACTATGACTACGCGGCCGAGCTGGCCGCGCTCGACGGCGACATGGGGGACGAGATCGAGGCGTCCCTGGTGCCACTTCGCGACGAGCTCGAGCGCCTGCAGGAGGACGCGCTGTTCACCGGCGAGTACGACGGGGGCGACGCCGTCGTCACGATCCATTCCGGCGAGGGCGGCACCGACGCACAGGACTGGGCGGAGATGCTGCTGCGCATGTACCTCCGCTGGGGCGAGCGGCGTCGCTTCGGCACGGAGCTTCTGGAAGCGAGCCCGGGCGAGGAGGCGGGCCTGAAGTCGGCCACCTTCTCCGTCAAGGGGGAGAACGGCTACGGCACGCTCAAGGCCGAGCGCGGCGTCCACCGTCTCGTCCGACTCTCGCCGTTCGACTCGGCTCACCGCCGCCACACCTCGTTCGCCCAGGTGATCGTGAGTCCGCTGCTCGCCGACGACGGGGCGGTCGAGATCGACGAGGGTGAGCTCCGCATCGACACCTACCGGGCAAGCGGCGCGGGCGGCCAGCACGTGAACAAGACCGACTCCGCCGTCCGGATCACGCACCTGCCGACCGGCATCGTCGTCCAGTGCCAGAACGAGCGCTCGCAGATGTCCAACAAGCAGACCGCGCTTCGCATCCTGCGCTCACGGCTCGCCGAGCTGCGGGAGGAGGAGCGCGAGGCCGAGCTCGCGCACGAGCGCGGCGCAACCCAGGACACCGGCTTCGGCAGCCAGATTCGCAGTTATGTCCTCCACCCCTACCAACTCGTGAAGGACCACCGCACCTCACGCGAGATGGGGAACACGCAGAGCGTGCTCGACGGCAACCTGGACGGCTTCATCCATGCGTACCTCCTCGCCAAGGCGGCCGGCACGATCGTCTAGCGATTTCGACTTTTTCCCCGCATGCGCTAAGATCGCGCCTTCACCTCTACCGGCGCGGCACCAGCCGCCCCCTTTCTCCCCGGTGCAGGACACCCTTCTGACAGATCGGACGACCGCGCTCGGCGAGCCCGCCGAGGTGGTTCGCCCTGCCGCTGGTTCCGGCAGCGCGATGATCGTCTTCGAGGCCGTGACCAAGGTCTACGAGCCGAACGTCGCCGCCCTGCGTGACGTCTCGTTCGTGATCGAGAAGGGCGAGTTCGTCTTCATCGTCGGCGCATCGGGCTCGGGCAAGTCGACTCTCGTACGCCTCCTGCTCAAGGAGATCGAGCCGACCGGAGGCCGCATCTTCGTCGGCGGCCGCGACCTCGGTCGGCTCAAGCGCTCGAAGGTGCCGCTGCTGCGGCGGAACGTGGGTTGCGTCTTCCAGGACTTCAAGCTCCTGCCGAACCGCACGGCGGCCGAGAACGTGGCCTATGCCCTCAAGGTGCAGGGTGAAGGCAGCCCCTCGATCCGGCGCAAGGTGCCGGAGGTCCTGAATCTCGTCGGCCTCGCACACAAGATGCACTCGCTCCCGGGGGAGCTCTCGGGCGGCGAGCAGCAGCGGGTCTCGATCGCGCGCGCCTTCGTCAACCATCCGCCGCTCCTGATCTGCGACGAGCCGACCGGGAACCTCGATCCCGACACCTCCGTCGGCATCATGCAGCTGCTCTACCGGATCAGCCGCGCGGGGACGACGATCGTGATGGTCACACACGATCGCGAGATGGTCGACAAGATGCGCAAGCGCGTGATCGGACTCGAGGACGGAAGGCTCGCGCGCGACGCGCGGCGTGGGGGGTACACGTCCGAGTGAAGCTTCGGCTCGTCTTCTCGGAGGCGCTGCGCTCGACGACGGCGAACGCCTCGACCACCGTCGCCGCTGTCATGACGGTGCTGATCGGGATGTTCCTCCTCGGCGTCGTGATCGCGCTCGGGACGTGGATGATGTCCTGGAGCGACCAGACGCGGAAGCAGCTCCTCGTGAAGGCGTACCTCTGCACGCCGATCACCTGTCCGCAGGGGGCAACCGAGAAGCAGACCAACGCCGTGGGCGCGTACCTGCGCGGGATGCCCGAGGTGAAGTCGTTCGACTTCGTCTCGAAGGCGGATGCGCTCGCGATCATGCGCAAGCGTGAGCCTGAGCTCGTTGACAACCTCGCCTCCAACCCGCTCCCCGCGGCCTTCGAGATCACGCCCGAGCGGCCACAGCACGTACTGACGATCGCGACGCGCCTCGAGCAGGCCAAGCTGTCAGGTCTCGAGAAGGTCAACAACAGCGAGAAGACGGCCAAGCAGGTGCTGAGCGTGACCTACGTGATCGGCGTCATCTTCGTGCTGGCGGTGATCCTGCTCGTGATCGCCTCGACGATCCTGATCGCGAACACGATCCGGCTCTCGATCTTCGCCCGGCGACGCGAGATCGAGGTGATGAAGCTCGTCGGCGCCACGAACTGGTTCGTGCGCGGCCCGTTCATGCTCGAGGGGCTGCTCTGCGGGGTAGCGGGGTCCGTGATCGCCGTGCTCCTGCTCCTCCTCGGCAGGCAGTTCGCGCTTCCGAGTCTGCTCGAGAAGCTCGACGAGTCGGGAGTCGGCGCGATCGCGTTCTTCTGGAATGCGCTCATCCTGATCGCGGTCGGGCTCGTGCTCGGCGCCGCGGGCTCCGGCCTGACGCTCCGGCGCTTCCTGCGGGTCTAGACCAGCAGCGCCTTTTCCACAGTTCATGGGGTCAGACCCCTTTCTCAGGGTGGTCGAGGTTGCGAAGCGGGGAAAGCTCGTCACCGGCGATCCCTTCTTCACGCCCGGGACGCCGATCGTGCTGGATCGGCACACGCTCGCCGACGCTCGGCCCGGCGACCTCGCCGTCGTCCGTCCGGGGCGCGGGCGAGCGCGCGTGGAGTCCGTGCTCGGGCCTGCCTCGGCGATCGAGTCGGTTCTGGAGGGCCTGCTCGTCGAGCGGGGCGCCCGCGTGCCGTACGAGCCGCACACGCTGCCCGTGCCGAGTCTCGAGGGGCGAACCGACCTCCGCGACCTCCTCGCGTTCACGATCGATCCCGAGACGGCGAAGGACTTCGACGACGCCATCTCGGTGCGCCCCGAGGGCGACGGACTGCGCGCGTGGGTGCACATCGCAGACGTCTCGCACTTCGTGCCGGCCGGCTCGGCGCTGGATCGGGGGGCAGCCGGTCGGGCGTTCTCCGTCTACGTGCCCGGCCGTGTCGCTCCGATGCTGCCGCCCGAGCTCGCCGACGAGGCCTGCAGCCTCCGGCCGCATCAGGATCGTCTCTGCGTCACCGTCGAGGTGCCGTTCGGCGCAGACCTCGAGGCGGGAGAGCCGGTGTTCTATCGCTCCGTGATCCGAAGCCGGGCCCGGCTCACCTATGGCCTCGCCGAGGGGATCCTGGCCGGCCGCGAGCAGGCTGACGAGGATCTGGCGGGGGCGCTTCGCCTGGCCGAGCGCCTCGCGCTCGAGCTGCGCCGGCGCCGCTTCGCGCGTCGCGCACTCCGGATCGAGATAGGCGAGATCACGTTCGCGTTCGACGGCCGGGGCGGGGTCGAGCGGGCCTGGCGCGAGAGCGAGCCGCACGCGCACTCGCTCGTCGAGGAGCTGATGATCCTCGCGAACGAGGCGGTAGCCGGCTTGCTCGCAGGTCGCCGGCGCGAAGCGCTCTACCGCGTCCACGAGCGCCCGGATCCGCAAGCGGTTCTGCTGCTGCTGGCGAAGCTCGCCGAGCTTCGGGTGCCGACGCCGCCTGCGCCAGAGCCCGACCGGCTGGGGCCTGCAGAAGCGGCGCGCCTGGCCGCGGCCGTCGGCGAGCGGGTGACCGAGTACGTGGCACAGTCGGGCCGTGGACGCGAGGCGTTCCCCGCGCTCGTCCTGCGCAGCCTCAAGCAGGCGCGCTACCACCCGGAGAACCTCGGCCACTCCGGCCTCGCGAGCCCGGCCTACTGCCACTTCACCTCGCCGATCCGTCGCTACCCCGACCTCGTCGTCCACCGAGCCCTGCTGCACGAGCTCGGCGTCGGGGACGACCCGCTGCCGGAGCAGCTCGACCAGCTCGCCGAGCACACCTCCGGGCGGGAGCGCGCCGCCGCCCAGATCGAATACCTCGCCGACGAGCTCTGCCTCGCCTGGCTGCTCGAGGCTCGCCTCTTCGAGCTCGGGTGGGAGGTCAGCTTCGAAGGTGAGATCATCGGGGCGATCGGCTCGGGCCTCTTCGTCCGCTTCGGCGATGTCTTCGAGGGCTTCCTGCCGGCGCGGCGCCTGCCGGGCGACTACTTCGAGCTCAACCCACTCGGCACGGCGCTGAAGGGCCGACGATCAGGGACGACGTACCATCTCGGCGATCCGATCGAGGTGCGCGTGGAGGGGATCAGGCGTTCCGAAGGGAAGGTCGAGCTGTCGCTTCCGACTTCAGCACCTTCGCGTCCAGATCGTTCCGGAGCTCAGCCGCAAGCTCGAGCACCACGTCGGGGTCGCCGCAAGGATCGATCCTAGAATGGCTGCATGGCGAGACCGAAGGGCGAGAAGCTGATCGCGGACAACCGCCGCGCGCGGCACGACTACCACCTGCTCGAGCGCTACGAGGCGGGGCTCGTCCTGACCGGAACGGAGGTGAAATCGCTCCGCGACGGCCGCGTGACGATGAACCAGGCCTACGCCGACGTGCGCGACGGGGAGGGGTGGCTGCACGGTGCCAGCATCGCCGTCTACGAGCAGGGAAACAGCGCGAACCACGAGCCCGACCGCTCGCGCAAGCTCCTGCTGCACCGGGGTGAGATCGCGACGCTGATCGGCAAGGTGCAGCAGCGCGGCCTCACGCTCGTCCCGACGCGGCTCTACTTCAAGGACGGCCGCGTGAAGGTCGAGCTCGCACTCGCGCGCGGCAAGGAGGGGATCGACAAGCGCCGCGATCTCGCCGACCGCGACGCCAAGCGTCAGATCGAGCGCGAGCTCAAGGCTCGCCGCTGATCGGGCCCCGCACGGTCACCTCGCCCGGCTCGATGCGGTAGCCGTGGCGGTCGTTGAGACGGCGGATCGGCTCGTTGCGCTCCTCGTTCATCGTCTCCAGGCGCTCGAACCCCGCGCGCTTGGCCCACGCGATCTCGGCGCGCTTGAGCGCGCCCGCGATGCCACGACCACGCCAGGCGCGGCGGACGCCGATGATGTCGTGGATGGCGACGTGGGCCCGCGAGCTGCTGAGCGCGAGTTTCCCGTAGCCGACCACCTCCTCGTCGGCGAGCGCGACGAAGGTCGCCTCCGGCCGGTCGCTGGTGCCCTGCATGTCCCCCGAGAGCCACTCCTCGAACGGCGCCATCGCGTCGTCCTCCTGCCCCGGGACGTCGGGGTACGCCTCGCGAGCGACCTCGTACATCGCGCGGGCGAGCTCGGGCCGCTCGGCCCACGAGACGATCCGAATCCCGGCGGGCGGGTCGACGGCCGGCGCCTCGACCGCCTCCAGCTCGAGGGCGAGGCGCGATTCGCGGCCGATCTCCTTGAAGCGGCGCGCCTCGACCCAGGCGAGGCTGGCTCCGTCCTCTTCGCGGACCGCCCCCTGCAGCTCGCGGTAGCCCGCGTCGCGCGCCCACCTGCGGAGAGCGCCGAGAAGCTCGGTGCCGACGCCGCGCCGGCGCTGCTCCTGGAGGACGTGAACCGCGGCGTGTGCGACGCCCGGCGGGGCGTGCCAGCCGCCGATCGTGTGTCCCGTTCCGGCGTCCTGCCCGTCGACCGTGGCGAGAAGCCAGGCGGTCTGCGTGGCTTGTCGGGCCCAGTCGAGGAAATCTTCGACCGTGCCGGTCCGGCTGGGGGCGACGGCGCGGCGGACGCCGACCCAGCGCTCGAGCCCTTCCTCGCGGATCTCCCGAATCTCCACCATCGCCGCTAGAATAAGACCAACGAACATACGGGGGCGACCTGGTTTCGACGTGGTCGGTTCTCCGGCAGAGCTGCAAGCCGAGGTCTCCGGTCGGCCTCGTAAAACAACCGGAACCAACA
>Ga0136622_10001206_pt1 | contig 10721 bp, 12 predicted proteins | sample AntDrymUQ4482106_2_FD_104803 | JGI IMG/M metagenome (GOLD analysis project Ga0136622, IMG submission 104803) | Polar desert sand microbial communities from Dry Valleys, Antarctica - metaG UQ448 (21.06) | ecosystem: Environmental > Terrestrial > Soil > Desert | place: Antarctica: Dry Valley...
ATCCGCGAGGAGGAGCCCGAGCTGCTCGACCCCGAGCTGCGGGAGAGCGGAATGCGGTCGCTGATGGGCGTGCCGTTGGTCGCCGAGGGAGAGGTCAGCGGGGTCGTCTGCGTTGGGTCGACCGGCCCCAGCCGCTTCGATGACAACGATGCCGCGCTGCTGGCGCTCGTCGCGGACCGGGCGGCGCTTGCGATCGGCAACGCCGGTCTGTACGAGCGCGAGCACAGGATCGTCGAGACGCTCCAGCGCTCGCTGCTGCCCGCGCGCATGCCCCAGCTGCCGGGGATGTCCATCGCCGCTCGCTACCAGCCCGGAGGGGCGGACGTCGGCGGCGACTGGTACGACGCGATCGAGCTGGACGGCGGTGGCGTGGGGCTGGCGATGGGGGACGTGGTCGGTCATGGGATCGACGCGGCCGCGACGATGGGCGAGCTGCGCAGCGCCCTGCGCGCCTACGCCCTCGACGGGCTCGCCCCCGGCGCGGTGCTCGCACGGCTCGATCACCTCGTGGAGCAGCTTCAAAAGGACCGGATGACGACGCTCGTCTACGCCGTGATCGACGCCGATTGGACCAACGTGCGCTACGCCAGCGCGGGACATCCCCCCCCGCTGGTCCTCGGCCCCGACAACAGCTCCGAGTTCCTCTGGGAGGGTCGCTCGACGCCGCTCGGGGTTCGCACGGCGGGAACCTACGAGGAGGGGACGGTGCGGCTGGCGAGCGGATCGACGCTGCTGCTCTATACCGACGGGCTCGTGGAGGTCCCGGGGGAGGATCTGATGCGTGGGCTCGAGCGACTTCGCGAGGCGGCGGTCGGCGGTCCCGCCGACCCGGACGCGCTCTGCGACCACGTGATCGACTCGCTGCTCGGCGAGCGCCCCGCGGGAGACGACGTTGCGCTGCTGGCGCTGCGCACGACTCCGCTGGTGCCCGGGCGGATGCGGCTTGAGCTGCCAACGGATGCCTCGTCGCTCAGGTATGCACGGCGCATGCTCGGGCGCTGGCTCGGGCAGGCCGGAGCCGGCGAGACGGAGGCGTGGGAGATCCAGCTCGCCACCCATGAGGCGTTCGCGAACGCGATCGAGCACGCCTATCGCTTCGGAGAGGCCGCGCTGCAATTCGAGGTCGAGCTGGCCGAGGGAGAGGTCTCGCTCACGATCAGCGACACGGGCGACTGGCGGGAGCCCATGGACACGGATCGCGGCAAGGGGATCCCGCTGATGGAGGGCCTCATGGACCAGGTCGACGTGACCAGTGACCGCGCGGGCACCAGGGTGGAGCTGCGGCGGCGGCTGACTGGGGAGGGGGCCGGCGCGGAAGGGCAGGCGAGAGCGGGGGAGGCGGCTGACTGAGCGGCTCACCCTCGCGCGCTTGGGGCGGCGGTTGTAAAGTTGTGTCGTGCGCCGGGCTCGGCGCATCACGCTCCCTGCAGGTGAAAGGAAGGAATCGATGAGCGAAGCCCCATTCGAGCAGCTGAACAGGTACGTACGCGGGGTCCACTATCCGTCAAGTCGCGAGATCGTTCTCGAGGCCGCCCAGCGCAACGGGGCCCCGGGCGACGTGATCGAGAAGCTGAACCACCTCCTTCCCAGGGTGGCGGGGCCGCACGAGGTCCTGATCGCGCTGCGACGGTTCCCCAACGACAATGAGAGCTCCTACCTGAGCCTCAACCGCTACAGGACGGGTCGCGGCTTGGGTCAGACGACCCGCTGACCGATCGCAACGCCCCTTACCTGTCGAGACCCGGGCGCATGAGCGCTCACTTTCGCCCCCTAATGCTCCTGGCGCTGGTCGCCGTGACCGCCGCCGCGGTCGGCACGGCAGTCGCGCCGGCCGAGAGCGTCAACCTGGCCGCCAAGAGCATCACGCCGGCCGGCGTCGGCGGGGTCAAGGTCGGCAGGCACTACACGACGCTGCGGCGGCTGCACCTGGTCGGGAAGATACGCAGGGGCTGCGAGCTCGGCGGGCCCCGCACGCGCTCCGCGGCGTTGCGCAGGCCGCTCAAGGGCAGCGTCAACTTCACGCTCAACTCGCCGCGACGGGTCACCGACATCACGGTGACGGGCGGCGCCACCGCCCGGGGTGTCGGCATCGGTGGCACGACCGCCCAGATCAAGGCGGCCTACCCGAAGGCAAAGGTCGATCACGGGACCGACAAGACGTTCGGCGTCACGCTGGTGAGAGTCCCGAAGGACGGCGGTGGGAAGCTGTCCTTCGCGGTGGACACCAAGACGAAGAAGGTCACCGTCATCGGCATTCCCTCGATCGCGTTCTGCGAGTAGCCGATGAAGGTGTACGAGCCCAAACCGCACACGGGTGAGGCCACCATCAGGCAGTTCGGAGAGCTGGCCGACCGTGGAGGGGACGCCGCGACGGCAGCCGACGCATGGACCGAAGCGGGCTTCGACGACGAGACGACGGCCCGCTGGCTCGCCGCGCGCTGCTTCGACCCGCAATCGGGGCGCGCGCTGGCCGACGCGGGGGTGACGCCCGAGCAGTCCGGTAAGCGCACGCGTGACGGTGGCGGCGCCTACGTCGACACGATCGCGTTCAAGGTCTCGAGCGGTGACCTGACACCTCGCCAGGGAGCTGCGAGGACCCTCTCGAGCCGCTGATCCGGGGCGCCCGCGGCCGCGCTCCCGGTAGGCGATCAGCAGAATGCGTCCGATGGACGGTCCCGAGCGCGGGCCCGAGTTCTGGAACAACCGCTATGCGGAGACCGACAGGCTCTGGTCCCTCAAGCCGAACGCCCTGCTCGCCGAGTTCGTGGCGGGGCTGGGGCCCGGTCGCGCACTGGACATCGGCGCCGGGGAGGGCAGAAACGCGATCTGGCTGGCCAAGGCGGGGTGGAGCGTGACCGCGGTCGACGTGTCGGAGGTCGGCCTGGTCCGGGCGGCCGAGCGCGCCGCCGAGGAGGGGGTGGAGCTCGAATGCGTGGTGGCCGACTGGCGCGAGTACCGGGCCCCGCTGCCCTTCGACCTGGCGGTGATCAGCTTCATGCACCCCCGCCCGCAGGAGCGGGCGTCGATGTTCGGCGGCGCAGGCGAGATGCTGGCGAGCGGCGGACACCTCTTCACCGTCGGCGTCGACCTCGCCGACCTCGGACGCAGGGGGCCGCGCGATTCGGAGCGGTTGTATACGCCGGAGCGCCTGCGCTCTGCGCTGGAGGGCTTCGAGGTCCTCCGCTGCGAGACCGTGGGCTACGAGGGCGAGAGCACGGAGGGGCCCAAGCCCGTGGTGGACTCCGTGGCGATCGGGCGCCGCGCATCGTGAGGATGCGTGCCTTCACGCCAAGATCGCACCGCTGTTGACTGCCCTTGCGAAAAGGGTGAGGATGCGCCGTTAATCCCCGCCGGCGCGGGAGCGGCGAGCCGGGGCCGAGCAACGCGAAAGGGTGCGCCATGCCCCAGGACTTCTACGGGCTGCCGGTGCCGATACCGTCGATGTGGGACTGGAACTGGGCGCTCGTTGGCCTGATGACAGCCGTGATCGTGATCGGGCTCCCCTTGCTGGCCACCGTCTCGGATCGCGCCTTCTCGCGGGAGGAGCTCCTGCGCACGCTTCCACGGGACTTCTTTCTCATCTGCGCCGTCGCCGCGCTCGCGCTGGTGGCGCAGTACACCAATCCCCCGGAGGGGGCCTGGTACACCACGCCGTGGTGGCACGCGGCCTTGCTGGTGGTGGCCGTCGTGGCGATGCTGTACCTGCGCGGGGTGCGCCTGAAGAAGGGGCGGGTGCTCGTGCGGGGCGAGCCCAACGATCCGGAGCTGATGCGAACCCTCGTGTACGGCTGGATCCTGTCGTGGGTCATCGCGGCCATACCCGCCATCTTCACGCTGCCGGCGTGGGGGGTCCCCGTCACCATCGTGCTCCTCGCCGCCTTCTTCGCCTTCCCGTGGGGGTTCTGGCTGATCGTGGCCTGGGCCAACGACATGCCGGAACTGGAGGAGAAAGTCGAGCGACGCATCCAGGAGAGATGGGCGACTCGATGAGGGAGCCGCTCCGGCGCCTGAGGTAGCTCTTGGGCGCGGCCGCCGGCGCTCAGCGCTTGACCTTGCGCAGGCACGTCCGGCAGAGCGGCGTGCCGCCCTCGATCGCGCCGACCTGGTGGACCTCCACCCGGTCATCCGAGCCGCACGAGGCGCACCTCGGTCCCCTGGGGGCCACGGGCGGTCTGGCCCGTACTTCCCTTCGTCGTCGGCCCCACATCTCTCGTCTCCCATCCCGCGGGCAGCGAATGCACACTCTGAAGCATGCGTCGGACCGGGGCTGCGCCGCGGTCGCGCTCGGGCCGTGAGGGCTAGAGGTCCACGCCGCGCTGCGTGAGCCAGCCGCGAACCGGCTCCGGCGGGTTTCCCGAGTACTCCGCCCGGGCCGCAAGGCGCAGAAGCTCCTCGTGGGAGGCACTGACACTCGGCCGCTTGAAGGCGAGGTACACAACGGTCGCACGGATCATCTGCATCACCGGATCCTCCTCCTGGGGATCGAGGGCCCCGAACTCCTCGGCGAGCCGGAGGTCCACGTCCTGCATGGCGGCGATCGGCTCGTCGCGATCCTCGAAGCGGGCGAGGGCATCGGCGGCCGACGGTGAAATGCCTTGCGGATCACATGCCTGGGCGGCGCGGTTCACCGCGTCGGCCAGCGTGAGCGGCGGCGGGTCGGTGGGCATAGGGGGATTGCCCTACCCCGGGCCGGGGACCGGCAAACGGTCGCGGCCGGTCACCCCGGAGCCTCACGCGGGCGAGCGGGCCCGCATCCTCCACGCCCGCAGGACCAGGAGCAGCGCCGAGCCGGCGAACAGCAGGGCGGAGAGCAGCAGCCAGCGGCCGAGGTATCCATCTGCCGAGCGAGCGCTCAGGTTTTCGAACGTCTGCGGTGCCTTGCGCGCGATCAGCGGAAACCAGACGAGCAGCATCAGTCCCGAGAGAAGCGCCGGCACGCGAACGTGGTTGAGCGCCGCGATCCGCAGCCGGCTCCGCTGCTCGGGGTCGTCGCCTGTGAGGCCAAGCGCCCGTTGAAGGAGCCGGCCGATGGCGGTGTAGGCGGGAAAGAGCACGAGGTCGTGGGCGATGATCGCCCCCACGAACCACAGCAGGATCCGTCCCGGCCGGCCGGCCACGTCGAGCACCTCGGCGACGGCCCAGGCGGCGAGGGCGAGGCTCGAGAGCGCCGCAAGCAGATGCAGCGGCGAGGCCCCGTACCGGCGGCGAAAGCGATTCAAGCGCTCTCCTTGAACGTAAGTGCGGTGACCCACTTCGTGCAATGCACGCCGGGCAGCGCCGGCACGATCAGGCGGGCGGGAAAGCCGTGGTCGAGCGACAGGTCGGCGCCGTTGACGCGCAGCGCGAGCAGCGAGCGCGGATCCTCGAGCTGGCTGGCGCTGAGGGTGGCGCGGCGGAAGGTGCCCCGCTTCTGGAGCGAGCGCGCCTCGACCTCGACGGGGTCGGCCGCTCCGGCGAGACGGGCCAGCTCGGAGATCCGCACGCCCGTCCACCTCTGCGTCGTGGTCCACCCCTCGACGCATGCGATCGGCAGCTCGGCGCTCACCTGCTCGAGATCGAGCAGCCGGGCTCGGGTCAGCTCGGCGCGACGGACATCTCCGACCTGCAGCGTCAGGCGCCAGTCCGGCCCCACCTCCGTGCGCGGAATGCGCACGCTGCGAAACGTCTTGTTCACCTGAAAGTCATTCGGGCCGTCCCCGTAGCTCTGTCCGCGCGGAGCGAGCTGGGCGAGTCGCCGGAAGGGCCCGCCCGCCACCTGACCAAGCCCCATCAGGGTGAGCCCGATTGATCCCGCACCGACGCCGCCGAGCAGGAAGCGGCGGGTCAGGGTCGGCGACGCGGGAGCACCCGGGGCGCTCGTGTGGAGCCCATCCAGCTCGGGCTCGGGGCGCGTGTGCTCGAGATCGTCGCGCAGCGGGCGCAGGACGCCATTGGCGCGAAACGCACGGCGCATCACGCCGAGCTTGATCGCCACGTGAAATGCCAGCGCGGCGACGAACACGACCGCGCCCCAGTAGTGGCCCAGCACGAACGAGAACCCGAACGGGTACCAGAGCTGGATGTTGATGATCCCGGTCGCCAGCACGAACAGCCCGCCCCCGACGAGCAACGCGAGCGACAGCCGCTCGAGCAGATGCGCGACCGAGCGCACGACCGGGACCTCGAAGAGCTTCGGGGTCACCGCCCACAGCTTCGCCAGCAGGATCGGGATGGCCGCGAGCCCCGTGATGATGTGGAGCCCCTGATTCAGGCCGTACAGCCAGGCGGGATTCGTCGGCCAGCGCCAGGGAAAGAGGTCGGGCGCCATGATCAGCCGGTTGCTGCCGAGCTCCGGCTCGTAGGCGGCGTGGGAGAGGAAGCCGGTAAGCGCGCAGACCAAGATCAGCGGCAGCAGCGCCGAGCTCAGGACCGACGCGAGCCACGGTCCGCGCAGCGGGCTGCGCCAGAAATCGCGCCGAAAGGGGCCCGCCCCGGACTTCGGCGGGGCGGGCGTTCGGCGGGCATCGTCCATTCCGTTTGAGCATGCCCGGACCCAGGCGAGACTTCCAGAGCCCGACGCCGCTCGTAACCGATCCGTAAGTGGACCGGCGCTACGGATCGAACGCCTGGAGCGTGCCGTCGGCGCGGCTCGCCACGAAGACGCGGCCGGTGCGCTCGTCGACCGCCACCGAGTTCGGCTGGCGCACGGCGGGCACTCGTAGCCCGCCGGGGAGCCGGGCTACCAGGTTGCTCCTCGTGAGGGTCACCCACAGCCGTCCGCGGGGTGCGTCGGTCGCGATCCCGTACGGCGCTCCCGGCAGCGAGCGACGGCGGTGGATGCGCAAGGGGTCGGTGCGAACCTCGAGCAGCGAGTCTCCGCGGGTGTCGACGACGAAGAAGCGGCCGGGCTCGGCGATCACGTGCGTGGGCCCGATCCCGACGGGCGCCTTCCCGAGCGAGCGCAGGGTGCGCACGTCGAAGAGCTCGAGCGCCCGCTCCTTGACGCCCACGACGGCGATCCGCCGCCCGTCCGTGCTGGACGCCACCCCACCGGGCTGACGCGGGGCCGGAAGGCGGGCGATCCGGCGCCCGCCCTCGATCACGGAGAGCGTGTGGCCCAGCTCGTCGCCCACGAACAGCCGTCCGCCCGCGGCGTCGCCGTCGTGCGGCGTGTCGCCGACACGGGTCGCTTTGAGGCCTCCATCGGGAAGGGCAACCTCGAGCAGCGAGTCGGCGCGCTCGGCCGGAACCAGCACCGGACCGCCGGGGCCGGCGAGGGCCAGATGGCGGGGGGACTCCGGGAGCCGGACGCGGCGCAGGACGCGCAGCGTGCGGGCGTCCACCAGCGCGAGTCGATCGGGGTTGGTCAGCCCGACCGCCACGATTCCGGTCTGCTCGTCCACCACGAGCCCCTCGGGCTTGTGCCCGATCGGGACCACCTTCCCGGCCGGGGTGCGCCGGGGCGGGGGAGAGCGGGCCGGCTCGGCGGCCGGCGGGAGCGGCGCCTCGGGCGCAGCGCAGCCGGTGGCCGCGAGCACCCCGACCGCGAGCAACACCATCGATGCGAGCGGAGGCGTTCGCATCTCGTCATTGGAGCCGACTGGGCTTTCGGGTTCCTTACGGTCTGGCGCGAGCTCTGCGTTTTCGGCGCCACGCCGCGTACGGTGCGCCGTCATGCAGAGACTTCGGCAGGCGGGCGCCTACGCCAACGGTCACGACCGCGTGCGCTCCGCGCTCGAGGAGCCGTTCTTTGGAAGCCTCGTCCCTTCGCTGCTTCGGTCCGCGCGCGGCGGAGCGCTGCTCGATCTCGGCTGTGCCGACGGGCTGGCCGCCCGCCTCGCCGGCCCGCGCCTCGAGCGCTACGTCGGGGTGGACCTCGCTCCGCCCCCGTCCGGCTTTCCGGGCACCTACGTGCCGCACGACCTGCGCCGCGGCCTCGGTTCGGTCGGCGACGTCCCGTTCGACGTCTACCTCGCGACCTTCGGCGTGGCCTCGCACCTGGACCCGGTGGCGCTCGAGCGGATCCTGGTCGAGATCGCCCGGCATGCCCGACCCGGCGCGATCGTTGCGCTCGAGGCGCTCGGCCTGTACTCGCTCGAGTGGCCGCGGCTGTGGGACACCCGGCCGGGAGCGCGCCGCACCATCCCCTACCGCCTGGGGGCCGACGTGTGCGTGCATCCGTGGGCGCCACGCGAGCTCGCCCGCCTGTACAGCCTCGCGGGCATCCGCCCCCTGCGCGTGCTCGATCGAACGCTGCAGGCTGGCCCCAAGGTCGGCGAGGGTCGCTACTGGCCCGGTCTGCCAAAGCTGCGTCGAGCACTCGACCGTCTGCTGGCCGGCGATCGGGAGGCCCGCAGCGAGCTCGAGCGCCCGCTTCCCCCGCTGCCGGCCGGGGCGATCGCAGCCTCCCATCATCGGCTCGCCGCGCTACGCCGCCGCCTCGTGGCCGCGCACGCGGGGCCACCTGCCCGCCTCGCGCGGGCGGTCTGGAGCCTCGAGCCCCGTCGGGGCGGTGGGCTCGGCCACGGGCTCGTGCTGATCGGACGCGTGGTCTGAGCATGGGCCGTCGAGATGGCGGCGCGCGGCGAGCTCCGCGGCAAAGCGCGTGTTCGGTGCGGCGCGCGCGACCGCCCGCGCCGAGTGGATGGTGTCGACGTCGGTGAGGGTCGGCAGCTCGGCGCAGCGGATCCCGAGCGCCTGCAGCCGCGTGCGCTGCGAGAGGAGGGTTCGCTCGCTCGACATCGGCACCCCTGCGAACGCGCGCCGGTCGGGCCGCCGCAACCCGATCCCCCAGTAGCCGCCATCGCGCGCAGGCCCCAGCGCGGCGCCGACGCCCGGCCGCGCGAGGGCCGCGAGGGCGATCTCGAGCAGAGCCGGCGTGAGCTGCGGGGTGTCCATCGCCACCAGGAAGGCGGGCTCTCCGACGTCATCGAAGGCGGCGGCGAGGCGCTCGCCGAGTCCGTGGCCTCGCTGGACGATTACCTCGAACCCGGCGGGAAGCCACGCTCCGGCCTCTCCCTCCAACGCCACCACCCGTTTGGAGGCGGGCGTGGCCGCCACGGCCGCCAGCGTGTCGTGCAGGGCGGCCTGCGCCAGGGCCGCCGCGTCCTCGGGCGTGCACGGCGGGCACAGGCGGGTCTTCGCACGGCCTGGCAGAGGTGCCTTGGCGATCACGATGAGGGCGCCGCTCATCGGAGCGCCACCGCCATGTCGCGCACCGTTCGCACCGTCCCGCGGACCGTGCCCGTGACCTTCGACCGGCCGGAGCGGGCTCGGTAGCGAACCTCCACCTCTTCGACCTCCCACCCGGCGAGGACGGCCTTGAGAACCATCTCGAGCGGCCACCCGAATCGGCGGTCGCGCAGGTCGAGCGCCAAGAGCGACTCCCGCCTGCAGGCACGCATCGGGCCGAGATCGCGCAGGTGCGGTCCACCGCGGCGGCGCAGCTCGAACGCGAGCGCGCGATTGGCAAGGCGCGCGTGCACCGGCCAGGCGCCTGGCTCGGCTCGGCGGGCGCCGAGCACGAGGTCGGCGCCGCCGCCCGCCACGCGACCTGAGAGCAGCGGCAGCTCGCGAGGATCGAGCGATCCATCGCAGTCCATGAAGCACACGTACTCGGCCCGGGCGGCCACGAGCCCGGCATGGCAGGCCGCTCCGAAGCCGGGCCGGCGCTCCTGCACCACCCGCGCCCCGAGACCGGCGGCGATCTCCGCCGAGCCATCGCGCGAGCCGTTGTCCACCACGAGCGGCTCGTGGCCCGCCGGCATGCGCCCGAGCACGAACGGGAGCGCCTCGGCCTCGTCGAGCACCGGCAGGATCACCTCGGTGCAGGCCACGCTCGCGAGGCTAGGGCCGATCCCTTACAGAAGAGGAACACCGGCCTCCGGGGGCCGCGCCCACGCCTACGCTGGGCGGGTGCAGCTGGCGGACGCCCCAATGGCATCGCTTCGACGCGCGCCCTCGGTGGCGCGATGGATCCCCGTGATCGGCTTCGCACTGCTGGGCGCAACCGTGGCATGCGGCCTGATCGCCGAGGCGGCCGGGGCAGAGCTCGGCACCGCCACGCCGCCGCTGCTCTATCGCCTGGATCCCGCCTTTGCGCTTCAGGCCGTCGCGGTCGCAGGGATGCTGGCCGCGGGGGCCGCGCTGGCGCCCCGGCTCTGCTCGGATCGCGTCTGCCCGCTCGCCTTTGGCGCCTGTGCGCTCGCGCTCGGACTGGTCTTGAGGCTTGGGGTGGCGCTCGCACGCGGAGGGGGCTGGGACTCGTGGTGGGCGGTCTATTCGGCCGGAGAGATCGAGGCCGCCAGCGAGTACCTCCCGGCGCTTCCGGCGCTCGACCTCGGACTGCACGCCTTTCTCGATCGCTTCGCCGAGCTCGGTCCCTCGCTGCCGGTCAATGCGGTGGGCCATCCGCCCGGCCTGCTCACGGTGATGCATCTGCTCGGCGTGGAGTCCGCTCCCACCCTGGCGGCGCTCACGATCGGCATCGGGGTGCTCTCCGTCCCGCTCGCCTACGTGCTCGCTCGGCAGCTCGTCGGCGAGCCTCGCGCACGGCTCGCGACCCTGCTGTACGCCTTCGCCCCGTCCGCCGTGCTCCACGGCGCCACCTCCGCGGATGCGCTGTACGCGACGCTCGCCCTCGCCGCCGCGATCCCGCTTGCGGCCAGGGGGCGGTCCCGTCTCCTCGGGGCCCCCGCGCTCGCCGTCGCCTCGTTCTTCTCGTATGCCAACCTCGCGATCGG
>Ga0136622_10001210_pt1 | contig 10704 bp, 11 predicted proteins | sample AntDrymUQ4482106_2_FD_104803 | JGI IMG/M metagenome (GOLD analysis project Ga0136622, IMG submission 104803) | Polar desert sand microbial communities from Dry Valleys, Antarctica - metaG UQ448 (21.06) | ecosystem: Environmental > Terrestrial > Soil > Desert | place: Antarctica: Dry Valley...
CTCAGTCTGCCGCGCCTGCTTCACGCGCGACTACCCGACGCGGGTTCCGCAGAAGGTCGCGAAGCTCCGCTTCGAAGCTGCATCCGTCTAGAGCGGCGTGGGGTCAGGCTTCAGCCTGACCTCGATGTCAGGTGTAAACGCTTGTTGAGCGCTCGACTCAAACCCAAAGATAGAGTCAGGCTCAAGCCCGACCCCCGGCTCGGCTTCGGTCGGCCAAGATTCGGCTGTGGACGGCGAGCTCAGCTACCTGACGCCTGAGGCCAAAGCGCGGGTCGAGACCGACGCGGCTCGCAGCGTCGCCGTCCGCCTGGCCGACGAGAACGCACCGAACGCGAGGCGGTCGCATCCGTCGCCCCGCGGGCAGCGAACGAACACGACGAGGCTCACGGCGTGATCTTCGACGAGAGCTCGTGGCGCCGGCTCTCGTGCCAGGCAGACGTCGTCTTTGGTTGTCCCCGAGTCTTGAGAAGAACGAGCTACAAACGGCGATGGACGCCGTGTTCGGTGCGGACTTTTAGCCAGTTGAGACGTTTATATGTGTTCATGCTATAAACGTCAGAACTCCTTATGGACGTTCGAGCTCCTGCCAGCGGCGGTAGCGGACGGCGCGGCGCACCACTCGCGGGTCGTGGCCTCGCTCGATGAGCTCCTGGCGGACCTGTCCTTCCTGGGCCATGCGCAGGAAGAGCCACGCGATCGCGACGACAGTTACGAGTGAGCCTTCGAGCATCATCAGCGAGCCCGCGAGACTCTGGTCGGCCTGCGGCGAGAGGCCGAGGTAGTCGTCGCCCTTGTAGATCCCGTAGAACGGCTCACCCCAGATGAACACGTTTCCGAGCAGCGTGCCGACGAGGCGGACGCCGACGATGTAGCCGAGCTTGCCGCCTGAGCCGAACCACTCGGGGGCGGGCAGCGTTTCCAGCACTGGGAGCCAGAGGATGACCCCGGCCGAGAAGAAGGCGAGGTGCTCGATGGCGTGGACGGCACTGTTCTCGACTGCCGCCTCGTAGAATGCAGGAACGTGCCAGAGTGCGAGGTTCGCCACCCAGATCGGAAGCGCGACGAGCGGGTTCGCGAGCGCCCGTAGCCGCATGACGCCCGGAAGCGCGAGCACGGGACGGAGCAGCGGCCCGGTCAGTCCGGCGAGCAGGCAGAGCGGGGCCAGATCACCGAGGAGCAAGTGCTGCCCCATGTGGAACGAGAAGAGCTCGTCCTCCGCAACGGCCGCCAATGGGGACGCGATCGCGACGAGGAGCAGCACGATCCCGAGCGCGAAGAGGCCGATCCGCCAGCTCGGTACCGCCTGCTCGCGGCGAGCGAGCGTGCGCGCCCTTACGCCGTACGCGATCACGATCAGCACGATCGGCGCCAGCTGAAGGGGGTCGAGCGTCCAGCTCGTCAAGAGCGAGGGAGTGTTCACCGCGTGCTGGGGTCAGGCTTCAGCCTGACCTCGTCCTTGGGTTCGAACGCCTCAAGTCGAGGTCAGGCTAAAGCCTGACCCCTCCACCGCGCGGCCGTAGACTCGAATTGTGGCGAGCGAGCGCCAGACCTACGCGGGCGCCGGCGTCTCGATCGAGAAGGCCGGCGCCGTCGTCGAACGGCTTCGGGCCGCCGCCGAGTCCACGGGCGCGACCGGATTCGGCGCCTTTGCCGGCCTCCATCCGCTCGACGAGACACGTCTGCTCGCGGCTTCGACTGACTCCGTCGGCACGAAGCTCGTGCTGGCGCGGGAGCGCGCCGCGCTTCGCAACTGCGGCGCCGACCTCGCCGCGCATTGCATCAACGACGTCCTGACGTGCGGCGCGGAGCCGCTCTTCTTCCTCGACTACGTGGCCGCCAACCGGATCGAGCTCGAGCAGGTCATCGAGCTCGTCGAAGGCGCGGCCGAGGTGTGCCGCGAAGCGGGGTGCGCGCTGATCGGCGGCGAGACCGCGGAGCTACCCGGCATCTATCGCAACGACGAGCTCGACTTCGCCGGCACCTGCGTCGGAATCGTCGAGCGGGAGCGGCTGATCGACGGGTCGCGGATCGAGGAAAGCGACGCGGTCGTCGGCCTTGCCTCCGCCGGCGTGCACGCGAACGGCTTCACGCTCGTTCGCCAGATCCTCGAGCTAGAGGACTACAACGGGGAGGACTTGCTGGCGCCGACGCGCCTCTATCTCGACGACGTGCGGCAGCTCCAAGCGCGGGCCGACGTTCGTGGGCTTGCGCATGTCACCGGGGGCGGCGTGCTCGGCAACATCGCCCGCATCCTGCCCGAGCACCTGCGCGCGGAGCTGGACTGGTCGTCGTGGGAGCGCCCGCCCGTCTTCGAGTGGCTCGCCCGGCATGTGGAGGAGGACGAGCTCCGGCGCGTGTTCAACCTCGGGATCGGGTACCTCGCCGTCGTCCCCGACCCAGGCGACAATCTCGTCATCGGCACGATCGTGCGCGCGTGATCGGGGTTCTCGTTAGCGGGGAAGGGACGAACTTGCAGGCGCTGCTCGACGCGGGTCTCCCGGTCGTCGCGGTCGCCTCCAACTCACGGCGGGCGAAGGCGCTGGCACGGGCCGAGTCCTCGGATGTGCCGGCGGAGGTGTTTGCGCTCGACGACTTCCAGGACCGAGAAGCCCGCGATCGGGCGATGGCCGACTGGCTTCAGGCTCGAGGCGCCGAGCTCGTCGTCTGCGCCGGGTACATGCATCTCCTGACCGCTCCGTTCCTCGAGCGTTTCCCGGAACGCGTGGTGAACGTCCACCCTGGCCCGCTTCCCGACTACCCTGGCGCCCACCCGCTCGAGGACTTGCTCGCTGCCGGCGCCTCGGCTGCCGCAGCCACCGTCCATTTCGTGGACGGCGGAATCGACACCGGCCCGGTGATCGCGAGCGAGCCGGTGCCAGTCGTGGTAGGCGACACCGTCGAGACGCTGCGCGAGCGTGTCCAGGCTGTCGAGCATCGCCTTCTGCCGGACGTCATTCGCGGCCTCCTGCGGGCTGAGGGCGAGGCAAACCTCGCCCCTACACACTTTGAGAGACGCTGATGCGCGCTCTCTTGTCCGTCTACGACAAGAACGGACTCGTGCCGTTCGCGCGCGGCCTCGCTGATCTCGGGTTCGAGCTGGTGGCGAGCGGCGGCACGGCGACGACGCTCCGAGATGCCGGTCTCGGCGTCACGCGCGTCGAGGAGCTCACCGGCTTTCCGGAGCTGCTCGGCGGGCGCGTGAAGACGCTTCATCCGCGCGTCCATGCAGGGATCCTCGCCCGGCGCGGCCGAGGCGACGATCTCGCGCAGCTCGCCGAGCAGGGGATCGAGCCCTTCGATCTCGTCTGCGTCAACCTCTATCCGTTCGAGCTCGTCGCCAATCGCGCGGGGATGGCCGACGAGGACGTGGTCGAGATGATCGATGTGGGCGGGCCGTCGATGTTGCGCGCCGCCGCGAAGAACTTCGCGTCCGTCACGCCCGTCTGCAGACCCGGTGACTACGGCGACGTGCTCGCCGAGCTACGCGAGCGCAAGGGTCAGACCTCGCGGGAGACACGCCGGCGCCTCGCTGGCGTCGCCTTTGCCGCGAGCGCCGCATACGAGGCCGCGATCGCCCGCTGGCTCCAGCCGGATGACGAGCTTCCGGAGACACTCGTGCTGGCATTCGACAAGGCATTCGAGCCCCCGTACGGGGAGAACCCGCACCAGCGAGCCGGGTACTACGCGGAGCGCGGCCCGCGCAGACACCTTCTCTCGCGTGTCGAGCAGCTGTCCGGGAGGCCGCTCTCCTTCAACAACCTGAACGACCTCTCCGCGGCGCGCCTGCTCGCGCGCGAGCTCGAGGAGCCCGCCTGCGTGATCGTGAAGCACGCAAATCCGTGCGGCGTCGGGGTCGCCGAGACGATCGAGGTGGCCTATGCGAAGGGGCTTGCAGCCGATCCGGTTTCCGCGTACGGCGGCGTGGTGGTGTTGAACCGCGCGGTCACGGCTGCGCTCGGCGAAGCGCTGACGGGGCAGTTCGTCGAGGTGCTCTTCGCGCCCGGATACGACGAGCAGGCGATGGAGGCTCTCGGAGGCAAGACCTCGGTGCGGATTCTCAATGACCTCGAACGACGAGCGCCCGGCGGCAAGGAGCGTGATTACAAGCGCGTCCTCGGAGGGCTGCTCGTCCAGGAGCGCGACTGGAACCCGCCGGACCAGCCGCGGATGGAGGTCGTCTGCGGCCGCGTCTCGGACGAGCAGTGGCGCGATCTCCTCTTCGCCTGGCTGATCGTGAAGCACGTCAGCTCGAATGCGATCGTCCTCGCCCGGCGCGGGCAGACGATCGGGATCGGGGCCGGTCAGATGAGCCGTGTCGATGCCGTACGAATCGCTGTCGAAAAAGCCGCAGCGCTCGGCCACGACCTCGAGGGCGCCGTCCTTGCCTCGGACGCGTTCTTCCCGTTTGCCGATGGTCCCGAGCTTGCGCTAGAGGCGGGGGTCGCGGCGATTATCCAGCCGGGTGGATCGAAGCGGGATGCCGAGGTGACCGAGGCAGTCTCAGATGCGAACGCCGCGATGGTGTTCACGCACCGGCGGCATTTCCGGCACTGAGAATCTCGCCAGAACGGTGGTCGGAGGGGCCGGGCATGCCCGCGCCCTACCGCGACCGGTCCGAGGGTGAGCTCGGGTTCGCCCACGGGAGCTCGTACCAGGAGGCCGGCCGCTCGAGGCGCTCCTCGGGGGACGACGCATACGCCTCGCGCGGGCTCGGCGTCTCCGTCTCGACCCCGGCGCCGTGCCGAAGCGCGACCTCGGAGACCGGGTAGAAGATCGGGCGACCGGGCCTGCGCGTGCCCGTCATCAGAACGACGCAGGGGACATCGCCTGCGCCGACGAAGATGTGCTCGGCCATCGACGGGCAGTGGAAGAAGTCCCATGTTCGCAGGCGCCGCTCCTCGCCCTCGACGAGCAGCAAGCACTCCCCGGCGAGAACGAGGAAGTCCTCCTGGGTCTCCTCGCCGTGGTAGAGCCCATTCGGCTGGCCGGGTTGCAGGACGCAGATCCGGATCCCGAGCTCGCTGAACTCGGCCGCGGACGACTCGAACTCGCAGCTCGCGCCGAAGACGTCGTGATCGAACCAGGACGCATCGCGCACGTTGACGACGAACCAGCCTTCTGTCGCCGGCACGAGACCCGATGCGTTCTCCTCGAGACGAGCTTCCTCGACCACCGCGCAACGATAATCGCTCTGTGGAAGCTTTCGACCTCGACGTGCGAAGGCACGTGTACTTCTCGATCGTCGCGAACGGGCACCCGTCGAGCGTCGCGGAGACCGCGACCGCTTTCGCGCGAGACGTGCCCGAGGTGGAGGAGAGCTACCGGCGGTTGCACGAAGCCCACGCTCTGGTTCTTCATCCCGACTCCGTCGACATCTGGTTCGCCAACCCGTTCTGCTTTGCGCCGACGCCGCATCGCGTGACAGCCGGTGGGCGTGTCTGGACGGGCACCTGCGCCTGGGACGCGCTCGGCATTCCGGCGGCGCTTCACACGGACGGGGAGATCGACTCTGAATGCGCGTGCTGCGGCGAGCCGGTGAGGCTGCGAGTCGATGAAGGCGAGCTCGTCGAGGGCGCCGACCTGCTCGTGCATATCCTCGTGCCCGCCCGCCGCTGGTGGGACGACGTCGGCTTCACCTGAAGCACGATGGTCTTCCTCCGGTCGGAGGAGCACCTCACACGCTGGCTCGACGCGAACGGCTGGGAGCCCGGCGCGACGATCACGGCGGACAAGATGAACGAGCTGTCGAGTGTCTGGTGGTGGACGCGGCTCGACCCGGGTTGGCGTCCGCGCACATCGCAGGAGTCGCAGGCGATCCTCGACAACCTCGACCTGACCGGGGAGTTCTGGCAGCTGGGTTGAGACGAACACCAACTACGAGGTCAGGCTGAAGCCTGACCCCAGCGCAGGGGTGGGGGTCGGGCTTCAGCCTGACCTCGGTGTTAGGTTTGCCGCGATGGCCCGCCGCGAGTACCCGAACGTCCTCGAACTCGTCGGACAAACCCCCATCGTCCGGCTCGACCGCCTCGGACGCGACGTTCCGGGACAACTCCTCGCCAAGCTCGAGTTCCTGAATCCCGGAGGGTCCGTGAAGGACCGCATCGGGATGGCGATGATCGAAGCGGCCGAGCGAGACGGCCGCCTGCGTCCGGGCGGGACGATCGTCGAGCCGACCTCGGGCAACACGGGCGCCGGTCTCGCCATGGCCGCGGCGCTCCGCGGCTACCGCTGCATCTTCGTCATGCCCGACAAGATGAGCCAGGAGAAGATCTCGATGCTGCGCGCGTACGGCGCCGACGTCGTGATCACCCCGACCGCCGTCGATCCCGACTCGCCGGAGAGCTACTACTCGGTCTCGGACCGGCTCGCGGAGGAGATCCCGGGTGGCTTCAAGCCCGACCAGTACTCGAATCCATCGAATCCCGAGGCGCACTACGAGACGACCGGCCCCGAGATCTGGGAGCAAACGGGCGGCGGCCAGATCGACGCGATCGTGATATCGGTCGGAACGGGCGGCACGATCACCGGCATCGGGCGCTACTTCAAGGAGCACCGCCCCGAGGTCGTGATCGTCGGAGTTGATCCCGAGGGCTCGGTCTTCACCGCGGACGAGCTGCACCCGCAGGGGCCATACCTCGTCGAGGGCATCGGCAAGGAGCGCTGGCCGTCCACCTTGGATCCCGCTGTCGTAGATGAATGGGTGCGTGTCTCAGACCGGGATTCGTTCGTCACCGCGAGACGGCTCGCGCGCGAGGAGGGGTTGCTCGTCGGCGGCTCCACCGGCTCGACCGCGTGGGCCGGGATACAGGTGGCGAAGCGGTACGGACCGGACACCAGCGTGCTGATGCTCTTCCCGGACAGCGGGCGCTCGTACCTGTCCAAGTTCTTCGACGACAACTGGATGATCCAGTACGGGCTCCTCGAGCGAACGACTCCGCAGCCGTCGGTCGACGAGGTGCTCCGCTTCCGGCGGGTCGACCGGGAGGTGCCGGAGTTCGTCACCATCGGCTCGCACGAGAAGGTCGGCGCTGCGATCGACGCGATGCGCCGCTACGGCATCTCCCAGCTCCCGGTCGTGCGCGACGAGCCGGTGGACTCCCTTGCCGACGTCGTCGGGTCGCTCCAGGAGCGAGAGCTCCTCGAGCGCGTCTTCAGGAACGCCGATGCGCTGAACGAGGACGTCGCGGTCGCCATGCAGCCGCCGTTGCCCGCCGTCGACGCCGACGCCTCGGTCGACCAGGTGTACGAGGGGCTGTCGGGCGGGAGCGGAGCGGTCGTGGTCGTCAGCGACGGGCGGCCGTCCGGGATCCTCACGCGGTCTGATCTGCTGGAGTTCCTCGCGGCGCGCCGGTCGCAGATCGGCTTTTCCTAGGGAACTCCGCGCGAATCGCGATGTAGACGGCTCCCAGCACGACCAGCGCGCCGGCGAGGGCCCACGGGCTCGGCCGTTCGTCGAGGAAGACCATGCCGAGCGCGATCGCGACCAGCGGGTTCACGTATTGGTGCGTGACGACGAGCGAGATGGGCGCGACCTTCAGCAGCCATGCGTACGCGGTGAAGCCGACCAGCGAGCCGAAGATCACGAGGTAGATCCAGGCGAGGACCGAGTCGCGGGCGAAGGCGGCTCCGTCGAGCTGGCCGCCTTCGCCGAGCGCGAGCGCACCGAGCGTGAGGAAAAGGCCGCCGGCGAGCATCTGGTACACCGCGGTGACGAAGGGATCTCGCGGAAGCTCGAGACGTTTGGAGACGAACGACCCGATCGACCAGCTCATCGACGCCACGAGCATGACCGCCAGGCCGAGCGCCGTCGAGCCCGCGCCGAGGCCCGGTGCCACGACGAGGCCGAGCCCGATCAATCCCGTGAGTGCGCTCAGCTGCGTGGCGCGGGCTGGATGCTCGCGCCCGACCGTCCGCATGACGATGATCTGCAGCGGCACGGTTCCCACGATGATCGCGGCGACGCTCGAGTCGATTCGCGTCTCCGCCACATGGACGAGGCCGACGCCGAGCGTGAGGAGGAGCCCACCGACGATCGCCGTGCCGCCAAGCTCTCGGCGGCTGATGCGGAGGCTCGTCCCGCGCAGCGTGAGAATGGCAGCCAGGAGCGCCCCTGCGACGAGGAAGCGACTCCCGCCGGCGAGAAGCGGTGGCAGCGTCTCCACGGCGATCTTGATCCCGAAGTACGTCGACCCCCAGAGGACGTAGACGACGAACAACGCCGCCCAGATGTGTCTCACGGAGGCGGTCATCAGACGGAGAACGGCGGGGCGGTCACCTCTGTGAGAACGAGGTTCGGCGTGGCGCTACTCCACTTCGGCGATTCCAACCGCTGCTCGTGTCGAGCGACAGCGCTAATCCCGCGCGGGGGTCAGGTCTTGATCTGTGCATCTCGGGATGCACAGATCAAGACCTGACCCCTAGGCTGGCGGCGTGATCTTGCGGGAGCCCGCCTTGCAGCTCGACCCCCGCGTGCGGCGGCTGTGGGCTCTCGAATGGGGTCTCGTCGCGGTCGGGGCGGCGGTGCTGACAGCTGGTGTCGCTGCGCCGATGGCGTTGGCCGACAACTTGCTCGGTGCGATCGTTGTCGCCCTGGTCGGCGGCAGCGTGGCATTGATCCTTATCGGTCTCGCGGTGCTGCAGCCGCGGATCCTCTACCGGCGCTTCCACTACGAGATCTCCGATCTCGGTCTCTACGTGGCCCGCGGCTCGCTCTGGCGCCGCTGGCAGATCGTTCCCCACGCACGCATCCAGACGGTCGACACGAAACGCGGTCCGCTGGAGCGGTCGCTCGGCTTGGTCTCGGTCGCGGTGACGACAGCGTCGGCCAAGGGTGGGACGGACATCCCCGGTCTCGACCCACGCGTTGCCGACGCGCTGGTGGAGGAGTTGGCGCGCCGGGCGGGGATCGACGAGGGAACGTGAGCTGAGCGAGCGGTTGTCTGAGGCGCCGAGCCGGCTTCACCCGTTAGCGGTCCTGGTCTTCGCGCGGAAGAGAATCGGAGCGAGTCTTCTCCCGATTCTCGTCATCGCGTTCACTTGGCGCGGTGGCTTCGCGCTGCCGGTGCTCGGTGTGGTCGTCGCCGTGGGTCTCACTGTGCTCGTCCTCGAGTGGCGCCGCTTCACGTACCGGATCGAAGCCGGCCGGTTGGTGATCGAGCGCGGAGTCCTTCGGCACACGACACGCGTCGTGCCGCTCGATCGCATCCGCGGAGTCGACCTGCAGGCGCCGTGGCTCCACCGGGTGCTCGGCCTCGTCCAGGTGGAGGTCGAGGCCGCCGCCGGCGGGAGCTCTGCCGCGGAGCTGACCCTGGCCGCAGTCTCCGCAGAGGAGGGCGAGCGTCTTCGCGCGGCGCTGCTCTCGGCGGGCGCGAGGGAGGAAGCCACGGATGATCCACGTCCTGCCCTCGTCCTCTACCGAGCGACGCCCCGACTGCTCATCGCGGGAGGCCTTACCAGCGGTCGCTACATCCTCGCTCCGCTGGCCGTGATCGGAGTGATCGCCAACTTCGCCGACGACTTGCCGAGCGCCCTCGGAGACCGGCTGCTGAGCGAGGCGGCCGATCGGGTTCCGACCGAAGCGCTCGGCGTGAGCGTGCTTGCCGCCGTCGGGATCTTCCTCGCGCTCGTCCTCGCCGCGGCCGGGTCGCTCCTCACCGACTGGAGCTTCGAGCTGACGGATGACGGCGATCGCCTCGTCGCGCAACGTGGCCTGCTGACGCGCCGTACCGTCGCGATCGACCGGTCGCGTGTCCGCGGGTTCGATCTGCGCGACTCGCCGCTCCGTCGTGCGTTCGGCCTCGTCGGGGTGAGAGTGATCGCGGGCGGGGTCGCGGGCGGTCGGCCGGGCCGTACGGCACTGGCCCCCGTGATCGCGAACGACGACGCGCGCGTGCTGGCGCGTGCGATCGACCCCCTGGCTGCGCCGGACGCGACGCTCGAGCGCCATCCGAGAGCGGCTCTGCCGAGGCGGTTGGCGCGGGCGGTCGTCGTGCCGGCCGCGCTCGGTGTCGTCGCTCTGGCGCTCCAGTGGTGGTTGCCCGCAGCGGTTCTGCTCCTGCTGGGACTCGTCGGAGTACCGCTTGCGCTCGACCGCTACCGCCAGCTCGGCCACCGCTTCGATGGAAACCGACTCGCCGTGCGAGAAGGATCGCTGTCGCGACGCTGGACATCGCTGGATCCACGTGCGGTCGTGTCGTACGCGATTGAGCGCACACCCTTTCAGGCGCGGTCCGGCCTTTGCACCATCGTGCTGCACCTCGGACAAGGCGCGGGCTCACGCCGCGTGCTCGACTGCTCGGAGGAGCAAGCGGGAGCGCTGCTCGTTGCCCTCGATGTCCCGCTCTTCGCTCCCTTCGTCGCGCGCGTCGCGTCGGCGGCTCAACCGGCGTAGTCGACGTCAGTGAGGTGTCTCGTTTCGACGACGTCGACTCTCGGCCAGAAATCCTTCCTGTTCACGGCAGGCGGGTGCGACCAGAAACTTCGGTTGATTGAACAGCACGATGATGATCCCGAGAGGGAAGATCACGAACATTCCTACAAGTTGCGAAGTAGATCCCGATTTCGATAGTCAGACCTACGGCGAAACTCACCGCAACGAGTGCGGCCGGGACGATAGCTCTCCGGTAACCCTGCCACAATGGGCCACCCCATGGCCACCAAGGAGGTCGTGCGTAGGACTGATGGTCAAGGGGGTGCGTTCCAAAA
>Ga0136622_10001212_pt1 | contig 10695 bp, 11 predicted proteins | sample AntDrymUQ4482106_2_FD_104803 | JGI IMG/M metagenome (GOLD analysis project Ga0136622, IMG submission 104803) | Polar desert sand microbial communities from Dry Valleys, Antarctica - metaG UQ448 (21.06) | ecosystem: Environmental > Terrestrial > Soil > Desert | place: Antarctica: Dry Valley...
ATCGCCGCCACAGGCCACGGCTACGCCGCTGTCCTCGACGACCCCGAGGGCGCACTCGACGACCTCGTCGCGGCGGTCCCGGGGCTGGAGCGCGAACAACAGCGAGCCCAGCTCGAGGCGCTGCTCGATGCCGGTGCGATCGCCGCGGATGCCCGCTTCGACCCGGCGGTGCTGCGCGATTGGGCCGAGTGGGATCGCCGTCACGGCATCGTCGCCCGCGCCCCCGACATCGGCGAGGCCTTCGCGCTCGAGCTCGCGGCACGCTGAGCCCAGGGAAAGCCGCCGCGCACGGCTAATGCTTCGGGCGTGCGTGGCCGATTGACTCAGCGAGGGCATCGATGCAAGCGATTCTGCGAAACGGCTGGAGCTCGGCGGTGGAGGCGATCCCGGCGCGTTCGCGCGCCCTGACCCCGGCCGCCGCGACCTGCGCCGCGCTCTGGGCGGCAGCGATGCTGGTCGCCTCCCAGGACCTCAGCGGCGCGGTGGTCGCGCCGCTGATCGGTGCCGGCCTGGCGATGACGGCCGCCCTGCTGGTGGTGATCCAGCGCCAGCACGCCAGGCTTCGCAACCACGCCGCGACCGACGGGCTAACCGGTCTGGTCAACCACGGCGGCTTTCACGAGACCCTGGAGAGCGAGCTCGCGCTCGGCCGCGACCGCGACCAGCCGCTGTCGCTGGTGCTGCTCGACATCGACGGCTTTCGGGCAGTCAACGAGGCCCACGGCCACCCTCACGGCGACCGGGTCCTCAGCGCCGTCGGCGCCGCGCTCGGCGAGATCACCCGCGCCAGCGACACCGCGGCCCGCCTCGGGGGCGAGGAGTTCGCCCTGATCCTCCCCGGCGCCGAGTCGCAGACCGCCTTCGTGATCGCCGAGCGCGCCCGTGCCTCGATCCGGGGGGTCCTCGTCGACGGCCTCGAGCTCAGCTCCTCGGCCGGGATCGCGACCTTTCCCACTGACGCCGAGGGCGCCACCAACCTCTGCGAGCTCGCCGACAGCGCCCTGTTCTGGGCCAAGCGCAGCGGCAAGGGACGCACCCGCCGCTTCGATCCCGACCACTCGCCGGCGATCCTCGGCGACGTCCAGCGTGCCGAGATCGCCGCGATCCTGGAGCGCGAGCCGGCGATCGTCCCCGTCTTCCAACCGGTTGCAAGCCTCGCCTCGGGCCGGGTGATCGGCTACGAGGCGCTCGCCCGCTTCCCCAGCGCCGGCGGGCGCACCCCGGACGTGATCTTCGCCCAGGCCCACGGCTGCGGCCTCGGGGCGGAGCTCGAGGCGGCGGCGATCGAGGCGGCTCTGCAGCCAGGCAACCGGCCTCCCGATTCGATCCTGGCAATCAACGTCAGCCCCTCGGCGCTGACAAGCGAGGTTGTCCGCAAGGCGCTACGCGGCGCCGACCTCGAGCGGATCGTGATCGAGATCACCGAGCACGAGTTCGTCCCCGACGACGGACTCCTGACGAGCACCCTGGAGGAGCTGCGCCACCGTGGCGCCAGGATCGCGATTGACGACGCCGGCGCCGGGCACGCCGGCCTCACCCAGCTGATGCGGGTGCGCCCCGACATCGTCAAGCTCGACCGCGACCTGATCCACGACATCGACGCGGACCCGGTGCGGATGGCCCTGGTCGAGTCGTTCATCCGCTTCGCCCGCAAGGTCGGCTCCACCGTCTGCGCCGAGGGCATCGAGACGATGGCCGAGCTCGAGGTGCTCGCCGACCTCGACGTGCAATGGGGACAGGGCTTCGCGCTCGCCCGCCCCGACAAGCCCTGGATCGGGGTCGCCCCCGACGCCGCGAAGCTCTGCCGGGCGACCCTGGCCGAGACCCTTCGCGCCGTGCCTCCCTCCGGCCACAACGGCGTCTCCAGCGACCGCCGCCTCGTGCACCTGACCGCGCACCTCTCCGGGGCGCGCACAGCCCAGGACCTCGAGAGCGCCCTGGGGCTGATCGCCGAGGAGCTCGACGCCTCCAAGGTCTGCCTCTCGGCCTGGCATCCGGCGGAGGCGACGGTGGTGATGCTCGCCGAGAACGGACAGCGCTCGAACGAGACCGTGTTCGACATCGACGAATACCCGCTGACCGCCCATGTGCTGCGCGAGCAGGAGGCGGTGCAGGTGATCGTCGGCGATCCCGACGCCGATCCCAGCGAGGTCGCCCTGCTGGAGCGACTCGGCGCCCGCTCGCTGCTGATGATCCCCGTCGTCACCCGCGCCGAGACCCTCGGCCTGATCGAGGCCTACCGCGCCGCCGACAGTCCCTGGAGCCGGGTCGACATCAACCGAGCCCGGGTGATCGCCAATCAGTTCGCCGCCGTGATCGGCAACTTCGCGACGACGGTGGCGCCGCGCCCCCTGGGCCAGACGGGTTAGAGCGAGCGCCGGGCGCGGAACTCGCGCCGTACGGACTCCGGGCGGCCCCACATCTGCACGATCTCGGCACGGCCCTCGTGGACGTCGCGGACGATCAGCTGTCCGGCGATTCCCTCCTGGTCGAGCAGCGCCAGGGTCCCCTTGACCGTCTCCGCGGCCGCGGCATGACCGAAGCTGTGGGCGACGTTGATGCGGAAGTGCCACTCGGCCTGCGAGTAGGGCTGGGCGTTGACCTGGGTCATCAGCACGGCGGCGTCGATGTACTGGTCCTCGTCGGCGATCCGCAGGTCGCAGACGATGTCGGTCCAGTCCGACGGCAGCGAGTCGAGCAGTTGCTGGAAGTCGTCGGCGAGCGCCATCTCGGGCGATCCTACCGGCGCGCCCAGCCGCGCTGCCTAGACTCGTCGTGATGGCCTCCTCCGCCCCCGAGATCGAGCTCGACGGCCAGTACCGGGCGCTGCGCGAGAGCGCCGGGTTCTGCGAGCGCGGCGAGCGCCGAACGCTGGCCGTCACCGGCAGCGAAGCGGCCGAGTACCTGCAGGGCCAGCTCACCAACGAAATCGAGGTGCTGGCCCCCGGCGAGGGCACCTACGCGGCGCTGCTCGATCGCAAGGGCCACATGCAGGGCGACATGCGGGTGCTGCGGCTCGAGCACGGTCTGCGGCTCGAGACCGAGGCGGTCGCCGCGGATGCGGTCCTGCGCCACCTCTCGATGTACAAGATCGGTCGCGACGTCGCCGTCGACGAGGTCTCGGGCGAGCTGGCGATCGTCTCGGTGATCGGCCCGGGGGCCGGCGAGCTCGCGCTGGGCGGCCCGCTCGGCCCCGAGCACGCCCACCGTCGGGTCGAGATCGGCGGCGCCGCGGCGCTCGCCGTCGCCACCGACGGCGGCCTCGACCTGATCTTCGAGCCCGGAGATCTCGAGGCGACGATCGCGGCGCTGCAAGCCGCCGGGGTCGAGCCGGTCAGCGAGCCGGCGGTCGAGATCATCCGGGTCGAGGCCGGCCGCCCGCGCTTCGGCCGCGAGATGACCACGGCGACGATGCCGGCCGAGGCCGGCATCAACGAGCGCGCCGTGAGCTTCACCAAGGGCTGCTACATCGGCCAGGAGACGGTCGCCCGGCTGCACTACAAGGGCCGGCCGAATCGCCGCCTGCGAGGCCTCGAGCTCTCCGCGCCCGCCGCCTCCGGCGATCCGATCCGGCTCGGGGACCGGGAACTGGGGGCCATCGGCACAGCCGTCCTCTCCCCCGCCCACGGCCCGATCGCGCTGGCGATCGTGCGCCGCGAGGGGGAACTCGGGACGCTGGTCGAGGTCGGCGGGGCGGCCGAGGCTCGAATCGTCGATCTGCCGTTCTGAGCCGGCGGCTCGCGACCGCCGCGCGACCAGCGGCGCCGAGCGAGCGCGGGTTCGGTTAGGGTGGCCCTCGAAATGGGCGCGAGGAGCAGGCTGATCGTGACCGCGGCGGCGCTCGGGGCAGCCCTTGCGCTAGCCGCCTGCGGCGAGGACGACTTCCCCAACGAGCAGCGGCCGGCCTCCCCGATCGAGATCACCGCGCTGATCAACGACCGCGAGGTCAAGGTCAGCCCGAGCACGCCCGAGAGCGTCGGCGCCGGGCTCGTCACCTTCACGATCTCCAATCAGTCGCAGGACCCGGCCACCCTGGTGCTCGAGGGCCCCTCCGACGAGGCCAGCAACGAGATCCCGCCCGGCGGAACCGGCAGCCTCAAGATCGAGCTCGAGGAGGGCGACTACCTGGTCAGCGCCGGTGACGGCTCGAACGCCCGCGAGAGCCAGCTCGGCGTCGGCCCGCAGCGCCCGAGCTCGCAGAACGAGCTGCTGAATCCGTAGCTAGACGGGCTCGTCGGCGCTCTCGGGCGCGGCGGCCGCGATCAGCGACTCGATCCGCGCGAGGCAGCGCTCGACGTCGTCGATCATCTGGTCGAGATCGCCGCGAGCGCGCTCCGCGCTGTTGCTGACGCTGGTCAGCGACTTGCGGATGCGGTTGGCGGCCTTCAGCCTCGCGCCCGCCTCCTCCGTGGCATCGCGGACCCCCGCAGCATCGACCTCGAGCCCGGCGGAGTTGACCGCCAGCACCCGCGCGCGGACGTAGCGATAGACGAGCCGCAGCGCCAGCGGGTCGGGCTCGTCGCGATCGACGACGACGATCATCTTGTTGCCCTGGTACTCGGTCAGCTCCTCTAGGCCCGAGGGCAGCTTGTCGTCGCCGGCGACGACCAGGACTCCATAGACGGCGTCACGCTCGGCCATCGCCGAGTTGAGCTCGCTCCAGGCGTCGTTCTTGGACAACTTGCGGTTCTTGGCCTCGAAGACGACGGTCGCCAAGGTCGCGCCGTGACAGGCACCGAGCTCGACCACGGTGTCGCCCTTCTTTCCGCCGGTCTCGGAGCTCGCGTCCCCGACGTGGTGGGCGACGTCGTCCTGCGCGCCGGAGAGCCGCTCGATCTCGGCGTGCACGAGCTCCTCGAAGGTCCTGCCCTTGCGGGTGCCGGCTTCCTCCGCCTCGGCCAGCTCCGCCTCGTGCTCGTGCTTGTCGAGCAGGCGCGCCAGGTTCTCCTTGAGCTCGGCGACCTGGTGTTGCATCGCCCGCGACTCCTTCGAGTGCGAGTGGCGCAGGAGCTCGACCTCCTGGCGATGGCGTTCCTCGGCGCCGACCAGCTTCTCGTTGATCCGCAGCTGCATCCCGACCAGCGGATTGCTCGGATCCTCAGCGGTCAGCCGGGCCAGAAGCTCGTCGCGCTGGTGGCGCGACTCCGCGGTGACGATCTCCTTGATCTGCGCCTGGACGGAGTCGTTGCGCTCGGCCCCGAAGGCGGTCGCCAGGCGCTCGGCCATCGCCGTCGCGCCCTGCTCGAGCGTGCCTCCCAGCTTGCGGTCGAGCTCACCGAGGCCCGCCGTGAGCTCGCGGCGGACGTAGTCGACGTTGGCTGCCGTGCCCTCGTTGTCGATCACCCGGGTGCCGATCTCGATCGCCTTGGCAACGGTCTCGGCGGGGGGGCGCCCCTCGGTCGCCTGCTCGCGGACCACGCGGGCCGAACCGGCGTCGTCGACGGTCAGCCGTTCGATCACGAGGCGGTCGTCGATCGCGCGCACCGAACCGTCGCCCGCAGGCGCGGCTCCGAACTCGAGCTGGGGTCTCTCCGACGCTTCCATGAGAACTTGCCAAAGTAGTCGGGGGCCCGGACGCAAAGCTGACGCTACGATCCCCGCGCCTTTTCGCCGACCGCAACCAGAGGGAGAACCGTGGCAGTTGACGTGAGCGATGTATCGAAGCTGGACTCAGAGCCCGGGACGCTGCCGGAGACGATGGCCGCCTGGGTGATCCGCCAGGAGCGCGAGGGCGAGCCCAAGGACGCCTTCCAGCTCGAGCAGATCGAGGTGCCCGAGCCGGGCCCGTTCGAGGTGATCGTCCGGGTGATGGCCGCCGGCGTCAACTTCAACAACGTCTGGGCGGCGCTGGGCAAGCCGGTCTCGGTCTTCAACTACGGCGACCACCCCGAGCATGGCCACCACATCGGCGGCTCGGACGGCTCTGGGATCGTCTGGAAGGTCGGCGAGGGCGTCACCCGCTGGCAGCCCGGCGACGAGGTCGTGCTTCATTGCAACCAGGCCTCCTACGAGGACGTCGAGGTCCACGGGCTCGATCCCCTCGCCGCCCCGAGCCAGAAGATCTGGGGCTACGAGACGACCTGGGGCTCGTTCGCCCAGTTCACCAAGGTGCAGGCCCAGCAGCTGCTGCCAAAGCCACGCAACCTCTCCTGGGTCGACTCCTCGGCCTACGGGCTCACCTACTTCACCGCCTACCGGATGCTGATCGACCGCTGCAAGATCCAGGCCGGCCACAACGTCCTGATCTGGGGCGCCGCCGGCGGGCTCGGCGTGTTCGCGGTCCAGCTCTGCAAGGCCGCCGGCGCCAACGCGGTCGGCGTCGTCTCCTCCGACGAGAAGGGCGAGCTGGTCAAGCAGCTGGGAGCGGTCGACTACGTCAACCGCAACGAGTTCGCCGAGATGATGCGCACCGACGCCAACCATCCGGCCAACGACCCGGCCGCGGACAAGGATCGGTTCAAGGCCTCGCGTGGGTTCGCCAAGCGGGTCAAGGAGATCCTCGGCGACGCCCCCGACATCGTCTTCGAGCACGTCGGCCAGGCGACCTTCCCGACCTCGGTGTTCACGGTGAAGCCGTTCGGCAAGGTCGTGATCTGCGGCGCCACCTCGGGCTACACGCTCGACTTCGACGTCCGCTACCTGTGGATGAAGCAGAAGGAGATCCTCGGCTCGCACTTCGCCAACGCCTATGAGTGCATGCGCGCCAACCAGCTGATGGCCGAGGGCAAGATCCGCCCGGTGCTCTCGCAGGCGATGGACTTCGAGGGCGTCCCGGCGGCCCACCAGATGCTGCACGAGAACAAGCACACGGGCAAGATCACGATCCTGGTCGGCGCCACCGACAAGGACGAGGGCAAGCACGAGGACGGCGACGGCGCGATCTGGGCCGAGGTCGGCGCCTAGTAACTCCCGAGAACACCTCCCCCGAGATGCTCGGCTTCGCCTCCGCTCTCGGGGGGACGCGTGCTGTTAGGGGAAGGCAGGTCGTAGCCTCGTAAACCGCGACTTCGTCGCTATTGTCGGCGATCGGGTGGCAGGGCGGTGTTGCCTGCGGCGTTAGTAGGCTTCCGCTCGATGGAGGTCCACTACATCGAATGGCACGTGAACCCGTTTCGCCGCGATCGTTTCCTCGAAATCTGGACGCCGGCACTCGACCGGGCGCTCGCCTACGGGGCGCGCTCGGCGATCCTCACGCGCAGCGAGGACGACCCGCTGCACCTGCGCCAGGTGACGATGTGGCTGAGCCGCGCCGACCACGAGCGCTGGTGGTTCTCGGACGAGCTCTCGGCGCTGCGCCAGGCCGCCCTGGCCTACTACCACAAGCCCGTCGACACGCATTGGCACGCGCTCGTAGCCGACGCCGCGATCGTCGCCCACAACGGCAGCCACTGAGCTTCGCCCGAACCGTCGCCGTCAGGCGACCAGTTCGAGCCGCTTGGCGTTGCGGGTGCTGAGCGAGGCGCCGACCTCGACCAGGATCGAGAGCATCGCCTCGCTGGCGGGCGAGCGCGAGCCCTTGTTGCGGGAGACCGCCCAGACGCTTCGCATCGGCGCCGGCGGCGCCGTCGGGCGCACGACCAGGTCGGAGCGCAGGGTCGGCAGGGCGAGGTCGGGGAGCAGGGTGACGCCGAGGCCCGCCGCGATGAAGCCCTGCATGACGTGGTAATCGTCGGATTCGAAGCCGATTCGCGGCTCGAAGCCCGCGTCGCGGCAGGCGGAGATGACGACCTCGCCGCAAGAGCTCGGACACGATCCGCAGAGCCATTCGTAGTCGGCCAGCTCGCTCAGCGGCACCACCTGGCGGGTGGCGAGCGGGTGGTCGGCGGGCAGCGCCACGTACATAGATTCGGTCAGCACCAGGGTGCGGTCGAGATCGCGCTCCTCGGGCTGGGGCAGCGACGGGTAGTCGAAGGTCAGCGCCAGGTCGATCTCGCCGCCGCGCAGTCGCGGCAGCGAATCCTCGGGCTCGGCGTCGGCGACGCTCAGGCGCACCTCGGGGTGGCGGCGGTGAAAGACGGCCACCGCCTCGGTGAGCACCGTCGCGCTGGCGCTGGGGAAGCTCGCCAGCCGCAGCTCGCCGCCCTCGAGGCCGGCGATCGCGGCAAGCTCGCGCTCGGCCTCCTCGAGGCGGGCGATCGCGGCCTCCGCGTGCGAGACCAGGACCCGGCCGGCGTCGGTCAGCTTCGGGCCCTCGCGGGTGCGATCGAGCAGCGTCATCCCGACCTCGCGCTCAAGCGTCGCGATCTGCTGGCTGACCGCCGACTGCGACAGGTAGAGGGCGTCGGCGGCGGCCGAGAACGAGCCCCGCTGGGCGACCTCGCGCAGGATCCCCAATCGCTTCACATCGAGCATAAGGACACCTTATCACGCTGTCAATGAATTGATGTTGCGCTAATGACCTGGGCGCGAGAAACTGAAACAGATCACGAAACCGCCATCGAGGCCGTTTCAAAGCAAACATCAGACGAGTGAGGTGAAGCAGATGAGGCGCAACCAACCGCAGTTCCCGACCAGCGCGATCACGATCCGCAGCATGGATATTTGCGCCGACGATGGCGCGACGCTCGCGCGGCTCGCCGAGCGCGACTCGAAGCATCCCCTCGACGGCCCCGTCCTCGGGGTCGAGGTCGAGGATCGACTGCTAGCCGCGATCTCGCTGAGCACCGGGAGGACGATCGCCGACCCGTTCATCCGCACCGGCGAGCTCACCGACCTGCTCCGCGCCCGGGCGGCGCAGCTGCAGCGTCGGCGACGCCGGCGGCTGCACAGGCGGCGCGGCGCACCCGCCGTCGCCGGTCCCCCCGGACGAATCAAGACCCTGCCCCACTGGGGCTAGGCGCGGACCGCGGCCGGCGATTGCCGGCCGCGGTTGCTCGTAGTCTGGGCAGCGCATGAGCCAGCGCGAGATCCGTTCATGGCTGGTCGACATGGACGGCGTGCTGGTGCGCGAGGGCCACCCGATCGCGGGGGCCGCCGAGTTCGTCGGCGGCCTGCGCGCCGCGGGCACGCCGTTCCTGGTGCTCACCAACAACTCCACCTACACGCCCGTCGACCTCTCAGAACGCCTCGCCTCCCGAGGTCTCGAGGTGCCCCCGGAATCGATCTGGACGTCGGCCCTGGCGACCGCGCGCTTCCTCGACGACCAGCGGCCCGGCGGCTCCGCCTTCGTGATCGGTGAGGCCGGGCTGACCACGGCGCTGGAGCAGGTCGGCTATGAGCTCGGCGGCGACGAACCCGACTACGTGGTCCTCGGCGAGACCCGCGCCTACAGCATCGAGCGGCTGACCACGGCGATCCGGTTGATCGCCCGAGGTTCGCGCTTCATCGCCACCAATCCCGATCCGACCGGCCCCGGCGGGGACGGGCCGGTGCCGGCGACCGGCGCGGTGGCCGCGCTGATCAGCCGCGCCTGCGGGGTCGAGCCCTACTACGTGGGCAAGCCCAACCCGCTGATGATGCGCTCGGCGCTGAACGCGCTCGACGCCCACTCCGAGACCACCGCGATGGTCGGCGACCGCATGGACACCGACATCGTCGCCGCGCTCGAGGCCGGGGTCGAGGCGATCCTGGTGATGACCGGGGTGACCGAGCGCGCCGAGGCCGAGCGCTTTCCCTTCGTCGCCTCGCGGATCATCGACTCGGTAGCCGACCTGGTCGCCGGGCTTCGCGCCTGAAGCCTCGGCTCAGGCAGCAGCCGCCAGCAGCGGCCGGAGCCCGAGCGCGGCCCGGACGCGTTCGGGCGCGTCGGTGATCAGCGCGTCGACTCCCAGCGCCAGCAGCCGCTCGATCTCGACCGGGTCGTTGACCGTGTAGGGCTGGACCCGCAGGCCGCGCGCGTGCGCCGCCTGGACCAGGGCGGCGTCGACCGCTGCGCTGTGCGGTCCGATCGCCGCGGCGAACGCGGCGACCCGAACGAGATCCCAGCGCACCCGGGCGCTGGTGGTCAGCGGCGAATAGAGCTGCGCCAGTGAGCCGCCGGGATCGCAGCGGCGGGCTCGGCGCAGGCCCGGGCGGCTGAAGGTCTGCACCTGGACGCGGGCGCCGAGCCGGTGACGCGCGACGCTCTCGGCGACCAGCGCCTCGACCGGCGCGCTGGGCTCCTTGAGGTCGAGCAGGTAGCGGGTCGAGTCGCCATAGCGGGCGAGCACCTGCTCGAGGCTCAGCGGGCGCACCGCCGGGTCCAGTCGGCGAAGCTCGGCGAGACGGACCTCGGCGACGCGGCGGGGGTCGTCGGCGGTGCGCTCGAGGGTGCGGTCGTGAACGACGACCGGCACCCCGTCGGCGGTCAGCCGCAGATCGAGCTCGAGCACATCTGCCCCCAGTTCGAGCGCGAGGTCGTAACTGGCGAAGGTGTGCTCGGGGGCGTGCGCGGAGGCTCCCCGGTGCGCGATCACAACCACGCCGTGCTCGGCCGAGCTCATACCGGAAAGTCCACTCCTTCCCGTCAGAGCAGGGGTTATTGCGCCGTTACCGTGCTGTGACGTTCGCGGGAACGTCCGCGAGCCGCGCGCTCGCTCGCAGCCGTTCACCGTTTTTTCACCCCATTGAGTGGGTACAGTCATTGCGGGCAGATCGATCCCGTTGCGCTCGGCCCCTCTCCCCGCAGGCATTCGCGCGGGGGACGCCGATCAACGCCGAGAGGACCGATTTGCAAGTAACACCGAGACCGGCCTTGGCGACGGCGCTGCCGCTTCG
>Ga0136622_10001216_pt1 | contig 10683 bp, 8 predicted proteins | sample AntDrymUQ4482106_2_FD_104803 | JGI IMG/M metagenome (GOLD analysis project Ga0136622, IMG submission 104803) | Polar desert sand microbial communities from Dry Valleys, Antarctica - metaG UQ448 (21.06) | ecosystem: Environmental > Terrestrial > Soil > Desert | place: Antarctica: Dry Valley...
GCCGGAGGCGATCGCATCCGCGACCTCCACGGCGGAGTAGGTTCCCTTGAACGAGTCGGGTGCGACCAGTACCTGGCGCTCGGCGTGCATCGAGTCGGAACCCTATCCGGCCCTAGCGCGTGGCGCCGGACGGCACTTCTTCCGGTGCCATCGCTTCGGCTCGCGCCGTCGTTCCGGCCGGTGCGGTCACGTCGGCCGGTGCCGACCGCCGTGTCGCTGCCGCCCGGCGGCGCGGACGCTTGACGCGCACGTGAGGGTGTCAGCGCGCGGCGGCGATCGCCGGCGCGTCGCGATCGTGGACCGCCAGCCCCTGCTTGCCGCCGTGCTTGCAGACGTACATCGCCGCGTCTGCGTCGCGCAGCAGCTCGTCCGCGTCGAGGGTGCCGCTGTCGGCGAGCGCCAAGCCCATGCTCGCCCCGATCTGCTTGATCGTGTGCGCGAGCTCGAAGGGATCGCCGAGTGCTCTCAGGATGCGATTGGCGACGATGTGGGCGTTCTGTTCCTCGATGTCGACGAGCAACACCGCGAACTCGTCGCCGCCGAGCCGCGCCGCGGTGTCGGCGGGGCGCAGGCAGTCATCGAGCCGCGCCGCCACCTCGCGCAGCAGGTCGTCTCCCGCCTCGTGGCCCAGCGTGTCGTTGATCGGCTTGAAGTCGTCGAGGTCGATGTAGAGGATCGCGGCGTTGCCCGTGCGGCGCTTGAGCGCGTTGGCGATCCGGTCCATGAAGAGCAGGCGGTTCGCGAGCCCGGTGAGCGGATCGTGGAAAGCCTGGTGCTCGAGCGCTCCCTGGAGCTCGCGCAGCTCGACCAGCTTGCGGCCCAGCATGTCCTGCCCGAGCGCGGCGCCCGTGTGGCGGGCCAGCGTCTCGAACAGGCGCAGCTCCTCTGCCGCGAAGTCGCCGCCGACGCCGAGGCGGTCGGCCATCAGCATCACTCCGAACGCTCCGCGCTCCCCGTCGAGCGTGGCGAGCATGGCGCTGCGCACGCCCGACTCGCGCAGCATGTCGCCCAGCGCCCCGTCGAGCTCGTCGACCGACACGTGCTGTGCGGGGCGGCCGTCGAGCAGCGCGCACAGTGAAGCGGCGACGTCCGGATCGAGCGTGGCGCCGATCTGGACCTGGCCGTCGGCGCCGACGGTCACGCGCGCGCCCGGCGCCTCGGGGGCGTCGAACGTCCAGACCTGGGCGCGCTCGGCGCGGAAGGTCTCCCGAGCCATCGCAAGCATGCCGGCGAGGCCCGCGGTCGCATCCGACGCGCTCGTGAGCGCGCGGCTCGCCGCGTACAGGAACTGCAGGCTGGTGTGGCGGTTGCGCTCGGCGCTGTAGGCGCGGTAGGCGACGAACAAGGCGGCCGCGGGGGCGAGCAGCAGGACCGCCGCGCGCCCGTCGGCCACGAGCACGGTGGACAGCGCGAGACCGAGCGCCGCGTTGACTGTGGCGATCGCGGCGCCCGTAGCAAGCAGGGAGCGAAGTCGCGTCCAGCGCGGCGACTCACCGCTGAGCGCCATCGCGGCAGCGACGAGCAACCCGGCGATGACCGCGCTCAGCGCCGCTGCGCCGGTCGCGGCCGCCCACTCGATCGGCCCGGGCTCATCCCCGGCACTTGACGCGAGCTGGAACACCGCGGCGGCCACCCCGGCGGTGATGCCGAACAGGGCGATGTTGAAGGCAATGCGCACGGCGGGCAGCTCGCGCTGGATGAGCAGCACGCAGCCGGCGCCGATTACCCAGGCGGCGATCAGCTCGCCCGGGCTGGCGAACAGCAGGCCGAGCACAAGGGGGATCTCCCCGAGTGTCATGGAGTGCGAGCTGCGTCGCACGTGGATATGCACGACGCCGAGCTCGGTCGCCGCGAATGCTGCGGCCAGGAACCACCAGGGCAGGTGCAACCCCGAAGGGGGCCCTATCGGCGCGAGCCAGAGAACGAGTCCCGCGGCCACCGTCGCGAGCGCCGCGCTGAGCAGCCAGACCCTGAGCTCCGGGAATCGAGGCGTCGTCGTCTCGGCGTTGGCTGCGGTCATCGCATCAGCGACAGGTCAACGGACGAGCGCCATTGCGCCTGCACGCTCTGCACGTCACGTTTGCCCGTCGGACCAATCGGCCGCGGACCAGCGCGTGGCCGACCAGCGCGTGGCCGACCAGCGCGTGGCCGACCAGCGCGTGGCGGACCAGCGCGTGGCGGACCAGCGGGTGGCGGACCAGCGGGTGGCGGACCAGCGGGTGGCGTTGGGATGCTCGACCGCAAGCTCCACGCCGATTGCGCCGCGACCGCGCCAGCGACCGCCGCCACGCGCCTTGGGCCAGGTCTGGGCGACGCCCGTCGCGGCTGTGGCCGCGGCTCCGTCGATGTCGATGACCCCGGTCCCCTGGAGGGTCGGGTCGGCCCCGGCGACCGGGTCGGCGGACGCCCGCAGCGCAGACTTGGCCGCGTCAGGCGTCAGGGTTGGGCGCTGCTCCAGCAGCACCGCGATCGCACCGGCGGTGACCGCCGCCGACTGCGAGGTGCCGCTGCCGCGGAAACCGGTGTCGCCGATCCGCGCTTGCGGGAACAGCTCGTCGAGGTGGCTGGAGGGCACGCGGAGGCTCACGAGGCCGACCCCGGGAGCGAGCACGTCGGGCGAGCGCGCTGCCGAGCCGCGGCTCGAGAAATCGGCGACGAGGTCGTCGTCCGGGCTCACCGTGCCAAGCATGTCCTGCGCGCCCACCGCGACGACGTACGGATCGACGGCGGGGCTGTCGAGTGCCGCAGAGCCGGCCCCGCTGTTGCCGGCGGCCGCGACCACGACGATGCCGCGCTGCCAGGCCTGCTCGACCGCGAACGCCATCGGGTCGTCGCGATAGCCGCCATCGGTCTCGGCGCCGAACGCCAGGTTCAGCACGCGGATGTTCAGGCCGCCGCGCGAGCGGTTGCGAACGACCCAGTCGATGGCTCCCAGCAGTCGCGAGAGCGAGGTTGCGCCGTCGCGATCGGCGACCTTGACGTTGACGATCCTGCTGGCCGGGGCCACGCCGCGGTATCCCGCGCCGTTTGCGGCGATCAGGCCGGCGAGGTGCGTGCCGTGACCGAACGCGTCCAGGTGGCGGAAGGTCTCGTCGCCTGCGTCCTGGGACAGGTCCGGTCCGTTGACGACCTTGTCCGCGTCATCCATGCCGGGGACGGGCGTGATGCCCGAGTCGACCAGCGCCACGTCGATGCCCGCGCCGAGATGAGCGTCCGTGACGCCCACCGCTGCGCGGATCTGCGCGAGGCTGACGCCTTCTGCAGCGCCTCCGGCCTCGTCGTCATGAAGCTTGTAGGCACGGTCGGAGTGCACGGCGACCACGCCTGCGGAGCGGCGGATGTCGGCCACGCTGCGTGCAGGCACCGAGGCGACGACGCCGTTGATGATCTTCAGGCGGCGGATCACACGGCCGGACGCGTCGCTCACGGCGCCGCCGGCGGCATTTCCGGAGCCGGGCTCGCCGGTGACGACCACGCGAACGCGATCGGGGGAGGCCTGTGCGGCTGGGGCGGTCGCTCCTGCGGCGAGCGCAAGCGACACGGCGGCGCCGATGCGCCAGCGCACGCCCGGGGCCACACGCTGTGCTGCGGCCTGTCGGGTGGGTCGAGCCATTGTTCTCCTTGAGGGTCGGTCGGGCGCTTGCGACCGTGTCCCCCGGTCAAGGGTGGTCGTCGGCCCGACGGCCCGGATGCGGGATGTTGTGGGAGCTTGTAGGTCCCGGCGCGGGGGAGCTGAGAGGTTTTCCGGGCGGGTGAGAGGTTTCGCCTGCGACGCGCGAACGTCCTCGCACATGCGCGCTCGCACCAAGTTCGCGCGCGAACTGCCGATGACCAGGGAATGCGCGCGAGTTCCGTCGGCATCTCCGCACCCGCGGTCGTGCACCCAACCGGTGCGTCACCTGCGGCGCTCGAGCGGCGGGCAGAGCTCGCAAGCGCCCTGTCCGCGCTTGCGCGGGTCGCGCTCGGGACGCTCGGCAGCGCCGACCTTTTCGAGGCGGTCGCGCGATCCCTGGCGCAGACGCTGGGTGTGGAACACGCCGCCGTGATCGAGTGCCCCGACGACCCGCGCGCCGCCGCGGTGATGCTCGCCGGTCACGGCTGGCCGGTCGGCACGCCGTGGAGCGCTGCCAGTGAGGGTGGCATAGCTCCCGTCGCCGGAGCCTTCTCCGGCGAGCAGGCAGTCGCCTTGGTGCCCGCGTGCTGGCGGAGCCTCGGCAGCTCGCGAGCGGCAGTCGCCGTGGCGGCCCCAGGTGCGGGCGCCTCGAGCGTGATGATCGCCGCGCTCGGTTCCGGAGACGCAGGCTTCGAGCTCGAGGAGCTCGCATTCGTCGAGACGGTCGCGGAGGTGCTCGCGGCCGCGCTCCGGCGCTCGACCGGCGAGGCGCATTCGCGCCACGCGGCAAAGCACGACGCGTTGACCGGCGTCGCCAACCGCGCACAGTTCTCAGACCGGCTGGAAGACGCGATCAGCCGTGCGGCGGGCAGCGGGGGAACCGTCGCGGTGCTCAACCTCGACCTGGATCGCTTCAGCGTCGTCAACGAGACGCTGGGGAGCGGCCTCGGCGACGAGCTGTTGATCGCGGTCACCGAGCGCCTCCTGGCCGTACTGGACGAGGGACAGTCCCTCGCGCGCATCGACGGCGACGAGTTTGCCATCCTGGTCGAGGGGTTCGCCGGTGAGCGCGGCGCGATCGAGCTGGCGGATGAGCTGCTGCGGGCGCTCGAGCCCCCGGTCGAGCTCGACGAGCGCGACGTGTTCACGGGCGCCAGCATCGGGATAGCGGTCGCGACCGGACGCGGCGCCGGCGCGGAGTCGCTGCTCTCGGACGCTCAGGTCGCTCTGCGTCGCGCGAAGCAGCAGCGCCGCGGCCGCTACGAGGTGTTCGACCAGACGATGCGCCGACGGATCCGCGAGCGCCTTGATCTGGAGCGCGACCTCCGCCGCGCCCTCGACCGGGGCGAGTTCGAGCTGCACTACCAGCCGATCGTCTCGCTCGAGGAGCAGCGCATCGTCGGCCTCGAGTCGCTCGTCCGCTGGTCGCACCCGCAGCGCGGGTTGGTGGCGCCCGGTGCGTTCATCGGACTGGCGGAGGAGACCGGCCTCATCATCCCGCTCGGGCGCTGGGTGCTGCAGGAGGCCTGCCGCCAGCTCGCCCGCTGGTCCGCGGATCCCGAGATCGACGTCCCGTATGTGTCGGTGAACCTCTCCGGCCGGCAGCTCGCGCAGGCCGACCTGCCACAGGAGATCGCCGAGCTGCTGCACGTGACCGGCGTCGCCCCGGAGCGGCTCGCGCTCGAGCTGACCGAGAGCGTGCTGATGGAGGAGACCGATTCCCCGACGGCAGTCGTGGAGCGGTTGAAGGGACTCGGCGTACGGATCCTGCTCGACGACTTCGGAACGGGCTACTCGTCGCTCAACTACGTCAAGCGGTTTCCCGTCGAAGCGATCAAGATCGACCGCTCGTTCGTCTCCGGTGTGGCCGACGACGAGAGTGACCGCCACATCCTGCGCGCGATCGTGAGCATGGCGGCGGGCTTCGGCGTCGAACTCGTGGCGGAGGGGGTCGAGACCTTCGATCAGGCGCGCTGGCTGCGCCATCTCGGCGTCACGCTCGTGCAGGGTTACGGTTTCGGCCGGCCCGCGCCGGTTCCCGCCACCGAGATCCTGTTGCGCCAAGGCCTCCCGCTCGACCGCCTGCGCGAGGGGTTCACGCGGCTCGACCTCGACGCGGACACGGCCGGGAGGCGAGTCGCTGCGCGCGTCGAGGAGCGTGAGCCCACGATGTCGGTCGGCGAGGCGGCCGCGGCGCTCGAGCTCTCGCCCAGCACGCTGCGGCGATGGGCTGAATCCGGCCGCATCGCGATGCTCCGGACCCGCGGCGGTCACCGGCGCTTCGCCGTGCGCGAGGTACAGCGCCTGAGTGCCGCCAAGGCTCCATTGCGCAAGCCGACGGTGCGGGTGTTCCCCACCCCGGTAGAGCCGTTGCCGGATCTCGAGCGGCTGCTGGACGCAGCGGCGCCGAGGCTGGCGACCGCCGCCGCGCACGCGCTGTATGAAAGCGGGTACAGCGGCTGGTTCGCGTCCCCGAGCGGCCGCGGGAACGTCGAACGCTGGGCGCTGGCCGTCGCGCGCGGAGCGGGCACCGGTCACTACGAGCTGGCGAGCGAGGCGACGCGCAAGCTGATCCTGCAGGCGTCCGCCGCCGGTGCGAGCCTGCTCGAGCGGCACACGATGCTGGAGCGGCTCGGCGAGATGATCGCGCGCGAGCTCGAAGCGGCGGGCATGGAACGGAGCCGGCTCCTGGCCGCCCGCCGCCTGCTCGTGCGCCTGCGTCAGCTCGGGCTCGAGCCGAGCAGCGCCTAGCCGCGCAGCGCGCGCACCGCGGCGACCGTGTCGGCCTCTGCGGCGCGTTTGTCCGTGCGGTAGCGCTTCACGCGGGCGAATCTCAGCGTCAAGCCGGAGGGATAGCGCGACGAGGTCTGGACCCCGTCGAAGGCGATCTCGACGACCAGCTCCGGCCGCACATGGACCGCGATGCCCTCGCGCCGTGTCTCCAGCTCGAGCAGGCGCCCGGTCTGCCACTCGAGCAGCTCGTCCGTGAGTCCCTTGAACGTCTTGCCGAGCATCGCCCAGCCACCGTTCTCCTCGTCGCGCGCGCCCAGGTGGAGGTTCGAGAGCCGGCCGTGGCGCCGGCCGTGGCCCCATTCGGCGGCCAGTACGACGAGGTCGAGCGTATGGACGGGCTTGACCTTCAGCCAGCCCGATCCCCGTCGCCCTGCCGCATATGGCGCGTCGAGCGCCTTGACGACGACGCCCTCGTGCCCTGCGGCGAGCGCGGCCCCGAAAACCGCGGCGCCCGCCTCGGCATCCTCGACCACTGCTCGCGGCACCCGCAGCTCTGTTCCGACCGCCGCGTCGAGCGCCTCGCTGCGCCGTGCCAGCGGCTCTCCGAGCAGGTCCTCGCCGTCGATGTGCAGCACGTCGAAGAACAGCGACGCGAGCGGCTCGGCGCGCGCGCCGCGGGTGCCGAAGCGGGCGGCGGTGACCTGGAACGGCTCCGGGCGCCCGTCGGCCCGCAGGGCGATCGCCTCGCCGTCGAGCACGAGCGCCCGGGCCGGCAGGGCGCGTGCGGCTGCGACCACCTCGGGCAGGCGCGCCGTGACGTCGTCGAGCGAGCGCGTGAAGAGTGCCACGTCGTCGCCGTCGCGGTGCACCTGCAGGCGCGCGCCGTCGAGCTTGAAGTCGACCACGGCGGGCCCGGTCCTGCCGAGCGCGGCCGCCACGTCCGGCGCCGTGCCGGCCAGCATCGGCGCGAGCGGCCGCCCGACCTGCAGCCGGACCCTGCCGAGGCCGTCGCGGCCGTCGCTCAGCGCGATCGCGGCGACGGCGGGCAGATCCCCATGCAGCGTGAGCGCACGCCGCAGCTCGCTCGCCGGCAACCCGGCCGCGCGCGCGGCAGCGTCGGTCATCACGCCCGCGAGCGCGCCCTGGCGCAGATCGCCCAGCAGCAGGCGGAGCAGGAAATCCTGCTCGGCCGCATCCGCCCGTGCCAGGAGCGCCTGCACGGCCGCGCGCCGCGCCGCGACCGATCCCGGGCCGCCCAGTGCCCCGATCGCGCCGAGCGCCCGCTCCAGCTGCGCGACGGTCAGCGATGGCTCCGCGGCCGGCGGCGGTCGTTCGCGCAGCAGCGCCCAGCCGACGCCGATCTGGCGCTGGGTCAGCTCCCCCGACAGCCAGCTCACGACCGGCGCGACCTCATCCGCCCCGGCGCGTGCCAGCAGCTCGGCGAGCACGCCGACCTTCGCGTTGCGTGCCGTCGTCGACGCCACCGCGGAGGACGCTGCGACGAGCTCACCCAGGCGCAACGTGCTCAGATCAGGCCGTCGAAGCGCCGGCCCATGTAGCGCGCGATGTCGGGCCCGGCCTCGTTGCCGATCACGTCCTCGATCCACGCGCGCCGCTCGAACTCGACGATCCCCAGCTCCCAGACGCAGCCCGTCGGCGTGAGCTCCACCGGGCGCATCTGCGTGAGATCGTCAGGCCGTCCGACGAAGACCCGCTGGTGCAGCTCGTCGCGCACGCCCTTCTCCGGCGCGGCCAGGCCGTAGAGCTTCAAGCGCCAATCGCCCAGCGCCTCCTCGGACACGAACCGTCCGAGCCGCGGGTGATAGGCCTGGGCGAGCGGGGTCTGGGCGCGGCTCACGGACGACATCTTGCACGATCCGGATTCGCTGCTCGCACCGGGTTGGAAAGGTCGAGAAGTCGCTACCGTTGGTTGGCGATGATTCACGCCCATATCGACATCTCGCAGGGTCTCGACGGCGAGCCCCTCGTGCTCGCATGCTTCGATCTGGGCGAGGAGCAGCTCGCCGCGTCGGCTCACGCGGTCGCCGCGGCGACCGCGAACTACCGCAACGCCGAGCTCTCCGTCGACGACGTGATCGAGCTGCGCGAGCTGACGGCGCTGGGCGACGAGTTGGGCGACCTCGCTCTGCGCCCCGGGATGCGCACCGTCGTGCTGCGCCCGGCGCGCCTGACCGCGTATCGCGACGCCGTCGCGCTCTTCATCGAGACGCGCGATACGGCCGAGTGGGTGCGCGAGGAGGATCGCGAGCCACTGGCGCGCGTGCGGGCGCTCCTGTACCCGCTCGAGGAGCTCTGCGGCGACGCCCTGCGTGCCGCGCTCACCGGGCAAGCGGCACCACGCCTGCGCTGAGTCGCTCACGTAGGCCGATTCTGAGGCGTTGCTCTCCGATGCGCCTCTATGACTACGCAGCGTCCGGCAACTGCTACAAGGTCCGTCTCCTGCTGGCCCTGCTCGGGCGCGAGTACGAGCGGGTGCCGGTCGACATCTTCGCCGGCGAGACGCTCACCGATGCGTTCGGCGCGCTGAACCCGGTGCGCGAGACGCCCGTGCTGGAGCTCGGACCCGGCACCTGCATCGCTCAGTCCAGCGCGATCCTCTGGTACCTCGCCGAGGACTCGCCGTTCCTCCCTGAGGGCCGACTCGAGCGGGCGCTGGTGATGCAATGGCTCGCGTTCGAGCAGGAGCGGGTGATGGGCGGGATCGGCGGGACGCGCTTTCGGCGGCTCACCGCACGGCCGCCGATCGAGGGCCGGCTCGAGATCGGCGCCCAGGCGCTCGAGCTGCTTGAAGCGCACCTGCGCCGGCGCGACTGGCTCGTCGGCGGGGAGCCGACGATCGCCGACGTCGCGGTCTTCGGCTACGCACACGTCGCGCACGAGGCCGGGCTCGCGCCCGGCGCCCGGACGAGCGCCTGGTTCGAGCGCGTGCGCGCGCTGCCCGGCTTCGTCGCCGACCTCGAGCCCTACGGCGAGAACGCGCGGCCTGGGGCGGGCCGCTCGATCTACGGCTAGCCCGTCAGGCGTCGCTCGATTCGGCCCAGAGGTTGATCCCCGACTCCACGGCGTGGTCGTCGATCTCGGTCAGCTCGTCGTCCGAGAACTCGATGTTGTCCAGCGCCGCCACGTTCTGCTCGAGCTGCTCGACGCTGGATGCGCCGATCAGCGCAGAGGTCACACGCGGGTCGCGCAGCGTCCAGGCGACAGCCATCTGCGCGAGCGACTGACCGCGGCGCCCGGCGATCGCGGCGAGCGCCCGCACCCGCGCGAGGTTGTCCTCGGTCAGGAAGTCGCGCGTCAGGAAGCGCCCTTGCGCCGCGCGCGAGCCCGCGGGTACGCCGTCGAGGTACTTCTCGGTCAGCATCCCCTGTCCCAGCGGGGAGAAGACGATGCAGCCGACCCCCTCGTCGCCGAGCACGTCGAGCAGCTCGGGCTCGATCCAGCGGTTCAGCAGCGAGTAGGACGGCTGGTGGATCAGCGCCGGTGTGCCGAGCCCGCGCAGGATCGCGACGGCCTCGGACGTGCGCTCGTGCGAGTAGGAAGAGATCCCTACGTAGAGCGCCTTGCCCTGGCGCACGGCGCTGTCGAGCGCGCCGAGCGTCTCCTCCAGGGGCGTGTCGGGATCGAAGCGGTGCGAGTAGAAGATGTCGACGTAGTCGACGCCCATCCGCGCGAGGCTCTGGTCGAGCGACGCGAGCAGGTACTTGCGCGAGCCCCACTCGCCGTAGGGGCCGGGCCACATGTCGTAGCCGGCCTTGGTCGAGAGGATCAGCTCGTCGCGATAGGGCGCGAGGTCGGTCGCCAGCAGCCGCCCGAAGTTCTCCTCCGCCGAGCCGGCCGGCGGGCCGTAGTTGTTGGCGAGGTCGAAGTGCGTGATGCCGAGGTCGAAGGCGCGCCGCACCATCGCGCGCTGGTCCTCGAGCGCCCGGTCGTCGCCGAAGTTGTGCCAGAGCCCGAGCGAGACGGCGGGAAGCTGGATGCCGCTGCGTCCGCAGCGGCGGTAGGGCATCGAGTCGTAGCGGTCAGCGGAGGCGACGTAGGTCATGCCCCGCACCCTACGAGGACAGCTTGGCCGACAGCGTCCGCAGCTCGCGCTCGGCCTGCTGCGCGGCGTCCGCCGCCTCGGCCGCCGCCTGGCGCGCGGCGCCCGCCTCGGACTCGGAGCGGTGCAGGGTGCGCTGCGCCTCCTCCAACTGCTCGTCCGCGTGAGCGGCCGCGGCCTCGGTGTCCGTGGCAGCCTCGCGCAGCGCGGTCACGCGCTCCTCCGCCTCGCCCACGAGCCGCTCGAGCTCCGCGCGCGCCTCGGCCTCGCGCTGCGC
>Ga0136622_10001217_pt1 | contig 10679 bp, 10 predicted proteins | sample AntDrymUQ4482106_2_FD_104803 | JGI IMG/M metagenome (GOLD analysis project Ga0136622, IMG submission 104803) | Polar desert sand microbial communities from Dry Valleys, Antarctica - metaG UQ448 (21.06) | ecosystem: Environmental > Terrestrial > Soil > Desert | place: Antarctica: Dry Valley...
CCGGACGTCCAGCTCGCCCTCGTCGGCTCGATGGCGACGGACGACCCCGAGGGCTGGGACTTCTTCAACCGCACTATGGCCCACGCCGCGGGCGACCCCGACATCAAGATCCTCTCGAACGTGAACAACGTCGGCGCGATCGAGGTCAACGCCTTCCAGTCGCAGGCCGACGTGTGCATCCAGAAGTCGACGCGGGAGGGGTTCGGTCTGACCGTCACGGAGGCGCTCTGGAAGGGCCGGCCGACGATCGGCGGCAACGTCGGCGGCATTCCCCTGCAGATCGTGGACGGGGAGTCGGGCTACCTCGTCTCCTCGGCACAGGAGTGTGCGGACCGAAGCCTAGAGATCCTGAGCGACCCTGATTTGGCGAAGCGAATCGGGAAAGCTGGCAAGGAGCATGCGCGAAAGAACTTCCTCAGCCCGCGGCTCCTGCGCGACTGGCTCAAGATCTTTACGGATATTGACGTTTAGGTCCCTGAGCGACGCAAGTCGCGAATCCAGCATGTGCCGGTGGTTGTCTGCTCTAGGTTCAGAGCCGTGAGCGAGCGGCTAGTCATCGTCTCGAACCGTGGGCCTGCCCAGTTCGAGCTGAATGAGGAGGGCGAGCGGGAAGTTCGCCGCGGCGGAGGCGGACTGGTCACGGCGCTGACCGGCCTGGTCGCACAGCGCGAGGCGCTCTGGATCGCCTCGGCGATGACCGAGGAGGACGCCGAGGTCGAGCGCGAGTCCGGAGGCGAGCCGATCCACATCGAGCTCGACGGCGTCGACTACGAGGTGCTCCTGGTCGAATCAGACCCGCTCGCCTACGACCGCTTTTACAACGTGATCGCGAACCCGATTCTGTGGTTCATCCAGCATTACCTGTGGGACCTTTCGAACGCCCCGGACATCCGCCAGGAGGAGGCCGACGCGTGGGACGAGGGCTATCTGGCGGTGAACCGCGATCTCGCAGAAGCGGTGGTGAGGACGATCGAGGGCCAGTCCGAGCCGCTCGTGATGCTCCACGACTACCACCTCTACACCGCCCCAGCGCTGATCCGCGAGGCACGCCCGGACGTCTTTCTCCAGCACTTCGTCCACATCCCGTGGTCGCAGGCGGACTCGTGGCGCATCCTGCCGGCGCGGATGCGCGAGGACATCTACCGCGGCCTTCTCGCGAACGACATCATCGGCTTTCACACGAACGCCTACTGCCGCAACTTCCTCCACTGCTGCTGGCACCTGATGGAGCTCGAGGTGGACTATGAGCGCGGGGTGGTGTTCCACGATGGCGGTGAGACCTGGGTGCGGGCCTATCCGCTCGGGATCGACGCCGAGCGCCTGGATCGGGTGGCGGCCTCGGACGAGGTCGCCACCTACGAGGAGGAGCTTCTTCGGCGGCGCCGGGACCACCTGATCATCCGCGTCGATCGCGCGGACCTCTCGAAGAACATCCTGCGCGGCTTCACCGCCTTCGACACGTTCCTCTCCCAGCATCCGGAGTTCCGCGAGCGGGTCACCTTCATCGCCCACCTTCAGCCCTCGCGCCTCGACGTGCCCGAGTACGCCGAGTACATGGAGCGAATCGAGGCGCTTGTCGCTGTCGTGAACCACCGCCACGGCACCACGGACTGGATGCCGATTGACCTGCGGATCTACGAGAACTTCCCGGAGGCGGTCGCCCGCTACAAGCACTTCGACCTCCTGATGGTCACCTCGCTCTTCGACGGCATGAACCTGGTCGCCAAGGAGGCGCCGGCGGTGTCCGAGCGAGACGGCGTCGTGATGCTCTCGGAGAACACTGGCGCTCACGAGGAGCTCGGCGACTGCACGCTCTCGGTGAACCCCTTCGACATCCAGGAGCAGGCCGACACGATCTACCGCGCCCTGACCATGGATCCAGAGGAGCGCGCGACGAGGGCCAAACGCCTCCGCGAGATCGTCAGAGACCGCGATCCCGGCGTTTGGATCGAAGAGCAGCTCGCCGACATTCGCCGCAAGCGTGAGGACAGCTCCACGGAGCGCCGAGCCGAAGCCCGGCGCTCCGCATAGCTGGGAGCGTCAGCCGGTCACCTTCGCGTGCCGCGTCTTTGATTGGCCCGGGAGGTAGGGGTAGCCTTCCTCGCGGCCGACTACGGCTCGGAAGGCGTAGCGCCTGGTGTCGGTCGTGTTCCGGAAGCGGTACGAGCCGTTCCAGCGGCCGCTTCGGTTGGTGCGCCCGCTTGCGATCCTGATCCAGCGGCCCTTGCCCTTGGCTTCAACTGCTACCTCGCGGTTGGCCTGCGAGGGACCCGGGATGGCGACGTCGAAGCGGACGCTGTCGCCGTTTGAGAGGCCTCGCTTGGGCGTCAGATCCAGGCGGGGCACCGCCTTTGAGCGGAGCTCGAGAAACCGCTCGACGACGTCGTGGTCGCCTCGCCAATGGGCGATCCTCACCTCGCGGCTGGGGCCGGCGGGGATCCGGGCCTCGAAGCGGCCATCAGAACCCGTCGTAGGGGTCGCGACGACCCGCTCGGGCGGGCCATCCGAGCTCGAGACGCGGGTGGCAACGCAGACTCGAGCGCCGCGCAGCGGATTGCCGCCCTCGTCCACCACCTCGCCGGTCACGTGCGTCGCGGCATCGCTTCGCGAAGTCACCTCGGTTCCCGCGCCCCTGAATCGCGCACGGAGGACCGAGCCCGTCGCCTCGGAGAGGGGGCACTTGTTGTCGACGCGGACGGTGCGCGTCTCGCAGGTGCGGTTTGCCGTCGCCTGCGGGGCGTAATCAGACGCGCAGACACGGAGCTGGTTCGGCCCCTGGCGGAACGCTGCTGCCTTGGTGTCGATCTCGAAGCGCGGCGTCGCGTTGCCGGGGCAAGGCCGAAGGCGCAGCGCAACGCGGTTCGCGAGGTGGCACTCGAGGACCCGCGCCTGGATCGGTTTCTCGTTCAACTCGACTGTGATTGAGCGCACGCCCGAGCCGGTGTCGATCGCGTTTACGTCGAGGACCTGATCGCCGCGCCGCGAGCCGGGCTCGAGAAGGGTTCCGCCCAGCTGGACGGCCGGAGCGGTCTCGTCGCGAAGCGTGAACGCGATCCGGCGCATATAGATGTGGGCGTTTCGGCCCTCGCCGCAGTCCTTGCCGCTCGAGCAGGCAAGGCGGCCCGAGAAGTAGCGGCCGCCGGAGCCTGTCCAGTCGATCTTGTGAAGCTCGCCTTCGACGCGGGCGAGCGCGTTCCGGGCGCCGCCGTCGAGTCCCACGTGGACCTGCGGGACGTGGAGGTTCTCGCGCGAGGCCGTGACCTGGGCCGCGGCCCGGATGATCTCGGTGCCGTCGGGCGCGGTGATCGTCCACGCGCCGTAGCGGCCGCTTCCGGTTCGAGACGAGCCGGGCTCGTGCGTTACGCCAAGGCCGCGGCCGGCGCAGGAAGCGCTCGAGCGGTAGCGCTGAGAGCTGGCGGCAAACGACGCGTCGGGGTGCCCGGCGCCGACGCGCTCGTGGCACTGGATCGCCTTGTAGACGCCGCCGTTGGCTGAAGGAGTAGTGCCCGCTAGGAGCGCGAGCGCCAGGGCTGCGGCGAGGGTGAGTCGCTTCATGTTGTCCTTTCGTTGCTGATTTAGTGCTCGAATCCGAACTCGGGAGGTGAGGAAGGGGGTGAAGAGGGCTCAGGCGCGGGCGGTGGTGGCGCGGGCGCTGGCGCCAGGGGAGGAGGTGCTGGTGCAGGCGCGGGAGGAGGCACCGGTGCGGGCGCCGGGGATGGAGCCGCGGGGGGCGGCGCGGAAGGGCTCGGCTGAGGCTTGCGCGGCTTCGAGTCCGGTCTTCGCGATGGCTTCGGCTTGGGATGGCGCTTCCGCTCCCTGTCCTTGTCGTGCCCGGCCTGGTCCGCCGCGAGCCTGCCGAACCCGACGGGGTCCTCGCCGGCCAGGGGTGCGGCCGGCGAGGACTGGAGCGGGCCGAGGCCCACGTCGGGGGGCAGGGGCGGAGCTTGGGGCGTCTCGAGCGATCGGGCGAGGAGGGTCAGGCCGACAGCAGCAAGGACCGCGAAAGCGGCTATACGGGCCACTGCCGTCCACCTGATCGCGAGTCGAGTTCGCCCACCCATGCGAACACGACAACCCCGCCGCGCCGCGGCGCGCCCCCCAAACTCCCCGCTATCCTCCGCGACCGCTTTGGCCAAGCCAGCCCCTGAATACGAACTCATTCTGATGCTCGATCCCGAGGCTCCCGACGAGCGCCGGGACGAGATCGCCGTCGATGCGCGCCGCCGCATCGAGCAGGGCGCGACGCTCAAGCAGGAGCGCACGTGGGGCACCCGCAAAATGGCGTACGAGATCGAGCGGCGAAACGAGGCGGACTACCGCTTCTTTCGCTTCGAGCAGGGCGCTGGGGTCCTCGACGACCTCAACCACAACCTGAAGATCACCGACGGCGTCTTGCGCTTTCGCATCTACAAGGTGGACCCGCGGGTGCCCGTGATGGACCCGCCGCCGCCCATCAACCTCATGGCCGGAAGCGACCGCCCCGGTGGAGGCCGTCCCCGTCGCGACGACCGCGGCCACGACGACAAGCCGCCGCGCGCCCCCGAACCTGAGTCCAACGGCGATGCACCGGCCCCGGAAGCCACGCCCGCCGCCGCCGAGGCTTCACCCGCGCCCGAGGCTGCTCCTGCCGCTGCCGAGGCGCCGGCCGCAGAGGCTGAGGCCCCGGCGCCTCCGGCAACCGAGACCGCGCCCGCGGACGCCGAGCCCGTCGCCGAGGCGCCCGCCGCAGCACCCGCTGAGGGTGCCGGCGACGACGCGTCGCAGACTTAGCCCTCGGCTCAGTCGTCCGGATTCCGCTGTTTGCGGTCTTTGGTCCGTCAGGGGGGCGAGAATGCGTCCGACATCTTCTTAGACTGGAAAGCGATCACTTTTCGAGAATGGAAGGACCAGCCAAATGGCCTCTAGCAACATCAACGTAGTCGTCGTCACGGGCAACCTGACCGCCGACCCTGAGCTTCGTAACACCCCCGGCGGAACTTCGGTCTGCAAGTTGCGGATCGCGGTCAACACAAGCCGCAAGACCGCGGAGGGCAACTGGGAAGAGAAGCCCAACTACTTCGACGTGACGGTCTGGGGCGCGCAGGGCGAGGCTTGTGCCTCGTATCTCCGCAAAGGTCGGCCGGTCGCGATCAACGGCCGCTTGGACTGGCATGAGTGGACCACTCAGGAAGGCCAGAAGCGCCAGTCCGTTGAGATCATCGCCAGTACCGTCCAGTTCCTCGGCAGCCGCGACGGCTCCGGTGGCGGCGGCAACGGCAACGGTGGCGGATTCACCGGCGGTGGTGGCTCGGACCTCCCGGCCGACACGTCGGACTTCGATTCGCCGGCTCCCGCCTCAGTGGGTTCGTCGTCTGACGACGACATACCGTTTTAGAGCCGTAGGCACAACCCCGGGGAGGCGCCTGGAAACGGCGCCTCCCTATACTCGTGTTCACGCGTCGCCCCTGCAAGAGGGCGGCGCATTCGTTTCGATATGACCCGCTTTCAAGCCAAGAACGAGGCCCTCTAGTGGCCCGCAAGTCTCCTCCTCGTCCCGAGCAGGGACAATCGTCGAGCCGTGGAAGCTCCGGCCCCGGTCGTGGCGGCCCGGGTGGCAGGCGCGGTGAGCGGATCCGCCCGCGCAAGTACACGCGGATCAACTCCGAGACGATCGATTACAAGGATCTCACACTGCTTCGCCGCTTCATCTCTGATCGCGGCAAGGTCCGCTCTCGCCGCGTCACCGGTCTTTCCCGCCAGCACCAGCGCGAGCTCGCGCTTGCCGTGAAGAGGGCGCGCGAGCTGGCGATGCTGCCCTACGTCGGCGAGCGCTAGGAGACCGGCCGGATGGCTCAGGCAATTCTTCTCAAGGACGTCGAGGACCTCGGCGAGGCCGGGGACGCTGTGGACGTGTCCGCCGGCTACCTGCGCAACTTCCTGGTTCCACGAAAGCTCGCGCACCCCGCCACCAGGGGCGCTCTCGAAGAGGCGCAGCGCCGCCGAGAGGTCGCCGAGAAGGCTGCCCAGGAGGCCGAGGCCCGCGCGGGCGAGACCGCCGCGCTCCTCGCCAAGACCGTGCTCACGATCCAGCACCGCGCCGGCGAGGACGGAAAGCTCTTCGGCTCGGTCACCAACGCCGAGATCGCCGAGGCGATCACCGAGGCCCGCGGCTTAAAGATCGACCGTAAGAAGATCAAGCTCGACGACCCGATCCGCGAGGTCGGCACCTACATGGTCGAGGTCGAGCTCGGCGGCGGCCAGACCGCCAGCGTGAAGACGATCGTCGCCGAAGCGCGCTAGCGCTTCCCGGGCCGACTTTCTTTTCTCCGTCTGAGCGGGATTGACCCCGCCGTCAGGGGTCAGGTTCTGCTTCGATCGGAGACCTCTTGTGGAGGGGGCGATTTCCGCCGCTCCCTGCCCTCTAATCAGAGAGAGATAACTACCGACACACGCTTGTTTCGCGGCAGAGCCACTCACTAGACAAATGACCACAGCCGACGCATACGTCCCACCCCAAAACCTCGAGGCCGAAGAGTCGGTCCTCGGCGCGATGATGGTTTCCGAGACGGCCGTCGCATCCGTGATCGTCGACGTACACCTCAACGACGAGGACTTCTATCGCCAGCGCCACCGGATCATCTTCGGCGCGATCTACTCGCTCCATTCGCGCGGTGAGCCGGTCGATGCCCTGACCATCACCGAGCAGCTCACCAATCTGGGTGAGCTCGCTGAGGCCGGCGGCAAGGAGTTCGTATCCAGCCTCGCATCTACGGTGCCGGTCGCCGGCAACGCCGACCACTACGCCCGGATCGTCAAGGCCAACGCGATGTTGAGGCGCCTCCTGGACGCGTCGCACAAGATCCAGAGCTCGGTTCGCGAGCGCAGCGCCGAGCCTCGCGACCTGGTCGAGCGCGCCGAGCGGATGATGTTTGAGGTCGCCCACGACACGGCCTCGCAGGATTTCGCCTCGATCGCGGACATCCTCGAGCGCGAGACAACCCGCCTGGAGGAGCTCTCCGAGGGCAAGAGGGACCTGACAGGGATCGCCTCCGGGTTTGCCGATCTCGATCGGATCACCGGCGGCTTTCAGCCGGGCAACCTGATCATTTTCGCCGCACGCCCATCGATGGGAAAATCGGCGGTGGTCGCCAACATCGCCGACTTCGTCGCCGTGGAGAAGAAGCAGCCAGTCGCATTCTTCTCGTTGGAGATGTCCGAGACGGAGCTCGCCCACCGCTTCCTCGCCTGCCGGGCAGGCATCAGCGGCGACAAGCTACGCAAAGGCCAGGTGAAGACCGAGTGGAGCCGGATTCTCAAGGCTTCGAATCAGCTCGAGACGGCGCCCATCTGGATCGACACGTCCTCGGACCTCTCGATCCTCGAGCTGCGTGCGAAGGCGCGCCGGCTGTATTCGAAGGCGGGTGGCCTTGGGCTAGTAATCGTCGACTACATGCAGCTCATGCGGGCCGACGATCCGCGGATGAACCGCGTGGAGCAGGTCGGTTCGATCTCACGCGGGCTCAAGCTCCTGGCCGGCGAGCTGGGGGTGCCCGTGATCGGCCTCTCTCAGCTCTCCCGAGCTCCAGAGCAGCGCCCCGACAAAAAGCCGATGCTCTCCGACCTTCGTGAAAGCGGAAACCTCGAGCAGGACTCGGACGTGGTCTGCTTCATCTTTCGCCAGGAGTACTACGAACCGGAGAACCAGGACGTTAAGGGCCTGGCCGAGCTGATCATCGCTAAGCACCGCAACGGGCCGATCGGGACGGTTGAGCTCGCGTTCCAGGCGCCCTATCCGCGCTTTCGCAACCTGGCCCGGAGCCACCGGCGAGACGGTGGCCCCGTCTCGAGCGCTCCGCCCCGCGACGCGTTCGAGCCGCCTGACGACTCCATAGGCGAGGACGTAGATGACTTCTGAGCCCGCCCGCAACCGGCCGCCGGTGACCGGGAGCGGGGAAGGCGGGAAGGTCGTCCCGCTTCGGCGCTCGGCACAGACCGGCAGCGCCTGCCCGCTTGCCAAGTGCGACGGCACGGGCTGGCTCGATGCCGAGGATGGCGCGGTCGAGCCGTGCGAGTGCCGAAGCGTCACGCGCACCCGTTCGCGGGCGCGAGGGCTCGCGTCGGCGATCCCCGCTCGCTACCGGGGCGTCTCCTTTGCCCGGCCGCCGCTTTCCGACATGGCACGAGCGCCCGAGACTCGGCACGCGCTGGCGGCAGTTCGCGAGTACGCAGAAGACATCGACGCTCGGCTCGACCGGGGCGACAGCCTGTGGCTCTCAGGTTCGAACGGCACGGGCAAGACCACGCTCGCGATGGCGGTTTCGGCCGAAGCGACCAGGGCCGGGCGCTCGGTCGCGATCTACTCGCTTCCACAGCTTCTCGCTCGTATCCGCCGCACCTACGATGCCGCGGTCGGCGAGGACTCCTACATCGCGTTCTTCGAGCGCCTCGCCTCGGTCGACCTTCTCCACATCGACGACCTCGGCGCCGAGAAACGGACGGACTGGGTGCTCGAGCAGCTCTACGCGATCGTCGACGAGCGCTACGGCGCAGAGCGCTCCATGCTCGTCACGACCAACCTCGAAGAAACCGAGCTCGAGGAGCAGATCGGCGCGCGCACCGTTTCGCGCCTGGTCGAGATGTGCGGCGACTTGGGACCGCTGCGGGTAGAGGGTCGCGACCACCGCTACTAGCGGCTGCGGGCGGCCGGCGCACGGCACACCGCCATAATCCACGCCGTGCCAGGCATCGTCATAGTCGGCGCCCAGTGGGGCGATGAGGGAAAGGGCAAGGTCGTCGACCTGATTGCCGAGAAGGCCGACGTCGTCATCCGCTTCCAGGGAGGGAACAACGCCGGCCACACGATCATCCGCGAGGGCGACGAGTTCAAGTTCCACCTGATTCCGTCCGGGATCCTGTATCCCGGAAAGACCTGCGCGATCGGGAACGGGGTCGTGATCGACCCTGGGGTCCTGATCTCAGAGCTCGACGGCCTCCGGCGCCGGCGCATCGACACCTCCGGCCTCAAGATCTCGGCTAACGCGCACCTGATCATGCCCTACCACGTGATGCTCGACACGGCGGGCGAGGCGAAGCTCGGAAAGCTCGAGATCGGCACAACGAAGCGAGGCATCGGCCCCTGTTATGCCGACAAAGCGGCCCGGCTCGGGATTCGGGTCCAGGACATGCTCGATCCCAAGATCCTTCGCAAGAAGATCATGGCTGCGCTCGAGCCGAAGCGCCAGCTCCTTCGCCCCTTCGAGCGCGACCCGGCGCTCGACCTCCACGCGATCACCGAGGAGTATCAGCGCTTCGGTCACCGCCTCGAGCCCCACATCGCCGACACGGCCAAGATCTGCTGGGACGCCCTCGACTCGGATCGTCTCGTCCTCTTCGAGGGCGCGCAGGCGACGCTCCTCGACCTCGATCACGGGACCTATCCGTTCGTCACCTCCTCGAATCCCGTCGCCGGATCGGCGTGCGTGGGCGCCGGCGTCGGCCCGACCGACATCGACGAGGTCTGGGGCGTCGCCAAGGCGTATGCGACCCGCGTGGGCGCCGGGCCGTTCCCCTCCGAGCTCTTCGATGACGTCGGCAAGATGCTCCGCGACCGCGGCCGTGAGTTCGGCACCACGACCGGGCGCGAGCGCCGCTGCGGCTACCTCGACCTGGTCGCCCTTCGGTATGCGTCGCGACTCAACCGCCTCTCGGCGCTCGTGATCACGAAGCTCGATGTCCTCTCGGGGCTCAACCCGATTCGCGTCGCCGTTCGTTATCGCAGTAACGAGGGCGCCGTCCTGACGGAGTTCCCATACCACCAGACGGTCCTTCACGGCTCTTCACCTGAGTACGAGGACCTTCCCGGCTTCTCAGAAGACATCTCGGAGTGCCGGACGGACGACGACTTGCCCCAGGCGGCGCGCGACTACATCCGCTTTATCGAGGACTTCGTGGGCGTTCCGGTGAACCTCGTGGGCGTGGGCCCGGGGCGCGAGCAGATGGTCAGGCGGGGCGCCCAGAGCGGGTCGCTGCCCGCCTCATAAATAGACTGCCGCGGCCATGTTCGAGAAGGTGCTTGTAGCCAATCGCGGCGAGATCGCAGTACGCGTGATCCGCACGCTCAAGGAGATGGGAATCGGTTCGGTCGCCGTCTATTCGGAGGCCGATCGCGACACGATCCCTGTCCGCGTCGCCGACGAGGCCTACCTGCTCGGCCCGCCCACCCCGGCCGAGAGCTATCTCAACATCAAGAAGATCATCGAGGTAGCGAAGGAGGCAGGCGCCGAGGCGGTCCATCCCGGCTACGGGTTCCTCGCCGAGAACGCGGACTTCGCCAAAGCCCTCGACGAGTCTGGAATCGTCTTCATCGGCCCGCCCGCCGCGGCGATCGAGGCGATGGGCTCGAAGACGAAGGCGCGCGAGATCATGCAGGACGCAGGCGTTCCGATCGTGCCGGGCTCGACTGAGCCCTCGCCCGACGCCGACGCCGCGAAGAAGACGGCTGAGGAGATCGGCTACCCGGTTGCATGTAAAGCCGCGGGCGGCGGTGGCGGCAAGGGCTTTCGCGTCGCGCTGAAGGCGTCCGAGCTCAAGGACGCCTTCGAGGGCGCCGCTCGCGAGGGCGAGAAGTTCTTCTCCGACGCGACCGTGTACCTCGAGCGCTACCTGCCCGACCCGCGCCACGTCGAGGTCCAGATCCTCGC
>Ga0136622_10001218_pt1 | contig 10673 bp, 7 predicted proteins | sample AntDrymUQ4482106_2_FD_104803 | JGI IMG/M metagenome (GOLD analysis project Ga0136622, IMG submission 104803) | Polar desert sand microbial communities from Dry Valleys, Antarctica - metaG UQ448 (21.06) | ecosystem: Environmental > Terrestrial > Soil > Desert | place: Antarctica: Dry Valley...
GCGCATGCCTGCCACGCCCAGCCCCGGGCAGGCCCGGGCCGGCCACCTCCTTGTGATCGGCGGTGCGGAGGACAAGCTCCGGCAACGTCAGATCCTGACGCGCTTCGTCGCGCTCGCGGGAGGGACCGATGCCAGGGTGGTTGTGATCTCGACCGCCTCCTCGCTCGGCGATGAGGCCACTGAGCTCTACATCTCGCTCTTTCGCCAGATGGGCATGCATGACGTGCGCGGCATGCGGCCACTGGTCCGCGAGGACGCGAACGATCGGCGCCTGGTGGCGGGCATCGAGGACGCGACCGCGATCTTCATGACCGGCGGCAACCAGCTGCGGCTGTCCAGCGTGATCAGCGGCACGGCGCTCGGTCGCGCGCTGATCGAGCGCCACCGGCACGGCGCCATCGTGGCGGGCACCAGCGCGGGCGCTTCGGCGATCGCGAGCCACATGGTCGCCTTCGGAACCAGCGGCGCCACGCCGAAGCAGCGCATGACGCAGATGAGCGCCGGGCTCGGGCTGCTGCCCGGCGTGCTGATCGACCAGCACTTCGAGCAGCGGAATCGATTCGGGCGCCTGCTGGCGCTCATCGCCCAGTCCCCCGCCCTGCTCGGGGTGGGCATCGACGAGGACACCGCCGCGCTGGTCAGCCCCAAGGGCATCCTGGAGGTGCTTGGCAAAGGATCGGTCACCATCCTGGACCCGGCACACCTTCAGACCGATGCCTACGAGGTCAAGCGCCACAAGCCGATCATGGTCTCCGGCGTGGTGCTGCACTCGCTGCCGTCGGGGTATCGATTCGACATCAAGCGCCGCAAGCTGATGGCGCCCCTCCGCCCGGTGAGCGCCACCGACCGCGAGCTGGCCAGCCTGAACGCGGCGACGGACCAGACCCGCAAGCTCATCCGGAGGATCGCCGCGGAGGGAGCCGATGACGCCGCCCCGGTGCGGGCTCAACGCCGCGTGCTCCGCGCCCGTCGCATGGATGAGGCAAGCGAGTGACCGCGACCGATAAGCCGGAGCGGGATGCCGCCCCTCGCGCGAAGCGCTCGCGGGAGGCGCCACCCGGCATGACCCCGCGCGCCGAGCTCACGATCGTGGAGACGCGGGTCTACCGCGGGCCGAACTACTGGAACTACGACCCGGCGATCAAGCTGCTGGTGGACCTCGGCGTGCTCGAGCAATTCCCGTCGAACACGATTCCCGGCTTCGTCGACGCGCTTCTCGAGATGCTGCCCGGCGTTGGGCAGCACACCTGCGGCACGGGCCGCGTTGGCGGCTTCACGGTCCGGCTGCGGGAGGGCACGTGGGCCGGTCACGTGGCGGAGCACATCGCGCTTCAGCTGCAGCGCGAGGCAGGCACGGAGGTCGGTCGCGGCAAGACGCGCGGGACCGGTGAGCCGGGGCGCTACAACGTCGTGTACTCGTACGCGGACGAGTCGGTCGGCCTTGCAGCCGGCAAGCTCGCCGTGCGGCTCGTGAACCACCTCGTCGAGGCCGACTCGACATTCGACTTCCGGGCCGATCTGGAGGCCCTCATCCTGCTCGCCGAGCGCGTGGCCTTCGGTCCCTCGACGCAGGCGATCCTCGATGAGGCGGCGCTCCGCGACATCCCCTTCATCCGTCTCAACGAGGAGTCCCTGGTCCAGTTGGGCCACGGAATCCACCAGAAGCGCATCCGCGCCACCATGAGCACCGCGACCGGCGCGCTGGCGGTGGACATCGCCTCCGACAAGAAGCTCACCAATCGACTCCTCGCCGCCACCGGGGTTCCGGTGCCGCGCTCGGAGCTCGTGCGCAACGAGGAGGGTGCGGCCAAGGCCGCCGCCCGCATCGGCTACCCCGTGGCGCTCAAGCCTCTCGATGGAAACCATGGTCGTGGCGTGATGCTGGACCTCGGGGATGATGCCGCGGTGCGGAGCGCCTACCGCGTGGCCCGCGGCCAGAGCCGCCGCGGTGGTGTGGTCGTGGAGACGTACCTGGTGGGCAGCGACTATCGCTGCCTGGTCATCGGCGGCGTCCTGCGCGCCGTCGCCCAGCGAGTGCCGGCGCACGTCGAGGGAGACGGGACGCACAGCGTGGCTGAGCTTGTGGAGATCACCAACGCCGACCCGCGGCGTGGCATCGGGCACGAGCGCGTCCTGACGCGCATCAAGCTCGACGACGAGTCGGTGACCTACGCCCGCGAGCAGGGATTCGAGCTGTCGGACGTGCCACCACGCGGCCAGCGCCTGTATCTGAAGCGCACCGGCAACATGAGCACCGGCGGCATCAGCATCGACCGCACGGAGGAGGCGCACCCCGACAACGTCGAGATCGCCGAGCTTGCCGCGCGCGTCGTGGGACTTGACATCGCCGGCATCGACATCGTGTGCCCGGACATCGGCGTGCCGATGCGCGAGACGGGCGGCGGAATCGTGGAGGTCAATGCGGCGCCGGGATTCCGGATGCACACCCACCCGACCGAGGGCGAGCCGCAGTACGTGGCCAAGCCGGTGATCGACATGCTCTTCCCGCCGGGGACGCCGGCGCGCATCCCGATCGTCGCGGTCACCGGGTCGAACGGGAAGACGACCACCGCCCGGATGATCGCCCACATCCTCAAGGGCATGGGCCGCAAGGTCGGCCTGACCAGCACGGATGGGATCTACGTCGACGGCCGAATCGTGCGCCGCGCCGATGCCTCCGGCCCGCGCTCGGCTTCGATGGTGCTTCAGAATCCGACCGTCGACCTCGCGGTCTTCGAGGTGGCGCGCGGTGGGATCCTGCGCGAGGGACTGGGCTACGGCCGCAACGACGTGGCCGTGGTCCTGAACGTGACCGGCGATCACCTGGGCCTGGGCGGGATCACCAGCATCCGCCAGCTGGCGGAGGTCAAGCGCGTCGTGGTGGAGGCTGTCCCGCGCGACGGTGCCGCAGTCCTCAACGCCGACGACCCGCTCGTGGTCCAGATGGCACGGCACACCTCCGGATCGGTCATCTACTTCTCGATGGACTCCGAGAACGAACGAATCAAGTTCCAGGCATCGCGCGGCCGGCGTGCCGTGACCATCGAGGCCGGCCGCAATGGGGAGATGATCGTCCTGCGCCAGGGCCGCAAGAGCATGAACCTGGTCTGGACGCACCTGATCCCGGCAACCTTCGAGGGCCGCGCCCGGATGAACGTCCAGAACGCCCTCGCCGCGACCGCCGCCGCGTGGGCCGCGGGCGCGCATCTTCACGACATTCGCCAGGGACTGCGCACCTTCACGACCAGCTACTACATGGCCCCTGGCCGGCTGAACATGTTCGAGCTCGACGGCTACCGCGTCGTCGTCGACTACGCCCACAACCCTCCGGCGCTCCAGGCGCTGGGCGACTTCGTGGACAGGCTGAGCGAGCCATCCATGGGCGGTGCCCGGGCACAGGTCACGGGGCGGCGCATCGGCGTCATCGCCACCGCAGGCGACCGGCGCGACGACGACATCCTGGAACTGGGTCGCACGGCGGCGCGCTACTTCGACGAGCTCATCATCCGGGAGGACGCCAATAATCGAGGGCGACCGGTTGGCGGCACGGCGGCCCTCATCGAGGCCGGCATCCGTGACGCCCCGAGCGAGACTTCACGCGTGAAGTCGGTCAGCATCGAGCTCGAGGAGCTCGCGGCGACGCGGCGCGCGCTGGGGATCGCTCAGGCAGGAGACGTGGTGGTCCTATGCGTCGACCACGCCAACCAGGTATGGAAGGAGCTCCAGCGCCGGGAGCACGGCGCTGCCGCGGAGCTTGACGGGCTGCGCGCGGTGATCGGCATCGGCGAGGACGCCGACGAGGTCGAGATCGAGGCCTAGGCCCGCTGCAGGGCGATGAGCTCGCGGAGGCGCTTCAGCTTCACCGGCCGGAATTCGGCCTCCGCCAGCCACTCGAACAGGTCGGAACGCTCGACATGGGCCATGACCGCGCACACGTCCCCCCTCCTTGCGCGGCCGATGAGCTGCTGCAACGCGGCGACCTCCGTTGCCGCCGCGTCGACCTCCCCCTCGTACCCGCCCTCCCTCACACCTGCCCGCAGGATCGCGTTCATCTGGTCAAGGTCCCGACCGCGCAGGTAGTGCTGCTTCTCGGCGATGACGAGGTCGTCGGCGGTGGCGGCCAGCAAGGCAATGCGGTGAAGGATCTCATCGGTACGGTCACCCGCGGTGCCGAAGGCCAGCCGCACCTTGTTGTTGCCCGCGACGGCGCGCGCGACGTGCATGAGGCCCAGCAGACCCGCCTCGTTGTGGGCGAAATCCACGAGCGCGAACACGCCACGGCGCTCGAACAGATTCAGGCGGCCCGGGTTCGCTGCCGAATCGGCTCCGAAGGACCGCAACCCGTCCGCGATCTGCTCAGGCTCGAGGCCCAGGGCGTCGCAGGCGGCGGCGGCGGCGAGCGCGTTCGCGATGTTGTATCGCGAGAGCCCGGCCACGGTCACCGGCAGCTCGTCGGCGCGCGCCACGCGTCTCGACTCACGGTCTGCCGATCGCAGGACGAGCCAGCCCTTGTGCAGCACGGCCGCTCGACCGCCGCCCTCGATGGCCTCCGACACGCCGGCGGCACGCGGCGCGAGGCTGAACGCGTAGAGCCGGGCGTGGGTCCGATGTCGCATCTCCCACGCGAGCGGGTCCTCCGCGTTGAGGACCGCCCAGCCTCTGCGACGCGTGATGCGCACGATGGCGCTCTTGACGTCCGCCAGCTCCTCGATGGTGTCGATCCCCTGCAGCCCCAGGTGATCCGCGCTGACGTTGGTCACCACGCTGACCACGTTGCCGGTGTAGCCGATGCCGCGAAGAAGGATCCCGCCTCGCGCCGTCTCGAGGACCGCCAGGTCCAGGTTCGGCTCGGAGAGGATGCGGCTGGCGCCGCCGAAACCGGTCCAGTCCCCCGCCTCCACGAGCTCGCCACGGACGTGGATACCGTCCGAATTCGTCATGCCCACGTTCAGGCCGGTCGCGCCCGTCACGTGGGCAATGAGCCTGCTGGTGGTGCTCTTCCCGTTCGTGCCGGTGACGGCCACGATCGGGATGCGCGGGCGAGCCAGCTCCGGGAGCGGGCCCATGGCCACGGCCCGCAGGCCGCTCAGCTCGCGCCGCTCCGTGGAGCGCCCGAGCGCGACCCGCGCGGCGGCCGCGCCGATGGCCTGCGAGATCGTGCGCCGGCGCCACGGAAAGGCGATCGCCGTCCGGCGCCGGTCGACCGAGTGCCGGGCAGTGGTTCGCGGCGATGGCAGGTCCAGTCGCACGTGGAAGGCGCGGATGGCCGCCGCGGCTCGCCGTGCCACCGCAGCCGCGTCGCGCGGCGTCTCGCCGCTGAACTCGAGCTTGACCGCGGGGCGCGTGAAGAACCGATTCGGCCCATCCAGGACGCGGAGCTCGACGAGCTCCACCTCGGACTCCTCGGCCTTCTCCTCGGGCGCCATGCCGCTGAGTATATTGGCCACCATGCCTGACCTTTCGATGCTCGGCGAGCGCGTGAGCTCACAGATGTCGCCTTACCTCGCCACCCTCGAGCGGATGGTCAACATCGACTGCGGCTCATACACGCCCGACGGCGTGAACGAGATTGCCGGCATGGTTGCGGACGCGCTGCGTGGCCTCGGTGCGGAGGTCGAACGCATCCCTCATCGGCCGGCCGGCGACGAGCCGCAGCTCGGGGACCTGGTGATCGGTCGGCTCTCTGGATCAGGGCCACGGCTGCTGCTCGTCGGGCACATGGACACCGTCTTCGACGCGGGGACCGCGGCCGCTCGACCGTATCGCGCCCGCGACGGCCGCGCCCAGGGCCCGGGCGTCACCGATATGAAGTCGGGCCTCCTGGCTGGCCTTCATGCAATCGAGGCGCTCCAGGGCGCCGGCGCGCGGCCGTCCGTGACATTCGTTGCCAACCCAGACGAGGAGATCGGCTCGCCGTTCAGCTCGAGTCACATCCGCGGGCTGGTGCCCGAGCACGACGTCGCCCTGGTCCTCGAGTGCGCCCGCGCGAACGGCGACATCGTCAGCGCCCGCAAGGGGATCGCCGACATGCAGATCAGCTTCAGCGGGCGGGCGGCCCACGCCGGCGTCGAGCCGGAGAAGGGTCGCAGCGCAATCCTGGAGGCTGCGCACCAGGTCCTGGCGCTGCACGGCTTGAACGGCCGATGGCCGTCAGTGACGGTGAACGCCGGCGTCATCACCGGCGGCACGCGCCCGAATGTCGTGGCGGAGCGGTGCGAGATCCACGTCGACGTGCGGGCGGCCACCGTGGAAGCCTTTGACGCGGCCGTCGCGGAGGTCGAGCGCTCGGTTGGCACGCCCAACGTCGAGGGAGTTCGAGGCGAGATCCACCGCACGGCGGGCCACGCGCCCATGGAGAAGAGCGCGGCATCCGCCCGGCTCGTGGCGCTGGCGGTCTCCATCGCCGGCGAGCTGGGCTTCGAGCTGCGCGACGCGGCGACCGGAGGCGCAAGCGACGCGAACACGACCTCCGCGGCGGGCCTCCCCACGCTCGACGGACTGGGTCCCGTTGGCGGCGACGATCACTCGGTGGACGAGTGGCTGGACCTCGCGAGCATCGCGCCGCGCACCACCCTGCTCGCCGGACTCATGGCGCGCATCGGCGACGCGCTCTAGGATGGCCCTCCCGTGACCGATGACTTCCGCCACCGCACGTCCCTCCAGGTGCGCTTCCGCGACATCGATGCCTTCGGGCACGTGAACAACGCCGTCTTCTTCAGCTACGTGGAGCAGGCGCGCATCCGCTACCTGCTCGATGTGCTCGCGTCGGGTGAGCCCTTCGACCGGCTGCCAATGATCCTGGCCCGCGTGGAGCTCGACTTCCGCTCCCCCATCATGTTCGGGGACGAGGTGGTGGTCGAGACGCGCGTCGACCGCATCGGCCGCTCCAGCGTCGGAATGCGCCACCGGATGACGCGCGAGGCCGATGGCCGGCTGATCGCCGACTCCGAGACCGTGCTCGTCACCTATGACTACGAGCGGTCGGAGCCGATCCCGGTCCCCGACGAATGGCGGGCGCGCATGGCGGCCCACGAGGGCCGCACGCTCGGAGCGGACGGGGCGCGGTCAGCCGCGGCCACGAGCTGAGGAGGCCAATGGCAGAGACCCAGCAGTTCGACGTCCTGATCCTCGGGGGCGGCATGAGCTACGTCGGGGCCATTCGCGCCGCGCAGCTCGGCCTGTCGGTCGGCCTGGTGGAGCGCGACAGGCTCGGCGGTACGTGCCTCAACCGCGGCTGCATACCATCGAAGGCGCTGCTCGAGACGGCCGACCTGCTGCACCGGGTGACGGAGCAGGGCGCGGAGTTCGGCCTCGCTGGCAACGAGGGCGTCAGCCTGGACTACGCCGCCCTCGCGAAGCGACGCGACGCGGTGATCGAGAAGCACGTGTCCGGGGTCGAGTTCCTCATGAAGAAGAACAAGGTGACGGTCCTCAAGGGCCAGGGCGTCCTCACCGGACCCACGACGGTGCACGTCTCCGGGGGCGATTCGGGCGACGTGGAGGCCACCGGCCGGCACCTCATCCTGGCGACCGGCTCCGCGCCGCGATCGCTGCCGGGCCTGGAGGCCGACGGAGAGCTGATCATCAGCTCCGACGAAGCCCTTCTGCGCAACGACGTCCCGCGTCGCATCGCCATCGTCGGCGCGGGCGCCATCGGCGTGGAGTGGGCCAGCATGTATCGCGACTTCGGCGCGGAAGTCACCCTCATCGAGTTCGCGGACCGCATCGTGCCGCTCGAGGATCCGGAGATCAGCAAGGAGCTGGCTCGCGTCTTCAAGAAGCGCGGCATCGCGATCCACGCCGCGAGCACCATCGACACCGAGTCGCTGGACCGCACCCGCGACGGCGAGGTGAGCTTCCAGATCGCGACGAAGGACGGCTCGAAGCGTGCCGACCTTGCCGTCGACGTGATCCTGGTCGCGGTCGGGCGGCGACCACTGACCGAGGGCATCGGCCTGGAGAGCATCCCGGGCGTCGAGCTCGACCGCGGCTACGTGAAGGTGGACGAGTTCATGCGCACGGGGGCGGAGGGCATGTACGCCATCGGCGACATCGTCCCGGGCTTCGCGCTGGCGCACGTGGCCAGCCACGAGGCCGTGGTGGCGGTCGAGCACCTCGCGGGGCACGACCCGGAGCCGGTTCGCATGGATCTCATGCCGCGCGTCACCTTCTGCCGCCCGCAGATCGGCTCGGTGGGCATGTCCGAGGAGGAGGCGAGGGCGGCCGGACGCAGCGTGAAGACCGGATCCTTCCCGTTCCGCGCCCTGGGCAAGGCGACCATCGTGGGGGAGGTGGACGGCTTCGCGAAGTTCGTCGCCGATGAGGACACCGGCGTGCTGCTCGGCGCGCATATCATCGGACCGCACGCTGGCGACCTCCTTGCAGAGCCGACGCTTGCCCGCCTCGTGGAGGCGACGGCCGGGGAGATCGCGATGAGCGTGCACGCGCACCCGACCCTGACCGAGGTGCTGGCCGAGGCCGCCCTGGCCGTCGACGGCGCGGCTATCCACGTGTGACCCTTCCCGGCAAGGAGGAGCAGGTGACCGACTCGAAGACGACGACCCTGCCGCGCCACCGAGAGCTCGGCCTCTCCGACGAGGACGTGCTGGGGATGTACCGGGCCATGCTCCTCGCGCGGGCGGTCGACGAGCGCATGTGGCTCATGCAGCGTGCGGGAAAGATCGCCTTCATCATCTCCGGCCAGGGGCACGAGGGGGCGCAGGTCGCCAGCGCCTGGCCGATGCGCAAGGGCCACGACTGGATGGCGCCCTACTACCGCTCGATCGCCAGTGCCATGACCTTCGGCATGAGCGTCGAGGACATCATCACCGCCCACCTCGCGAAGGGCGACGACGTCAGCTCCGGCGGCCGCCAGATGCCCGGCCACTACGGGGGCGCGCGGTACAACCTCGTGAGCCTGTCCAGCCCGGTGGGCACCCAGGTGCTGCATGCGGTGGGCATCGCCATGGGCGCGTGGGTGCGCGGCGACGACGTCGTCACCATGACCCAGTTCGGCGAGGGAACCGCAAACCAGGGTGAGATCCACGAGGCCATGAACTTCGCCGGGGTCCACAGGCTGCCGGTGATCTTCGTGTGCGAGAACAACGGCTACGCCATCAGCGTCCCGGTCGACCGGCAGGTCGCGGGAGGATCCGTCTCGGCACGCGCCGCCGGTTACGGCATGCCGGGCGTCGACGTCGACGGCGGCGACGTCCTCGCCTGCTACGCGGCGGCCCAGGAAGCGCACGAGCGAGCGCGGCGCGGCGAGGGCCCGACGCTCATCGAGGCGCACGTCGTGCGGCTCACCAGTCACTCCTCCGATGACGACCAGCGGCGGTATCGCGATCCCGCCGAGGTGGAGGCGCTGAAGGAGCGCGACCCGATCCCACGCTTCGCCGGCGAGCTGCGCGATGCGGGCATCCTCACCGATGAGCTCGGGGAGAAGCTGCGCGCGGAGGTCAAGGCGGAGGTGAACGAGGCCTCCAAGCGGGCCGAAGCGCGCCCGGAGCCTGATGCGAGCGAGGCGCACGAGCGCGTCTACGCCGAGCCGATCTCCGGCGGTGGCACCGCCGAGCCCCTGGAGCCGCTTCCCGGGGAGCGCCACTGACATGGCCGAGCTCAACATCCTGGAGGCGATCCGCGGCGCAATGGACGAGGAGATGGAGCGCGACGAGCGGGTCATGGTCCTGGGGGAGGACGTCGGCCGCAAAGGCGGTGTCTTCGGCGCCACCGAGGGGCTGTGGGCCAAGTACGGCGACAAGCGCGTCCTCGACACCCCGCTGACCGAGGGCATGATCGCCGGCGCCGCCATGGGTGCCGCGGTCTACGGCCTCCGCCCCGTGGCGGAGATGCAGTTCGCCGACTTCGTATACCCGGCCTTCAACCTGATCGTGTCGGAGATCAGCCGCATCCACTACCGCTCCAACGGGACGTTCACGGCGCCGATGGTGATCCGCATGCCCTATGGCGGCGGAGTCCATGGCGCGCTGTATCACAGCCAGTCGAACGAGGGCTACTTCACCTCGACCGTCGGGCTCAAGGTCGTGGCGCCCGGAACGCCGGCCGACGCGAAGGGGCTTCTCAAGGCCGCGATACGTGACCAGGACCCGGTGATGTTCTTCGAGCACAAGAAGACGTATCGGCTCTTCAAGGCGGAGGTTCCCGACGGCGACGTGGTGGTGCCCATCGGCAAGGCCCAGGTCGCCCGCGAGGGCACGCACCTGTCCATCTTCTGCTACGGCTACATGCGCACCTGCGCGCTGGAGGCGGCGGAGACGCTTGCCCGCGAGGATGGGGTGGAGGCGGAGATCGTCGACCTGCGCACCCTCCGTCCGCTCGACACCGAGACGATCCTCGCGTCGGTCGCCAAGACCGGCAGGGCGCTGGTGGTGCACGAGGCGAATCGCTTCGGTGGATTCGGCGCCGAGGTGGCGGCGACCATCGCTGAACAGGCGTTCGAGGACCTCGATGGGCCGGTGACGCGCCTGGCGGGTCCCGAGGTGCCCGGCGTCCCCTACCACCACAGCCTCGAGGACTGGTTCATGATCGGGCCAGCCCGCATCGTGGCCGCGGCCCGGAAGCTGGCGTCGTACTGATGGCCCAAATCTGCGACCATTCGGTGGGCGCGACCCGCCACGCACGTACCACCGAGGACTGAGACCGATGGCAACCAC
>Ga0136622_10001220_pt1 | contig 10669 bp, 11 predicted proteins | sample AntDrymUQ4482106_2_FD_104803 | JGI IMG/M metagenome (GOLD analysis project Ga0136622, IMG submission 104803) | Polar desert sand microbial communities from Dry Valleys, Antarctica - metaG UQ448 (21.06) | ecosystem: Environmental > Terrestrial > Soil > Desert | place: Antarctica: Dry Valley...
AGCTCAGCCCGCAGGCGATCGGCAAGACCTGCGACGTCGTAGTCTCTCGTCGGGCTCAACGCTCCAGCACTGCCCGCAGGAAGAGCTTGGTGCGCTCGTGATCGGGATCCTTGAAGATCTTGTGCGGCGGACCCTGCTCGACGACCCTGCCGGAGTCGAACATCACCACCCGGTCGGAGATCTCCTCGGCGAACCGCATCTCGTGCGTCACCATCAGCATCGTCATGTCGGCGCTGAGGGCGAGGTCACGGATTACGGCCAGCACCTCGCCGATGAGCTCGGGGTCGAGCGCGGAGGTGGGTTCATCGAACAGCAAGATCTTGGGACGCATCGCCAGTGCCCGCGCGATCGCGACCCGCTGCTGCTGACCACCTGAGAGCTCGGGTGGCTTGTGGTCCAGGTGTTTGCTGAGCCCGACCAGCTCCATCAGGTCCTGGGCCCGCTCGCGTGCGTCGTCCTTCGACATGCCCAAGACCTGTACCGGCGCCTCCATGACGTTCTGCACGGCAGTCATGTGAGGGAACAGATTGAAGGACTGGAAGACCATTCCGATCTTGCGGCAGATGGCCCGCATCTGCTTGGTCTCCTTGGGCTTCGCTCCGCCGCGGGCGTCCCAGAGCGGCTCTCGTTCGATCGAGACGAGGCCGTCGTCCGGAGTCTCGAGGGTCATCAGGATCCGCAGGATCGTGGTCTTGCCCGACCCCGACGGCCCGATGATCGACACCTTCTCCCCCGGCGCCACGTGGAAGTTGAGCGAGCGCAGCACGTGGTTGTCTCCCCAGCTCTTGCTCACCTCCTCGAACGTGATCATCTCGCTGGTGCCACGGCCATTGGACTCGGTCGCGGCGTGGTGGTCAGTGAGTGGGGGCATAGCGGCGCTCCAAAGCCTTGACGAGCAGCGAGGCGGTGTAGCTGATGACGAGATACATGATGCCTGCAATCGTGTAGGGCTCAAGGGATCGGACGTCACTGTTGGCGAGGGTCTTGGCCGATTGCATAAGCTCGACGACCGTGATGGCCGACAGGATCGCCGTGTCCTTGAACATTTGGACCCAGTAGTTGCCGAGCACGGGGATGATGGTCTTGATCGACTGCGGGAGCACGATTTTCGCCCATGTCCTCCTGTGTGGGAGGCTCAACGCCTTCGCAGCCTCCCACTGCCCAGCAGGGACGCCCTCGATGCCCGCCCGGTAGACCTCGGCTGTGTAGGCGCTGTAGTTGATGCCGATGACCGCCACCCCGGTCACCAAGGCTGAGAATCGGATGCCGTACGTCGGCAGCACATAGAAAGCCGCGTACACCTGCGCCAGCAAGGGCGTCCCGCGTACGAACAACACATAGAACGTGAACAACGCCGACAGCACCGGGATCTTGAGGAAGCGGATCACCGCGACAAACAAGCCCAGGACCAAGGCGATGCCCATGCCAAGCAGGGTGATCCGCACCGTGAGCCACAATCCGTCCAGCAGCACGGGCAGGATGTCTATCGCGTACTCGTTGCTCCAGATCATGCCGAGACCGGCCCCCCGCCGCTGCCCAGAAGGGCCTTACGCAGGGATGGACGCCGCTTGCGGTCGATGGCGAACCGTCGCTCCAGCAAGAGCGTCAGCAGCGCGATCGCCATCGCGAGGGCGAAGTAGATCACAAGCATCGTGAGGAAGACGGCGGTCGTCTCACCGGTGTTGTTCCGGACGTCGAGGGCTAGGAACGTCAGCTCGCTGACCGTGATGAACGACACCAAAGAAGTGGCCTTGAGGAGGTCGACGAACACGTTGCCGAACGACGGCAACATCGCCGGAATCGACTGGGGGATCAGCACCCGCCGCATCCGCTGAGCAGGGCTCAATCCCAAGGCGATACACGCCTCTGTCTGACCTCGCGGGCGCGATGCGATCGTGCCGCGAACCACCTCGGCGGCATACGCGCCCTCGTTGAGCCCGAGCACGAGCACGCCGGCAAACAACGGGGTCAGCTGGAGCCCGAGCTGCGGCAACGCGTAGTAGAACCAGAACAGCTGCACGATCATCGACGTGCCTCGGAAGACCTCGACGAAGACGTACGACGGAGCGCGCAGCACCCAGTGCCGCGAGAGCCGAGCAAGCCCAGCCGTGAAGGCGACCACCAGCGTCAGCAGCAACCCGAGCACGGTGAGGAGCGCGGTGGCCTGCAGCCCCTGGATGAATAGTTCGCGGTACTCGAATACGGTCGACATGTGAGGGCGTCGCTAACTCAGCCCTCGACCTGGCACAGCTCCCTGGCTGTCACGCCGCGTGCCGCGTCGGGGTCGAAGCCCCACTTGTCCATGACCTCGTCGAACCCGTCGGAGGCCTTGAACTTCTCCAGCTCGACGTTGTACTCGTCGACGGCACTTTGCTGGTCCTTGCCCCAGGCAGCACCCGACCCGGTCTTCGGGGCGTCCTCGACGACAGGAGTGATCTCAAAGCCGCCAACCGTCTTCTCCAGGTCCTCCAGCGACAAGGTGGGCAGGAAGAACGCATCCGCGCGGTCGGTCTTGACCGCTTCGACGCCACTGATGTTGTCGTTGACGCTGACCTGCTGGCCCTTGGGCACTCCGGCGCTGTTGAGGATGCCCTCCTCGAACCCGCCAGGTAGCACCGCGATCTTCAGGTCGCCGTTGTCGAGCACGTCTTGGACCGTCAGGATGCCGTTCGGGTTGCCGGGCGGTACGCCGAACGACTCGGTGGAGACGATCACCGGCTCGCTGTAGACGACCTCCGCACACCGCGACTGCTTCATGAAGAGTCCGGCGGCGATGACGTCGACCCGCTTGGCCTGCAGACTGGGGATCATCGACTCGTACGGCACCTTGATCCCCTTGATGTCGTCGATGCCGAGCTCCTTGCAGACGGCACGGAGGACGTCGGGTTCCGCACCGGTCACGGTGCCGTCCGGCTCGAGCTTGGTGTACGGCGGCTCGCTGAACACCGCCACCCGCAGGAAGCCCTGCTCTCGACCGCGCTCGAGCACGTTGCTCGCATCGCTCGTGCCGCCACCGGCATCGGTCGTGCTGCATCCGGTCAGGTAACCCACGACGGGCAGACCCACTGCCGTGACCGCGATACCGCGCAGTAGGGTCCTTCGAGAGATTTCGCTTGTCATCTCACTCCGATCATCGGCGCCTGGCTGAAGGCTAAGATTGCTGCTCCCCCCGAGTGGCGGTGCACGCTGCCAGCCACCCGAAACTAACGACCGTCTGTAGTATTGTCAACAATCTACGGCCCCGGCCAAGGAGGTGCCATGGAGCCGAATGTCACGGTTGGACTGCTCTATCCCGGCTTCGGGGCCGAGGACGACTTCCCCGCTCTGGAGGCCCGGCTGGCCGGCCGCGTCCGCCTTCCGCTCGTGCACACGTCGGTGGGCGAGGACGCCCACCGACTCGACGCGTTGCTCGATCTCGGAAGCGCGCCTCGGCTGGCCGAGGGAGCCGCAGCGTTGCGCTCGCACCGACCAGACTCGGTGATGTGGGCCTGTACCTCGGGCAGTTTTGTCTTCGGCTGGGCGGGAGCCCGCCGGCAGGTCGACGAAGTCGCCCGCATCGTCGACCTCCCTGTCTCGTCCACCTCGATCGCGTTCGTCGATGCCTTGCGTGCGCTCGGGCTGGACACGGTGGCGGTAGCAGCGTCGTACCCGGACGACGTCGCCCAGCACTTCGTCTCCTTCCTTCGCGCCGGGGGCATTAGCGTCACCGTCATGGGCAGCCATGGCATCGTCACAGCGAGGGAGGTGGGCCGCCTCGACCGAGACGACGTGATCACCATGGTCACCGGCGTCGACGTGACCAGCGCTCAGGCGCTGCTGGTGCCAGACACGGCCATGCACTCGCTGGCCTGGCTCGACGACCTCGAGGAGGCGGTGGGAATCCCCGTCCTCACGGCCAACCAGGTCACGGTGTGGGCTGGTCTGCGACTGCTCGGCGACGTACCCCGCGTCGCCGGGCTCGGCACGTTGTTCCGGTCAGGTCAGCCGGCCGCGTCTGAGTCGACCGGAGTGCGCTGATGCCGGTGCCCCACTACGTCGAGCCGCTCGTGCGAGAGTCGACTCCGAGCATCATCGCCGACAAACTCCGGCAGGCGATCAGCCATGGCGAGCTCCGCGCCGGGATGCAGCTTGGCGAGTCAGAGCTCGCCCGCCAGCTCGGGGTCAGCCGCGGCCCGCTTCGCGAGGGCATGCAGCGGCTCACCCAGGAAGGGCTCCTCGTCGCGATCCGCAACCGCGGAGTCTTCGTGATCGAGATGACCGCCGAGAACGTCCGCGACATGTACGTCGCCCGAGGCGCCATCGAACGCGCCGCCGCTAACCAGATCTTCGCCCACGACCCCGTCGACGCGGGTCGACAGCTCGGGGAGGTGATCGACCAGATGGCAGCTGCGGCCGCTCATGGCGACGCTGTCGGCGTCAGCAACGCAGACATTGCCTTCCATCAGCTTCTCGTCAGCCTGGCCCGTAGCCCACGTCTGGTCCGCATGCACAAGACGTTGCTCACCGAGACCCAGATGTGCATCCACGCGCTGGAGCAGACCTACGCTCACGTCGACGACCGGGTCGACGAGCATCGCGCCATCGCGGAGGCGTTCGCAGCCGGCGATCCCGACCTCACCGACCGGCTGCTGGTCGCCCACATGGACGACGCAGTGGCCCGGCTCGCCACCGGCATCCCGGCCCGTGCCCCCTCACCTTGACGTCCACGGGCGACACATGGTCGGGTCATGGCCTGAAGGCCTGCGCCACCGCGAGGCTGTCTTCGTAGACGTGATGACGGGTGATCAGTCCACGCTCGACCGTCAAGTGCAACGCAAAGCCCGCGACGTAGCTCCGGCCGGTCGTCTTGGCCATGTTGTGGAACTCGCCAACGATCATCGCGTCGGCGCCATCCACCAAGACCGAGCTGACTTCCGCGGAGCTCTGCTCCGGGACATGGTGTTCGGCTATCAGGCGGAAATGGTCGGCCACGCCTGCTCGAGTCGACCTGTCGCGGATCCAGGGAACGGTGGTCGAGTAGTCACCGGGCGGCCAGTCGAGCTTCCATGCAACCTCCGCGGCATACATGTCGGCGATCCCCTCGGGGTCACCGACAGCGACCCGCCGCAACAACTCCATGACCGTGTCTCGCGTATCCATCGAGCCACCCTATAGGGCGCAAAGCCCTCGCCATGGCCACACTGTCGAGCCATCACCAGCTGGCGGGCCAGTCGGGATTGGCCGCCCGTAGGCAGCGAGACTGTCAAGCTTGGCACCGACGACGTCATGTCAAGGCGATGCCGACGTACTTGACCTCGAGGAACTCGTCGATGCCGGTGAACCCGCCCTCGCGGCCAAGCCCGGACTGCTTGACGCCACCGAACGGAGCAGCCGGGTTCGAGACAACTCCCTGGTTGAGCCCGACCATGCCGGTCTCGAGCGCTTCTGATACCCGCAGTGCCCGGCGCAGGTCATTGGTGTAGACGTAGGCGACCAGCCCGAACTCGGTGTCGTTGGCGGACTCGATCGCCTCGGCCTCGGTCGCGAACGCTGTCAGCGGCGCCACCGGGCCGAAGATCTCCTCCTTGGCCATCCGGGCAGACCTCGGGACGCCCGTCAACACGGTCGGCGGGTAGAAGTAGCCGCCACCGGTCGGGGTCTCGCCGCCGGTCAGGACCCTCGCGCCATGCTCCACGGCGTCGGCCACCAGCTCGGTGACCTTCTGCTGAGCCGCGTCGTCGATCAGCGGTCCGACCTTGACGCCGTCCTCGGTCCCGCGCCCCACTGGCATGGCAGCCATCTTCTTTGCCAGCTTCTCGCCGAACTCGTCGATCACGTCCGCGTGCACGAGGATCCGGTTGGCTGCCGTGCACGCCTCGCCCATGTTGCGCATCTTGGCGGCGACGGCACCTCCGACGGCCTCGTCGACGTCCGCGTCGTCGAAGACCAGGAACGGCGCGTTGCCCCCAAGCTCCATCGAAGTACGCAGCACCTGCTCAGCGCTCTGCTCCAGCAGGATCTTGCCCACCTTGGTCGACCCTGTGAATGACAGCTTGCGTGCCAAACCGGAGCGGATCAACGGCTCCATCACGCCGCCTGAGTCCATCGTGGTGACGACGTTGACGGCACCGTCTGGCACTCCGGCCTCGCGCAGTATGTCAGCGAACGCCAACATCGACAGGGGCGTCTGGTGCGCGGGCTTGATCACGCTCGTGCAGCCCGCCGCGATCGCGGGCCCGATCTTGCGGGTACCCATCGCGAGCGGGAAGTTCCACGGGGTGATCAGCAGACACGGACCCACCGGCTGCCTCGCCACCAAGAACCTGGCACCTCCCGACGGCGCCACCTGATAGCCGCCGCTGACGCGTACTGCCTCGCCTGCGAAGTGTCGCAGGAAGTCTGCGGCATAGGCGATCTCCCCCTTGGCCTCGGCCACCGGCTTGCCCATCTCAAGGGTCATCAGCAGCGCCAGGTCGTCGATGCGCTCGTGGATCAACTCGAAGCCACGCGTCAGGATGTCGGCCCGCTCTTGCGGCGACAAACCGGCAAAAGCAGGTTGGGCCGTTGCCGCCGCCTCGAGCGCCTGCAGGCCGTCCTGGGGAGTCGCGTCCGCCACCGCACACAAGACATCCCCGGTGGACGGGTCGAGGACGTCGAACGTCGCTCCGCCACTCGCGTCGACCCAGCGACCCTGGACGAACAGCTGCTTAGGTGCACGGTCGACGACGTCGGCAATACTCGCGGTCATGCGGCCCTCCTCAGTCGAACTCCGAGACTCTCGACGGGCAGCCTACGACTCCTCGAACGAAGGGTCCAAAGTGGTCGACCGGCGCAGTGGAGTAGATTGTAGACAATCTATCAGAGGGGATCTCGTGGCCGAACTCTCGCAACTGCTCAAGCAAGCCACCAACGTCATCGCCGCCCGGGGGGAGGGTGTCTTCCTGTACGACGAGGACGACCGCCGCTACCTCGACTTCACCGCCGGCATCGGCGTGACGAGCACCGGGCACTGCCATCCCCGGGTCGTCGAGGCGGCGACCCGGCAGGTCCAGACGCTCATCCACGCCCAGTACACGACCGTCCTGCATCGTCCGCTGCTGACGCTGACCGAGCGACTCGGCGAGGTGCTGCCGCAAGGGCTCGACCGGATGTTCTTCTCCAACTCCGGCTCGGAGGCGGTGGAGGCGGCCGTTCGGCTGAGCCGCCAGGCGACCGGCCGCCCGAACATCATCGCGTTCCACGGCGGCTTCCACGGCCGGACCGTCGCAGCGGCCTCGCTGACGACGTCCGGCACCAAGTTCCGCTCGGGCTTCAGCCCGCTCATGGCGGGCGTGCACCTTGCGCCGTTCCCTGACCCGACCCATTTCGGCTGGTCCGCCGACGTGGCCACCGACTTCGCCCTCAAACAGCTGGACTACGTGCTTCAGACGGTCAGTTCCCCCGCCGACACTGCGGCGCTGCTGGTCGAGCCGGTGCTCGGCGAGGGCGGCTATGTGCCCGGTAACGCGCGCTTCTTCGCAGGTCTGCGTGAGCGTGCCGACCGCCATGGCATCCTGCTCGTCGTCGACGAGGTGCAGACAGGCTGGGGTCGCACCGGGAAGTTCTGGGGCGGTGAGCATTTCGACGTCGCCGCCGACGTACTCATCACTGCTAAGGGGCTCGCCTCCGGCTTCCCGCTGTCGGGCATCGCGGCGTCGTCAGAGCTGATGGCGAGGGCCTGGCCGGGTTCACAGGGCGGCACGTACGGCGCCAATGCCGTCGCGTGTGCCGCAGCAATCGCCACCCTGGACGTGATCCAGGACGAGCATCTCGTCCAGAACTCGGCCGACCGGGGGGCAGAGCTCAAGGCCGCCTTGGAGAAGGTCGCGGCACAGCACGACCAGGTTTCCGACGTACGCGGCCTGGGACTGATGTTGGGCAACGAGTTCCGTGACTCCGAGGGCAACCCGGACGGCGCCACCGCCGCCGCCGCACAGCAGGAGGCAGCTCGGCGCGGCCTGCTGCTGCTGACTTGCGGGGCATGGGGACAGGTGGTGCGGTTCATCCCTGCCCTTGTGGTGCAGACCGAGCATGTCGACGAGGCCGCCGCGATCTGGGCAGACGCCGTCACAGCAGTCGCTGGCTGACCGCCCGACCAGGTCGCAAGATTCGACCCTGGTGTTGCTCCGGCGACTCAAGTCGGATCGTTCGGCAAGGGACGGGCGGTCGGGGCTAGTGTCGTGCGTCAGCAATTCGTTCCATATGTCGTAGGATGGGGTACCTTACGACACTAGATCGTCGCCGAGGCTGACTGCTCGGCGAGAGCTGCCTTTGAGCCAGGGATCTCCCGGCCGCGGATGGAGCGGCCAGCAGTCTCGGTGCAGAAGATCATCGCGACGAGCCCCACCACGCACGCGGCCATCATGTAGTAGGCGGGAACCAGATTGTTGTCGAGCCGATTGATCAGCCAGTCATTCGTGGCCGGGGCGGTCCCGCCGAACAAGGACGTCGACACGTTGTAGGCGATGGCCATCCCTGCGTACCGGACGTGGGTCGGGAACATCGCCGGGAACGTTGCAGAGATCGTCGCCAGTTGAGGCACGTACAGCAGACCGAGGACGGCGAATCCGACGATCGCTCCCGCGAGGTTGGTGGCCATCAGCATGTACATGGGAACCACCATGACCAAGAGACCGGTGAGCGAGAACCACCACATGGGCTTGCGTCCCACCCGGTCAGATAACGCGCCCGCCAATGGGAGGAACACCATCATGCACAGCATGCCGATGAGCGGCACGACCAGGGCCGCGTCGGCGCTGAGCCCGATCTCGGTCTCGAGGTAGGTAGGCATGTAGCTCAGCAGGGTGTAGTTGACGACGTTCAGCGCGACCACGAGACCGGCCAGAATGAGCAGGGGCCGCCAGAACTCGACCAGCAGATCCTTGAACTGGGTGGTGGTGTCCGTCTCCTTCTGCCCTGCCGCCTCCAGCTCTCGAAAGACCGGCGTGTCTTCCATCCTGCTTCGCAGATACATCCCGATCAGACCTAGCGGCGCGGCGACGAGGAACGGCAGCCGCCACCCCCACGACTCCATGTCTCCGTCGCTGAGCAGCGTCGAGATTCCGAGCATCAAGAACGCACCTAGAGCGAACCCGGCCAGCGTCCCGAACTCCAGGAAGCTGCCATAGAACCCACGCTTCTTGTCGGGCGAGTACTCGGCCATGAACGTCGCCGCCCCGCCGTACTCGCCGCCGGTCGAGAAGCCCTGGACCATCCGCAGGAAGATCAACAACGTGGGTGCCCAGAATCCGATCGAGTCGTATGACGGGATCAAGCCGACGCCCAACGTGGCTCCCGCCATCATCAGGATCGTCATGGCGAGCACGGCCTTCCGGCCGATCCGGTCGCCCAGGGGACCCCAGAACAGCCCGCCGAACGGCCGGACGAGGAACGAGATGGCGAATGTCGCCAACGCAAACAACGTCGCGTCCTCGGCTTCACCCGGGAACAGGGCCGCCGAGATGTAGGTGACCCCGTACGCGTAGATGCCGTAGTCGAACCACTCGGTCGCGTTCCCGATTGCCGAGGCAGCGATAGCGCGGCGCAGCACGGGCGTCGGCGCGTCGTGGACGGCGGTGGTCGGTTGCGTTGACCCCATGCAGACTCCTCAGTCGATCTGGCCCGAAATCGTAGGCTTGTAGACAATCCACAATAACCGAGCCGGCTGGCACCCGCCACCCCCCGGCGAGACTCCTGATTCGGCTCGGAGACTGGTGATCTCGTGTGTCTGTGAGGCGATCAGCGCGTGGCGCAGGGGACACCGAGGGCAGCGAGTTTGGCGGCGCCGCCATCGAGAGCTGTCAGGACGAGTGTGCCGGTGGGGGTGATGGTGAACGAGTGCTCGAAGTGCGCGGACCAGGAACCATCCGCGGTGACCACAGTCCAGTCGTCTGCGAGGACCTCGGTCTCGATCGTGCCGAGCGTGATCATCGGCTCGACTGCGAGGGCCAGCCCTGGGACCAGGGTGGGTCCCTTGCCGGGCTTGCCGAAGTTGGGCACACTCGGCGGCAGGTGCATGGCCGAGCCGATGCCGTGCCCAACGTAGTCCTCGACGATCCCGTACTCACCGTGGCTGCTGACGTAGGACTCGATGGCGTGCGAGATGTCACTCACGCGACCACCCAGCCGGGCCGCAGCGATGCCCCGCCACAGCGACTCCTCGCAAACCTCCATGAGTTCGACCAGATCAGCGCCGACCGCGCCGACCGGGACGGTGATGGCCGCGTCACCGTGCCATCCGTCGACGATGGCGCCGCAGTCGATCGAGATCAGATCTCCGTCGCGAAGGGTGCGGTCGCCGGGGATCCCGTGCACCACCTGGTCGTTGACCGAGGTACAGATCGTGGCCGGGAAGCCGTGGTACCCGAGGAAGCTCGGGGTGGCCCCGAGTGAGCGGATATGCGCCTCGGCCAAGGCGTCGAGCTCACCGGTAGTCACGCCAGGGGACACCGCGTCACGCAGAACTTCGAGCGTCTCGCCGACGACGAGCCCGGCCCTGCGCATCACGGCGACCTGTTCGGGCGTCTTGATCTCGATGTTGCGGTCGCGAAACATGTCGGTCAACCCGTGGTGGCCAGCTCGAGGGCTCCGATGGACCGCTTCGTGATCTCGTCGACACTGCCCGCCGCCTTGATGGAGCGCAGGAGGCCCT
>Ga0136622_10001222_pt1 | contig 10661 bp, 11 predicted proteins | sample AntDrymUQ4482106_2_FD_104803 | JGI IMG/M metagenome (GOLD analysis project Ga0136622, IMG submission 104803) | Polar desert sand microbial communities from Dry Valleys, Antarctica - metaG UQ448 (21.06) | ecosystem: Environmental > Terrestrial > Soil > Desert | place: Antarctica: Dry Valley...
AGAATCGACTGAACCATGTGCAGCTGATCCGGTGCTCGTCCAGCTGCAGACGGTGTACTCAACTGCCGAGACCGCAGCTGACCGGGAGACGTCAAGGCCGCACGTGTCCGGCCAAGACCTCAGCAGCGCGGTCGGCGTCCTGCTCACTGGTGCTGACGTGGAAGGACAGCCGGAGTCGGCCGGCCCGTACCGATCCGACGATGCCGGCCGCGCTCATGAGGTCCGGGACGTTCTCGTCGGCCACGACGGACACGATTGCCGAGCTGGCCGACGGGAGGCCGGCGGCGACCCGGAAGCGCTCGGCCAGCCCGAGAGCATGGGCATGCAAGGCGGCGGGGCCGACCTCGGTCAGCAGCTCCAGCGCCGGGGCGGCAGCGATCCAGGAGTGCCAGGCCGGAGAAAGATCGAACCGTCTGGCGTCGGCGGCCAGGCGCAGCGGGCTGCCATAGATACTGGACCACGGCTTCTCCCCGGCGTACCAGCCCGCGTGATGGGGCACCAACTCATCGCCGGCCCCGGGGAGCACCGTGAAGAAGGCGGTTCCACGCGGCGCGAGCAGCCACTTGTAACCGCTACAGACGGTATAGGCGAAGCGCCCGGCATCTACCGGCAGCCACCCGACGGCTTGGGTCGTGTCCAGTAGCACCCGCGTACCCGTCGCGGCGCAGGCAACCTGCAGCGCGTCCAGATCGGCAAGGCGGCCGTCAGCAGACTGCACCGCAGAGACCGATACCAGCGTGGTCGCGCTGGTCACGGCGTCCGCGAGTCGATCCAGCGGCACCTCGCGGACAGTGACGCCGCGGCCCGCTTGGGCGTAGAAGGGAAACAGAATGCTGGTGAAATCGCCGGATGCGGTGAGCACCTCGCTGCCCCGCGGCAACGAGGCGGCGACCAAGCCGGCGAACATCGACACCTGACTTCCGACCGCGACGGCTGACGGGTCGACCGCCACCAAGGTTGCATAGGCCGCACGTGCGGCGCTCAGTGCACCGTCGTACTCGACCGGGTTCGCGGTCCCGCGACGCCAGTCCTGCAGTGCCGCCTGCAGGGCAAGCAGACTGCGCCGCGGTGGCAGCCCGAGAGTCGTGGTGTTGAGGTAGATCACCTCCGCGTCGAATTCGCCGCAGGCCCGACTGAGTCGGTACCGGTCAGCAGACGTCAGCTGCACCGGGTCCGGACTCAAGGGACCCCGACCAGACCGCAGGCCGAGCCACGTCCACCCGCCATCCCCACCTCGTAGGCCGCCATCCGCTGCTCGATCGTGCCGTGCGTGGCCACCTGGTCGTAGTCGTCGATCCCGACACCCTGCGGCACCGGCAGCTGGTTAAGGATCGTCAACTCCTGCTCCACGATCGCCCGAAACGTCACCGGATCGAGCTGACCCACTCGGGCGGCGTCGGCTACCCACACGCCAATCAGGCAATCGGCCTGCTGCTCGGTCACCTGCGACTGCTCATCAGTCCCTTCGGGGTTGTCGAACCCGGGCTGGCCGACGACGTCCTGGACGACATGGCCGATTTCGTGGGCCACAAGCCCGGCCAGCGCGTAAGGCAACCCGTCGCCGAAGGTCGTCGCGTAGAGATCCAGCAGGGCCGCCGTTATGTAGACGGTCGCATCGGTCCCGCAATAGAACGCCGTACCGAATGACAAGAAGGCCTGGCATTCTCCCGGGACCGATTCCGGCTCCGGCGCGACGACGATGAGTTCTTGGATCGGCTGGCCGACCACTGCGGTCCAGTAGTCCGAGACATCCGTCGAGATGCACATGACCAGCGCCGGGGCGTCCTGCCTCGCCGTGCCGGTGTTCGGGCACAGCAGTTCCGGGGTCACCGGCGGCGTGCTGGTCGTAACAGCCGCCGTACGGGCTTCGGTACGGGCTTCGGTAGGGGCTTCGGTACCGGATGACACACCGGCCGATGTGGTACACCCGACGAGCGCGGCCAACAGCATCGTGCAACTGAGGGCGACCTCGCCGCCAGACCTAGCCGACCGGCGACTACCACGCGCTTCGCTCCTGCGGCGAGTCGTGATCATGGCGTCGCCACCGTAGCGCCCGCCCGGCCCGGCGACCGCGGGCATTTCACGGGGCTCGCCGGCGTTAGCAGTCGCAGAGATAGAGTGCCAAGTCTCAACCCGTTCCTAGGAGCCCCACGAACGTGCCCACATATCAATACGCCTGCACCGATCCGGCCTGCGATCACCGCTTCGAGCAGTTCCAGAGTTTCACCGACGCAGCGTTGACCGGCTGCCCGGTCTGCGAGAGCCGACTGCGCAAGGTGTACGGCTCGATCGGGGTCGTGTTCAAGGGTTCGGGCTTCTACCGCAACGACTCGCGGGCCGAAAGCAACGGTGCCAAGAAGAAGAGTGACTCGGAGTCAGGGTCGTCTTCGGACTCCTCGTCTTCGTCCTCCTCATCGTCGGACTCGTCGGACTCGTCGCCGAAGAGCAAGGACAAGCCCTCGAAGAAGGACTCCTCGACTGCGAGCGGGAACTCGGAGGGCTCGTCGTCGAAGACAACCGACAAGTCGGCAGCCAAGTCAGGCACCTCGGCGGCGAGTTCGTCCAAGTAAGTCAGGCTCTGGGCCGAGGCGATCCACAGGCTGCTACTCCCGTGTCCACAGGCCGCTTCCGAGGCCTCAGCCGAGCGCGGACGGCTCGTAATCTCGCTGGATGCCCGTGCGGACACAGATGCTCACGTCCTGGCTTGCACTCTCACCCCGATGGCTCAGCGCCCGACGCCTCGCGGCGGCGCTCTTGGCGGCTGCCGCGCTGGTTCTCGCGGTGGCCCCGACGAATGCGGTGACGCTCACCGCGACCGAGGAGCCTCAAACCTCTGTCCTCGTCGCCACTCATGACCTCGCGGCCGGCCTCACGATAGGACCCGACGACCTACGTCCGACAGACCGCACGACCGCCCAACTGCCCGACGGCGCACTTGTCACGGGGATTGACGTCGCCGGACGGGTGGTCACCGGCTCGGTCCGACGAGGCGAGATCATCACCGATCGTCGCCTACTCGGTCCGGGCCTGTCAGCCAGTCTCGGCACCGGAGTGGTGGCCAGCCCGGTGCGGCTGGTCGACCTCGAGGTCGCCGCGCTCTTACGCCCGGGGGATCGGGTGGACATCCTGGCCGCCACCCAGGAAGCCTCGACCGCCACTGTCATCGCCGCCGGTGTAGTCGTCCTAGCCATTCCCCTTGCCGAATCTGACGACTCGCGAGGCGCTGAACCTCTGGGCCTGGTGGTCGTCGCAGTCGACCGGGACACCGCGGCCCGCCTCGCAGCTGCTGCGGCATCGAGCATTCTCACAGCTACACTCCTGCCGCCGTAGGCCATCGGAACAAGCCGACAGCCACTTGATGAAGACGGGGCACAACATGAACGGCTTCAAGGACTTTCTGCTCCGCGGCAACGTCGTGGAGCTGGCTGTCGCGGTAGTCGTAGGCGCCGCTTTCACCGCGTTGGGCAGCTCGTTCACCAGCTCTTTCCTGACTCCGCTGATCGGGCTGGTGGGTGGTGGCGGCGAGACAGGTGGCACCGCGACCGTGAACGGACAAGTATTCAACTGGGGCGCTTTCATAGGCGCGCTCATCACCTTTGCGATCACCGCGGCGGTGATCTACTTCGCGGTCGTTGTCCCCCTGAGGAGGGTCGCTGAACTGCGCGCCCGTGGTGAGGAGGCCGGGCCGATCGCTTCTACGGATGTGGAACTGCTCACCGAGATCCGTGACCTGCTCCGCGGCGGTGCCGGACTGCCAGCGGCACCGGCCGCCTCCGTCGGAGCACACGGAGAGCAGCTGCCGCCGCGCGGATAGGTCACGGGCCGCCTCGCTATCAGCCGATCAGCCGAGCATCTGGTCCACGTAGCACCAGCGCCATGCCTCGCCCGGCTCGATGCTGCGCATCACCGGATGCTGGCACTCGGTGTAGTGGCCGTCGGCGTGGCGCATTGCCGAGGTATCGCAGCAACCGACGTACCTGCAACTCAGCCGGCATTTTCGTCGACGAACTCCCAGCCGAAGAGTTGCCCATAGAAGGTGCGGGCCTTGTCGGTGTCTGCGACGCCCAACTCGAAGAAGCTCAATGATCCGTCCATGCCGCGAAGGCTAGAGCGTTCGATGCCGCCGAGGATTGGACGAACGTGACCGACTCAGGGGTCCGTTGAGTTGATAAGGACGTTGCGGAGCCCCTCATTCCGCGGGGAGTCACTCCCAGTGCGGCGGGCGTTCGTGGAGCAGTCGCTCGTCGTCCTCGCTCAGCCGGCTCGGTTCACGTGGTCGCTCACCCCAGCCGACGTCGAGTTCCGCCGCCCGTTTGTCCGGCCGTTTGTCTGCGCGCTGGTCTGGCCGATCGGCCGTGGCGCGCTCTGACTCGTCCGGCTCAGGCGCGCAACCTGTCGACTCGTCGTCGGGCACATCACTCACGCCGGATGACTCTAGGCGGCGCGCCAGAGCTGCAGGTCGTAGCCTGACCCGCGTGGTAGCCACGATCGACACTGTCGTCGAAGTCGGCAACGGGATGCTGACCGGGCAGGATGTCGTCGCCGTCGCCCGGCATGACGCGCATGTGCTGCTGACCGACCAGGTCATGACGATCATCGCGGATTCCCGCGCGGCGGTGGATCGCCTGGCGGCTTCACCCGTCCCGGTGTACGGCGTGTCCACCGGCTTCGGTGCGCTGGCGACTTCGTCCATCCCCCTGAACCGCCGGGCGGATCTACAGCGATCCCTCATCCGTTCCCATGCCGCGAGCACCGGTACTGAGGTGGATCGCGAGGTCATCCGCGCGACGATGCTGCTCAGACTGCGCACGCTGGCCAGCGGGAGGACCGGCATACGCCCGGAGACCGCAACCGCACTTGTCGGCCTGCTCAATGCCGGGATCACACCGGTCGTCGGTGAGTATGGATCGCTGGGCTGCTCCGGTGACCTGGCACCGCTGGCACACGCGGCCATGGCGCTGATCGGCGAGGGCAGGGTTCGCGACGGCGAGGGCACCGCGCTGGCCGCTGGTCAGGCGCTGGCGGCCGCAGGGCTGAGCGCGGTCACGCTCGCCGAGAAGGAAGGGCTGGCGCTGATCAACGGCACTGATGGAATGCTCGGCATGCTGTTGCTGGCCGCCCACGATCTGCATGCACTGCTGGTCGCCGCCGACATCTCCGCGGCGATGAGCGTCGAGGCGCTGCTGGGCACCGACCGGGTGTTTGCCGAGGATTTGCAGGCGTTACGGCCGCATCCCGGACAGGCGAGCTCGGCAGCCAATCTCCGGGCACTGCTTCACGGATCGGAAATCGTTGCCTCACACCAGGCCGACCCCGCGGACTGCCCGATCGTCCAGGACGCCTACTCACTGCGCTGCGCCCCGCAGGTCGCCGGCGCGGTCCGCGACACCTTGGCCCATGCCCAGGCCGTTGCCGACCGTGAGTTGGCCAGCATCATCGACAACCCGGTTCTTCTTCCTGACGGGCGCGTCGAGTCCAACGGCAACTTCCACGGGGCCCCCGTGGGCTATGTGCTGGACTTCCTCGCCGTCGCGGTTGCCGATCTGGCCTCGATGAGTGAGCGGCGCATCGACCGGCTGCTGGATCCCGCGCGTAGCCACGGCCTGCCGCCGTTTCTGGCTGATGACCCTGGCGTTGACTCCGGACACATGATCGCGCAGTACGCGGCCGCTGGCATCGTCAGCGAGCTCAAGCGGTTGGCCGCTCCGGCGAGTGTGGACTCGATCCCGTCCAGTGCAATGCAGGAGGACCATGTCTCGATGGGATGGGCAGCCGGGCTCAAACTCCGCCGCGCCATCGACGGGTTGCGCCGGGTACTGGCTATCGAGATCCTCACTGCGGCAAGGGCGCTGGATTTCCGGGGGCCGCTGAGTCCTGCGCCTGCGACGGCTGCGGCCCGCGACGCGGTGCGGACTCGAGTCGGCGGTCCTGCCCCGGACCGCTTCCTGGCCCCGGAGATCGAGGCGACCGTAGAACTCTTGGAGTCCGGTGAGCTGATCGCGGCCGTGGTAACGATCACCGGAGCTCTGCCATGACGTCCGCCTCTTCCGGCAGACATGCGTCGTCGGGACATTTCTCCTCCGCGGAGGGAAGTGCGTCGTCGGGACATTTCTCCTCCGCGGAGGGAAGTGCGTCGTCGGTGAGCAACCGGCCGATGAGCAACCCGGCGAGCTTCCGGTCGATGTGGGCCGACCTCAACGATGTCGGACGCTCACCGGGCACGGGTGGTTACCGCCGCTTCGCGTTCACCCCCGAGGACGAGCAATTGCGGGAATGGTTCGGCCAGCAAGCGGCCGCGCGCGGCCTGGATCTCACCGTCGATCGGGCCGGAAACCTATGGGCCTGGTGGGGTGACCCGGACACGGCCGGTCCCGGGGTCGTTACCGGCTCGCATCTGGACTCGGTCCCCGAGGGTGGCGCCTTCGATGGCCCGCTTGGAGTCGTGTCGGCCTTCGCGGCCCTCGACCTGCTCCAGGTTCAGGGATTCACACCGAGTCGCCCGATCGGGGTCGTTTGTTTCGGCGACGAGGAGGGCACCCGGTTCGGGGTGGCCTGCAGCGGCTCCCGCGTACTGACCGGTGCCCTCGATCCCGATCGCGCCCGGGGCCTCACCGACCAGGACGGGATGAGTTACGCCGACGCCATGGCCTGGGCCGGACGTACTCCACACCTGCTCGCTGCCGATCCGCAGGCGTTGGCGCGGGTCGGGACTTTTCTGGAAGTCCACGTCGAGCAGGGTCGCAGCCTGGTCGACCTCGCGGCGCCGGTGGGTGTGGCAAGCGAGATTTGGCCGCACGGCCGCTACCGCTTCACCTTCACCGGCCGCGCGGACCACGCCGGCACGACACTCATGTCAGACCGCGCCGACCCGATGCTGACCTATGCCATGACGGTCCTGGCCGCCAACAAGCAGGCGCGGATGCTTGACGCGCGAGCAACGTTCGGACGACTTACGGTGCAGCCCAATGGGACCAACGCAGTCCCCTCGCAGGTCACCGCCTGGCTTGATGCCCGCGCCGAGAATCCGGCCATCCTCGATGCTCTCCTGACTGACCTACGCCGGCAGGCGACCGAGCGATCCGAGCGTGACGGTACGACCCTCGACGTCCGCGTGGAGTCCTGGAGTGACCTCGTCAGGTTCGACGTGACGCTTCGCGGCAAGCTGGTCGCTGTGCTCGGCAACGCCCCGGTGCTGCCCACCGCGGCCGGACATGATGCCGGTGTCCTTTCGGCGGCCGGGATCCCGACGGCCATGTTGTTCGTCCGCAATCCCACCGGGATCTCGCATTCGCCTGAGGAGTTCGCCGAACTCGGGGACTGTGCGGCCGGGGTACGCGCTTTGGCTGACGTACTGCGCGAGCTCACCACCTGATCTCCGGCGGGCGCACCGGCCCACCGTGGCAGACTCCGCCAGGTGCCCGAAGGTCATACCTTGCACGGTCTGGCGCGGGATCAGACGCGCCATTTCGCCGGCCGCCGGGTGCGGGTCACCAGCCCGCAGGGGACCTTCGCAGCCGGCGCGGCACTCATCGACGGCCGAGTCCTCGACAAGGTCAGCGCGCATGGCAAGCACCTCTTCGCGGCCTTCGGCGAGCGGATCGTGCACGTCCATCTGGGACTGTTCGGGAAGTACACGGCCGGAGCCGGCGATCCGCCCGACCCCTGGGGCGCCCTACGGATGCGCTGGGTCGCCGAGCAACAGTGGACCGATCTACGGGGAGCGACGGCCTGCGAGGTTCTCCACCCGTCAGAGGTCCACACGATCCTCGCCCGGCTCGGCCCAGATCCGCTGCGGCCCAACACCAAAGGCGATGCCGCCTACGCCCGGATCGCCAAGAGGCGCGTACCAATCGCAGCTCTGCTCATGGACCAGACCGTGCTGTCCGGAGTGGGGAATGTCTATCGCGCCGAAATCCTCTTCCGGCATGGGATTCCGCCGTACCTTCCGGGCCGGGACCTGGCCGAGGACCAGTGGGTTGCACTCTGGACCCATCTGGTCATTCTGATTCGGGCCGGCTTTCGCCGCGGCCGAATCGTCACCCCTCGACCAAACCACCGCGAGCGCCCGCGGGGGGTCATCCGAAATGCGGACGCGCACTATGTCTATCGGCGGACCGGTCTGTCCTGCCGGGTCTGTGCTACGCCGATAGCGATGCGGCTGCTGGCTGCCCGCAAGCTCTACTGGTGCCCCACCTGTCAGGCGTGACGGCCGCAGGGCTCAGCCGGGAGCGTCGGACCTGCGCGGGGCACGGCGAAGCGCGCTGGGTAGGAACCGCGCCCCTGGTCCCAGGGCTGCCACCGCATCGTTCGGATTGTTCAGCGCACATCGCTTTAGAGACAGGCAGCCGCATCCGATACATGACGTCAGGCCGTCGCGGAGTTGGGTCAGACCTGCGATCTGCTCGTCGAGTCGGGCCTGCCAGGACCGTGACAGCCGAGCCCAGTCCGCCCGCGTCGGCGACCGCTGGGCCGGCAACGTCGTCAGCGCGGAGCGGATCTCGTCCAGCGACAGCCCCACGTTTTGGGCCGCCCGGATGAAGGCGAGTCGGCGTAGCACACCGCGTTGATAGCGGCGCTGGCCGCCACCGGTTCGAGTCGAGGCGATCAGACCCGCGCTCTCGTAGTACCGCAACGCCGAAGGCGCCATGCCGGCCCGATGGGCGAGCTCACCGATCGGGAGGAGTTCGGCGCTCTTCATGCGAACCAGAGCCTTGACATGAAGTTCACTTTAACTTGCATTCTCGGAGCATGACGAACGACACGTACGCGCAAGCCCGCATCGCCCTGATCACGGGTGGCTCCCGGGGACTCGGCCGGGCCCTGACCACCGAGTTACTCAGGGCCGGCTGGAGGGTCGTCACCGACGGCCGCGACCCCCTGGCACTTACCCGGCTCCTTGCCGACGCCCCGAACCCCAAGGCGCTCATCGCGGTGCCCGGAGACGTCGCAGATTCAGCCCACCGGAACGCCCTACTAGCCGCGGTCGTCCGCTCAGGTGGCCTCGATCTGCTGGTCAATAACGCCTCGGTGCTCGGGCCGAGCCCGCTGCCTGCGTTGGCTGGCTATCCCATCGACGCACTCAAGAAGGTCTACGACGTCAACCTGATTGCCCCCCTTGCGCTCACCCAGCTCGTCCTTCCCCATCTCGAACGCCGGACCGGGCGAATCATCAACATCTCCTCCGATGCTGCGGTCGAGCCGTACGAGGGCTGGGGCGGTTATGGCTCGTCGAAGGCCGCGCTCGACCAACTCACCGACGTGCTGGCCGCTGAACATCCGGGACTTCGGATCTACGCCCTCGATCCCGGTGACATGCGGACCGACATGCACGCCCGGGCGTTTCCCGGTGAGGACATCTCTGATCGTCCGGAACCCGAAACTGTTGTGCCGGCTCTGACCCAGCTGATCGACGGTGATCTCCCGAGCGGCCGGTACCGCGCAACCGCGCTGCTACCGCAGGTGACCGCGTGAGCGGCCTGCTCAGTCCGCATCCGGTCACCCGCTTCACCCTCCCGGAGAGCAGCGCAGCCACCGAGCCCGCGGAGTACCGAGGCTTGGAGCGTGACGAGGTCCGGCTGCTGGCCGCGCGAGCCACCGGGATCTCCCATCACCGGTTCCGCGAGCTACCCGATCTCCTCGCGCCAGGAGACTTGTTGGTGGTCAATACTGCGCCCACGCTCCCGGCCGCCCTCGACGCCAGCCTCACGAACGGTGAGCGCCGGCCGCTGCATGTCTCCACTCCGCTGGATAACGGGGACTGGGTGGTCGAGGTCCGGCTGGCGGACAACTCCGGACCCGAGCGCGGATTGCTAGTGGGCGCGAGGCTGCACATTCCCGGTGGGCGCACGCTGCGACTGCTTGCCGCGTACCCGGACCCGTCGGCCCGCGGCAGCAGGCTGTGGCGCGTCGCCGTACCAGCATGCACCAATCACGCTCAATACTTGCGCCGGTACGGCCGGCCGATCACCTACGGCTATCAACAGCGTTCCTTCCCCGTGGCCGACTACCAGACGGTGTACTCCCTGGACGCCGAGTCCGACCCGGTCGGTGGCGCCGAGATGGCTAGCGCTGGACGGCCATTCAGCACGCAGGTGCTGATCCGCGCGATGTCTCGTGGCATCGCCGTCGCACCCATCGTCTTGCACGCCGGAGTCGCCAGCCCCGAATCCCACGAGCTGCCGATGCCCGAACACTTCGCTGTTCCAGAGGTCACCGGGCGGCTGGTCGAGGCGACCCGGCGTGCTGGCAGCCGCGTCGTGGCCGTCGGCACAACCGTCGTCCGGGCGTTGGAGACCGCGGCCGATCCCAACGGCCGGGTACCGGCCACGCAGGGCTGGACCGACCTGGTGCTCGGCGCGGGCCGCCGTCCGCGCATAGTCAGCGGCCTGATCAGCGGCCTGCACGAGCCCGAGGCCAGCCATCTGCTGCTACTCGAGGCCGTGGCGGGTCCGCGGCTCGTCGCGGAGGCCTACGACGCTGCCATCGCCGAGAGCTATCGCTGGCACGAGTTCGGGGATTCAATGCTCTTCCTCCCCTGAAGGGGCACCGCACCGCCATGCGGCGAGGTGTCAGGACGAGACATCCGGTTACGTAGCGAGACCTTTCTTGGCACCGAACGGTGTTTGGTAGGCGTGAGTCGCTGCCACCCTCCGATCGAGAGA
>Ga0136622_10001229_pt1 | contig 10625 bp, 10 predicted proteins | sample AntDrymUQ4482106_2_FD_104803 | JGI IMG/M metagenome (GOLD analysis project Ga0136622, IMG submission 104803) | Polar desert sand microbial communities from Dry Valleys, Antarctica - metaG UQ448 (21.06) | ecosystem: Environmental > Terrestrial > Soil > Desert | place: Antarctica: Dry Valley...
TGCGCCTACGCTGATTTAATGCGTGCTTGGTTGCTCGACGACACTACGGGAATTGATGCGCTTCGGCTTGGCGAGGTGTCAGATCCGGAGCCGGGAGCGGGCGAGGTGCGAGTGCGGATGCGAATCGCGGGGTTGAACCATCTCGATGTCTGGGTCACCCAGGGCTTGCCGAAACCCAAATCGCTCCCCCACATTCTGGGCGGGGACGGCGCTGGAGTCGTCGACATGATCGGTGAGGGAGTGACCGAATGGGCATCGGGCGACGAGGTGATCATCAACCCCTCGCTCTCCTGCGGAGAGTGTGAGTACTGCACCAGTGACAACATGGTGTTTTGCGCGCAGTACACGATCCTCGGGGAACGGGAGCCAGGGACTTTGGCCGAGATGATCGTGCTGCCGGCTTCGAACCTGTTTCGAAAGCCCGCGGAGTTGTCATGGGAGGTCGCCGGCACCTTCGGCCTGGCGAGTTCAACTGCCTATCGAATGCTCGACCGGGCGGGCTTGCAATCGACCGAGACCGTGCTGGTAGTCGGTGTTGGTGGCGGAGTTTCCTCGGCGGCGGCGCTGATCGCCCGGGCGATGGGAGCGAGAGTCCTGGTGACCTCGCGTGATCGGGCGAAGATCGAATGGGCCATCGCCCATGGGGCTGAGGCCGGCTTCGACTCGTCGAGCGAGTTCTCGAAAGAGGTGAAGGCACTTACGGGCCGGGGCGCAAATGTTGTCGTCGAGAACGTCGGCCAAGCCACCTGGGACCAGTCGTTTCGATCGCTCGCCCCCGGCGGGCGGCTGGTTGTGTGTGGAGCTACTGCAGGCAGCAAGGTGGAGCTTTCGCTGCCGGTGCTGTGGTTCAAACAACTGGGGATCATCGGCTCGACGATGGCCAACCGTTCCCAGTTCGCCGCCACGTTGGATCTGGTCGAGGCCGGCAGCCTGCCGATCCACATAGACCAGGTCTTTAGCTTTGAAGGAGCTGTCGACGCCTTTCGACGGCTCGAGTCCGGGGACCAACTCGGCAAGGTCGCGGTGAGAGTTAGCTGACGACTGACGCCGGATCGACGTTTGCCCCCGAGAGCAGGACCACGACCGTCTCGTCGCTCCGCGGTTGGTAGACGCCCGAGAGGAGAGATGCCATTCCTACCGCGGCGCCGGGTTCGACGATGAGCCGCGTGGTCGACCAGTGAGCGCTCTGCGCCTCGCGCACGGAGTCGTCGTTGACGAGAAGCGAGTCGTCGACGTATCGCTGGGTGATTTCCCAGGCGATGTCGCCCAGCCGCTTCGACCCGAGCGAACTGACCGCTACCCCGCCGACATCGACGTCGACAATTTCACCGGCGGCGCGGGTCGCGTACAAAGTTGGCGTTTGCTCGGTCTCGATCGCGATGATCTTGGCGTCGTCTTGGATCGCGGCGGCGATTCCCGCGATCAAGCCGCCTCCGCCGACGGGGACCAAAACCGTGTCGACGTCCGGTACCTGGGCGAGAATCTCCAGCCCGCAGGTGCCGGCGCCGTCGACAACCTCCACTTGGTCATAGGCGTGGGCCAGCAAACCGCCATTGTTGGCGACGTGTTTGCGACTCGCCTCGAGGGCATCGGCATAGAAACCCTCGATCACCGTCACCTCAGCCTTGGTAGCTCGCACTCGATCGATCTTGGCGGCGGGAGACGTGGCCGGCACAAACAGGTGAGCTTTCTTCCCGAGAATTGCTGCTGCATGGCCAATCGCGAACGCGAAGTTGCCACCGGAGGCGGCGACGATTGGCTCGACAGAGTCCTGGCTCTCGAGCATCAAGTTGATCGCCCCTCTGAACTTGAACGTCCCCGTGCGTTGCAGCATTTCGAGCTTGAGGATCAGCCGGCAGGTGAGGCCAAAGTCGGAACTGTCGACTGCGATCACCGGCGTGTGACGGATATATGGAGCGATGCGAGCGGCGGTCTCCTCGATCGATTCCCGCGTGATGGCCATCGCCCGTAGTTTGGCTGGTGCGTTCCAAGCTGGCGTCTGAGGACCCGGCTCTATACTTCCGCCCGCCGGGAGAGCCGGTCCCCATCCGGGGGTGTGGTGAAGCTTGGCCGTTCACGCCGGCCTGTCAAGCCGGAGGTCGCGGGTTCGAATCCCGTCATCCCCGCCAACCAGATTCGACCTGCTCTCCCTGGCCAGGTAGCTCAGTTGGAAGAGCGACGGTCTGAAAAACCGTAGGTCGGCAGTTCGATCCTGCCCCTGGCCACCAGCTTTAGGCTGCGCAATCCCTCAAACTCCCCGGTTCCACTTGGGTTTTTCGGCCTTCCGATCGTAGAGTTCACTTCGCAGCTTTTCGCGACTTCTGCCACCGATCTGCGGCCTCTCGCGGACTCTCCGCGGACTCTGGCCAAGCTCGTCGGAACTCCCGGGCGACTCCGGCTATCAACTGCCTCGGAAGGATGGGTACGGACAAACCATTTCCCCTTACTATCGGCTGTATCCACCTTCATCACGCCATCCTGATGTTGAGCACCGCAGATGACTGACGACTTGGACTTATCGCACGTTCGAGCCCGGGCCGTCGAAGACATCCGTTCCCAATACCCGCCTCTCCTGACCACCGCCCAGGTTGGGGAGATGATGCAATGCACCGTTGGTGAGGTCAGAGACCAGGTCCACCGGGGCGAACTGCCGGCGGTTCGATGGGGTCAGCAGTTCAGATTCTTTCGTGACGAGGTACTCGCAGTTCTACTCAAACGCACACTCGGACCAAGCAACGAACACGCGCCGGCCGGCCGAAAGACATGACAATGGCTGAGGACCTGGATATGGAAGTCACCTACGAACGCTGGTATCCGGACGTCCGCCCGGTGATGGACTCCCAGTATCTCGCCGAGCTCCTGACCACGAGTGAACAAGTAATCCGAGCGTGGGCCAGGGAAGGTGTTATTCCGGCCCACCGCCCAGCAGGTGGTCGGAAGTTCACGTTCCTCCGCCACGAGATCTTCGAGTGGCTCGTCCGGAACCGCTACGTCCCCGACGCCGACGACCGGAAGTGATACTCGCGTACCTCATTGGCTCCCATAAAAGGCCAGGATCAGGTACATATTGCATGATATGCCGGTGATCCGGTGGGGCTTCTGGGAGACTTTCGGCTCATAGGACAACATCGCCACCGACGACGCCATGCAAACCACAGCCGGTTCGCTGGCCTTGCTGGGCAGCCGGGTACCGGCCGATGCGCCGATAGTCGCCAACATGCGAGCGGCCGGGGCAGTCATCCTGGGCAAGGCCAACCTCTCGGAGTGGGCCAATTTTCGGGGCAGCCGCCCCGATGGAATCTTCATCAAAGGCTGGAGCGCCCGTGGAGGTTTCACCCGGGATCCCTACGTGCTCGACTTTGATCCGTGTGGCTCCTCGTCGGGTTCGGCGGTGGCGCCGGCCGCCAACCTGTGCGCGGTTGCGGTCGGGACCGAGACCGACGGCTCGATTGTGTGCCCGGCCGGGAACAACCTGGTGGTGGGGCTGAAGCCCTCCCTGGGCCTGGTATCCCAGCAGGGCATCATTCGGATCGCTCATAGCCAGGACACCGCCGGCCCGATGGCCCGGGCCGTGACCGATACGGCCGTGCTGCTAAACAGCTTGGTCTCCCCGTTCGGACCGGTCGCGGGCCAACCGATACCCGACTACACGACCTTCCTCCAGCAGGGCGCCCTCAATGGCGCCCGGATAGGCTCGACCGTCGCCAGTTCTTACCGGAATACTTCGCGCTGCCCGAAATTAACGCCGTGGTTGAGCATGCAATCGGAGTTATGGCCTCACTTGGAGCCACCATCGTTGATCCGGTGGACACCGGCGACCCCTTCGCCTAGTTCGACGACGAGTTCATGGTCCTCCTTTACGAGTTCAAGGGGGACATTGCCGCCTACCTCGCGGGCCTGCGCCACACCCGGATGAAAACCCTGGCCGACTTGATCGCATTCAACATCCAGAACTGCGATGCCGAGATGACCTATATCGACCAGTCGGTTTTCGAGGCGGCCGAAGCTACCAGCGGTGACCTCAGCGATCCCGTCTACCTGGCGGCTCGCCAATTGCTTGGCGCTGGCCCGTGACCAGGGGATTGACAGGGTGATGAACGAGCACGATCTCGATGCGGTTTGGTTTCCCTCTTACGCCTTTGGTTCCTCGGCACCGGCGGTGGCCGGATATCCCTCCATCTCGGTGCCGGTCGGAATCCCACAACCGGATGGCCGGCGGGGATCTGGATGTACGCCAGGTTTCTCGAGGAAGGAAAGCTGCTTGCCTACTCCTACGATCTCGAGCAGGAACTTCAGGTAAGGGCCCAACCATCGTTCCAGGGAGTGGTCCCGCCACCACCGCCTCCGCTGGGGATTTGCGGGGAAGACCAGAAGCCGAAGCACGGGCAAAGGCTCGGCCGGCCACGCCACCTGGGCACGGGAAGGCCGGTGCCGGTGGGTTAGCAAAAGCGCGCACGGCAAGGCGTTTTTGGCGGCGCATGAGGATGCCGCGCTGTTTCGTAGCGCGACATTTTCGTCGGCCGCGAAAGGGCCAGGCGATCATTGCTCGCTGCTTCCATCAAGGAACTCCGGGCCGGTTCAGCATCCGAATCCGGGCTAACGTCGCCGTCGGCACGTTGGGAGAGAATGGCAGAGGTCGGTTCAGTCGAATTAGCAGGCGTAACCAAGCGTTTCGGCACGGTAACCGCCGTCGACGGCATCGACCTCAAGGTGGAAGTCGGCGAGTTTCTGTCGCTGCTGGGACCATCCGGCTGTGGCAAGACCACCACCTTGCGGATGTTGGCGGGGTTTGAGGAGCCAGACGCAGGGGATATCCTCATCTCGGGCCTGGACGTTCGGGGAGTACCCCCTTACCGCCGTGACGTCAACACCGTGTTTCAGAATTACGCTCTATTTCCCCACATGACCGTCGCCGAGAACGTCGCTTATGGCCTTCGCCAGCAAGGTCTCGAGAAGAAGGCCACTACTAACCGGGTCGGCCATTTTCTCGAGATGGTGCAGATGTCCCGCTTTTCCCATCGCAAACCGCGCGAGCTCTCGGGGGGACAGCAGCAACGAGTCGCTCTAGCTAGGGCTCTGGTAAAACAGCCTTCCCTGCTCCTGCTCGACGAACCCCTGGGCGCACTCGATCGGAAGCTGCGCCAGGAGATGCAGATCGAGCTGAAGCTTCTGCAAACCCAGTTGGGGATCACGTTCATCTACGTGACCCACGATCAGGAAGAGGCCTTGTCGATGTCCGATCGCATCGCCGTGATGCTCGACGGCCAAATCGAACAGCTCGACGATCCCGATGAGATCTACGACCGTCCCGCCTCCGCCTTCGTGGCCGGCTTCATCGGCCAGCAGAACTTCTTTCCGGGCAAGATCGAAGGAGGCGGCTTCACGTTGACCGGCGACGAATGGAAGGTCCAGGGGCGCCGCCGGGCCGACCACGCCCACGATGGACGCCAAGGGCTGGCCGCGGTCCGACCCGAATCGATCGAGGTGGTCGCGGTCGACCCCGGTTCCGATCACAACGTCATCCGAGGGCGTCTCGCCGGGATCGCCCACCTCGGCGACGCCATCCAATACTTGGTGCGCACCCAGGGAGGCAAGGAGATCCTGAGCCGACGCCAGCGGCAGTTGGCGGACAAGCTCGAAGTCAGCCAGGAGGTGTGGTGCACCTGGAGTGCAGAGCACGCCCAGATTTTCGGAGGCGACCAGTTGCAGCTGGTGCTGTCCGACGACGAAGAAATGGCTACGGCCGCATTATCGGAGGAGAAGGAAGTATGAAGAAAAAAGATGAGACGATCCGGCTGCTGGTGCCCAGAGCCGCTGCCGACCGCCTGCAATCGCACCTCACCCGTCGCGGTTTCATTCGCCTGGGCGGAGCCGCCATGGGCGGCTGGGTGCTGGTGGCGTGTGGCGGCGATTCCGCCGGGACGACCGCCGCCACCGCGACGACTGCCGCCACCGGGACCACGGCCGCCACCGCGACCACCGCGGGGACGGCCACGACCGCGGCGCCGACCGGAGAGATCGGCGGGAACCTGTCGATCTACACCTGGGCCGAGTATCAGAATCCCGAGAACGAGGCGGCCTTCGAAGCCGACACTGGTGTCGACGTCATCGTCGACATCTACGAGAGCAACGAGGCGGCCATCGCCAAGCTGGAGCTTGCCGGCGCTTCGGCTGGATACGACATCGTGGTCCCCACCTCGGGGTTCATCAAGCTGATGGTGGCCAAGGATCTCCTGCTCGAGATGGACATGTCCCGTATGCCCAACGTCGCCAACATCGACCCGGCCATCGCCGCCCTCCAGAACACCGATGGGATCGCCGGCTTGTACTCGGTCGTGAAGGACTGGGGTTCGACGGGTTGGGTCTACGACGCCAGCGTCATCACTGAGCCGCTGGTGACGTGGGGAGACTTCTTAACCGCAGCTGCCATGCCCGACGTCACCGGACTGGTGTCCGTCCTGGGCGCTCCGGGTGACGTCACCGGGATCGTGTTCTGGCGAGACGGGATCGATTGGAACACCACCGATCCGGCCCACCTCGACCACGCCGAGGAGGTGCTGCTGACGGAGCTGGCTCCGCATCTGAAGGCCTTCGACTCGTACCCCGGGGTCACCCTCGTTGCCGGCGAGTACGTTCTGAGCCAGGCCTGGAACGGAGACGCCCGGGTAGCGGTGATCGAGGATCCCGAGAGGTACAAGTGGGGCCTCGGTGCGCCCAAGACCGAGCTGTGGGTCGACACCTGGGCCATCCTCAAGAGCGCCGCGAACGTCGACGCCGCTTATGCCTGGATCAACAACATCCTGGACCCGGCTGTGTCGGCCAAGGAGATCGAATGGCACGGCTACGACACCGCGGTCCTCGGCACGCAAGAGCACTTGCCGGCGGATCTCCCGGCGCCCGAGATCATCTTCTTCACGGAAGAGGAGAAGTCCCGGCTAGTGGCCGGTGAGGTCAACGAGGCTCAGGATCGGATCGTCGAGATCTACAACAACCTGCAGGCGGCGGCCGGCGTCTGACTTAGCATCGGGCAACAGCGACCACGTGGGGGGCCGGACCCGGCCCCCCACCCTCTAGGGGTGTGACTTGGCGGTAGTGGCTCAACCAGGGAAGAGGAGTCTTCGCCTTCCTCGCATCACCCTGGCCCTGCCGTCCCTCGTGTGGTACCTCGCATTTTTCGTGGTGCCGCTGATCGTGATCGTCGTGTACAGCTTCGGCTACAAGCCGCCGGCCACGGCGGCCAGCTCGATCGGTCTCGACCGACTGTCGTTTGACAACTACACCAACACCTTCAGCGACACCTTCAACCGAACGTTTATCGCCACCATTCGGATCGCAGTGACAGGGACGCTCCTGTGCCTGCTGGTTGGTTTTCCCCTCGCCTATTTTCTCGCCACCCGTACCAGCGCCAGATGGCGGGGTGTGCTGCTCGGCTTGGTGATCGTGCCCTTCTGGACCAGCTTCCTGTTGCGGACCTTCGCCTGGCGGATACTGCTCGCCGCCAACGGTCCGGCGTCGGAGGCCCTCCAGAGCATCGGCCTGCTGGACGCACCCCTACGCGTGCTCGATACGCGGGGCGCGGTCCAGCTCGGGGTCCTCTACAACTACCTGCCGCTGATGATCTTTCCGCTGTTCGTGGCCCTCGACCGCATGGACCCGTCGCTACGGGAAGCGTCCAAAGACCTGGGGGCGAACAGGATCGCGACGTTCATTCAGGTGACTCTGCCGCTCGTGATGCCCGGGGTCGTCGCCGGGCTGCTGCTGGTCTTCATACCGCTGGCGGGTGAGTACGTCACGCCGGCCGTCCTCGGTGGGGCCAAAGGACTCATGGCCGGCGGGTTGGTTGCGAGCCAATTCCTCGCAGCTCTCAACTGGGCTCTTGGTTCGGCGATGGCGGTTGTGCTTATCTTGTTGATCCTGGCGGTGATCGCCGTGTTCGGGGCTGCCGGACTGATCGTAAGGACGATGGTCAGGCGGAACCGCCGGGTGGAAGTGGCGACGAGATGACGACGGCCGCCCCGCTTCGGCGGCGCTGGGACTGGTTCAACGGTCTGCTTCGAACCTACGCGGTCCTCCTTTACATCTTCTTGTTCACCCCGATCCTGGTGGTGGTCATCTACTCGTTCAACAAAGGCAGATTCCTGGTCATCTGGGATGGCTTCGGAACCAACTGGTACGGAGTCGCTCTCGAGAATGAGGGGATACAGAACGCTCTTGCTACCTCACTTCGGGTTGCGGCCGCCAACGCAGTCGTTGCGGTGGTGCTGGGAACGATGGCCGGAATCGCTCTCGCCCGCCGGTCGGGCAAATGGAGCCGGCCGTTCCTGGTCCTGGTGTTCCTGATCCTGGTTGCTCCCGAGATCGTCGACGCCATTTCCTACTTGATCTTCTTCGTGCGCATCAACCTGGGGTGGAGCTTCGCTCGCCTGGTGATCGGACACTCCATCTTCAACTCGGCGGTAGTGACCCTGATCGTGCTGGCCCGGCTCCAGGGTCTCGACGAGTCTCTGGAAGAGGCCGCGGCCGACCTGGGGGCTTCGCCGTGGCGGGCCTTCCGCCAGATCACCCTGCCGTTGATGCTCCCGGCGGTGCTGGCGGGTGCGCTGCTGGCCTTCACCTTCTCTCTCGACGATGTGATCATCTCCAGCTTCGTCAGCACCTCCGGTGGCACGACCCTGCCGGTCTACGTCTTTTCCGCTCTTCGGACCGGAATGCGCGGCGACCTGGCGGCCATCTCTACCGTCACCTTGGCGGCGACGTTGGTCGCGCTGGGGGTGATGGTGTTTGCTCTCCGTCGCTCCGGTGAGTCGGTCGAAGGGGTGGTGGGGACGATCACCGGGGCGGGATGAAGCGGACCGTTTTCTCCGGGGGAACGATCATCACGTCCGACCCAGCCGGGCGGCGGACGTCGGCGATTGCTATCGAGGGTGACCGGATAGTCGCCCTCGGCGACGACGCGCTCGCGCTGATCGACGGGTCCACCGAGACGGTCGACCTGGCCGGCAATACCCTGGTGCCCGGGTTCCGGGACGGCCATTGCCATCCGTTGTTGGGCGGCGCTCACCTGGCCGAGGCGCCGATCTGGGGAATCGCCAACATCGACGAGCTGCTGGCGATCGTGCGCCGGTACGCCGAAGAGCACCCCGACCGGGAATGGATCCGCGGCTTCGGATATTTGCCGGCGATGCTTCCCCGGGGCAGGGGCGAGGCCGATGTGCTCGATGCCGTGGTGGGCGATCGCCCGGTCTGGCTGACCGCCAATGACGGACACACGGGCTGGGCCAACTCGGTGGCACTGGCGCGAGCAGGGATCGACGCCAGCACTCCCGATCCGCCCCACGGCGAGGTGGTTCGCCGGGCGGACGGATCAGCAAGTGGAGCTCTACTCGAGTCCGCCCAGGAGCTCCTCAGGGCTGCAGCACCTCCGATCCCTCACGACGACATGGTCACCGGAACTCGCAAAGCCCTCGAGCTGTTTAGGAGCAACGGAATCACCTGGGGCCTTGATGCCATGGCCACCCCCGAGGACGTCGAGGTGGCCATCGACGTGGCGGGCTCGGATCCTTCTCTCCCCCGGGTGGCGGTGGCATTGGTCGCCCGCCCGGATGAGTGGCGCGAGCAACGGACGGCTTTTTTGGAGGCCCGGGAACGAGCGCGGGCTGCAGGCCCCCGTGTCAAGGTGGAGACGATTAAGTTCTTCGCCGACGGGGTCATCGAGAGCGGGACCGCCGCGCTGATCGACGAGTACACCGATCAGGCTGGCAACCGGGGGATTCCCAACTGGACGCCGGTGGGTCTTACCGAGGCGGTGACCGCCTTCGACAAAGACGGGTTCCAGATCCATATCCATGCAATAGGGGACGCGGGAATTCACGACGCCCTCAACGCGATCGAGACGGCGAGGAGACGCAATGGGGGCCGTGATCGCCGGCCGACCATCGCCCACACGCAGCTGGTCCAACCCGAGGACCTTCCCCGCTTCGCCGCCCTCGGGGTCATTGCCAACTTCGAACCGTTGTGGGCGCATCTTGAGCCCACGATGGTCGAGCTCACCATTCCCAGACTCGGGGACGAGCGCAGCCGCTGGCAGTATCCGATCGGCTCCATGGTGCGGAGTGGAGCCAAGGTGAGCTTTGGCAGCGATTGGCCGGTCACGTCGCTCAACCCTATGGAAGGGATCGCCGTCGCCGTGACCCGGCAAACCCCGAGAGGCGAGCCACCTGGTGGCTGGCTCCCGGATGAGAGAATCGATCTAGACACCGCCATCCATCTGTACACGTCGGCGGGGGCGTATCAGTCCTTTGAAGAGCGAGAGGTGGGAATGCTCGCTGTCGGCCTCCGTGCCGATCTGGTGCTGCTGGGCGCCGATCTCGACCAGATAACTCCTCTCGACCTCTGGTCAGTACCGGTCGAAAGGGTCTGGATCGACGGCGCCTTGGTCTCCGGCTGAGTTCGTCGGGTCTTCTCCTCACCGCTTCTCCCGTTTTGGCGCGAAAAACCCGCGCGACGACGCGGGATTTTCGCGCCAAAACGGGCAGGAAGCGCCGAACACCGGACCAAGCACCGTCATCGCGACCGGCCTCCAGGTCTAGGATCGTCAAGGACGACGTTGGCGAATTGGAGGCAAA
>Ga0136622_10001231_pt1 | contig 10615 bp, 9 predicted proteins | sample AntDrymUQ4482106_2_FD_104803 | JGI IMG/M metagenome (GOLD analysis project Ga0136622, IMG submission 104803) | Polar desert sand microbial communities from Dry Valleys, Antarctica - metaG UQ448 (21.06) | ecosystem: Environmental > Terrestrial > Soil > Desert | place: Antarctica: Dry Valley...
ACTTCGCGCGAGCGCGGCCACGTCATCGTCGCCGGTGGCCAGCAGGCCGCCTTCGCCGCAGGAGAGGACCTTGTTGGAGAAGAAGCTGAAACAGCCGGCCAGGCCGTAGGTGCCGAGCTTGCGGTCGCTGCCTCGGGGCCTCGCGCTGGGGCTGTGGGCGGCGTCCTCTATGAGAGCCAGGCCGCGCTCGTCGCACAGAGCCCGCAGCTCCTCTACGGCCGCGGCATAGCCGCCGTAGTGCACAGCGCATACGGCCTTGGTGCGAGGCCCGATCCGGGCCTCGACATCGGCGGGATCCACTCCGAGGTCCGCGTCGCCGACCACGTCGGCCATCACCGGCTGCGCCCCGCAGTATCGAGCCGCGCTCGCGCTGGCGACGAAGGTGATCGCGGGCACGATGACCTCGTCGCCGGGTCCGACGCCCGCTGCCAGGTAGGCGAGATGCAGGGCGGCGGTGCAGCTCGAGACGGCCACGGCATGGCGGACCCCGAGGTGCTCGGCGAAGTCGTCCTCGAATGAGCTGGTCCTAGGGCCCATGGTCAGCCATCCCGATCGCAGGGTCTGCGCGACCGCTGAGATCTCCTCTTCGCTCAGCCGAACGTCGAAAAGGGGCACTCGCGGCTCGGTCATGCTCCGACCATGATCGACCGTCCCGACAGAGGCTTGAGGGCCCCTAGCGCCTCAAGGTCCATATCCCCGCCCGATCGAGGGCGTTCTTGGCGTGCTGCTCCGTTGGGAAGCGCCTGCGGCCACCGTAGACGTAGGGGTACAGAAGCTTGCGCACGGCGGGGAGGTCCGAGCGGCGCCGGTGCTCGGCGAGTCGCCCGTAGATCGCCGGGTGTGCGGCGCGGATCTGCGCGTAAAGCTCGCGATGACGTTGCTTGCCGCTCTGCAGCTTGCGCTCTCCGTGCAGGCGGCGGCGGTAGGTGATCACTCCCCTGCCTGCATGCAGGCCACGCTCCCCGCCCTCGGCCACCGTCAGCCAGAGGTTCCAATCCTCGTAGGAGCGTCCTTGGTAGCCCGCCGGGGAAAAGCCGCCGATCTCCTCGAGCAGCGTGCGTCGAAACAGCGCCGTGACCGGATACTCGTTGGTGTGGGCGAGGCGGAACGGGTCGAGCCGGCTCGGGACGCCCCTCACCAGCCGCCGCTCGCCGAACTCCTCGTAGTCGCCGAAGACGACCTGCGCCTGCGGCTCGGCCTCCAGCCGGTCGGCCAGCAGGGCGAGGTGTCCCGCCACCGCGAGATCGTCGGCGTCGAGCGGGAAGACCAAAGGCGCCGAGGACGCGTGAAGCCCTGTCGTGCGCGCGGCGGCGGCTCCGAGGTTGCGCGCGTGGCGCTTCACGGTTATGCCGTCGGACTCGAGCTCCTCGAGCACCGAGTCGGTGGGCGGGTGGTCTCCCTTGTCGTCGACCACCACGACCTCGACGGGCTCGCGCTCCCGCACCGAGTGAACCGCTTCGCGCACGAGGCCCCCGTCGCGGTAGCACGGGACGATGACTGCGATCCTCGGTCGCGGCTGGGGTGGCGGGGCCATCGGCGCCCGGGAGGCTACCCGTGCACCTCTGAGGCCGAAGGCTCGGGAGCGGGGCGGGTCGCGGCGGTCAACGCGGCGCGTCCGACTCACTTGTCGCCCCGCCTGAGCGGGTACCGTCCCCGTGGTGACCAAGCGCGCAGTCATCCTCGCCGGCGGCAGGGGCGCGCGCTTGGCGCCGTTTACAACGGTTCTCCCCAAGCCGCTCATGCCGATCGGCGATCGGGCCATCCTCGACGTCGTGGTCCGCCAGCTGCGCGGCCACGGGTTTACCCATCTCACCGTCGCGGTGGGCTACCTGGCGCACCTGATCCGCGCGGTCTTCGGTGACGGCTCTGCCCACGGAGTGCAGATCGACTACCACATGGAGGAGGACCCGCTTGGCACGGCGGGGCCGCTTGCCACCGTCGACGGGATCGACGGGACCTTCCTCGCCATGAACGGCGACATCCTGACCACCCTGGACTACACCGCGCTCTGCCGGGCGCATGTGCAGGCCGACAACGCGCTGACCGTGGCCACTCATCGGCGGACGGTGCGCAGCGAGTACGGGGTCCTGCACGTCGACGGCGGCGCGGGCGAGATGCAAAGTGTCACCGGATTCGAGGAAAAGCCCGAGATCCCGTACATCGTCTCGATGGGTGTCTATGTGCTCGAGCCCCGGGCGCTCGAGCACATCCCGCGCGGACGGCGGTTCGACGTACCCGACCTCGTCCTGGCCCTGCTCGCCGCCGGCGAGCGGGTGGGCTCCTACCTGTACGAGGGCTACTGGCTGGACATCGGCCGCCACGACGACTACGAGCAGGCCCTGGCCGACTCCGAGCGGATCATCCCGCAGCTGCTCAGCGCCGCCGGCAGCGACCCTTAGTGCTCCCCGCTTAGGAGCCGGGCGCGCTGGTCAAGTTGGAGAAGCGGGAGTCGAAGGGGTCTCCGAAGCGCTCCGCCTCCAGGGCCTCGACGATCTCCTCGACCCCGCTGGGCACCTTCCAGCGCGGCTCGTAGCCGAGCACCTCGCGGACCTTCTCGAAGGAGACCTTGTAATCCCGCGGGTCCTCCTCGCGGTGCACGTAGCTGACCTCTCCGCGGCCGAGTGTTCGGGTGATCATCTCCACCAGGTCGAGCTTGCGGTAGTTCTCAGCGGAGTGGCCCACATTGAAGACCTCGTCGCCCACATCGTCCTGTGGCGCCTCCAGGACCATCCGTACTCCGAGGGCAGCGTCGCGGGCGTGGACGTAGGGCCGCCAGAAGAGCTCGCCGAAGACCGCGAGGTCGCGTCCCGCCCAGAGGTCGCGCGTGAACTCGTTGACGGTGAGGTCGAAGCGCATCCGCGGCGCGGCGCCGTAGACGGTGGCAAAGCGCAGGCAGGTCGGCCGCAGGTCGCCGGTGTCGCCCTCGAGCAGGCGACGCTCGATCCCAACCTTCTGCTCGGCGTAGAGCGAGACCGGAGCCAGCTCGGCGCTCTCGTCGATGGGCACCGCCGGGTCGGCCATGCGGCCGTAGTTGGAGCAGGTGGACGCGAAGACCAGACGGCTCGCGCCGGCCCGGGCAGCCGTCTCGACGACCGCGCCACTGCCCTCGACGTTGACCTCTTGGGAGCGGGCGGGGTCTTTTGCGCAGGCGGGATCGCCGACGATGGCCGCGAGATGCACCACGGCGTCGACCCCGTCGAAGGCGAGATCGCGCGCCCGGGCGTCGCGGATGTCGCCGACGACGACTTCGGCCCCCAGTCGCTCGAGTGCTTCGCGAACATCGTGTTGGCCATGCAGCAGGGCGTCGAGCACTCGGACCTCATGGCCCGCGTCGAGCAGCTCCTCGACCACGCACGCTCCCACGTAGCCGGCGCCGCCGGTGACCGCGACCTTCATCGGCGGCGACCCTAGCGCCGACCGAGGTGAGCAACCCAGATTGCGGTCCTGTGGGGTCCGAAGCGACCGCGCGACCGACCGACCCCGATCTCGCGGAACATCGGGCTGAGCAGCGCCATGCGGTGGCCAGGAGACCGGCTCCACTGCGCCAGCACCGCTGCGGTGCGTGCCTGCCACCCGCGGCGCTTGGCGATCACCTCGCCCTTCGAGCGGTAGCGACTGCTCGCCTGAATGCGTGAGGCGTGTCCGAAACGGTCGCGTGCCATCATGCCGCGGGCGAAGCGCTTTGAGCTGCGCGCCAGCGAGCGCGAAAGGCGCAGGGGCGAAACGTGATTCGCCGCCCTGAAATCGTTGATGTGCTCTATCAGCGCCCTTTCGGCCGGCCCCGCCTGTGCCGACACGGGCATGGCGAGGCAGAACAGCGTGAATGCGACCAGGGGGAGGCCAATCCTCATAGGTGCGAGCCCTCTCTTTCTCAGGCCTACGGGGTTAGCTGACGGGCTCGCGCCGAAAGAGCAGCGCGTCACTGAGGCTCTGAAGAGCCCCCTGCCTTGTGATTGGCCCCCGGTGGCATCGATGCCTTCCAGTGGGTCCCCCGTTCGCCCCGGGCTGACCCGGTGGCGACTCGGCGCTTGACGAGGCGGCATGGTACATGACCCGCTCGATGGCTCGAGCCCTTGACATCCTCATGGTCACCCAACCCGTGGAGGGAGGGGTGCACGAGCACGTGCTGCGACTTGCCCGGGGCCTCCGCGACCGCGGCCATCGAGTGACGCTGTGCGCTCCGCTCGAACAGGCGCGGGAGCCTCTCGGCCTCGACGTCGAGAGGCTGGCGATGACCCGGACGGTGTCCCCCGGCCGGGACGCCGCCGCCGCAGCCGGTCTGGCCCGCTTGGTGCGCCGGCGCCGGCCTGACGTGGTCCACGCCCACAGCTCGAAGGCCGGGGCGGTGGCCCGCGTCGCCCGCCTCGCCTCGCCTCGCACGCCGCTGGTCTACACCCCCCACGGCTACGCCTTCGCCGGCTTCTTCGAGCGCGAGGCCGAGCGGACCGCCTACCGCGCTGTCGAGCGGGCGCTCTCCCCACTTGCGAGTCGCGTCCTCTGCGTGTGTGAAGCCGAGCGCCGCCTCGCGCAGAGCATCGGGGCGGCGAGCAGGACGCGCGTGGTCCACAACGGCGTAGACGTCGAGCGCGAGGGCGAGCCCCACCCAGCGCTTGCCGACCTCAGGGAGCGCGGACCCGTGATCGGCGTCCTCGCCGGGCTGCGACCGGGCAAGGGCCTCGAGACGGCGGTCGATGCCATGGCGACCGTGGCCAAGGCCCACCCGGCCGCCACGCTGGCGATCGCGGGCGAGGGCCCCGAGCGCTCGGGGCTCGAGCGCAGGGTGGCCGAGAGGGGGCTCGCAGAGAACGTCCGCTTGATCGGGGAGACACGGGGCCCGCTTCCGCTGCTGGCGGGCTGCGACCTGTTCTGCAGCCCGTCCTGGGCCGAGTCCTTCCCGCTGTCGCTTCTGGAGGCGATGTGGCTCGACCTCCCGATCGTGTGCACCGACGTGGGCGGCTGTCGCGAGGCGGTGAATGACGGCCAGAGCGGCCTGCTCGTCGGCGCGGGGGACTCCGCCGCCCTGGGCGCCGCCCTCCGCCGCCTGCTGGACGACCGCCCCCTGGCCCGATCGCTCGGCGAGGCGGCCGGCCGGAGGGCCCGGACCCTGTTCACCTCCGACCGCATGGTCGAAGGAACGCTCACGGTCTACTGCGAACTTGCCGACTACCATGCCTAGACTCGTGAGCACCTCCGGCCCGCCCCCCGCCCGCCGCGACGCCATGGTCGACGAGAGGATCGACGTCCGGCGCTACCTCGAAGCGATCGGACGCAGCGTTCCGCTCATCGCGGCCCTGGTGCTCGTGATCACCGGCGTCGTCGTCGCGCTGTCGCTCGTCCTTCCGAAGACCTACCAGGCCACGGCTCGCATCGTCTTCGAGGAGAACACCTCTCCCCTGGGACAGAGCGACTCAGAGTCGATTCAGCGCCGGCTGTCCACCACCGAGCAGCTGCTCACTGCTCCCAAGGTGCTCGACAGCGCCGCGAAGAAGCTCGGTGACGCCTCCGGTGGCTCGCTGGGCGGAGGGGTCTCGTCTTCGGTCGACGAGGAGGCCAACATCATCAACGTCGTCGGCACCGCCGAGGAGCCCGAGCGAGCGGCACTCGTCGCCAACGCCGTGGCCAACTCGTTCCTGGCCGAGCGCACCTCGCTCGACCGCAGCCGCATCGCTGGTGCACGAGAGGCGCTCCAGGCCCAGATCGACCAGCTCTCCAGCCGGCCGGGCACCGAGGGCCAGGTGGCCGCCATCCGCGATCGCATCAGCGAGCTGAGCGTCAGCGAGGGGAGCGCCGGCTCGGATCTCCAGATAGCCGAGCAGGCCGATGCGCCTTCGGCGCCGAGATCGCCGCGGCCCTTGCGAAATGGCCTGCTGGCCTTGTTCGGCTCCTTGTTCCTGGCGATCCTCCTGGCGCTTGCTCGCGATCAGCTCGTGCCGAAGATGGGCGGCTCGCGAGAGCTCTCCCGCGTCCTCGAGCTCCCTGTGCTGGTCGGGGTCCCGTATGTGCGCCGGGGCCTGCGGGCTCGCAAGGCGCGGATCCTGAGCGGGGTCGAGGAGGAGGCCTACGGCACGCTGCGGGCCACGCTGGAGTTCTCCCACGCCGAAGCCGACGCCCGGGTCGTGCTCATGACCGGCGCCCTGCACGGCGAGGGAAAGACCACCGCCTGCGCCCGTCTCGGCCGCGCGCTCGCACGCGCCGGCCACAAGACCCTCGCGATCTCCGCCGACATGCGTGTGCCCAAGCTGCACGAACAGTTCGGCCTCGACCTCGGAGTCGGCCTCTCCGACCTGCTCTCCGTGCTCGACTGGAAGGGCGATTCCGCAATCGATCCCGACCTGCTCGAGCGCGCCACCAACGTAGTGGTCACCACGCCGAAGGGCAAGCGCAAGGAGGGGTACCTCCATGTGATCACGGGCGGCACAAGGGCGCGCGACCCCGGACAGCTGGTCTCCAGTGAGGCGATGAGGACCTTCCTGGAGGAGGTTCGCGGCATGGATTACGACTACGTGCTGGTCGACGCCCCGCCGCTGCTCGGGCTTCCGGACGCGCAGGTGATCGCGCAGTGGGTCGATGCCCTGCTGATCGTCTCGCGGCTGGACCGGATCACCCTCGAGCACGCGGGCGAGCTGCGCGGGGTGCTCGATCGCCTCGACACCCGCCTGCTCGGGCTGGTGGTGATCGGCGTAACCGGCGAGATCTCGCCGTACTACCTCACCAAGCCGCGGACGGCCGTCCGCGAGCCCGAGGCCCGCGCGTAGTCGCCCTCCTCGAGCGGACGCCGCGACCCGGCCCAGACGAGGCCGGCCACGAGGAAGAGGTGGCGCCAGTGCAGCGTGTCGACCACGAAAGAGTTGATCAACAGCCCGAACCAGGCCGCGAACAGGGTGGCCGAGCCGATGCCGTAGGTGTCCCGCCCGAGAACCGCGTTGCGACCTGCCAGCACCAGGGTGGCGAGCAGGAGGGTGAGGATCGCGAAGAAGCCGAGCAGCCCCTGCTCGGACAGCGCCCGCACGTAGGTGCTGTGGGTGGAGACCGGCGCCAGGACGTCGAACTGGCCCGGACCCACTCCGAAGGGGTACTGCGCGGCGAGGGCGAGCCCCTCGCGCTGAGCCCCGAAGCGCTGGCTGTCGTAGCTCTGCAGATGAGCCCGCTCCTGCAAGAAGCCCAACGATCCGGTGATGGCGAGCACGCCGCCCGCGGCGACGGTCGTCGCCACCACGACGGCAAGGGCGGTTGTTGCGCGGCGCCCGCCGCCACGGCGCTGCGCTACCACGACCAGCAGGACGAGGACGGAGGCCGCGAGGCTGATCCAGGCGGCACGCGAGTACGAGAGAACCACGCCCAGCGACAGGATGGAGAACATGAGGACCTTGGTGGGCGAGCGTGCCTTGAGCAGCCTGGGGCTCAGGAGCTCCTCGACCACGATGAGCGCGGCCGGGATCAGAAAGGGTCCGTAGACGTTCGGATCCTCGAAGAGGCCTGCAGCTCGTGTGCCGTCGTAGGCCAGCAGCTCGTTGCGCAGCGGAACCGGCAGGAACAGCGCCAGCGAGGAGACGATCGCGAACAGCAGCGCGCCAGCCAGGTAGGCACGCACGAGCGTCCGCGCTCTGCGGGTGGAGCTCACGAACGACGTGAGCCACACCCCGAACGCGGCGAGGTAGACGGTGATCAGGATGAAGCGCGCCGCCGCCGCGGGGTCGATGGCCTCCACCGTCGAGATGAGGTTCAGGGCGATGAAGACGGCGAGCAGGCCCAGGGCGATGAGCGGGACGCGGTTGAGATGGACGCGGCCGGTGACCACGCCGACGGCCATCACCACGGCGAGGATCGCGTCCGGCGGCGCAGGCTCGACCCTCACCACCCCGAGCAGGAGGAAGCCGAGCGCGGCCGCCGCCTCATAGTGCGCGATGGCCAGAGCCACGATTGCGCTCAGGCCGAGCGTTCCGGCCAGTACCACAAGCGGCGCCGGAGGGAAGCGGTAGAGGACGTACGTCATCGCCACCGCCAGCAGGGCGCCCAGCGGCAGAACGACGGCGTAGGCGCGCAGGTCGCCGCTGAATGGCCTCCGGGGTTCGCCGGCGCCACGGCTGAGCGCGCTCATCGACACCACCGTAGCCGTCGGAGCGAGCGGGCGTAGATGCCCGAGCCGGATCGGCTGCCCGAGGAGGGCGCGGGGCGGCGGGTGGCCCGCAACGCGATCGCCCGGACGATCGGCGAGGTAGTGGCCAAGGGCGCCTCGGTGGCGTTCTTCGTGGTCATGGCGCGGAAGCTGGGGGCATCGAGCTTCGGCGATTTCATGTTCGCTCTTTCGCTGACCAGCATCGTGGTCCTCGCCTCGGGGTTCGGGACCGAGGATCTGCTCGCCCGGGAGGTGGCTCGGGACCGCTCGCGGGTGCACGACTACCTGAGCAACGTCGTGGCGGTGAAGGGCCCGACTTCCTTCGCCCTCGTGCTCGCCTCGGCCGGGGTGCTCGCCCTGCTGGACTATCCGCAGCAGGTGGTGGTGGTGGTGGTGCTGGTTGGCTGCGGCGTGGCCTTCGAGAATTTGGGCAAGGCCTGGGCCTCGGTGTTCCAGGCCTTCGAGCGCATGGAGTTCGTGGCGGTGGCGCTCATCCTCCAGCGCACGCTGACCGCCGTGGCCGGGAGTGCCCTGCTGCTCGCCGGAGCCGGCCTGGTGGTAGCGGCCGCGGTGTTCCTGCTGGGTGCCGTGGCCGGCTGCCTCGCGGGGCTGTTCACGCTGCGGCGCTTCGTCGTCCGCCCCGAGCGCCGCGTGGACCGCCGCCGCTTCTGGCCGCTCATCAAGGCCGGGATCCCCATCGGGCTGATCACCGTCCTCTTCCAGTTGCTGCTTAAGGTCGACCAGACGCTGCTCGGCTTCCTCGCCGAGGGCAAGGACAACCGGCAGGTCGGCTTCTATGCGGCGGCCATGAGGCTTGTGGAGGCTACGATGTTCATCCCCTGGTCATTCTCTGCCGCGATGCTGCCGTGGCTGGCCAAGCAGGAGGAGGGCCGCGGCGGCCAGGTCGCGCGGGGATGGGAGCTGGGGCTGAAGGTCATGGCGGTGATCCTCGTCCCAATCGGCCTGGGGTTCGCCCTGCTCGCCGAGCCTCTCATCGATCTCCTCTACGGTCGTGGCTTCGACGCTTCGGTCGTTCCGTTGCGCTTCCTTGGCATCACCACCGTGCTCATCGGCTTCAACAACCTCGCCGCCACGTTGATGGTCGCCCGCGACCGCCCGGGGGACTTCAACCGCCTCCTCGCGCTCGTGGCCGTGCTGAACATAAGCGTGAACATCGCCCTGATCCCCTCCTACGGCGCTACGGGTGCGGCCTTCGCTGCGGTGCTCTCCAGCGCGGTGCTGGCGGTGCTCTCGCTATGGCGGGTGACCCAGTTCACCGGGCCGGTCTCGCTGCTCAGGGTCTTTGCGGGCCCTGTCGTGGCCGGCGCGGCGATGGTCGCGGCCATAGTGGGCCCCGGGCTCCCACTCGTCCCCGCGGCGGTGCTGGGCGGGCTCGCCTACCTCGGCGCGCTGGGCGGCGTGGAGAGGCTGCTTCATCCCGCCGACTTCGAGCGGGCGATGGCGACCCTGCGCAGGCGCAGCCGGCCGGTCGGGGTCTGAGGTGCGCTCTCCATTCTCAGCTCGCGTGAGCGGCGCCGCCGAGCTCGCGAGCATGGTCGATGTGCCGGTGCTGGCCGAGGTGGCCGGGGACGAGGGTCTGGCCCGTGACCAGCGCGACCAGGACGATGTTCTCGTGGCGTCACTGGTGTCGGCGCTCGACGGCACCCAGCGGCCGGTGGTGCTCGTCACCAGCGCGCTCGGCTCTGAGGGCAGGGCCGGGGTCGTCGCCAGGCTGGGTCGAGCTCTCGCGCTGACCGGCTACCGCGCGTTGGTGGTCTCGGCGGACTTGGAGCGCTCGAAGCTCCACGACGAGCTGGGCCTGTCGCTCGGCCTGGGCCTGACCGACCTGCTGGAGGTGCTCGAGCGCACAGGGGGCGCCGATCTGCCGCCCGAGCTGCTCGAGCGTGCGACGAACAACGTCCTCCAGCCTCGAGAGGGCGATCGCTTGATCGGCCGGCTGTCTGCGATCACCGCCGGGACCAAGCCGCAGGATCCGGGACCGCTGGTGTCGGGAAGGCCGATGGAGAGGTTCGTGCAGATCGCCAAGGGACTGAGCGTCGACTACGTGCTGGTCGACGGACCCTCGCTGCTGGGGCCGCTCGATTCACAGACGCTTTCGCGGGCGGTGGACTACACCCTGCTGGTGTCGTGTCCGAGGCGTCTGCCGGTGCGCAAGGTCGGGGAGCTGCGCGAGAAGCTCGACGGCCTCGCAGACAAGCCGGCGGGGTTGCTCGCGCTCGGCCGGTGACTGCTTCAGCGCAGGTATGGCGTTGAGGCTTCGGCCTGCCCTCCAGGCTCTTCGCCGAGGCCGTCGCCCCGTCTCGCTGGGAGCGCTCGGCCGCACGCGGCCGATCAGCGCGGCCTGGGGCTATGACAGGGGCACTCCGGTCGACCGCTGGTACATCGAGCGCTTCCTGTCTCGGCACCGCCGTGACATCACCGGGCGCGTGCTCGAGGTCAAGAGCAGCGACTACACGGATCGCTTCGGCCACGATCTCA
>Ga0136622_10001235_pt1 | contig 10601 bp, 11 predicted proteins | sample AntDrymUQ4482106_2_FD_104803 | JGI IMG/M metagenome (GOLD analysis project Ga0136622, IMG submission 104803) | Polar desert sand microbial communities from Dry Valleys, Antarctica - metaG UQ448 (21.06) | ecosystem: Environmental > Terrestrial > Soil > Desert | place: Antarctica: Dry Valley...
CAGCTCGAAGAGGGGGTGGGCGCGGGCGATCAGGTAGACGCCGGCGGTCACCATCGTCGCTGCGTGGATCAGTGCCGAGACGGGAGTGGGGCCCTCCATGGCGTCCGGGAGCCAGGTGTGGAACGGGATCTGCGCCGACTTCGCGAACGCACCAACCAGGAGCAGGAGGCAGATCGCGACGATCGAGCCTTCGTTGGTCTCGAAGTGCTCGCGTGACTCCTCGAACACGGTCAGGTATTCGAAGGCGCCGACCTCGCGGAAGATCAGAAACGCGGCCAGGACCAGGCCGATGTCGCCAACGACGTTGATGACGAACGCCTTCATTCCGGCCGCGGTGGCGGTCCCGCGCCGGTACCAGAACGAGATCAGGGCGTACGAGGCAAAGCCGACGAACGCCCAGCCGACGATCAAGAGGACGAAGTTGCCCGCAAGGACGAGGAGCAGCATCGAGAAGACGAAGAAGTTGAGGTAGCTAAAGAACCGCGCGTAGCCCTTGTCCGAGACCATGTACGCGGTCGAATAGAGGTGGATAAGGGTCGAGACGCCCGTCACGACCAGGCACATGACCACCGAGAGCGGGTCGACCAGGATCCCGAGCTGGATGTCGAGGCCGACCGACGTCGCGTAATCCCACGCTGACGAGGTGAGCTGGCGCTCCTCGGCCGGCTCGCCGAGAAGGGAGAGGAACGCGCCAATGGCGGCCGCGAACGCCAAGCCGATCGCTGCGGTGCCGATCCACCCCGCGGTCTTGGCGGGCCAGCGCCGGTGACCCAGCCCGATCAGGATCGAGCCGGCAAGCGGGAAGAGAAGGATGAGCCAGCCGAAGGCGGTCGCACTCATCCCTTGAGGCCTCGGAGTTCATCGACGTTGAGCGGCAGGCGCCGGCGAAACATGGCGACGATGAGCCCGAGCCCGACCACAACCTCACAGGCTGCGACGACCATCACGACAAGCGCGAAGACGTGCCCGTCCTCGGTGCCGGTCGAGCGGGCGAAGGCGAGCAGAGCGAGGTTCCCCGCGTTCAGCATCAGCTCCAGGCAAAGGAGCACCACCAGCGGGCTGCGCCGAAGGAGGACGCCAGCGGCGCCGGTCGCAAAAAGGAGCGCCGAAAGGACGAGATACCACTCAACCGCCAAAGCCAGCCACCTCCTCGGATGCGTTCTGCGCCTCTCGCTCCGCGGGCGTGCCGCCCTCTCGCTTTCGAGCGGCGAGGACCACCGCTCCGACAGCGGCGATCAGCAGCAGGATCGACGCAGCCTCGAAGGCTATGAGGAAGCGCTCGAGCATCAGCGTGCCGATCGACTCGGGCGAGCCGAAGCCAAGCGGGATCGTCGGTCCCTCGTCGCCGATCGCCTTAAGGCCCGTGCCCAGGATCGCGATTGAGAGCTCGACGAAGAGCGCCACCGCGAGGATTGGCGCCATGTACTTCTGGCCCGTTATCGGTTCCCACTCGGGCTCCTCGACCCCGCCCACGTAGGCGGCTACGAAGACGTAGAGGACCATCACCGCGCCCGCGTAGACGACCACCTGGGCTGCCGCGATGAACTCGGCGTGGAGGGTGAGAAAGAGCCCCGCGAGGGCGACCAGATGGACCACCAGGGCGAGCACGCTGTAGAAGGGGTTGCGGAGCGCTACGACCGCGATCGCACCGCCCAAGGCGCCGATCGCGCCGGCGAAGAAAACGACCTCTTCCATCCGCCCGCATCCTATTGGCGGGCAGTCGTCCCCCGGCCGGTTTGGGATACCGGCCCGGTTAGGCGTTTGCTGCGAGTTCCTCGATTGCTTCGATCACTACTTCTGGGGCTTCGACTTGTGGGGTGTGGCCGATGCCCTTGAGCATCACGATTTTGGCGTGGGGGAGCATGCCGGCGAGGGTGCGGGCGCCGGCGGGGACGCAGAGGCGGTCGCGGTCGCCCCAGATCACGGTGACGGGCACCTCGATCGCGTCCGCGTCGAACGGGTTCTCAAGGTCTGCGCGGATTCGTTTCGCGTAATCGATTCGCTGGCGGATGACGGGGCGCGCGACGTTGAACTGGGTGAAGCGGTCCACGACGTTCTGGTCGACCGAGGCAGGGTCGCCGAACGCGAGCGCGCGGTAGAGGCGCCCGACGACGCGGCGGGTCACCGCCGGCGGAACCGGCGCGGGCAGGCCGATGATCTGTGAGACCGCGGGGATTCGATCGGCGGTGAAGAAGAGGGGAGCCATCCGGATCCCGGCGGGGCCGATAGGGACGACGCCGGCGATCGGCAGGTCACGCCGCTCGGCCAGGCGCAGTGCCACCCAGCCGCCCAGCGAGTTGCCGACCACAACCACCTTCCGGCCCGATCGCTCTGCGGCCTGGACGACCGCCTCCTCGGCGAAGTCGGCAAGCTGGTCGAGCACGTTGCCCGGGCCGAGCGGCGGCGCGACGCCAAAGCCAGGCTGGTCGTAGGCGATCGCTGCACGGTCGAGGGCGGCGAGGCGCTCAAGCACCAAAAGCCACGTCTCGGCGTTGTCGAGCCAGCCGTGGAGGAGGACGGCCGGAGCGCCGTGGCCGCGCGTGCGGATCATCCTGGTCGCGATCCCGTCCAGCTCGAGCCTGGCGCGCTCAAGCCCAGGGTTTCGCTTTGGTGGAGCGGTCCGCTCCTCGCGCCCGTCGTCGCCCAGGCGAATCGCCGGGGTCAACGCCCTGCCTCCGTACGCAGGAAACGCTCGATGCACTCGACCACGCGGGCGGTCCGAAGCGACGGGAAGATGTCGAAGGCGTGCTCGGCACCCGGCAGCTCGACGTAGAGGACCGCGCTCTTAGAAGTGTCCTCCATCCGTTTCGTAAACGCCCGTGCGTCCGCAACGGGCACCAGCGTGTCCTGATCGCCGTGGAAGATCAGGAACGGAGGCGCGTCTGAGCGCACTCGGTGGATCGGGGAAACGGCGCGGTACTCGTCCCGCGCCTCTGCGAGCGGCTTCTTCATCACGACCTTGGCGAAGAGCCAGTCGTGGAACTGCGGATAGAAGTGCGTCTCGTCGGCGAGGTCGTAGACGCCGTAGAAAGGGACGGCAGCGATGACCGAGGTGTCGGCGTCCTCGAATCCGGGCTGAAGCGAGGGGTCGTTCGCCGTCAGGGCAGCGAGCGCGGTCAGATGCCCGCCCGCCGACCCGCCCGTGATGGCGATCCGCGACGGATCTACGCCGAGCTCGTCGGCGTGCTCGCGAACCCAAGCGATCGCCCTCTTTACGTCGATTACGTGCTCGGGCAGCGTTGCGCGGGGGCTGAGGCGATAATCGACGTTGAAGCCGATCCACCCGTTCGCGGCCAGGTGGTTTAGGAGCGGGATTCCCTGCTCGGAGCGAGAGCCAAGGATCCAGCCGCCGCCGTGGACCTGAATCACGGCCGGGAGGCGCCCTCCCTCCGGCACGCCGTTCTTCGACCGGTAGATGTCCAGGCGCACGCGGCGGCGCTTCTCTCGGTGAAAGATGATCCCGCGCTCGACCTTCACCGAGCTGGCGAAGAGCATGAGAAGCGGGAACCACAGGTGGGTCTTCGGAAAGCGCGACTCGGGCGGGTCGCCGGGAATCTCCTCCTGGAGCTCAGCCTCGATGGCGTGAGCCGAGCGCCACGCCAGCCACGCGAACCGCAGCTCCAGCGCCAGCAGGAGCGCGAGCGCGACGAGCACCGCGACCCCAACCGAGCCGTCGAGCACGCCGAGGAGCACACCCAAGCCGATCATCGCCGCGAGAATCACCACGTACTGGGGCGCGAACTCCCTGGCGAGGAATCGGGCGATCCACCGCGCTACGCGCAGAAGCAGCATAGGAGGCGCCCCGAGCCGGATCAGCGACGCGATCTTGCGGAAGAAGGCGAGCGCCGCGGCCACGACAGCAGGCTATTCGGCCGGGTGGTTGCGAAAACCCGCGCTATTCGCGGAAATCAGCAACCACCCAAGTGTGGCGGCGGTCTTTTTACAGCCCGTAAGTCTTCGCGATGATCTCGCGCTGGATCTCGTTCGTGCCGCCGTAGATGGACATCACGAGCGTCGTGCGGACGTGGCGCTCCATGTCGTACTCGGACGCATAGCCGTAGCCGCCCATCATCTGCATTCCCTCTAGTGCGGTCTTCTTCGCGACCTCGGTGGCCTTCAGCTTCGCCATCGAGGCCTCGCGCGGGAACAGCGCGTTCGGGTCGGCGTCGACCTTTTGCGCGACGTCGTAAACGAGAAGTCGCGTGCACTCGAGCTCGGTCGCGAGGTCCGAGATCCGGTGCTTGAGCGCCTGGAACGAGCCGATCGGCCGGCCGAACTGCTTGCGCTCCTTGATGTAGGCGAGAACGTCGTCGAAAGCGCGCTGGGCGATGCCGAGCGCTGATGCCGCGAGGATCAGGCGCTCGACGTTGAGCCCTGCCATCAGCTGCATCCAGCCGCCGTCGACCTGGCCGAGGACGCGGTCCTCCGGTACGTAGCAATCGGTCAGGAAAACGTCGTTGACCTCCTTGCCGCCCATCGTCTGGATCCCGCGGATCTCGATGCCCTCGGCGTCGGTTGGCACGGAGAACATCGACAAGCCCTCGTGCTTCGAGCCGGATGAGTCCGAGCGGGCGATGACGAGGATGTGGTCGGCGATGTGAGCGGCCGAGATCCACGTCTTCTGCCCGTTGAGGACAAAGCCACCGTTCTGGCGCTCGGCCTTGCACGAGAGCGCACCTACGTCCGACCCCGCCTCGGGCTCACTCATCGCGATTGCCTCGACGCGGCCCTCGGTGATCCCTTTCAGGATCTCTTGCTTTTGCTCTGAGGTGCCGAAGCGCTCGTACGCGCCGGCGACGATCAGCGAGACGCCGTAACCGGCCTGCGGGACCAGGCCCCGCATCGTCTCCTCGAGAAAGATGCACTGGTCGACCATGCCGCCGCCGGAGCCGCCGTACTCCTCGTCGATCCCGACGCCGAGCCAGCCAAGCCCGGCCAGCTTTAAGTAGATCTCCTGGTTGTGGAGCTCTTCGTAGTGGTTCGTCGCCTTCTCGCGCTGCTCCTGGGTTCCGAGCTCTCGCTTGGCGAAGTCCCGAATCGCCTCCTGGAAGTCGCGCTGCTCGTCGGTGAGGCCTATGGGCTGCAATTGCGTTGTAGTCATCTGCTCAGATCCTTTCGCTTAAGCGCTGGCGGGCTTGTAGACGGACACCACGGCAGCGCCGCCGAGGCCGATGTTGTGCTGAAGGGCAACCTTGGCGCCGTCGACCTGGCGCTTGTCCGCGGTGCCTCGAAGCTGCCAGGTGAGCTCGGAGCACTGGGCGAGACCGGTGGCGCAGAGCGGGTGGCCCTTGGAGATCAGGCCGCCCGAAGGATTGACCACAGGGCCTGAGCCGCCGTAGGTCGTCGCCTCGGCGTCGACCAGCTCGTGCCCGTGGCCCTCCTCGGCGAAGCCCAGCGCCTCGTAGGTGATCAGCTCGTTGGCCGAGAAGCAGTCGTGGAGCTCGCAGACATCGACCTCTTCGGCGCTGATTCCGGCCTCTTCGTAGGCGCGGTTGGCCGCTTCGCGAGACATGTCGAACCCGACGATCTTGATGCAGTCGGTGTCGTCGGCAAAGGTCGAGGAGAGGTCGGTCACCATCGACTGGCCGGCAATCTCGACCGCCTGGTCCCAAAGGCCGTGTTCGTCGACGTAGCTTTCCGAGGCGACGATCGCGCACGCCGAGCCGTCCGAGGTGGGCGAGCACTGGAGCTTCGTCAGCGGCTCGTGGATCATCCGGGCGTCTTTTATGTCCTGAAGCGAGTACTCGGTCTGGAACTGCGCGTACGGGTTGTTGACAGAATGCTTGTGGTTCTTCCAGCCGATCCACGCGTAGTGATCGGGGTTCGAGCCGTACTTGTCCATGTGGTCCCGGCCGGCGTTGCCGAACATCTGCGGCGCGGCGGGCGACTCTTCTGGATCGCGGATCTCGAACATCTTCATCGCGTGCTTGTCGAGCGCGTTGGTGCGGTCGGTGTACTTGACGCCCAAAGATCCCGGCTCCATCTTCTCGAAGCCGACCGCGAGCGCACAATCGACGATGCCGCCCTTCACGGCCTGGCGGGCGAGGAAGAGCGCAGACGAGCCCGTCGAGCAGTTGTTGTTCACGTTCACGACCGGGATCCCGGTCAGGCCGAGCTGATAGAGCGCTCGCTGGCCGTAGGTCGAGTCCCCGTAGCAGTACCCCGCGTAGGCCTGCTCGACGTCTGAGTAGGGAATCCCCGCGTCCGAGAGAGCCTTCTCACCCGCCTCCTTGGCCCAGTCCGGGTAGTCGCCCTCCTTGGTGCCCGGCTTGTCGAACTTGGTCATGCCGACGCCGATGACGAAGGTGCGGTTGGCGTTCTTGGTGCTCATGGAGTGGAGGGTGCCTTTCGCTCGCGGATCGATGGGAAAGCCGAAGGAGAAAGATACAGAACGCGTGCCCGGTTTGTTAGCGCTTCGAGCCACGTAATGTCTCGGGTATGTCGGATCGCTACGACCTCGTTGTGCTCGGAGGCGGGACGGCGGGCCTGGTCTCCTCGGTCATCGCGGCGAGCGTCGGCGCCAGGGTCTGCCTCGTCGAGCGCGAGCGAACGGGCGGCGACTGCCTGTGGACTGGCTGTGTGCCCTCGAAAAGCCTGATCGCCGCCGCCACTCTCGCCCACTCCATTCGTACAGCGGGCGCGGTGGGCCTCGAGCCTACGGAGCCGAGGATCGACTTCGCGAGTGTGATGAACCGTGTCCACGACGCCATCGCCACGATCGAGCCGCACGATTCCCCCGAGCGCCTCAGGCGCGAGGGCGTCGAGGTGATCGAAGGCGAAGCCCGCCTTACCGGCGAGGGCACGGTCGCGGTCGACGGGAGAACGCTTCGCTTCCGTTCCGCCATCGTCGCGACCGGCTCGGAGCCGATAAAGCCGGAGTTGCCCGGCCTCGACGGCGAGTCCACGTGGAACACCGAGACGATCTGGGAGCTTCGCGAGCTTCCCCGGAAGCTCGTCGTTCTCGGCGGCGGACCGGTCGCATGCGAGTTGGGCCAGGCGTTTCGGCGCCTTGGCGCGGAGGTCACCCTCCTCCAGCGGGCGGAGCGACTCCTTGAGAAGGAGGAACCCGAGGCGAGTGCCCTGGTCCTTGAGGTCCTTCGCTCAGAAGGCGTTGACGTGCACCTCGAAGCGCGGGCCCGCGAGGTCCGCCGCCGGGAAGGGAGCGCGGAGCTCGTGCTCGCGAACGGAATCCGCGGAGAGGAGGCTGTGGCGTTCGACCACCTCCTTCTGGCTGCGGGCCGGCGCCCTCGGACGGACGGGCTCGGCCTCGATGCTGCGGGCGTCAGGGTCGGCGGGCGCGGCGAGATCGAGGTCGACGAGAGGCTTCGCACGAGCGCCGACCGGATCTTTGCCGCGGGCGACGTCACCGGCAGGCTGCCGTTCACCCACGTCGCCGCGCATCACGCTCGCGTCGCCGTCGCAAACGCGCTCTTCGGCGCGCGGAGAAAGGTGGACGAGACGATTCCCTGGGTTACCTTCACGCGGCCCGAGGTCGCCCGTGTGGGCATGAGCTCAGCCCAGGCGCGCGAGCGGTGGGGTGAGCGAGCCACGCTTGCTCGCAGCGACTACTCACAGCTCGACCGGGCCATAACCGAAGGCGAGGCGCACGGCTTCGCCCTGCTCGTCGGTGATCCGCGGGGGCGCCTCGTCGGCGCCACCGTCGCCGCGCCCGGGGCGGGCGAGGCGATCGCCGAGCTGACGGCTCGCGTAAAGCACTCCGACAAGATCGCCTCGCTATCGGAGACGGTCCACGCCTATCCGACCCTGGCCGAAGGACCCTCGCGCGCCGCCGACGACCACCTGCGGGAGCGGCTTGCTCGCTATCGCGGCCTGGCGAGAGCGGCGGTGATGCTCCGGCGCCTCGTCAGGCGCTGAGTTAGGGTTCTGAGGAAAGGCTTTCCTCGCAGCAACATACAGAACAAGCGCCCGGTTTGTTACGGTCTCGCCATGACAACTGAAGCCGCACCCACGTTCAAGGCCGAGGCGATCGGCAAGCCTGGCGAGCCCGTCGCCTTTAGCGTTGAGCGCGAGCGCATCGCCGCCTACGCGGCCGCGACGAACGACCCGACCGAGCAGCACGCCTCGGGCGATCTGGCTCCCCCCGTCTTCTCGATCGTGTCCTCATTCCAGGCAATGGGCATGGCTGCCCTCTCGGTGATCCCGGGCGAGCTGCTCGGGATGGTCCTCCACGGCGAGCAGGACTTTCACTTTCACGCGCCGATCCAGCCCGGGATGGAGCTAGAGACGGTCTCGACGCCGATCGGGATGCGCCAACGCTCGTCCGGCGTCACGGTCGCCGTGCGCTCCGACACGCGTGACGCGGCCGGCGAGCTCGTCACCGAGAGCTACTCGACGACGTTTGTCAGAGGCGCGCAGGGCGTCGAAGATCACGGCGAGATGGCTCCGGAGCACGGCTTTGACGAAGCGCTTCGCGAGCGCGACCCGGACGCCGAGGTCTCCCAGAGCTTCGACAAAGACCAGACCTTTCGCTATGCCGAGGCTTCCGGAGACCCGATGCAAATCCATCTCGACGAGGACTTCGCGAAGTCCGTCGGCCTGCCCGGGATCATCATCCACGGCCTCTGCACGATGGCGTTTACGTCCGTTGCTGCGATCGAGAACTTCGCCGCAGACGATCCTTCGCGCCTGAACAGGCTTGCCGTCCGGTTTGCCTCGATGGCGCTGCCGGAGCAGACGATCACCACCACGATCTGGGACACGGGTGAGATCGACGAGGCCCGCACCGGCTACGCGTTCGAGACGACCTCGGACGCCGGGCAGATCGTGATCAAGGACGGGCTGGCAGAAGTTTCTTGAGGGCCGCCGGTACCCAGCCTCGCCGCACCCAGGCCGAGCGGCGCGCCGAGACGCGTGCCCGCCTGCTGGACGCGACGATCGAAAGCCTGATCTCGGACGGCTACTCCGGCACCACGATCCGCCACGTCACCGAGCGAGCTGGCGTCTCCCAGGGCGCTCAGAGCCATCACTTCCCGCATCGAGTCGACCTGGTAGCAAGCGCCTTCGAGCACCTCGCCGAGCAGCGGATCGACCGCTACTCCGAGCGGGCGCGCTCACTCTCGGGCGACAGGCGGGTGCGCCTACGCGCGCTCCTTGATCTCCTGTGGGAGGACTTCTCGAGCCCGCTCTTCATCGTCGCGGCAAAGCTCTGGGTCGCCTCTGCCGACGACGCGGAGCTTCGCGAGCGCCTGATCCCTGTTGAAAAGCGCATCTACGCCGCGACGGCGGAGGTCGCACGCGAGGTCGCGGGAGACCTGGGCTCAGAGCCCGGCTTCGAGCGCAAGCTGGCCGTGGCGATGAACACGGTCGCGGGGCTCGCGCTGGTCCGCGAGTTCGATCCGTCGGGTAGAGCCAGCCGCGGCAACCAGTGGCCCTATCACCGCGCCGCGCTCGAGCAGATGCTCTCGGCGCGGGAAGGCCGCGCGTGAGAAGCTCGCCCGCAACACCTCAGTCGTCAAACCGCGGCAGGGCCCAGCCCTCTCTGTATGTCTCGACCCGCTTGATCACAAGGTCTTCGAAGACATGGCGGCGGACCGCGGGCACCGCGCCTTCCATCCTCGATTTCTCGTTCGAACCATGCAGGAAGACCTTTGCGACGATTGCGTCGCCGTCGAACTCGAGCTCGACGATCTCGATCCACTGCAACCCCATCTCTGAGCGGACGCCCTCGTAGAAGCGCCTGGCCTCCTCTCTACCCCGCCAAGCCTCGTCCTCGTTCAACTGTCCCTGCTCGTCGGCGCCGATGAGCTCGACATCGGGATGGAGGTTCTCGAGCACCCCGTCGATATCGCCGTTGTTAAACGCCGTGTAGTTGGCGCGCAGCACCTTCTCTCGCTCGTCGTTCAGGCTCATGTGTCGCTCTTATCCGGCTCGCCGTAGTGTCGCCAATCAGGCCGGTGCGTGCGGATCTCGGTGATCAGCCCGTCGTGAAGCGTGAACAGGTGTACGGCAGGGATGGTGCCGCTTCGGCCCGTGTCCCGGATGGTGCCGCCGATCGCGATCTGGGCCAGGACCCGATTGCCGTCGCCGCGAAGCACGTCGACGTTGACCGTCGTGTTGGTGACCGCCTCGGCGATCCCCTCGAAGAACGCGCGCGCGGCATCCAGTCCAACGATCAGCTCGCCGGTGTCCGTTCCGTGCTCATCGTGGACCACGATCACGATGTCGGGGTCGAGCCCAGCGACGATTCCGTCGATGTCGTGGCACGCGAATGCCGCGTAGTGAAGCCGCACAAGCTTCTGATTCGAGGGTGCGGGGTCGCCCATCCTCGTGAGTCCATCCTCGGCCACATCCTTCCCTACCCGTTTCGGCCCCGGCTTCTAACCGGGAAGAGCAAGCCTTATTCGCCCTCGGTCCGAAGCGGGGTGCGCTCGATCGGCTCGGCGAGCAGCATCTCCTTGGTGAAGATCAGGTCGCCGCGGTTGTAGTCGGCCATCTCGTAGTCGTGGCCCATCGTGATCGCGTCGAACGGGCAGGCCACCTCGCAGTAGCCGCAGAAGATGCAGCGGGCGAGGTTGATCTCGTATACGGAGGCGTAGCGTTCACCGGCCGACACGCGATCGGCCGGGTCGTTCTCCGCGGCA
>Ga0136622_10001237_pt1 | contig 10591 bp, 12 predicted proteins | sample AntDrymUQ4482106_2_FD_104803 | JGI IMG/M metagenome (GOLD analysis project Ga0136622, IMG submission 104803) | Polar desert sand microbial communities from Dry Valleys, Antarctica - metaG UQ448 (21.06) | ecosystem: Environmental > Terrestrial > Soil > Desert | place: Antarctica: Dry Valley...
CCATCGCCGACGTGGCGGTCGCCGCCGGCCTCCGTGTGCGCCACATCACCTCCCTCGCCGGGCGATACGCGGCGTCGCTGTCCCAGGGCGTCGGTTCCAGGGCACACTGAGCCCATGCTCACATTGCCTCGGGTCGAGGACTTCTCCGACCGCCTCCGCGGCCCGGCAGTCACCGCGAGGGTCGGCACGGCGCTCGGGATCTGCTTCGGTATCTGTTTCCTGACCGGCGTGTGGAGCCACTTCCAGCAGACAACCCCGGGCTGGCTCGCGATTCCGCCCAGCCCCTACTGGCTGTATCGGGTCACCCAAGGCATCCACGTCATCACCGGTACGGTCGCCGTGCCGCTGCTGCTGGTCAAGCTCTGGTCGGTGTACCCGCAGTTCTTCAAGCGATTCCCGCTGCGACCGAGCAGGACGATGCTGGTCAACGGTCTCGACCGCTTCTACCTGCTGGTCCTGGTGACTGCCGCGATCTTCCAGCTCGTGACAGGTCTGCTCAACGTCGTGCACTGGTACCCGTGGTCGTTCAGCTTCCGTTCCACCCACTACGCGGTCGCGTGGATCGCTATCGGCGCACTGGTGCTGCACATCGCCGTCAAGCTCCCGTTGATCCGCTCGGCGCTGACCGGGCCGCTGGACGACGACGAGCCGCCCGCAAACGCCGACGCCGACCCTGAGGCGTCCGGCATCAGCCGCCGCACATTGCTGCGGACGACCTGGGTCGCTGCTGCACTGGCGTTCGTGGCAACGGCGGGCCAGACGGTGCCCTGGCTGCGTAGCGTCTCGGTGTTCGCCGTGCGCAGCGGTGACGGTCCGCTCGGCGTACCCATCAACCGCACTGCCGCCGAGGCCGGGGTGCCGCCGGACGCCGGCGGAGACGCCTGGCAGCTCGAGATCGGGTACGACGGCCGCACCACGCGGATGAGCCGCGCCGACCTCGAGGCGATGGATCAGGTCGACGAGGAGCTCCCGATTGCCTGCGTCGAGGGCTGGAGCGCCTCGGGGGTCTGGACCGGCGTGCCGGTCGCCGCGATCACCGCCGCGGCCGGGGCACCGCCCGGCGCACGGGTGTTCGTGACGTCGATGCAGACCCGCGGCGCGTTCGCGACGAGCGAGCTCCCGCCGCAGTTCGTCGACGACCGGCGTACCCTCCTTGCCCTGCGACTTAACGGCGCGGACCTGACGCTCGACCACGGCTACCCGTGCCGCATCATCGCGCCCAACCGCCCGGGCGTGCTGCAGACCAAGTGGGTCACCAAGCTCGAGGTCTCAGCGTGAGGGCGACGCGGGTCATGAGGGCGACGAGGGTCGCACTCGGTGTCGTCGGTGTGCTCGCCGGCCTGTACGGGCTGTGGCTGGCGCGCGACGTCCTTGCCGCGCAGGTGCGCGGTCGCCGGGCCAGTCGGCAGCCACTGTCGGACACCGGCATTCGACGCGAAGCTGTGGCAACGCCGCAACCTCCACCAGTTGCCGACCTCGTGCCGCAGGCCGTACCGCATGCCCAACCGCCTCAACCTGTGGCGGCACGCGATGCTACCGCGCCCGGCATGAGGACGGTCCGGGTCGCGCTCGGCGCCGTCGGTGTGCTCGCCGGGTTGTACGGCCTGTGGCTGGTGCGCGACTTCGACCTCACCCAGCTGCGTTCGGCGGTCGTGTGGCTGGTTGGCGGTGCGGTCATTCACGACGGTCTGCTCGCCCCTGCGACGGTCGGCCTGGGACTGCTTGCCACGAGGTGGCTCCCCGTTGCGGCGCGCCGGCCCGCAGTCGTCGGGTTCGTCCTCTGGGGGACCCTGACAGTGGCGGCGGCCAGCGTCCTGTCGGGGATGAACGACACCCCCGACAACGAGACCCTTGTCGACCGAAGCTACTGGCTCAGCTGGAGCATCGGAACGGTCCTCGTGCTCGCCGCGGTGGTGGCCGCGACGCTGGTCGCACGTCGCCGCGGCGTGTCGCGTGCGTCGAACACACGTTCGGACTAGTCTCGTCCACAGGTTGACGGGTGAAGAGCCTCGTCCACAAGGCGTGCCGATGGCGCGCATGTGTCAGTGGCTCCTTCTACCGTCGTAGGCAACCTGCTCCCGACGAAGAATGGACGACGCACATGGCTGCTGATCCGGGCAAGGACCGCGACAAGGCACTCGACACCGCGATGGCGCAGATCGAGCGCGCGCACGGCAAGGGTTCGATCATGCGCCTCGGCGAGCGCGGCAAGGTGCCGGTCGAGGTGATCCCCACCGGCGCGCTGTCGCTGGACATCGCCCTCGGCATCGGCGGGCTGCCCCGCGGGCGCGTCGTCGAGATCTACGGACCGGAGTCCTCGGGCAAGACCACGGTCGCGCTGCACGCGGTCGCCAACGCCCAGAAGGCCGGCGGCATCGCGGCGTTCATCGACGCCGAGCACGCTCTCGACCCCGACTACGCCAAGGCTCTAGGCGTCGACACCGACGCGCTGCTGATCTCCCAGCCGGACTCGGGCGAGCAGGCTCTGGAGATCGCCGACATGCTGATCCGCTCCGGTGCGCTCGACATCATCGTGATCGACTCCGTCGCCGCCCTCGTGCCACGTGCGGAGATCGACGGCGAGATGGGTGACAGCCACGTCGGTCTCCAGGCCCGGCTGATGAGCCAAGCGCTGCGCAAGCTGACCGGCGCGATCCACGGGGCCGGCACGACCGCGATCTTCATCAACCAACTCCGCGAAAAGATCGGAGTCATGTTCGGCTGCTTTTCCTACGGCACGCGAGTGCAACTCGCCGACGGCACCACCGAGAAGATCGGCAAGATCGTCAACCAGAAGCTGCCGGTCGAGGTCATGTCGTACGACCCGGTGAGCGACCAGGTGGTGGCACGCAAGGTGATGGGCTGGTTCGACAACGGAAACGCCGATCACTTCCTGCAGTTCACGGTGGAGAAGTCCGGCAAGAACGGTCGAGCGCAATTCGGCGCGACGCCGAACCACATGATCCGGACACCCGGCGGCTGGCGTGAGGCAGGTGAGCTTTTCGCCGGCGACCGGGTCATGGCGGCCGAGACCAAGCGGCTGAGCGACCAGCAGTTCCAGGTCGTGCTGGGTTCGCTGATGGGCGACGGCAACCTCTCCCCCAACCGCCGTGGGCGTGGCGGGGTCCGGTTCCGGATGGGGCACGGAGCCAAGCAGCGCTCCTACCTCGACTGGAAGGTCTCGCTGCTGGCCAACATCACGCACTCGACGCGGGTCGACGCCAAAGGTGCTGTATTCGCGGACTTCACACCGTTGCCGGAGCTCGGCGAGCTCCAGCGCGCTGTCTACCTCGGTGATGGCAAAAAGGTCCTGTCCGAGGAGTACCTCAAGGCGCTCACACCGCTCGCGCTTGCCATCTGGTACATGGACGACGGAAGCTTCACCGTCCGGTCCAAGGGGCGGCAGCAGCGCACCGAGAGCGGTAGCGGGCGGATCGAGATCTGCGTCGAGGCTTTCAGCGAAGGTTCCCGTCCGCGGCTTGTCGACTACCTACGTGACACTCTCGGGCTGGACGTCCGACTGCGGTCCGCCGGTGCGCGTGCCATGGCGGTCCTGACCTTCAGCACCGCGGCCACCGCCAAGTTCCAGGCGTTGGTCGCGCCGTACGTCCACGACTCCATGGCCTACAAGCTGCTGCCGAGGTTCCAGGGCCTGTGCACCGTGTCGCCATCGTTCGCCGAGCCGGCCCCGCACCTTGTCCCGGCCCGGGTCATCGATGTTCACGTCAAACCCCCGACGCGATCGATGCGTAAGTTCGACATCGAGGTGGAGGGCAGCCACAACTACTTTGCGGACGGCGTCATGGTGCACAATTCGCCGGAGACGACGACCGGCGGCAAGGCACTGAAGTTCTACGCCTCGATCCGCCTGGACGTTCGCCGGATCGAGACGCTCAAGGACGGCACCGACATGGTCGGCAACCGCACCCGCGTCAAGGTCGTCAAGAACAAGATGGCCCCGCCGTTCAAGCAGGCCGAGTTCGACATCATGTACGGGCACGGGATCAGCCGCGAGGGCAGCCTGATCGACGTCGGCGTCGACCAGGGCTTTGTCCGCAAGGCCGGTGCCTGGTACACCTACGAAGGCGACCAGCTCGGCCAGGGCAAGGAGAACTCGCGCGCCTTCCTGCGCGACAACCCCGACCTCGCCGATGAGCTCGACAAGCGGATCAAGGAGAAGCTCGGCGTCGGCGCCGTCGTCGACGACCCAGCGGACTCGGTGGTCGACACCTCGCCCGTCGACTTCTAACGCGATGGCGACGCGTAGCGAGCCAGACCCTGACGCCGACCTCGGGACGGACGCCGACCCCGAGTCGTTCGCCCGCCAGATCCTGCTACGGCGACTGACCGATCAACCGCGCACCCGCGCGGACCTTGCCGGGACTCTCGCCAAGAAAGGCGTCCAATCGGACGTGGCGCAGTCGCTGCTCGACCGCTTCGAGGACGTCGGCCTGATCGACGACGAGGAGTTCGCGCGCTCCTGGGTGCAGTCGCGACAGCGGAGCAGAGGGCTGGCCGGGCGGGCACTGGCTCAGGAGCTCCGGCGCAAGGGCGTCGACGAGGAGGTCGTCCGCGACGCGATCAACGCCATCGACCCCGAGTCCGAGTGCGAGTCGGCTCGCGCGCTGGTGCGCAAGAAGCTCCGCTCGATGCGTGGGCTCGATCACGACGTTCAGGTGCGCCGGCTCGCCGGCATGCTCGCGCGCAAGGGTTACGGCTCAGGCGTGGCGTTCGGCGTGGTCCGCGAGGAGCTCGCGGCCGTCCACAAGCCGCTCGACAGCCGATAGGCGTGGTCGACTGATCAGACCGGCACGTACGACTCGCCGGTGTCGGCGCGTACGACTCCGCCGACGATGCTGATCTTCTGCTCCCCGGCGAGGCGTTGCTGCGCCTTCGTCGCGAGCCAGGTCAGGGCGATGTTCAGGACAATGTAGATGGCGGCAAGCACCAGCGCCGTAGCGAGCCGGTTGTTGAAGGTTCCCCAGATCAGGCGTCCTGCCGAGGTGAGCCCCGGGGCGAGGATGACGAAACCGAGACTGGTGTCCTTCAACGCCACGACACACTGGCTGATGATCGCCGGCAGCATGATCTTGACCGCTTGGGGGAGCAGCACGATGGTCATCACCTGCGTCTTGCGCATGCCGATCGCGTACGCCGCCTCGGCCTGACCCTTGGGGACGGCGTTGATTCCGGCGCGGAAGACCTCTGCCAGCACCGAGCCGTTGTACAACGTCAACCCGATCACCAACGCCATGAACGAGGTGATGAGCTGAGGGCTGTATGTCACCCAGAGGAAGATGATCAGCATCAGGAGCGGGACGGCGCGGAAGAACTCCACCACCAGCCAGCACGGCCAGCGCAGCCACCGGTGGTTCGACAGCTTGCCGACGCCGAACACCACCCCGAAGACGACCGAGAACGCCACCGCGAGCACGGCCGCCTGCACGGTCCGCCAGAGCCCTTCCAGCAGCAGCGTGATGATGCTCGGGGTGACGAACGGCTCCCACTTCTGTGCCGTGAACTGGTCCTCGGACCAGAACTTCCAGCAGATGGCGGCGAGGACGGCGAGCATCGCGATGACGGTAAGGACGCCGACGATCTTGTGGCGGCGACGGGCTCGCGGGCCTGGGGCGTCGAAGAGGACGCTGGTCATCGCTCCACCTTCCAGCGGCGCTCGAGCAGCTGGGATCCCAGCGAGATCAGCTCGACGATCACGATGTACCCCAGCGCGATGCCGAGGAAGATCAGCGGCCGTTCGTCCGGGCGGTCGTTCAGAAGTCCCCGCATCCTGAACGTCGCCTCCAGGACCCCGAACGCCGCCGCCAAGGAGGTGTTCTTCGCCAACGCGATGAACACGCTCGCCAGCGGCGGGACGACGGCCCGGAAGGACTGTGGGAGCACCACCTGCGTCATCGTCTGGGTGAACGGCAGCCCGATCGCCCGCGCCGCCTCGGCCTGGCCCATCGACACCGAGTTGACGCCGGAGCGGAGCGCTTCAGCGACGAACGACGCGGTGTACGTACCCATGGCGAGCGTGACCAGGGTGAAGAAGCTCCAGATGATGCCGATCTCGGGCAACCCGTAGTAGGTGATCAGCAGCAGCACGAGCAACGGGGTGTTGCGAAAGAACGTGACGTACGTCGCGGCGACCCTGCGCAGGATCGGCACCGGGCTGACCCGCGCGATCGCGATCAGGGTGCCGAGCACGAGCGCCAGCGCGCCGGAGACCACCAGCAGCTGAAGGGTCACCAGGAACCCGTCAAGGATGTCACCGAGGTTGTCGGTCAGGGCGTCCAGCGGGGTTCACCTCCTTGGCGTCGGGCTCGGGCTTTCGCCCGCGTGCCGGTGGGGCTGCCGCAGGTGCGACAACCCCACCGTCGTGGTCCGGGCTCAGGGGGCCGGGCACTCGTCGAGCTTAGGCAGCTCGGGGGTCTCGACCCCCGACTTGCCGAGCGTCGCCTCGAACGCCTCGGCGTAGCTGCCGTCCTCGGCCGACGCTTCGATCGTCGCGTTGAGGAACTCGCACATCTCGGGGTAGTCGATGTTGAAGCCGACGCCGTAGCGCTCCTCGGAGAAGGTGTCACCAACGACCTTCAGGTCGTCCGGTGCCTCGGAGACGTAGCCGAGCAGTATCGCGCCGTCGGTGGTGACCGCGTCGACCGACCCGTTGAGCAGCTGGTCACGGCACTCGGAGTACGTGTCGAAGCCGGCCGGCGTCGCGCCGTACTCCTCCTCGACGGTGATGATCGACGTCGAGCCGGTCACCGAGCAGACCTTCTTGCCCTCGAGGTCCTCCGGTCCGGCGATGCTGTCGTCGTCGGCCGCCACCATGAGCTGCTGACCGGTCACGTAGTACGGCCCGGCCTGGCCGACGATCTCCAGGCGCTCGGGGGTGATCGAGTACGACGCGAGCACCAGGTCGACCGTCTCGTTCTGCAGGAACGGCTCGCGGTTGTCCGAGATGGTCTCGACCCACTCGATGTCCTCCGAGGCGATGCCGAGCTGGCCGGCGATGACCTTGCCCATCTCGACGTCGAACCCGGTCGGGGTGTCCGCGGTGGCACTCTTGAAACCGATGCCGGGCTGGTCGTACTTGACGCCGATCTTGATCGAGCCGGCCTCGGCCAGCTCGCGCATCCGGGTGCCGTCCTCGAAGTCCTCGGCGGCATCGGTCGCCACCTCCGCCTCGGTGCCGGACTCGGTCTCCTCCCCGGCGTTGCCGCAGGCTGCCAGCGTGAGCGTCGTGGCGACCGCTATACCGGCCCACTGCATTCGTCGTACGAACATGTCTCTCCTTCGGGTGCGCTGACGTGCGTCAGTGCTTGAGGATCTTGCCGAGGAAGTCCTTGGCACGATCGGATCGGGGATTGGTGAAGAACTCGTCGGGGGTGCTCTCCTCGACGATGCGACCGTCGTCCATGAACGCCACCCGGTCGGCTGCGGTGCGGGCGAACCCCATCTCGTGGGTGACGACGATCATCGTCATCCCGCCCTTGGCGAGGTCGACCATCACGTCGAGCACCTCTTTGATCATCTCCGGGTCGAGCGCCGAAGTCGGCTCGTCGAAGAGCATCACCTTGGGGTCCATCGCAAGAGCTCGGGCGATCGCGACCCGCTGTTGCTGACCGCCGGACAGCTGGGCGGGGTACTTGTCCGCCTGCTCCTCGATCCCGACCCGCCTGAGCAGCTCGCGGGCCCGCTCCTCGGCCTCGGACCTGCTCTTCTTGCGAACCTTGATCGGCCCGAGGGTGACGTTCTGCAGGATGGTCTTGTGCGCGAAGAGGTTGAACGACTGGAACACCATGCCGACATCGGCGCGCAGGCCGGCGAGGCCGGGCCCCTCGTCGGGAAGTTTTGTCCCGTCGACGGCGATCGTCCCGTCGTTGATGGTCTCGAGCCGGTTGATGGTGCGGCACAGCGTCGACTTGCCCGAGCCCGACGGTCCGATGACGACGACCACCTCGCCAGGCATGACATGCAGGTCGATGTCCTGCAGCACGTGCAGATCGCCGAACCACTTCTGCACCCCGTCCATCGCCACCATGGGGGTGCCGCTGCGCTCGGCCATGGCTGGAACCTAGCGAACCTCGACGCCAAAGGACATAGCCCGCGACCGGCCGCAATGCAAACGTGACCGCTCAAACCACCGCCGTCGTACGCTGGACGGGCCATGACCACTCCTGTCGCCGACGCCCGACCTCGGCTCGGCTCGTCAAGCGGCCGCACCTACGAGGTCCGCACGTACGGCTGCCAGATGAACGTGCACGACTCTGAGCGGCTCACCGGCATGCTCGAGGCAGCCGGATACACCTCTGCCGCGGACGACACACCCGCCGACGTGGTCGTGTTCAACACCTGCGCCGTCCGCGAGAACGCCGACAACCGGCTCTATGGCAACCTGGGTCATCTCGCCTCGGTCAAGGCCAAGCGACCCGGTATGCAGATCGCCGTCGGTGGGTGCCTGGCGCAGAAGGACCGCGCGGAGATCACCCGTCGCGCGCCGTACGTCGACGTCGTGTTCGGCACCCACAACATCGGTTCGCTCCCGGCCCTGCTCGACCGCGCCCGGGTGCAGCACGAGAGTCAGGTCGAGATCTTGGAGGCGCTGGACGTCTTCCCGTCGACGCTGCCGACCAAGCGCGAGTCGGCGTTCGCGGCGTGGGTGGCGATCAGCGTCGGGTGCAACAACACGTGCACGTTCTGCATCGTGCCGTCGCTGCGGGGCAAGGAGCGTGATCGTCGCCCGGGCGAGATCCTTGCCGAGATCGAGGCCCTGGTGGCCGACGGGGTCGTCGAGGTGACGTTGCTCGGGCAGAACGTGAACTCCTATGGCGTCGAGTTCGGCGACCGGTTGGCGTTCGGCAAGCTGTTGCGGGCCTGCGGCAGGATCGACGGTCTGGAGCGGGTGCGATTCACCTCGCCGCACCCCAAGGACTTCACCGACGACGTCATCGCGGCGATGGCCGAGACGCCCACCGTGATGCCGCAGCTGCACATGCCGCTGCAGTCCGGCTCGGACCGGGTGCTCAAGGCGATGCGGCGGTCGTACCGCCGCGAGAGGTACCTCGGTATCATCGACCGGGTCCGCGCGGCGATGCCCGACGCCGCGATCACCACGGACATCATCGTGGGCTTCCCCGGTGAGACCGAGGACGATTTCGAGCAGACGATGGACGTGGTGCGCGCGGCCCGCTTCAGCAGCGCCTACACCTTCCAGTACTCCAAGCGCCCCGGCACGCCCGCCGCGACGATGGGCGACCAGCTGCCCAAGGCCGTCGTGCAGGAGCGGTACGAGCGGCTCGTCACGGTGGTCAACGACATCGCGTGGCAGGAGAACAAGAAGCTCGTCGGTCGGCGCGTCGAGGTGCTCGTCGCCGACGCCGAGGGAAAGAAGGACGGCGCGACGCATCGGCTCACCGGCCGCGCCCGCGACAACCGCCTGGTGCACTTCGCCGCCCCCGGCGCTGGGGCGTCGCCGGTGCGCCCCGGAGACGCGGTCGAGGTCGAGGTCACCTACGCCGCCCCCCACCACCTCGTCTGCGACGCCCCGGTGCTCTCGGTGCGCCCGACCCGCGCGGCTACGGCATGGCTGGCGCGCGCGGTACCAGAGCCGGTCGGAGTCGCCCTCGGCATGCCGACGCTCGGCGTACCCGCGCCACCGCCCGCCGCGGACGACGGCCCCTCCTCCTCCTGCTGACCCCGCCCCGTCATCCGCAGGTTTTGGCCCCACGATCCGCAGGTTTTGTCCCCACGATCCGGCGCTTCAGAAGCCGGGCGTGAGGATCGCCGGCAGCGGCCTGCCATCGCGTACCGCCGAGAGCACAAGCTCCTCGTGCGCGACCAGCGGGGTGGGCAGCGCCGCCAGGTCGTACCACGCCATCAGAGCCGCCTTCGTCGGCTCGCGCACGGCGGCGTCGCCGGTAAAGGTCTGCGCCGACCAGAAGAAGTCGACCCGCTGGTCGACGGCGCCGCTGCCAGCCACTGTGCGGTGCATGGTGGTGAGGGGCATGAGGGCGTGCGGCTGGATCGTCACACCGGTCTCCTCGTACACCTCTCGTGCCGCGGCGTCACGTGCGGACTCGCCCGGTTCCACGTGGCCGGCCGGCAGCGCCCAGTGGCCATCCATGTAGCCAGTGCCGTCGCGCAGGTGCAGCAGCACCTGAGCGCCGCGGGGTCCGGGTCGCCGCAGCACCACGTACGACGCGGGGATGAGGCAGAAGCCGATCACCCCATCAGCCTAAGGGCCAAACCCTGCGGATCGAGGGGCCAGAACCTGCGGATGACGGGCTATGGCTTGGGGCGGGTCGGGGTGGTTGGGCCGGTCGGGTCGGTTGGGCCGGTCGCGTCGGTCGGTCCGGAAGGACCGCCGCGGCCGTCCTTGGCGAGTCGGTCGACGCCCTCGCGGGCCTTGGCAGACGCGCCACGGATCTGCTTGTCGTACTTGCCCTTGGTCCGCTTGTTCGCGGCGTCAGAGGCCTTGCCGAGTCCTTGGTCGATCTTGCCGCCGTGCTCGCGAGCAAGGCCTGATGCCCTGCCCCTCAGCTCGCCGCTCTTGCTCTTGAACCTGTCCATGAACCCCATGGGTGCTCCC